>Ga0315539_1001571_pt1 | contig 16818 bp, 18 predicted proteins | sample SalMarSW160150MG_FD_203097 | JGI IMG/M metagenome (GOLD analysis project Ga0315539, IMG submission 203097) | Salt marsh sediment microbial communities from the Plum Island Ecosystem LTER, Massachusetts, United States - Salt Marsh Sediment SW1601-150 ... | reverse complement strand
AAGAAGTTTCCAGCGGAATCTACTTCTATCGAATAAAGACGCCTGAATTTTCTCAAGCCAAGAAGATGGTGTTGTTGAAATAAGTAAGTCCAAAGCCAAGCTCTAAACCGTATGGTTCGAAGCAACCTCCACCCGCACGGTCTCAGGTCGAGCTAGCTCGACCACTACAGAAGTTGACTATTCCTGATTAAGCAGACGTTCCTACTTTTTCTTCTTCACCTCTTTTAGACTCTTCTGGTAGTCTTTCTTCTTCGGAGCTAATCTTACCGCTTCCTCTAATTCCGCAATCGCCAGATCGGTCTTTCCTTGCAGATCGTAGACCATTCCCAGGCGCCAGTGAGCCGCGGCCCAATCCGGATCGCCTACTTTGGGTTCCATTTGAAGATACTGCTTAAAACACCTCTCCGCCTTTTCCAAGCTGTCCTTGGCGAGAACATATGTGCGCCCGACCTGATACAAGGCTCCGGGCTCGTCTGGATGCTTATTATAGAGTTCTTCGAACACCTCTGCAGCCTGGTGGTATTTGTTCTGGTCCTGAAGGAGGATACCTACCCGATAGGTAACCCAGTAATTCCAGGTGGTATCCAGCTCTGCCGCTTTTCTTAGGTAGGCTTCAGCTTTGTCAAAATCTTTCTCCACGTGCCACCAGACCCCTTGGGCGTAAGCACCATAGAGGGGATCCATTTTTTCGACTATCTCCGCTTGCGCTAGGGCCTCCTTCTTATCTCCGCCTGCAATTCCGGGAGCCGAGATCAGGTATTCCATCAGAGAAAGTCTTGCCTCCATGCTGGTCGAATCCAATTCCACCGCTTTCTCGAATTCCTTTTTGGCCCTCTTGGCTCTGAATATGGCTTTGAGCTTGCTTCCCTTCTGCGCCTGCATTCCATGAGCACGGCCCAGCCAAAGATGATACTCTGACTGAGAGCCGTCCAGCTCAACTGCTTTCTTGCCATATTTCAAGGAGTTATCATGGTCGGCCAGGGCCAAATAAACTTTGCACAGAACGAAATTCGCCTCAGGATTTTCGGGTTCTTGGTCTATCACTTTGAGAAGAACTTCTTTTGCCTCCTCGTATTTCTCTTGGTCGAAAAGCCTTTTTCCCTCCTCCAAAGTGTAATCTTGCGCGGATATTGAGCAGTAAGAAAACAGAAAAAGAGCAACCAACAGAATGAGATATACTTTTTTTTGAATGGCTTGAAGAAGATAGGTTGACACTTGAGACTCCTTTCCGAGTAATGCTCTTATGAAGTTACGGAATTGACAGTTTCCTTGTTTCGCCCACGATGTTTTTTTTCGAGATTTGAACCTCCAGCCGGATTTCTATTCAAGAATATCGATAAGCTTATTCATTTCGTCTTTGGTGTTATAAAAATGCGGTGCGACTCTGATAGCTCCTTCACGAAGGGAGACCGTGATCTTGTTTCTGGTCAGTTTCTGGTACAACTTTCTCATGTTTTTTCCCGAAAAGGAGAGGATGGAGGATCGGCGCTCTGGCTCAAGAGAGCTTCTTATCTGGTAAAGGCTGCCCTTCAGGAAATCTACTAACACATCCAGCAATTCCAGATTATGTCTTTCGATATTTCTGATTCCGATGCGCGAAAGCAATTGCAGGGAAGAATGCATGCTCCACAAAAGAGAGTAGGGATACGTTCCTATCTCAAATCTGCGAGCGGAAGGAAATGGCCTGAGATCAAACTTCAATACATCGGTGAAATTAAATTTCCAATCCACTCCCATCCAGCCGAAAAAGCTTGTCTTCAATTCTCTTTTGGCCTGAGAGGAAAGATAGAGAAATCCGGTTCCCAACGAGGATAAAAGCCACTTTTGCCCACCGCAGGCAAGGCAATCGATCTTGCACTTGTTTACATCCAAATCCACCGAGCCGACTCCCTGAATGCCGTCCACCACAAAGAATATATCGTTCTCCTCGCATATCCTGCCGATGCTCTCCAGATCGTTTCTGAATCCGTTGAAGTACTGGACAAAACTTATGGATAAGACCTTGGTGCTTTTATCGATGGCCCTCACAAAACCGTCGACGTCGAAACACTTGTTCTTACTGCGAATGAATTTGGTCTTGACTCCCTTTTGCCTGAGATTGGTCCAGGGATAGACGTTGGCGGGAAATTCCACGTCTGATAAGAGAATCTTATCTCCTCTCTTCAAATCCAATCCCCAGGCTGCCACGTTCAGTCCATAAGAGGTATTGGGCACAAAGGCGATTTCCTCTGGTCGAGCCTTGATCATTTTTGCGATCATTTTTCTGATGTCTTCCAGTTTTTGGAAAGCCTCCCGGTCATCGTCTGTTACTTTTTTTAGTCTGAGACCCTGGTAATACTCTTGGGTCGCCTTCCAGCTCACCTCCGGCATAGGTCCAAAGCTGGCATGATTGAAGAACGTTATCTCTCTGGTGAACGGGAATTCTTTGCGATATCTTTCCGGATCAATGTTTGTTGATTTGGTCATCTTGTGTCCTTTACTGATACATCGGGAGCAGTTCGTGGCGCGAAACACGTTTCGCTGCTCCGGATAATTCTTCCTCAAAGTTTCCTCTAAAATCTGTACACTGCTCCTATTACACCGAAAACCACCAGATTTTTCAGAAGTTGCCAGAACAGGTGAACAACAATGAAATTTACAGGCAGCTTGATACTCTGAGGAATTATTAGCGTCTGAGGCACGCTTCCCACAAAGAAAATCAAAATTCCAAAAAATGCACCCGCTTTCATTCCGGAAAATGGCAAGAACGGCAGGATCAAGGCAAAAAAGAAGGCGGGCAGGGCGATCTCCAGAAGCTCTGCCAGCACAACGCTATCAAAGCTCCATCTTGATCTAAGGCTGTCTTCAACCATGCCAGAGTCAATTCCCTCGAAAGGCTTCAGATACTTCTCGGTTAACCCGGTGAGGAATCTCAGAATCTGAAATGGGACGCTGGCGATCAGTATGGCAATGAGCAAGTTTACTAGATTCATAGGAGTTCGAAATTGGGTTCTGGACTAATCATCCCCTGCTTTTACCCGATAAATCGGTCAACTACGAAGCCAGGTTTTATCAGAGCCAGCCTCTCTCTTTGTACCATTGGACTGTCTTTTTTGCACCTTCCTCCAGCGTGTGTTGCGGGGAAAAGCTCAATTCCCTTTTGGCTCTGGAAACGTCACACAGCCAGTATCTCTGGGTTAGCTCCCTGACCTTTTGCACATTGAACACAGCCGGCTTTCCCAATAGCCTGAACATGTTTTCCGAGAAAAAAGCGATTGTATACAGAATCGACTTGGGAATTCTTATGGTAATGGTCCTTTTATTCAGAATCTTGGCTATAATCTGGAAGGCTTCTCTCCAGGAATAACTCTTGTCATCCGCAACAAAATAAGTCCGTCCAACTGCCCTTGGGTTTTCCGCTGCCAAGATTATCCCGTCTGCAAGATCGCCAACGTAGCACATACTCATGTAGCTTTCCCCTCTTCCGAACAGGGTCTTCAACCCCTTATTGGCAACCTTGAAGAAGCCCAAAATATCCGAATCTCTGGGACCGTAGACAGCGGGAGGGCGGATGATGGTCACCGGCACTTCGGACGAGTGCCCTAAAACGATTTTTTCTCCTTCCAATTTGCTTCTTCCATAATCGGTTATGGGATTACAGGGGGCAGTCTCGTCCAAAGGTTTTCCATCTTTCCCCGGTCCCACTGCCGCCTGGCTGCTTACGTAAACGAATCTTTTCATCTGGGGATTATCGTGGATACAGACTTCGATCAGATTCTTTGTCCCCTGGTAGTTTGCCTTGAGATATTCCTCCCTGTTTTTAGCTTTGGTAAGGCCGGCAAGGTGAAGGACGTAGTCAACCTCCGTCAGAACATCCTTCAGGGATTCCTTCTGGCTTATGTCAGCATAGAGATATTTAACCTTAAGTCCGGAGAGCCATCTTAAGTTACTTGTTTTCCTGACCAAACAAGTCACCTGATAGCCTCTGGAAAGGAGTCCTTCCACCAGGTGGCTTCCCACGAAACCATTTGCCCCGGTGACCAATGCTGTTAACTCTCTTTCATTCTCGGCGGCTGGTTTATCCATCCAAGATTCTTCCTTCGAATTTCCTGGAATATAATTGAATTGGGGGCTTATATCAATTTTAATTTGTGATAGCCAGCACGTTTTTAAATGCTTCCTTTTGAGCGCAAAAAAGAATTGACTTGGAGGAGTTGATCTTATATATTCAGGCAAAAGAAAAGGTTATTCAAAAATAACACAAGGAGGTACTCATGAAACGGGCGTTTTTGTTGGTTTTGGTCGTTTTTCTGTTTCTTGGTGTCCAGGGATGTGAGAAAACGACCACGGAGACGAAGACCGTGCCGGCTGAGACCCTATCCCCACCTCTCGGCCTGAGGAGCATAACGGGAGACAGAGAGATCACCCTGCTCTGGTATACCAGCAACTATGAGAGTGACTTGAGTGGTTATGAGATTTACATGGTGGACAGCCTCTATTCAGAGGGGACGGCTTTGGAAGAAGTCCCATCCGAGTTTGACCGGGTTGCCACTTATCCCAAGAGCAGTCCCTGCAACACGATTCAATCCAGAACTATCTCTAATCTGACCAACGGTACCACCTATTCCTTCCTGGTGGTTGCTGCCAAGGACGACTGGAGCAAACTAAGTGAGCCATCCAATATTATCAACGATACCCCCCGGCCGGAGACGATACTAAGCGAGTACGATACCATCTGGGCTTCTGCCGTCTATAAGAATAAGTCCGGATACGAACTGTCTGACTTCAGTGTGACTGACATGACCGACATTGACACCTCGGATTATCACACCGACGACGGAGAGGGAGACTTCATCTGTGAGAAAATCAATTTCGCGGGGGGAGTGGAGTACCGCCTCTGGTTTGCCGGAACCAACAACGGGGGGGTGATGGATCTGGGATACATGCAGGATTGGGATGACGCGGACGTTGCTGCCGATACGGGTTATGCTCAAACCGGTTACTCTCTGACCGCCATCCCCGGACACGTATACGCCGTCAAAACCGGGAATAATCATTATGGCAAAGTACAGGTGATAGAGCTTGACGTGGGCGCTGGCTGGGTCTCACTCAAAGCCTGCTATCAGACCAAGGAAGGAGAGAGGCAGTATAAGATCAGACCTTAGAAACACCTGCTGAAAGAATGAGTGTCATGTAAAAGTCCGAAGTCAAAGGCCAAGCAATCTGCTTGGCCTTTGTCCGTTGGTCTTTTCAATCATCGCGCGGCCATTGCCCGGTTTGCGAAGGCCACGAGCCGCGGTCGAAAAACAGAAAAATCGTCCCGAGTTGCCCTTCGACTGCGCGGAAGGCCTCCCCGAATGAGGACCCCTGCTGGAAGAGGTCCCTGTAATCTTCCATGATGAGGATTCCCGCAATGCTTGCCACCTTTCCCTCGATAATCTGAGAAAGAAAGCCCCCATGCTGCGCAAAGAAAGAGGCCGAATCTGCACTTGATTTTAGGGGGCATCGGGGAACTGTACCCTTTTGAGACAGGTCTTTGCTTAGCCGTGTCGCAGCTTAACTCCTAAGCAAAAACACGGTCGCTGCGTTATCAAGCTCATCCTTTTGTGCGTATCATAATAGATCGGTAGGGTGCTGTTTGAGGAACGCGCAGAAACTTGCCCTGATTGCCCGACTTTGTGAAAAAAATAACTTGACTTCGGAGTATGGGGATGTATCTTATTTTGTTTAGGTTGTTTGATTTGAAAGCTATTGCGATGAGAAACTTTTGGAGGTAAAGAATATGTCACCGGGATCTGATGGAAAATTCTGGCGAAGGCCTCTGGATTATGATAAGTTAGAGATCCCCCAGGGGGAGATACACATCATAAAGGAGAGGTGTAAAGGCTGCGGCTTCTGCGTGGAGTATTGTCCCAAGGACGTGCTGGAACTCTCCGCTGAGTTTAACACCAAAGGATATCATCCTCCCCAGGTAGCCAAGGAGAACACCTGCGTTCACTGCGGTCTTTGTGAGATGATCTGTCCTGAATTCGCTATTTTCGTTACGGAGAAGCCAAAAGAGGAGGTAAAGAAAGTTGAAAGCTGATCCCAAAGGAGTTTTGACCGGGGAACATTATCTGGATGGGGACCACGCCTGTGCTGAGGGAGCTCTTGCGGCTGGCTGTCGTTTTCTGGCGGGTTATCCCATAACTCCCTCTACCGAGATGGCGGAGAGGATTTCCGAACGCTTCCCCGAGGTGGGAGGCATTTTTATTCAGATGGAAGACGAGTTGGGTTCCATGGCGGCTGTGGTTGGGGCCGCCTGGGGCGGAGCCAAATCCATGACCGTAACCTCCGGTCCTGGATTTTCTTTGATGATGGAGAATATCGGACTGGCGGCAATGATGGAGATACCCTGTGTGATTGTGAACGTTCAAAGAGGAGGTCCTTCGACCGGACTGCCGACCCTGCCCGGACAAGCGGACATGATGCAAGCCCGCTGGGGCTCTCATGGAGATTACGAAATCATCGCACTGTCCCCCAACTCTCCGCAGGAGTGCTTTGAAGTGGTTATAGAAGCGGCCAACCTTTCCGAAAAATACCGGGTTCCGGTCTTGGTGATGACCGATGAATGCGTAGGACACATGACCGAAAAAGTGGTGATCCCAAAAGCCGATGAAATAGAGATTTATCCCCGTCGATACACCAAACTATCCCCAGGGGAATATCTGCCCTTTAAGGCGGGAGAGGACTTGATCCCGGACATGGTCAAAGCCGGGGATGGCTACAAAATCCATATCACCGGTTTGACCCACGACGAGAAGGGGTATCCGGTGATGAGTTGGGAGGCACAGGAGAAGCTGGTGAGAAGGTTGGTGGAAAAGATAAGGCTGCATGCGGATGAAATAGTGCACACCGAGGAGAGCGATTTAGAGGATGCCGAGGTGGTGGTACTATCTTACGGCATAAGCTCTCGCGTGGCCATTCCGGCCATCCAGAAAGCGAAAAAAGAGGGAATAAAGGTGGGGCAATTAAGATTGATCATCGTCTGGCCCTTCCCGGAGAAAAAGATAAGGGAGTTAGCCAAGAGGGTAAAAGCATTTGTGGTCCCTGAGATAAATTATGGCCAGATGGTATTGGAGGTGGAAAGATGCGCCGCAGGCAAAGCAAAAGCGATCTTGGTTCCTCACGGGGGAGGTTGGGTGCATGATCCTGAGGACATTTATAAGGCTATAAAGGAGGGAGTAAAATGAAAGTGGTTGAGGCAGTTGAAGTAGCAGAACATCCCATGGAGTCGTTGTTGCGGATGGATCGCATTCCGCACATCTGGTGTCCCACCTGCGGGATAGGAACTACAGTGACCTCCTTTGCTGACGCCCTGGAAAGAACCGACATCCCTTTAGAGAAAATCTGTGTGGTGTCAGGCATCGGGTGCACCGGAAGGGTAGCGGGATACATAAAATTGGATTCATTCCACTCCACTCACGGTAGAGCACTTCCTTTCGCCACTGGGTTGAAGCTGTCGAATCCGGAGTTGAAGGTGGTGGTTTTCTCAGGCGACGGAGACATTGCAGGCATCGGAGGTAATCATTTTATCCACGCCGCACGGAGGAACATGGACATGGTGGTGATATGCGTGAACAACTTCATTTATGCCATGACCGGAGGGCAGGTGGCGGCTACCACTCCTTTGACCGCTAATACTTCGACCTCTCCTTATGGGAACTTCGAGCAGCCTTTCAATCTGCCTCATCTGGCTGCTTCCTGTGGAGCAGTTTACGTGGCTCGCTGGACCGCCCTGCATGTGCGAAGGTTAGCCAAATCCATAGGCGAAGCCTTAAATAAAAAAGGATTTTCCTTCATTGAGATAATCTGTCCCTGTTCGACCATCTACGCTCGAAGGAATAAGTTGGGAGATGGTTTAAGTTTGATGCAATTCTATCATGACAACAGCGTGATCAAACATGGGGCCGACACTGAGGAATTGGCCATAGAGTTTCAAAAAAAGATCATTGTGGGAAAATTCATCGACCGGGAGAGACCCACATTCCTGCAATCCTATAATAGATGGATGAAGCAAGTGCTGAAAGACAAGTTTGTGCCATACGGAGGTGGTCATGCTGACTGAGATCCGATTAACAGGATTTGGGGGACAGGGGATGATTCGTTTTGGCTATCTGTTGGGCAAGGCTGCTTCGATTTTTGACGGAAAGCACGCCACCATGACCCAAAGCTTCGGGCCCGAAGCCCGCGGATCGGCTTGCAGCTCTCAAGTGGTGATATCGGGTGATAGAGTGCTCTATCCTTACGTCACCACCCCTCACATCATGGTGGCCATGTCGCAGGAAGGCTACGCCAAGCACGCACAAAATATAGCTGATCAGGGAACCTTACTGGTGGACGAGGATCTAGTGAAGCCGGACAAAACCAAGAAGGGGATCAAACTCTTCGCCATACCCTCCACCCGCTTTGCAGAGGAGATGAAGACAAGAATCGCTGCCAACGTGGTGATGTTTGGCTTCTTCACCGCAGTCACCGGACTTATCAGTGAGGAGTCAGCCAAGAAGGCTATAAAGGATTCCTTTAAAGAGAAGATAATCGACATCAACATGAGAGCTTTCGACAAGGGATACCAATACGGAAAGGAGCTTCTGAGTAAGGCAGGTTAGAGTTGAGAGTTAAGAGTTTGAAGTTCAAGATTCAAAATTCAAAACTATTGCTCCAGACTCTTGACTTTGAACTCTAAACTGTTTTTGGGAGGTTAGGTTGGCAAAGAAAGGCGCTTTGGTCATAGGGGGAGGGGTCGCCGGAATTCAGGCCGCCTTGGACTTGGCGGATTCTGATTTTCAAGTCTATCTGGTGGAAAGGTCCTCCACTTTGGGGGGGAGGATGGCCCAGATAGATAAGACCTTCCCCAGCATGGACTGCGCCATCTGAATCTTGGGCCCGCGTATGCTGGATGCCGGTCGGCATCCCAACATCGAGCTTTTGACCTATTCAGAGGTAGTCAGAGTTGAAGGGGAGTGCGGCAACTTCACCGTCACGGTCAGGAAGAATTCAAGATTCGTGGATGAGAAATGTTGCGTGGGTTGTGATGAATGTGCTAAAGTTTGTCCGGTAATCGTTCCCAACCTTTTCGATCTGGGAATGGGAGCCAGGAAAGCCATCTACACCCCATTTCCCCAAGCCTCGCCCCGCACCTATGCGATTGACCGGGATGCGTGCCTGAATAAGACCATCCTGGTTTGCGAAAACTGTGCCAGGGCATGCAAGGCCAAGTGTATCGATTTCGATATGCCTGCTAAGGAAGAACAGTTCCACGTGGGTGCCATTGTGGTAGCTACCGGTTTTGACGAATACGATCCTCGAGGCCTAACCAATTACGGGTATGCCCGCCACGAGAACACCTTGACCGGGTTGGAATTTGAAAGGATATTGAACGCTTCTGGACCCAGCGGAGGTCGTCTGGTGCGCCCTGCCGACATGAAGACTCCCAAAACCATCTCCTTTGTTCAATGCGTGGGATCGAGGTCGGTGGGAGAAAGAGGCTATCCGTATTGTTCCTATTTCTGCTGTATGAACACCATTAAGAACTCACTTTTGGCAAAGGTGCACGAGCCTGACATCGAAAAAATCTATATCTTCTACAATGATATTAGAGCGTTTGGCAAAGGCTACGAGGAGTTATATCTGCGAGCCAAAGAGGACAAAGACGTAATCTTCTACAAGGGGAAGCCTGCCAAGATCGAGGAAGATCCCAAGACCAAAGATCTCTGGATCTATATTGAAAACACGGATACCAAGGTGGTGGAGAAGATCAGATCGGACATGGTGATACTCTCCTCCGCCGGAGTTCCGGCCGAAGGGACGGTGAAGCTGGCTCGAATCTTGGGCGTAGAACTGGACCAGAGTGGATTCTTCAAACAGAGGGACCCCACCTCATTTTTGGAGTCGACAAAAGATGGTATTTATCTCTGTGGAAGTGCGGCCGGACTTAAGGACATTACCGATTCGGTCGCCCTGGGTTCTGCAGCAGCTTTGAAGGTCTCCGAGCATCTCAAGGGTCAAAGGGTGAAAAGAGAAGAGGAAAAGATCGTTCCCATCGAAACCGATGGACAGCCGCGCATAGGTGTTTTTGTCTGTCACTGCGGAATAAACATAGCGGGAGTGGTTGATGTGGCCAGCGTGGAGGAATACGCCAAATCGCTTCCGGGTGTGGTCCACGTTTCCAGAGAGCTTTTCACATGTTCCGACGGAACTCAAAGGCTCCTGCAGGAAAAGATCAAGGAGCACAACTTGAACCGGGTGGTGGTGGCAGCCTGCACTCCCAGGACCCACGAGCCCATCTTTCAGGAGACCTGCCGACTAGCAGGACTTAATCCCTATCTTTTTGAGATGGCCAATATCCGGGATCAGTGCTCCTGGGTACATGCGGCAGAGCCGGAAGCGGCCACGCTTAAGGCAAAAGATTTAGTCAGGATGGCGGTTGCCAGAGCCTATCGTCTTGAGCCTCTGGAGACCAGACAGGTTCCCATGGACTCCAAGATAATTGTGATAGGCGGAGGCATCGCCGGAATTTCAGCAGCCCTGGATTTAGCCATTAAAGGAGAAAAGGTCACGTTGATTGAGAAAAGCGACCAATTGGGCGGTCGGGTCAAGGAATTGGCCGGACTCCTGAACAGCGAATTGACCGGAAAGGAATTGATCAAGAATAAATTGGAGGAACTGAAGAAGAGAAAAGCCAAGATCATCACCCAGGCCAAGATCAAAGAGGTTAAAGGATTTGTTGGCAATTTCGAGGTTACCATAGAAAAGTCCCCTTCAGAAAAGGGCAAGAAGGCCAAAAGGGAAATGTTAAAAGCAGGAGCGATTATCCTGGCTGTCGGCTCCGATCTTTATGTGCCCAAGGATAAATTTGGCTACGGAAAGTTTCCTAACGTCTTGACCAATATGGAGCTGGAAGAGCTTTTAGCCAAAAAGACTCAGGAACTTAAGATCTCCGGCAAAAAACCACAACATGTGGCATTCATTCAATGTGTGGGCTCAAGAGAGAAGGAGGGGAACCAATACTGCTCCCGATACTGCTGTCAGGTTGCCATTAAGCAAGCCATCGAGTTAGCAAAGCAGGGAATTCATGTGACCGTTTTCTATCGGGACATCAGGACTTTCGACAAAGGAGCAGAGGAGGCTTATCGGGAAGCCAGGGGATTGGGCGTGGTTTTCTTAAAATACGATGAGGACTCTCCGCCTGAGGTAATAGGAAAGGATAAGGCGACCGAAATTAAACTTACTCAGCTTTTGTCTAAAACTGAGTTTGACCTGCCAGTGGATGCAGTCGTCCTTTCGGTGGCAATGGTGCCAAAAGAAGAAGACTTTGCCGAGTTGCAAAGTCTTTTCAAAATTCCGCGAGGTTTGGACGGCTTCTTCTTAGAAAGGCATTCCAAGCTGGGTCCGGTGGAGACCAACACCAGCGGCATCTTCATCTCCGGCTGTGCCCATTCTCCCAAAGGAATAGCCGACTCCATTTTCTCGGCTCAGGGAGCCGCGGGCAAGGCTTGCATTTTGACCTCGAAAGATCATATCAATCTGGAGCCGGTCGTATGCCAGGTGGTCGACAAAGAGCTTTGCCGAGCTTGTGGAATCTGTGTGAAGATATGTGAGTTCAATGGGCCTCAATTGGTAGACAGAGGGGACGGTGTGTTGGTGTGTGAAATAAACGAGGCATTGTGTAAAGGTTGTGGTACATGTGCCGCATACTGCCCCACCGGCGCCATCGGAGCTCGTCATTTCACCGATGAGCAAATAGATGTTATGGTGGATTCGCTTTTGGTGTGGGATAAATGATTAGTTAGGGCATCGCTATACGGAGAAACCGAAGAATGAAACTTAAGGTAGTATTAGAGCCGAGTGACGAAGTAGGATACACCATCTACGTTCCCTCACTTCAGGGCTGTACCAGCGAAGGTGATACTATCGAAGAGGCTTTGGCAAACATTCGGGAGGCGATAGAGGTTTACCTTGAACCGGTAACCGCATAGCACGTACGACTGTAAGGAGTATCGAAATGCACAAGGTAACTGCATATATAGAAAAGGACTTAGAAACGGGTTTGTATGTGGCTATTGTTCCCGCAATTCCAGGAGCTCATACGCAGGCAGAAACCTTAGACGAAGTTCACAGAAATCTCCGAGAAGTGATTGAGTTGTGCTTAGAGGAAATGGACCCTGACAGCAGAAAGCTTATCCCTGAATTTGTGGGAATTCAGCAGATAGAGGTTTCGGAGTGACCAAACTAGTTCTTGTTGATGCCCCAACAATGGAGAAGTTACTGTTCAGACTGGGTTTTGAGAAGGTAAGACAGAAAGGCAGTCACGTTTTTTATAGGCATCGGGACGGGAGGTACACTACGGTTCCCCATCATAAGGGGAGGAAGTTGGCACGTCCCTTGATTAGAGAAATTCTAAAAGAAATAGAAATCAGTGTGGAGCAATATAGCAGATATCTGCAGGAGCTTTGATGAAAATTTCAATCTCTAAATCCTGTGGATATACAAACACGACGGAATATGAAAAAACAAGAAGACAATTTTGATCCCAGGATCGTCGTCTTCGCCTGTAACTGGTGCTCTTACGCGGCTGCGGATACTGCAGGAGTAGGAAGGATGCAGTATCCCCCCAATGTGAGGGTGATCCGGGTGATGTGTTCCGGCAGGATCAGCCCGGCACACGTATTCCGCGCATTTGAAAAAGGCGCGGATGGCGTGATGTGGTCCGGGTGACACTTCGGCGATTGCCATTACACCTTTGGCAATCACCGGGCTGCGGAGCAGTTCGAGATCACCAAACGACTGGTCAAGTTACTGGGTATAGGGGAGGAGAGGCTCAGATTGGAATGGGTCTCAGCGGCTGAGGGCGGAAGGTTTGCCCAGCTGATCAAGGAATTCGTGGAGGATGTGAAGAAGATCGGACCGAGTCCACTGAAACATTTGAACAGAAAGGAAACCGCAGCAAAAAGTTGAAACGCAAACAACCTGGAGTGTAAAGCTTGAGCTTTACTTTTAGCCCGCGCCAGAGGCGGGGCACTCCCTTGTTCAATCTTATGAAGCCTATGATGAACGAAATTATCAAGAAAACCAGAGCTTATTTGTGTTTGGATTGCGGGAAGTGCACGGCCATCTGTCCCGTTTCCAGAGTTAACAAGGGCTATTCTCCAAGAAAGCTTTTGACCAAAGCTTTGATGAGCTCCAATGAGAACGTCCTCAATGACAGCACCCTGTGGACCTGCCTGACCTGCATGATGTGCCAGCAAAGATGTCCTTCGGACATAGACTACGTCCAATTCACCAAATTAGTGCGGGCAGATGCAAATTCCGATGGTCAGGAAGCCAAATGCTCGCACGGGGGAGCTTTGCAGTCCCTTATGAAGATAATGACCGCGCCAGAACTCAAACAGAACAGATTGGAATGGATAGGCTCGGATCTGAAAACGTCGGATAAATCGGAATACTTGTATTTCGTCGGCTGCCTTCCCTATTTCGACGTCTTCTTCACAGACATCAAGGCCAATTCTTTGGATTCAGCCCGATCCACCCTGAAGATATTGAACGCCTTCGGGATTGAACCTCAGGTGTTGCCAAATGAAAGATGCTGCGGACATGATCTTTTGTGGATGGGGGACGTCGATAATTTCAAGAGACTGGCTGAGCATAACATCAACCAGATAAGGAAATCCGGGGCAAAAAAGATCATAACCTCCTGTCCGGAGTGTTTGGTATCCTTGAAACTTGATTATCCCGAGTACTTCGGCAAAATGGATTTTGAGGTTATGCACATTTCCGAGTTGATCGCAGATGAGCTTTCCAAGAATAAAATGAAGTTGAATAAAGTGGAAAAGAAGATTACTTATCAGGACCCATGCAGATTGGGCAGGTTCTTGGGGATTTATGATCCTCCTCGCAAGGTGATGAACTCGGTTCCAGGAGTAGAATTCGTGGAGATGCCCAAGAGCGGAAAGAATGCCATCTGTTGCGGGACATCCTCCTGGGTAAATTGCGACGTTTATTCCAAGATGATCCAGGCCAATAGATTGAAGGAAGCAAAAAACACGGGAGCCGAGGAGTTAATCACCGCCTGTCCCAAGTGCCAGATTCATTTCTCCTGCACTCAAAATGCAGAGGGCTATCCGGAAGAATTGAAGTTGAGAATCATTGATTTGACCACACTGTTTGCCGAAGCGATACCATGATTCGCAGAATCCCAAAGAGTCAAGCTGGAAGGTAGTCCAAATACGAAAGGGAAGAGGGTAGGATATGAATTCCCCTGAAAAGCAGAAGATCGTCGAAATCATGAAGAAGGCTAGCAACTTCGCCTTTTTCGCGACTTGCGATGGCGATCAGCCAAGAGTCCGGCCGGTTGCTCCGATTGTGGAAGATGACATGTCCATCTGGGTGGCTACTTCCGCCAAGTCCAGAAAGGTGAAACAGATAAAGCAGAATCCCCGGATCAGTTTGGCTTTCGTCCGGCATCCAGAGGGTGAAAAAGCTGCAACCGTTATCGGCGAAGCCGAGATACTCCCGGATATGGAGCAGAAAAAGAGGATTTGGGAATTGGCCCCTTATGATTTGTCGCAATACTTCCCCAATGGTCCGGAATCGGAGGATTATTGCCTTCTGAAAATCAATGTCGGCAAGATTGAGTGGTGGGAGGATTTCGAAAGCGGGATGAAGACATATGAAGCGTAAGAGCGAATTCCCGTTGAGAGGATATAAACGGAGGTCTGTAAAAAAGCCACTTTAAAGAGGCAAACTGGAGTGTTCACCTTTAGGTGAACTAGGTTCAAGCTTTTCGTGTTTTGGCGCAGGGCGAGATCGTGATGAAGAGAAGTTTTCCGCTGGATCCATAGGACAGGTCAAGCTGAAGCTTGACACTCCAGAAAAGGCTCTCCCAATTTGAATTTGTCGGAGCTTTATAATAGGCCTCTTGACTTGACATATAGGTGCATGAAAGCTTAGGAGGTGAACGTGGCGGTTGACAAGAAAAAACCAGGAGAGCAAAACGAACTCAGGGTGGGAGTGTTTGTCTGCGAATGTGGATTGAACATCGCCGGGTCGTTAGATTGTGAGGAAGTGCGAAAATATGCGGAAACCTTGCCTGACGTGGCGGTGTCGGTTTTAAACAAATATACCTGCGCTGATCCGGGACAGAATGAGATCAAAAGGCATATCAAGGAATATGATCTGAATCGGGTGGTGGTGGCATCCTGCACCCCGTTGATGCACGAGCCCACCTTCAGAGCCTGTGTAGCTGATGTGGGACTCAATCCTTATCTTTTTGAAATGGTGAACCTAAGAGAACACTGCAGCTGGGTGCATCTCCATGATCGAAAGGCTGCGACCAAAAAAGCTAAGGACATGGTGAAAATCGGAGTGGCACGGGCAAGACATCTGGAGGCACAGTTAGAAAAAACGGTTCCCGTAACCAAGGCGGCTCTGGTTATCGGCGGTGGAGTAGCAGGCATTCAGGCGTCCTTGGATCTGGCAGACTCCGGCATTCAGGTGTATCTGGTCGAAAAGGATCCATCTATTGGTGGCATCATGGCCGCTCTGGACAAAACCTATCCCACCATGGACTGCTCCATATGAATTTTGGGACCGAAGATGATGGATGTCGGTCGACATCCCAAGATAAAACTTTTGACCTACTCCGAAGTTGAGGAAGTCTCAGGATACGTAGGGAATTTCAGCGTCAAGGTAAGAAAAAAAGCAAGATATGTGGATGAGAATGAGTGTACTGTCTGCGCAGAATGCTTCAAGGTTTGTCCAGTGGTGGTGCCGGATGAATTTCAGCAGGGCTTTGCTTCACGCAAAGCTATCTATATGCAGTTTCCTCAGGCTGTCCCTTCCTCCTACATAATAGACATGGAAGCCTGTCTGGGGAACAATCCTATCGCCTGTGGCAAGTGCCTGGAGGTGTGTGATAAGAAGTGCATTGACTATGATATGCAGGATGAGATGATCGATCTGAAGGTAGGAGCCATCATCGTGGCTACGGGAATGGATGTTTATGATCCTACGGAGTTAGATGAATATGGCTATCGAAGTTTTGAGAACGTGATCACCTCCATGGAATTTGAACGTTTGATCTGCGCTGGTGGTCCCGCACAGGGACATTTCATCCGTCCCACCGATGGAAAAACCCCCAAGACTATCGGATTTATTCAATGTGTGGGCTCAAGATCGGAGAAAAGAGGCAATCGCTATTGCTCCAATATCTGCTGTATGAATACCATAAAGGACACAGTGCTTTTGAAAGAGCATTATCCTGATATCGATATCAAAGTCTTCTACATGGATATTCGAGCTTTTGGGAAGGCTTTCGAGGACCTCTTCAGGAGAAGCAAGGAGGAGGGAGTTAAATATATAAGAGGTTTGCCCGGGGAAGTGACAGAATACCCCAAGACAAAAAATTTAATAATCAGTGTGGAGAACACCACCACCGGTCAGGTGGAACAGCATGAGCTGGACATGGTGGTATTATCCGTGGGCGTTTTGCCCCGACAGGATGGTGCCGGTATCCAGAAGCTTTTGACCCTATCACGCACTGCGGACGGGTTCTTCATGGAGTCTCATCCCAAACTCAAGCCGGTGGATGCGCCCACCAAGGGGGTCTTCCTGGCCGGCTGTGCTGAGTTTCCCAAGGATGTTAAAGATAGCGTTACCCAAGCCAGTGCCGCCGCCGCCAGAGCGGAGATCATCCTGAATGCGGACAGAATTAAGGTGGAGGCGATAACTTCCATGGTTGACAAGGAGATGTGTACCGCCTGCGAAATTTGTTATCGAGCCTGCCCTTACAAGTGCATAGAG
>Ga0315539_1001570_pt1 | contig 16820 bp, 14 predicted proteins | sample SalMarSW160150MG_FD_203097 | JGI IMG/M metagenome (GOLD analysis project Ga0315539, IMG submission 203097) | Salt marsh sediment microbial communities from the Plum Island Ecosystem LTER, Massachusetts, United States - Salt Marsh Sediment SW1601-150 ... | reverse complement strand
ATTGAAAAAGCAATCAAAGAAAAAGCGGAAGAATTGAAACTCACAATGCCCAAATACTTATGGGATTAGAATTTGAATACATTGAGGGCCAGTCGCCCCTCAATGAAGATGAGAAGGAAGGACTTCTTATCAAGACTATCTCGACCAGAGAGGAACTTGATGAATTTGAGCAGGCAAACATCCAAGAAGCAATTGAATGGTCAATTAAGACTAAAATAAGCAGAGAACAACTTCTCTCCGAAGATTTTATCTTATTTATACACAAAAAAATGTTTGATGAAGTATGGGAGTGGGCTGGTACTAAAAGAAAAACAAATAAAAAAATAGGAGTTGATAAAACTCAGATTTCAATAGAACTTCAAAAACTTATCGACGAATGCAATTTTTGGATAGATAACAAAACGTTTAGCCCGGAAGAAATTGCTGTTCGATTTAGCCATAGGCTGGTTAAAATTCATTTATTCCCCAATGGCAATGGCCGACATTCAAGATTAGTTGCAGATTTACTGATTTCTAAAGTATTCAATAAACCGGTATTTACCTGGGGCCATTCAGATTTATCAAAGAATAATTCGATCAGAAAGGAATACTTAGAAGCAATCCATAAGGCTGATAATGATGACTATAAACCTCTTATGGATTTTGCTAGAAAATAATAGCAAAAACGCATGCCACCGCGAAGCTGCGGCGACTGCACATACCGTCCAACGTTATATTGCATAGCCCTTATTAACAAGGTATTCTGTAAAAACCTGCCGTTATCTGATCAAAGCATCCGCTAACCTTGTGAGGCCAGAACACTAAAGAACGCTACGGCATTACAACATCAAATTTATGCCATTACTGCTCCCTTCCCCCTCTTCTTGTTTCTCCGGCAACATTTCTCTACTTTTAAAAAAATCAGTTGAGGAACATTCTTGAGCAGTTATTTAAATTACTCACTGCCGATCTTTTACTTTTTACTCGTTTGGGTATACGGTAAAGCTTTTTTTGCCGATAAATCCTGGGCAAAACATTTTAAGACACCGTTCTTGATCGGCACATTAGCATTCCATTTGTTTTATCTCGCAGCCAGAACAGCTGCATTCCGTCATCTTCCCGTTACAACGGTCTTTGAGATTTTCAGTACGTTGGCATTTTCCGTTTCCGCTGCGTACTGTATAATTGAATTCCTTTCACATCGGAAAGAAACGGGGTATTTCATTTTGAATATTGCATTCTTTTTCCAGCTTATTTCAACTTTCTTCATCAAAGATACACCGATAGTACCGGAAATCCTGCGAAGTCCGTTCTTTGGCACCCATGTCTCTTGTGCATTAACAGGATACGCCGCAATCACAATTGCAGGTGCGTATGGCTTAATGTATCTTATATTGTATCATGAAATGAAATCATCCCGGTTCGGTGCGATTTATAAGAAACTCCCGACACTCGAATCACTGGAACGTATGACGATGACTGCAATAAAACTTGTAGTGGTACTTCTCGGAACAGCGATTAGCTTCGGCATTATCTGGCTCCGCCAAGTATACCAAAACGAGTATTATGCCGATCCGAAGCTGATTGGTACGATCATTATCTGGTTAATGTATGTAGCTTTAGTAATTTCTAGAAAATATTTTTTTATCCAGGGACGGAAAATTATGATATTTTCCATCGCGGGGTTTCTCGTATCCTTTTTTCAATGACCGTTATCAATATTTACTTCAGCGAGTTCCACAGGTTTTATTAACTCACATTACGTATAAAATGAAGAACAGCAATCAGCAGAGCTCATTTCCAAAAAAACTTCGACCACCCCATATCCCCTCCTTACCAAGGAGGGGAAAAAGGGGATGTGAATTGAGTAATTTTATACGATCATCTATAGAGTCAGGCTTTTTGCGTAACACCAGTTATTGACATGAATCTTCTCTGCATCGGCATATCTCATCACACGGCTCCTCTGGATGTCCGCGAGCGATTATGGTTCTCTTCGGACGAGATCCGCCGAACATTGCCGCTGTTAAAACCGCTGAATGCAAGTGAAAGCGTCCTGTTCTCCACCTGCAACCGCACGGAATTGTACGTACTGACGGAAAACGGGACAATCGACCCTGATACGCTGAAAAAGCTTTTAATAACTCAGAAGTCAGCATCAGGAAAAGTACAGCCATCAGATATGTTTATGATGACCGCCGGCGATGCAGCACGGCATTTATTCCGAGTTGCGGCCAGTATTGACTCTATGGTGGTTGGAGATGTACAGATCCTCACTCAGGTTAAAGAAGGATTCAATCTTGCCGTGGAACTCGGAACTGTAGGTGTTTTTATGAACCGCCTGTTCCAGCTCGCTTTCCGGGTCGGAAAACGCACGCGAACAGAAACCGAAATAGGCGACGGGGCTGTTTCTGTAAGCTATGCAGCGGTGGAGTTGGCGGAAAAAATATTCGACGACCTGCAGAAGAAAACCGCTTTCATCATCGGCGCAGGCGAAACGGCTGAATTGACCGCCACTCATTTACGATGTAAAAAAATCGGTACCCTTTTAATTACAAACCGCACTTATGAACACGCACAACAGCTTGCATCAAGGTTTCACGGCACTGCAATCCCGTTCGACTCCTGGTCTAATGCCTTGGCGGAATCCGATATAGTTATCTCATCCGTTGAAATCAACCGTTACATTATACAACCGGACAATATTCAGAATCTAATTCGAAAGAATAAAAATGGACCGCTGTTTATTATCGATCTCGGCGTACCGCGCAATATCGATCCGCGGATCAAGGAATTGGAAAATGTTTTTCTATACGACCTCGACAACTTAAATACAATGATCAACGAGAACCTCAGCCGCCGGGAAAAAGAAATTCCCAAGGTCAATGCGATCATTGTCGAGGTATTGGCCGAGTTGACACAGTGGTACTCGTCGCTGGAAGTGAATCCTACTATTACAGCACTTACAGAATTCATGGAATCGGTTCGACGGGAAGAAATCGCAAAGAATATCAACCGTTTTCATCCGAAAGACCGTGAATTGGTGGAATTAATCACAAAACGCATCATTAATAAGATAATTCACAAACCCATCGTCAATATGCGTAAAGATCAGGATACATCACTGAACGAACGTTTACGGAAAATGAATACAATTCAAAAATTATTCGGGCTCACAAAAATGTCCAAGGAAGATTCTCATGCCGGGTAATATTCGCATCGGCACACGCGGCAGCGAGCTGGCACTCCGGCAAACACACTATGTGAAAACACTCATGGAAAATCGTTTTCCCGGTATCGTCATCGATGTGCAGATAATTAAAACTACTGGCGATACGATTCTCGACTCACCTCTCGCAGAGATCGGAGATAAAGGACTTTTCACGAAAGAGCTTGAAGAAGCCTTGTTAGACGGGCGCATTGATTCTGCTGTACATAACTGCAAAGATATTCCGGCTGTAATTCCTGAAGATATTAGGATTGCCTCAGTCTTAGAACGGGAAGATACACGCGACGTTTTTATCGGTCATCCGAAGAATCCGCACCGGTTATTCATGTCTCTTCCAGGCTCTGCCGTCATAGCAACAGGAAGTCTGCGGCGCAGATGTCAAATACTCAACGCGCGGCAGGACATACAAATAGTCGACATTCGCGGAAATATCAGGACGCGATTTAAAAAACTCGACGAATCAAATTGGGCCGGAATAATTCTCGCCAAAGCCGGTATAACCCGGCTTGACTGTACACAGAGGATTACGGAAATTCTTCCGCATGAAATCATGCTCCCGGCTGCCGGTCAGGGAGCTTTGGCTGTTGAAATAAGAAACGGCGATAAACGCATTGAAGAACTTCTTCGCCCTCTTCATCACATCCCAACCGCTCTTTCAGTAACGGCCGAACGGTCTCTTCTTCGCCGTCTCGAAGGAGGCTGTCAAATTCCAATCGGTGCATATGGACAACTGCAGGGGGACGAACTTCGACTTGATGCAATGATCGGAAGTTTGGATGGAAAACGCATTGTAAAAGGAAACCGGACAGGCAGCCGGACTGGTGCAGAACAAATTGGAATTGAACTTGCAGAAGAATTATTAAGCCGGGGCGGCAAAGAAATTCTGAACGAAATCAGATATTCCTCGCCTAAGTCGAAATGGATTTGAGATTGGTGATTTAGGATTTGGGATTAAGATTTTTAGATAAGAAATGCGGAGATTAGTGATTTGGAAGAAAGTCAAAAAAATCTTGAACAGGGATATCACAAGTTGGATATTTATCAACTTTCTCGATCGTTGGCAATTAGAATTCATGAGCTGACTCTCTCTCTTCCAAATTTTGAGACATTTGAAGAAGGAAGCCAGATTCACCGATCCTCAAAATCAGTTACTAATAATATTGCGGAAGGATATTCTCTCCGAAAAAACAAGAATGAATTCCTTCAATATCTTAACCGCGCGTACGGTTCTTGCGAGGAAACAATTCAGCATCTGGACTTTCTTTTTTCGACACAATCGTTCAAAGATGAAATCACTTTCAAGGAATTGAATTCTGAATACGACCGACTAAGCAAAATGATCTTTCGTTTTATACAATCGGTACAAGATTTACATAAAAAACCGTATTACGTCAAAGGGAACTTAATCGAATATTCCACATCCTCCGATCTCCGATCCCCGATCTCTCATCCTCTTCAAAATCGGACGATCTTAATTACACGTTCGGCTGATTCTAACTCTGTGCTTCGCTTACTGCTTGAATCGCGTGGAGCTTCTGTTGTTTGCTTCCCGACCATTGAAATTAAAAATCCTGATTCCTGGGATGCATGCGATAAATCGATCTGGAAACTATCGGAATATTCAAGTGTCTGTTTTACCAGTAAGAACACAGTGATGAAATTTGTCGAACGCATCCGCTCTATACGCCCGCAGGCGGTCGATACACTTGCAACGCGTAATATTTTCGCCGTCGGAGAAAAAACAAAAAGATCTCTTGAAACTAGCGGTTTTTCTGTTCTTGCTACGCCGAAACATCCGTCGGCAGAAGAACTGGCGGAACTGGTTCAGGCGCACCAGATCAAGGATGCAAAGATTCTGTTTCCGAAAAGCAATATTGCGAGGGATGCTTTGCCTCAACATCTCCGTGCGATGGGTGCGGAAGTCGAAGAAATTGTCGTATATCAAACAGTAATTCCGGACCCGGACAATCTTGAAAAAATCCGTCAAATGCTTCTTGAAAATAAAATTGATGCCGCAGTTTTCTTCAGCCCTTCCAGCATTCTCAACTTTTCGGAAATGATCGGCACGGAGATACTTGCACATACGGCAATAGCCGCGATAGGCCCGACAACTGCAGAAACCGCACAGCAGCTCGGATTATCGGTTGCTATTCTCAGCCAAAAAGCAACGACCGAAGGTCTAGTCGAGGCAATAGAAAACCATTATCGATAAATTATTACGAAAACTGTATATAATCATTTCAACCTCGGTTAAAACCGGAAAGAGTATCCGTAAAGATGATCAACGACCTGTTCTTACGTGCTTGTAAAAGAGAGCCTACCGAACGCACGCCTGTCTGGATGATGCGTCAGGCTGGGCGTTATTTGCCGGAATACCGTGCTATCCGTGCAAAAGTGGATTTCCTTACTATTTGCAAAACACCGGAACTTGCTTCTGAAGTATCCATTCAGCCTGTCGATATCATTGGAGTAGATGCATGCATTATTTTCTCCGATATTCTCGTTGTACCTGAAGCAATGGGCATGAAATTATCAATTGAGGAAGCTGCAGGCGGCCCGCGCTTTGAAAATCCCATACGTTCCCGTGCCGATATAGACAGGCTTAAAGTGCCTGACCCGAATCGCGAACTTAAGTACGTAATGGATGCGCTTCGTTTAACACGGAAAGCTCTAAACAACCGTGTCCCGCTGATTGGTTTTGCCGGCTCACCATGGACACTCGCAGCATATTTAACGAAAGGAAAGGGATCAAAAAATTTCCGGGCTGCAAAGGAACTTATCTATTCTCATCCAAAAGATGCACACGTGCTGCTTGATAAACTTGCACGTGCAGTTGCCGCCTATCTGAGTGCAAAAATTGAGGCCGGCGCTCAAGTCATACAAATTTTCGATACATGGGGAGGCATACTTTCGCCGGATGAATTCCGTGAATTCTCACTTCGTTACATAGATCAAGTTCTAAAACTTCTCAAGCGCAACGGTGTTCCGGTGATTGTCTTTTGTAAAAACTGCGCCCACTCTCTCGAAGCCATTGCAGATACCGGATGCGATGTAGTCGGCCTGGATTGGTCCATTGACATTGGCAAAGCAAGAATGATGATCGGCAGTTATACTGCATTACAGGGTAATCTCGATCCGGCTATTTTATACGCCTCTCCTGATCGCATACGCGAAGGCGTAAGGAAAATATTGGATAAGTTCGGCAAAGGCCCGGGACACATTTTTAATCTCGGGCACGGCATTTTACCGGATACTCCTGTAGAGCACGTGAAAGCATTCGTGCAGGCAGTCAAAGAAGAAAGTGTAAAGTATCATAAATAATTGATAATTGCAGATTTCTGTAAGTAGAATCCTTATGGCCGGTAAAAAAATCGCCGTTGTTCTCTTTCAACTAGGAGGACCCGACTCTCTCGAAGCGGTTGAACCGTTCCTTTTCAATCTGTTTTCGGATCCCTGCATCATCAGTTTTCCCGGTTCATTTCTCGTGCGTAAACCTCTGGCAAAGTTAATTTCAAAGCGGTGCTCGAAGAAGAGTGCGGAAAAATACAAGCTCATCGGCAGAAAATCGCCTATTCTCGATCTCACGCAGCAGCAGGCTTCCGCTCTTGAGTCGATGCTTCGATCATGGGATATCAACGCTGAAGTCTTTATCGCCATGCGTTATTGGAATCCATTGATCGAAACATCAGTAAGAAAAATAAAAGCCGGTGGATTTGAACAGGCGGTTCTGCTGCCGCTTTATCCCCAATTCTCGCAGGCAACAACGCTTTCAAGTATAGACAAATGGACGCGGCAAACAGAACTACAGGGATGCGTCATCCCATCAAAGCTTATTTGTTGTTATCCCAATCAGCCATTATTAATAGAAGCTTTTGTCGCAAATATAAATTTTTCGCTTAACCGATTTAACAAAGCTGCATCGACAGATATTGATCTTCTTTTCAGCGCGCATGGAGTCCCGATCAGCTACATCAAACACGGCGATCCGTATCAATTACAAGTGGAAGAGACCGTGCGAAGCATCATAAAACGCGGAAATTGGAGTTCCCCGCATGCACTCTGTTACCAGAGTAAAATTGGACCGATGAAATGGCTGCAGCCTTCACTCAAGGAGTCCATAAAGCACCTGATCAACATGGGCCGCAAGAATCTGCTGATTATTCCGGTAACATTCGTTAGCGATCATGTTGAAACAATGTATGAAATTAATATTGAAGCGCGAAAGTATGCATTAACACATGGTATAAGGCAATTTGAGATGATGCCTGCATTGAATAGCCATCCAAAGTTCATTCAATGTCTGAGTGAACTGGTTCAAACTCGGCTTGTGTCGGATGTGCAACCTGATACATGTGAAATACTGTTGAACAGCAATAAGGATAGAATAACGCCTAAAATGTGTCCGTGGATGAAATAGCATAATTCATTTTGCATTGTAACATTTTTCATTTATCATTGAGTAATTATGGGACCGTCAAAAACAGACGTCATTATTATCGGTGAAGGTATCACCGGGCTTTGCACCGCATATTGGCTGAAAAAACGCGGCCTCAATGTAATAGTACTTGCAAAGGACAATGAAGTCGGCGGTACGATGAAATCCGTACAAGATCAAGGCTACTTGTACGAGACAGGTGCAAACACTGCGCTGGAAACGACTCCGCTTTTTAAGGAGCTTGTCTCCGATTTAAAATTAGAATCGGAATTTGTATATGCCAAACCTGAAGGCAAAAATCGTTACATCCTTCGAAACGGTAATTTATATTCGATGCCGCTCGGACCGTGTTCATTTTTGTCGACAAAACTTTTTTCTCCCGCTTCAAAATTTCGTGTAATCAAAGAACCTTTTATTGGAAAAGCGGCAAAAGAGGAAAGCGTCGCTGAATTCGTGGAACGGCGGCTGGGCAAAGATTTTCTTGATTACGCAATCGATCCGTTTGTAGCCGGAGTTTTTGCCGGAAAAGCCGAACAGCTCAGCGTACGTTCCGCTTTTCCTAAACTTTATGCACTGGAAGAAAAGTACGGCGGACTTTTCAAAGGAATGATTAAAGGCGCAAGAGAAAGAAAACAGAGAGCTGAAAAGGCAAAAGACCGCGCGGAAACCTTTTCTTTCATCAGCGGAATGCAGATGCTTCCGCGTGCAATTGCTGACTCGCTTGGCAAATCGGTTATTCTCAATGCAAAAGTCACCAATATCCGAAATTTGACTACTGCACGCGACGAGCCGTCGAACGAACCCGATGTTCGCCGCTATCTGGTTGAATATCTTCATAACGATCAGGAAGCCGAAATGGAAGCCGATGGTGTTGTCTTCGCTATCCCCGCATACGATGCTTCACCCCTCATTAAACCGCTGTCTGTGAATATCGCACATATTTTGTCTTCCATTTACTATCCACCCATCGTTTCTATCTTTTTAGGGATAAACCGCAAAAACATCGGGCATCGGCTGGATGGTTTCGGGTTCCTAGTTCCATCGAAGGAGAGAAGGAAAATCCTCGGATGCTTATGGAACTCCTGCCTCTTTGCTAATCGCGCACCTGATGGAATGGTGGCATTAAATGCTTTTGTAGGAGGCGCCCGCCAGCCTGAATTGACGGCCTTAAGCGACGAACTCATCATTCAGATAACATTGGATGAACTGAAATCTATCATGCAACTTTCAGGAAATCCTGTATATTTACATTTAACACGCTGGCTGAAATCGATTCCGCAGTACGAAATCGGTTACCAGCATAAAATTGATGCATTGGAACAGTTTGAAGAATCATTTCCGGGAATTATGCTTGCCGGAAATTATCGCCGCGGTATTTCGGTGGGCGATTGTGTAATAAATGCAAATGAAATTGCAAAAAAGCTCTCTGTAAACATTATATCGATACGATAGATCACGTTCAATATACTTTTTGAAAGGACGTAGTATGAAGAAATATATCGCAGCTATGTTTTCTCTTTTAATTTTTCTCACAGCCGCTGGCCGGCTGGCACAGGCACAGCAGCCGGCATTTCAAGATGACGAACTAACGCCCGAGTTGTTTTCCCTCATTCTGAAAGATGAGTGGTCTTACATAAAGGAGGCGACCGAACAGCTTATCGATGAAACCGGAAATCGTGATGAGTTCGAGACGACTTCGGAATTTCATATACGCGCATCGAAATCACGAAAAACATTTATGGATAAATTGAACGAACACATTAAGGAGATAAAACTGGAGAAAAGAGTCTTCGGCGTTTGGTTCAAAGCGACACTCGTGCATTACGATGCCGACGCAGGAATATATTCTTTACAGTCACCGACACGAATTGAAGCGCCGTACGAAATTCCAACGGCAGTTTGCGTCGTTCCCAAAAACAAATATATCGGCATATCGGACAGTATTCAGGGCGGTTATCGAGAATCCCGTATATTCTTGAAATTCGATCCCGATTATAAATGGAAAGTCGCACGAAATGATGCAGTGAAAGCAAAGGGCAGCGAATCAAATATATATTTTAAAGTAAACTTCGTTCTGAATTTATTGCTGGATAATTCACAGAACCGCGGACTAATAAAAATTATTCCGAAAGAAATGCTAATAATGAATCAAACGGATAAATTTATTTATTTTAAACAGAATATTGCTCAAATGAAATAACAAAGCAAGGCTGTTTTAGTTTAACAGCCATAATGCAAAAATTTTCAAAAGAGCGGCTCTGCATGCCGCTCTTTTTTTTAGCGAAAATGATTGTTTACTGTATTCCAACTATCTGTCGGGATTTATAAAAGTATTTTTAGATATTATTCAGCATCAGCCGCCGCATCATAACCATAATTAAACCGCTTATCATCAGCGCGGCAGCAATCCATATGAAATTCATAAATGGTTTCACACTTACCTCTGCTATGAGTGTCTCAGGTCTCCGGTTGATTCCGTTAACCTCTCCCAATCCAATAATATTAATATTTATTTGAGTTTTTTTTCTTTTGTCTGCTCCAATATTTATCGCGGTAAGCTGAAATCCGATACTGTTGTCCTGTAAATATGCGGTTCTCATTTCCTGTGCACCCTTAGATGTAAATTTTGTCACCGGCACAACAATTTGACTGTCAGTTTCTGTTTTAATCTCAAGAACAACACCGATGGTAATTTCATCAGCGCGACCCTTCATCATCTCGCCTTTATTGTAAGACGAAAGATCAAATTTTTGAAATGTAATTGTCAAAGGACCGCGGGTGACAGCCGCCCCTTTTCGTAAATCGACGACGTTTTGATCCTCTTTTTGTTTAGGTTTGATAGAGACCGGTTCAATATAAAGATCTTCCGTCCAGTAACTGACATAATCCGGATTACGCATCAAGCTGTTATTATAGGCACTTTCGAACATTACCGGTTCAAGAATTCTACGCTTACCGTTTTGGTCTGCATGAACAATAAATTTTGTTTTACCATCCTGTGCCGGCGACGTCCCGTTATATGTCAGATCGTATCCGAAAATCCGTTGCGTCTGATTAAGAGGAAGAACCGCAGATTGTGTCCGCCCAAAGCGACCGGAAGCAATAATACCTATGAATAGAACGGACAGCCCTGCATGCGCAATTGCACTGCCGATTAAGAGCGGCCTCTCTTTTAATAAACGAAATCCCTGACCCGCACTGATAAAGGATGCAAAGAGCGAAGTTAAAATAAGCAGTATCGCAGAGACATCATGTAAACCGAAAAAGATGAGAATAGTCATAATTAAGCCGGCGAGAACACCCGGGATAATAAGACTCTTGAAAAAAAGCTTTTTATCCTCTTGATTCCATTTAGCCCGTAAACCGAATCCTAACAGTAAAGTCATCAATACCGCAAGAGGGAGAATCGTGCGGTCATAGAAAGCAGGTTCAACAACGGAATTGGAAATCAACGGTTTGCTTGTTCCAAATAAAATTATCGCAGCGCATACACCAAGCACAACCATCGCAACGGACAGGATAGACTCACGTGTTATCAAATCGACTGACGATGGTTGAATATTCGGTTTCTTCCAGCGCAAAATAATCATTCCAAAACCGCCGGCTGCAATAAGCAACAACCATACAATTAGAAGTAAATAAGTCGACGAACCTGTCTCGAAAAATGAATGGACCGAAACATCCGATAGAATACCGCTGCGTGTTAGAAATGTACTATAGATGATCAACAGGAACGCCGATACTGCAAGAATAAAATTTGTCCTAACAAGCCGGCCGGTTGACTTCTGAATCAGCATTGTATGAATAAGAACAACAGCAACTATCCAGGGAATGAGCGATGAGTTCTCTACCGGATCCCAGCCCCACCATCCTCCCCAGCCAAGAACACCGTACGCCCAGTAACCGCCGAAAATAAGACCTGCACCGAGTGATGCTGCACCAAAAAGTACACACGGAAGTGCGGAATTTATCCACTCATTATACTTTTCCCGCCATAGAGCTGCCACTGCAAGAACAAACGGAACTGAAAGCGACGCAAATCCTAAAAAAAGCACAGGAGGATGAATAATCATCCAAAAATTCTGAAGAAGCGGATTAAGTCCTCTCCCGTCCTGCGGAATGAATCCGATAGGTAAATCGGTGTACGCTTCCCAGATATATTGAAAAGGCGACTTGACAGCGAGGAGTAACGACAGAAATGCGAGAATAAACGAGTAAACCATCATCGCTTCGCTTTCCATTCCAGAGCGCCGTGTGAAACGCTGTAAAACAATGCCGATGACAGCGGCAAAGAACGCCCACAGCAAGAAACTGCCCTCCTGTCCCGCCCAGAATACCGTCGCTAATAAAGCCGCAGGCAAATCACGCGAACTGTAATCCGTTATATATCTATACTCAAACAGGTGCTGAAAGATGTATAACATCAATAACGCAGACGCCGAAATAATGCCAATCACACAAATTGCAAGACCAATACGCGCATGCAGCAGTATTTTTTTATTCTTAACAGATATGAAATAAAAACACGCCGATATAAGTGCCGCAATGAATGCAATCCAGATAATAATTGAACCGAGCATTTTTTTCTTTTTTTTATTATTCTATCCGATAGTTATACTATCGGATACTATTCAACTTAGGAGTTCGACTCCTTATGACCTATGTCCCAGAACACTTGTGCACCATGTCCACAGTTTGTACAAGGGGGACTATAGGGGGTGGTCATTGAATTACCTTTACCAACCCCTTTTGTGTTCCTGTATATATCTGCGTATTTTTTTTAATCTCGCGTTGCGGGATTTTTATTTAACGTCCCCCTTACCAAGGGGGACTACAGGGGGTTGTCATTGAATTACCTTTACCAACCCCTTTTGTGTTTTCCCCTTTATAAGGGGAAAAGTTGTTGCGACAGCTGAACTTCTTGATTTAACCGTATCGCGAATCTTTTCAAGAACATTGTCAATATGATCGATTACTTCTTTATTTGTAAATCGAAGTATGGAAATTCCAAATAGTTTAATTACTTCCTCACGTTCTGAATCATATTCCTTCAATTCTATTCTTTCATGATTTTCCCCGTCTATTTCTATGCCAACTTTCAATTCCGGACAATAGAAATCTAAAATATATTCATTTACACTATATTGTCTTCGGAAACGAAATCCATCAATCTGTTTTCTTCTGATCTTTGACCACAGGATAATTTCGGGTTTTGTCGTTTTCCGCCGAAGTATTTGCCTTCTCTCCTTCATTGAATTTCTATTAAAAGCAATCGTCATAAAAAAGCCTTCGATTTATTAACGTCCCCCTTACCAAGGGGGACTACAGGGGGTGGTCATTGAATTACCTTTACCAACCCCTTTTGTGTTTTCCCCTTTTTTCAAAGGGGAAAATATTCTACAAATATACTTTTCGATTGAATTACTGCCAAAGGTAATCGTCATTCAATAATTTTCAATTCGCTACCGGTATTGTCTAAGATCAATAATTAGTGGTAGTCGAAACCTCTTGCCCGTCCGAAGGCGGGTTAGATTTCGTTCTTAGAATAATAACGAAGACTGAAGTCTTCGACTACCATAATTCCAATTCTTTTTAAACAATTCCTACAAGGGAGCTGTCATTAAATAATTTCTTTTTCCCATTATATTATAAAAACATTTTCCGTTATAAAATAATGAAGAATAATAAAAACCAGAGGTGTTTTGCGAGAAGATAATTATTTTTACGGTATAGGATGATCAATTTCTTTCCACATCGATTCAAAATTAAACGGTTTATAGGTCGGGCTTTTTTCATTGTGGCATGACAGGCAGCTTTTTTTAATGGCTTCTTCGTCTTTAAAATCCGTCATACCTGCCGCAATACAGTCCTCCCTCTCTCTCATAATTCTACTGCTTTTATAAACCGAACCGGCTCCATGGCACGACTCGCACTGCACTCCGTCTTCTTTAAATTTCCCGTCTTTGATAGTGTGACATTGCAGGCATTCAGGCGATTCTGCAGCAGGTTTACTAAAACCCATTTCTCTTGCAATATCGTCTGATCTTTTTGTGCGTAATGTCCTAAATGCCTTTGCATGCTCGCTGCTCTGCCAGATCTCAAACTGCCTGCCGTCTCTTTTTCCTTTATGACATAGTTTACATACATTCACACCTACGTATTTATTTTTATTGTTACCTGCTATGGAAAAAATAACCGGGATTAAAAGAAGTATGATTACACGCATTTTTGTCCGATTTCTATTTCATAAGCTTGAGCGTACGCAGATATTCCTCAAGCTGTGGGCGGAATTTAGGATGCGCTATTGCAATGAGAGCTTCCGCACGCTGGCGAAGATTTTTTCCATGAAGAAAAGCCGTACCGTACTCCGTTACTACATAATGAACATCCGCTCTTGAAGTCACAACTCCTGCTCCGGGCCTTAACTGGGGAACAATCCTGGTAACAGTATCATCCTTTGCGGTCGATGGCAATGCAATAAATGCCTTGCCTCCTTTGGATAGCGAACAGCCGCGAACGAAATCTACCTGGCCGCCGAATCCGCTGTATATTTTTGTTCCGATCGAATCCGAACATACCTGCCCTGTTACATCTACTTCTATGCAGGAATTAATACTCACCATTTTATCATTCTGCGCAATAATGTACGGATTGTTTGTATAATCGCATGGATGCAGCTCGAATAAAGGATTGTTATGCACATATTCGTAAATCTGCTGTGTGCCTAAAATAAATGTCGACACTACCTTGCCGGGATGAAGTGTTTTCTTCTGATTAGTAATAATTCCCTTTTCGATAGCTTTCATTACACCGTCCGAGACCATTTCTGTGTGTATTCCTAAATGCTGTTTCCCTTCGATGCGTGCAAGCACTGCATCCGGAATACCGCCTATTCCCAATTGCAAAGTGGCACCGTCTTCGATTAAAGGGGCAATGAAATCGGCAATTTTTTCTTCAATATTCGATGCACCGGCAAAATTCGACTCGAGAATCGGTATAGAGCATTCGACAATTTTATGAACGCGGGAAACATGGATAAAAACATCTCCCAACGTGCGCGGCATGCGCTCATTTACCTGCGCTACTATAATCTTCGCATTCTCTGCAGCGCTTTTTGATATGCCGCATTCAACTCCGAAGCTCATAAATCCGTGAGCGTCCGGCGGAGAGAGATGAACAAGAGCGACATCAAGCGGAATATGCTCATCCCTGAAAAGTGCAGGAATTTGAGAGAGATGGATCGGAACATAATCCGACATTCCCTCTGCAATTGACTCCCGGTCGCCGGGGCCGACAAAAAGCGAATTATGCCTGAAATGCTCCGCCATTCCCGGCTTGGAAAGCGGGTCGTCTCCTAAAAGCAACACGTGGTTTACTTCTACATTGCTAAGTTCCGGTGCGCGCTTGGCAAGGGCTTCGGTTAGAAGCAGAGGCGTTGCTGCATTCCCGCTTAAATAAATCCGATCATTCGATTTGACAACACTTACCGCTTCTTCAGCAGTAACAACTTTAGATTTGTATTGATCAAGCCAGTTCATACTTGTTCCTTACGGTTAGCAGTTGACTATGACTTGAGTAATTTTTGAATATCCACAGCTTTAAGGTCGAACGCTTTCGCTGCCGCAAGATTTGTACACTGTCCGCGGAATGTACAAACACCTTTTGAAAGTCCGATATCAGCACGGAGAACTTTTTCCATCCCCAGTTCAGTTGCTTCACGGAGGAATGGAAGAAGCACATTTGTCCATCCGACAGTAGCCGTGCGCGGCACAGACGCCGGAGTATTCGGAACACAGTAATGCACGATGCCATGCATAACGTAAGTTGGATCCAGCAGCGTCGTCGGCCGGCTTGTCTCGACACATCCGCCCTGATCAATGGAAATATCGACTATGACAGAACCTGGTTTCATTTGCTTCACTAAACTTTCGGACACCAGATGAGGTGTTCTCTCGCCTTTCAGCAGCACAGCGCCGATGAGCACATCGGCTTCGCGCACTGCATTTTCGATATTATACTTGTCGGAGATTCCGGTAGAGATTCTCCATTGAAATAAATTTTCCACCTCGCGCAATTTGTTGATATTCTTATCTATGATCATTACTTTTGCACCAAGGCCAAGTGCCACGCGTGCCGCCGTGCGGCCGACAGTTCCTGCACCGAGAATCAGCACATCGGCAGCCGGAACGCCCGGAATACTTCCTAACAGTACGCCGCGTCCGCCTTCGCGTGTCTGCAGGTAATGCGCTGCGACTTGAATTGAAATCTGTCCCGCAATTTCAGCCATAGTCTGAACTATGGGCAGATCGCCGCGTTCATTTTCTATCAGTTCATGAGCAATGGCGGTGATATTCTTTTTGAGAAGCATTTCGATTGTTTGGCGTTTAGCTATTGCCAGATGAAACGCGGAAAAGAGAGTCTGCCCGTCATGAAGGAATTTGAGTTCGCTCTCCGTAGGCGGGGCAACTTTAAGAATAATATCGGAACGGCTGATAACTTCTTCCGGGCTGTAAACAATAGTTCCGCCTGCCGAGCGGTATTCATCATCAGAAAAGAAACTCAATGCTCCTGCATTCCGCTCGATATAGACCGTCGCACCCAGGCCGGCGAGCGTCTGTACGCCTCCCGGAGTAAGCGCGATCCGTCGTTCCGAAGGGAACACTTCTTTTAATATGCCGATATTCATTTGAATTTTCCTTTAAACTCTTTTTCAATGTGCTCAACATTAGGAAATGATTATTTGAAGTGCAAGACGGAAGAGGAATGCTTTTTATTCCATCACTCTTTTATAAGTAAATTCAAAGAAAATGATTTGTTATAGCCATATCAGCTTTTAATGATCACTTTTGCGTATCTTTTGCGTCCACCATCTTCACGGTGGATAGGGACACAACATTGTTGTACCCGGATAAATGAGATACCTTTAATGATCGTTTATATATCAATATTGTTAAGCTTTTACGTCGCTTTCTTTGATAGCGCAAAGAAAGCGACAGAAAGAAACGCTTGCGAAATCGAAATATGTAATCTCAAGGAAGAACTATGATCCGTAATATTAATAACATTTCGTTTACGATTTGTATATCGGATATAACAATCACTACCTCGCCTTGGCTCAGTTCACTTCAATCGATTTCGCTGGCGGAGGATAAAGGGAAAAAAGTAATCGTTATTCCG
>Ga0315539_1001564_pt1 | contig 16903 bp, 6 predicted proteins | sample SalMarSW160150MG_FD_203097 | JGI IMG/M metagenome (GOLD analysis project Ga0315539, IMG submission 203097) | Salt marsh sediment microbial communities from the Plum Island Ecosystem LTER, Massachusetts, United States - Salt Marsh Sediment SW1601-150 ... | reverse complement strand
GATTAAAAGAATCCGCGAACAATTTATTGATGATATCTCTTATCTGAGAGCTGCAGACGAATTCCTTAAAGCCGATGATTTTGCCGGCGCAGAGCGGCAATGCAGAAAGGCGCTGGAGCTGAACCCCAAGAATGCGACAGTGCACTCCACTCTCGGCGTGGCATTGGCTCGTCAGGAAAAGCTTGATGAGGCAATCAGGCATTTCTCGGAGGCGATAAGCCTTGAACCACGCTACGTCGATGCACACTTTAGCCTCGGCCAGGCAATGGCTCGCCAGGGTAAGTCTGATGAGGCAATCAGGCATTTCTCAGCGGTTCTGAGGCTTAAACCAGACCACGCCAAAGCACGGGGCTACCTGGGCTCCATCATGTTTGCCGGAGGAATGCTCAAGGAGGCTGCGCTCCATTTGTCGGAGGCCGTCCGTCTTGACCCCAACTACGCCGACGCACACTACAACATCAGCCAGGTCATGTTTCGACAGGGAAAATTCGATGCGGCTATCAGGCATTTATCGCAGGTTGTCCGGCTTAAACCCGATGACGCCCAGGCCCACTACAAACTTGCCTTGGTACTGGCTCAACAGGGACAGACCGACCAGGCCATTACCCATTACTCCAAAGCTCTTTCTCTTAAGCCGGACGTTGATACATCGCCTCTGCTGAACCATCTCCTGGCAACTCACTACGCCGAAGCTCGCCGGTTCCCCGAAGCGGTTTTATTCGAAGAAAAGGCCCTAAAGCTTGCTCGCGACGCCGGATACCAAATGCTCGCACAGCAAATCGTAAAAAGGCTCGAAATCTACAAACAGCTAAGCGGGTCTTTGAAAAAAAGTGATAACAAGTAATATTAACTGACTCATTGTTAGTGTTCTTGGAAAAAACTTAGATTTAATCTCTTACAAATGAAATTGTGCGCCAAATGGCCACAGTATCAGTAATGTGTAGGGCCGTTTCAAAGATGGTGCCAAATCGTCTTTTATTTGGCGACAGCTTTGACCGGTCCGGCAGCAGCAGCGAGGCCTTTTAGTTTTAGAACAAGCAATCTCCCTCACTCGAAGAATGAGTTCTGCAAAATTGAGGTTAGGCATACTTTGAAAAGAAAAAATTGTTTTTTGATTTTTTCTTTTCAAACAGTAAGTTATTGTGTAATAAGCAATTAAGTGATTATTTAAGAAAATTAAAAAAAAGATTTTCTTAAATAATATATGCCTAACCTCAATTTTGCAGGAGCCTTACTCAAAGAGGGTGGGGAGGGAGATTGCGGTCTTGCGAATAAGGTGGATGCTTATGAGCAGAAGGAGGTTTCGTTAAGGCGTCAGCCTTTTAACCAACCCTGTTTGGTTCCGGCTACGCCGATTTGATAATGTTAAAAAGGCATTCATAACTTGATATTTTTTTCTTGACGGGACAATAACTAATTTGTTATAAATATACTTGTAAAGGTCTATGCCATAAAAGGCAGGTTTTTATGGATTTTTAGCCTTTTGGCAGGCGAAATTTCTATGATTTTGTGTAAAAAGGGAAGGAGGTAGTCTCAAGTAGAACAAATCTTCGATTTGGAATTTGCGATTTTCATTTCTCCGTATCGAATCGTCAATTGGTAATCGAAGACCACGGGTGTTTTGGTATGTGGCCAAAACATAATTCATAATCATTTTTAACTCTTTGTGAACCCCGCCCGTCGTCCGCAGGATGCCTTGCGGCAAAGACGGGACGGGGTGAAGGAGGACTATTATGTCTAAGAAATTGATTTATCTGGTTTCTTTTGTTTTAGTGCTGAGTGTAGCAGGTAGTGCCTCAGCGGATCTGGTGGCGCACTGGCCCCTTGATGAGGGTTCCGGCACGACCGCTATTGACTTGTCCGGCAACGGACACGATGGCACCATCGGTGGTACGGCCAACTGGGTGGCTGGACAGATAGGTCTTGCCCTGGACTTTGACGGCTCATCCACATACATCGACATGGATGACCAGGTCGTGGTGGGAACCTGGTCGTTAGCAATGTGGCTTAAGCCTCGAGACATACCGTATACAGTCCAAGACTTCTACGCAGTAATGCACACCGATGCCTGAGCCGCTGGTGCCATGCACCTCCATTTAAGGAATGCCACCAGCCTGCTCAATGCTGATTTCAACACTGGGCCGGATGTAACTTCCACTACTGTTTTGCAGGAAAACGAATGGTACCATGCTGTAGTGACGGTTACTGATGAGGGGGGTGGTGCCTCACAGCTCTACCTTAATGGCGTGTTGGAAGCCGAAGGAACGGGCGGAAGCGGGGGAGACTTTTTGGGTCCCCTGAACTTCGGTTCCTGGAACAATGCCGGTCGGAACTATCACGGTCTGATGGATGATATCCGCATTTACGACCACGTTTTGTCGGAAATCGAAATTATGGGCGCTATGGCTGGTGAAATATGGCCGTATGCCTGGGCTCCCGAGCCGGCTGATGGCGCCTTACATGCTGATACTTGGGTGAACATTTCCTGGAAGCCGGGTGGTTTTGCCGTCTCGCACGATGTCTACTTAGGCGAAAATTTAGACGATGTGGATGCTGGCGCTGAAAGCACGTTCCAGGGCAATCAGGCCGGGACGTTTCTTGTTGCCGGATTCCCCGGATTTCCTTATCCGGATGGCCTTGTCCCTGGCACGACTTACTACTGGCGGATTGACGAGGTTAATGACACCGAGCCGAACAGTCCGTGGAAAGGCGATATCTGGAGCTTTATGATTCCACCCAAGACCGCCTATGCACCCGACCCGGCTGATGCTGCCGAGCAGGTAGACCCGGATGCAAACATTAGCTGGACGGGAGGTTTCGGTGCGAAATTACACACTGTTTATTTTGGTGATAATTTTGACGATGTCAACAATGCCGCTGGTGGACTCCCTCAGGGGGCTGCAACCTATGACCCCGGTCCTCTTAAACTGGCTAAGACTTACTACTGGCGGATCGATGAGTTTGATGCCATCGCCACCTATAAAGGCGACGTTTGGAGCTTTACTACTCAGGGCGCCGTCGGAAACCCGAAGCCGGCTAATGGCGCTGTGGATGTAAAGCAGACACAGATTATTAGCTGGTCACCGAGTGTCTTTGCTGCTTCGCATCAGGTCTATTTCGGCACTGATAAAGATGCCGTGAAAAATGCCGATACCGGCTCGCCGGAGTATAAAGGCACCAGGGACCTTGGTGCTGAAAGCTATGACCCCGGAATGCTTGAGTGGGATACCACCTACTACTGGCGGATTGATGAGGTCAATAACACCAACCCAGACAGCCCGTGGACAGGCATCCTCTGGAGTTTTACGACTGCCGACTTCCTTATCGTGGACGACTTCGAGTCTTACAACGACATTGACCCCCCCGACCCGGGGAGCAACAGGATATTTGAAGCGTGGCTGGATGGTTATGGTATCCCGACAAACGGAGCTCTCGTTGGCAATGACCTTCCTCCTTATGCCGAGCAAAGTATTGTTCACAGCGGCATCCAGTCGATGCCGTATTTCTATGATAACAGTGTTGGGTATTCTGAGGCGACCTTGACGCTGACTTACCCGCGTGACTGGACCGAGAAAGGTGTCAACAAGTTGACAATTTGGTTCATAGGTGACTCAGCTAACGTTGCCGAGACGTTGTATGTTGTTCTCAATGGCAGTGCAGTAGTCAATCACGATAATCCTAATGCAGCACAGGTAGAAGAGTGGACAGAATGGAATATCGACCTGCAGGCATTTGCCGACCAGGGCGTGAACCTGGCCAATGTCAATACGATTGCTCTTGGTCTTGGTAACAGGAACAATCCGGTTGCTGGTGGTTCAGGGACAATGTACTTTGATGATATTCGTTTGTATCCTCCGCCGCCGGAGCCGGCACCTTAAGCCGTGTGATTTAGCTGGCTCCCATTGCTTCTTGCCCGCCGCCCCGGCTCGCGTCGAAAGACGCGGGGGCAGGCGAAGCAAGATATGGGGGCGTGGTTGACCCCGTTAGATAATGTCGTATCTTTCATATCTAACGGGGTTGATATAGCTGATTTGTGTCACTTATACCTGCTGGTACGCAAGTGCAGGTAATCGGGGGCCTATACTGATTGATTTGGTATAGGCCCCTTTTAATTAATTATTTCGCAGTCGCCTTAGGCGCCTAACCAGCGGAGATTGACGATTTTATTTGAGACTGTTAAAAAAGCAGGAAGAATTCGTAAGATTTTCCTTGACGTAAAAGCCGCTACTTTGGTATAAATAAAACTAATGAGGCTTTTGCGAATGCAGATAGGTATCTATGAATTATGATACTCTGACGTATAGAATTTTTGTAGTTTTTCAAGAAAGGAGGAGTTATTATGTGAGGTACGCAGTTATGGTCGAAACCGTGTGCTTCGCAGTGTAGATATTTCACACTTCCATCAGCAGTTCATATCCCGTCTCTGCGGGAACGAATGTTTTGGTGCGTGGCCAGAGCATGGTTATTTTTCACTTTTTGTGAACCCCGCCCGTCGTCCGCAGGATGCCTTGCGGCAAAGACGGGGCGGGGTGAAGGAGGATTATTATGTTTAGAAAAATCTTTTATTTGTTTTCTTTTGTTTTGGTGTTGAGTCTGGTTGGTACGGTCGCGGCTCAGGAAGAAGTTGACATAATACTTCGCAGCCCGGACCTGGCTATGCCGATAATCGACGGTGTCGTTGACGATGTGTGGTCGGTTGCTTCAGAACAGGACATTACCATCACAACTTCAGGAAGTGACCCCAGTGGGCCGGCGGATTGCTCCGGGAAATGGCGGGTCCTCTGGGACTGGGAATATATATACGCGCTGGTTATAGTCAAAGATGAAGCTCTGAATAACGACTCGGGCGCCGGCAGTCAATACCAAGATGACAGTGTCGAGTTCTACCTCGATGGGGATAACAGCAAGGGAGCAACTGTGGACGAAAATGACCACCAGTACACCAGCAGATGGAATAACGCTGAATTGGAAGCACCCAGTGTAATCCACAATGGAGCGCCGAGTGCGGTGGGATTTGAATACGCTATCGTCACGACCGGCAACGGTTATATTTACGAATCCAGGATACCGTGGACGAGCATAATAGCTGAACCTCCGGGGGCAGGTGATTTGATTGGCATCGACATGTACATTAATGATGATGATGACGGCACCGATCGAGACACGCAGATTGCCTGGCACTCACCAGAGGGTGCAGGCTGGAATACTCCGAGTATGTGGGGTACGGCCCAGCTTGTGGCTGGTAACAGGGCAGGGGCTCCGAAACCGGCAAACAATTCAATACATCCGGAAACATGGGCCAATATTAGCTGGTTCCCCGGGCCCACTGCTGTTTCACATGATGTGTATTTAAGCCATAATTATGACGCTGTAAATGACGGCGCACCTGAGGCGTTCATCGGCAATCAGGTCGCGACGTTTCTTGTTGTCGGTTTTCCGGGATTTTCTTTTCCCGATGGTCTTGTTCCGGGTACGACCTATTACTGGCGGGTTGATGCGATAAATGCCGAAGGTACAATATATAAAGGTGTCGTCTGGAATTTCAGTGTTCCGCCCAAGACTGCCTATGCACCTGATCCCGCTGATGGTGCCCAGTCTATAGCCCCGGATGTGGAGCTTAGCTGGACGCCAGGTTTCGGTGCAAAATTGCACACCATATATTTCGGCGACAATTTTGACGATGTGGACAACGCTGCTGGGGGACTTCCCCAGGGGGTTGCAACCTATACTCCTCCCGGCACACTTAAAATGGCTAAGACTTACTACTGGAGGGTCGATGAGTTTGATGTCATCGACACGCATAAAGGCGCCGTCTGGAGCTTTACTACCGAGGGAGCCGTCGGAAGCCCGGACCCGGCTAATGGCGCTGTGGATGTTAAGCAGACACCGAATCTTAGCTGGACTCCGGGAGTCTATGCTGATTCGCATCAGGTCTATTTCGGCGCAGATAAAGAGGCCGTGAAAAATGCCGATTCAAGTTCGCCGGAGTATAAAGGCGCAGGAGACTTTGGTGCTGAAAGCTATGAACCCGAAAAGCTTGAGTGGAATACCACCTACTATTGGCGTATTGATGAGGCCAATAACGTAAATCCCGACAGTCCCTGGACAGGCAACCTTTGGAGCTTTACGACCGCAAACTTCCTCGTCGTGGACGATTTTGAGTCCTACAACGACATTGACCCCCCTGACCCCCAGAGCAACAGGATATTTGAAGCGTGGCCGGACGGTTATGATATCCCGACAAACGGAGCTCTCGTTGGTAATGACCTTCCTCCTTATGCCGAGCAAACTATCGTTCACGGAGGCAACCAGTCGATGCCGCTTTACTACGACAACAGTGTTGGTTATTCTGAGGCAACTCACACGCTGACTTATCCGCGTGACTGGACAGAGAAAGGTGTCAGCACGTTGACGATTTGGTTCAGAGGCGATTCAGCTAACGCTGCTGAGACGTTGTATGTTGCCCTCAATGGCAGCGCCGTAGTCACTCACGATAATCCAAATGCAGCACAGATAGGTGAGTGGACCGAATGGAATATCGACCTGCAGATGTTCGCAGACCAGGGTGTGAACCTGGCCAATGTCAATACGATTGCCCTTGGTCTTGGTAACAGGAATAATCCGGTTGCTGGTGGTTCAGGTACAATGTACTTTGACGATATTTGTCTGTATCCTCCGCCGCCGGAGCCGGCACCGTAAGCTAAGATTTAAATGGCCCCCATTGATTCTGCCGCAAGGCATCTGCTGACAGGCATCCTGTGGACTTCGTATTGCGAAGCAGGATATAGGGGCGCGGTTGATACAAGGTTTTACAAGACTGAGATTGCGAGTCCGCCTGAAGGTGGAAACGCATTGATTTTGAAGATGCGCTCCGTCGCCGAAGATATGGAGTGTAGGCTGCTCGTTGTATTCTGTGAACAATACACAATTTGGTGAAGACAAAGTTTTTTGATACTTGTTGAAAACAACAGGTATTTGATATGACCACTCGCCGCGATTCGTCGCCGCGGTAAACACTGTAATATTATTTTGTCCTTTTGAAGGAATATTATTATGTATAAAAAATTGATTTATCTGGCTTTTTTTGTTTTGGTGCTCGGCTTGGTCGGCATAACCAATGGCCAGCCTACCGGTGAGTTTCTGCTCGAATGGTGGTTCGACATAGGGGCTGGCAACGCGGTGAACGACCTCATCAACAATCCAAACTATCCGGACAACCCTACCGGCAGCGCAATGCTGGATTCTGTGGAGTTACCGACGACCAAGCCGGCAAGTCTTTGGGAGGGCGACATAGACAACTATGGAGCGAGGCTTCAAGGTTACATCTACCCGCCGGCCACCGGTGATTACACCTTCTGGATTACCGGCGACAACGGCAGCCAATTTTGGCTGAGCACAAATTTCGACTCATCCAATATGGTTATGACGTGCGAGGTGCCCGGCACCCAGTGGACAGGAGACCGCGAATGGGACAAATTTCCCAATGACCAGAAGTCGGCTCCCGTTACGCTCGAAGCCGGTCAAAAGTACTATGTCAATGTGTGGTTTAAGGAAGGCTCCGGGGGCGACGGCGTCGCTGTTGGATGGGGAGGCCCAGGAATTGGTGAAGGCCCTGAAGTCATCTCTGCCGAGTACATATCGCCTGTGACCGGACCGACCAATTTCATCGCCACTAATCCCAGTCCTCCTGATGCTGACATACTTGAGGACACATGGGTAAGCCTGAGCTGGGACCCGGGAGCTTATGCACTCTCGCATAATGTGTACTTCGCTGATAATTTAGACGATGTGGTTGCCGGCGCCGAAAGCGCATTCCGGGGCAACCAGCCCTCGACATATTATGTTGTTGGCTTTCCCGGTTTTCCTTACCCGGACGGCCTTACTATAGGGACAACCTACTACTGGCGGGTTGACGAGGTCAATGATACGCACCCGGACAGCCCGTGGAAAGGTAACATCTGGAGCTTTACGATTCCACCAAAGAAGGCCTACGGCCCAAGCCCCGCTGATGCTGCCGAGCTTGTAGACCCGAATGTCGAGCTTAGCTGGGAGATTGGCTTCGGCTCAAAACTGCACTATATGTACTTCGGCGATAATTTTGACGAGGTGAACAATGCCACTGGGGGTGCCCCTCTGGGATTTGCAACCTATACTCCCGGCCCACTTAAATTGGCTAAGACCTACTACTGGCGTGTCGATGAGTTTGATATTATCGCCACGCATAAAGGCGACGTCTGGAGCTTTACTACTGAGGGCGGCGTCGCGGGCCCGGACCCCTCTAATGGCGCTGTGGATATAACTCAGACACCGATTCTCACCTGGACGCCGGGAGTCTATGCTGCTTCGCATCAGATATACTTCGGCTCAGATAAAGAGCTCGTACGCAATGCCGATACCGGTTCGCCGGAGTATATAGGCACTGGGGACCTTGGTGCCCAGAGCTATAAACCCGGGAAGCTTGAGTGGAATACCACCTACTATTGGCGTATTGATGAGCTTAATAACGCCAATGCCGACAGTCCGTGGACAGGTCCTGTCTGGAGCTTTACGACCGCCAACTTCCTTATCGTGGACGACTTTGAATCTTACAATGACATTGACCCCCCTGACCCCCAGAGCAACAGGATATTTGAAGCGTGGCTGGACGGTTATGAAATCCCGACAAATGGAGCTCTCGTTGGTAATGAGCTTCCTCCTTATGCCGAGCAAAGTATTGTTCACAGCGGCATCCAGTCGATGCCGTATTTCTATGACAACAGTGTTGGGTATTCTGAGGCGACCTTGACGCTGACTTATCCGCGTGACTGGACCGAGAAAAGTGTCACCACACTGACAATTTGGTTCAGGGGTGGTTCGGCTAACGCTGCTGAGACGTTATATGTTGCTCTCAATGGCAGTGCAGTGGTCAATCACGATAATCCGAATGCAGCACAGATAGCCACTTGGACACAATGGAATATTGACCTGCAGTCGTTCGGTGTGAACCTTGCCAATGTCAATACGATTGCCCTTGGTCTTGGCAATAAGAACAACCCACAGGCCGGTGGTTCAGGTACAATGTACTTCGATGATATTCGTTTGTATGCTCCGTCACAGTGAGCCGGGATTTAAATGGCAATTTAAATTACGTGTTTGACCCCGTTAGATAACTTCGTATTTTTCATATCTAACGGGGTTGATATAACAGATTAGCGTCAATTCGGGGCCTATACCGAACAATTCGGTATAGGCCCCTTTCCAATGATAACTAACTTTTTTGCAATCGTCGTGGCGACCAGGTGGGAGAGACTGCAGATTTTATTTGAAACTGTTGATAAGCAGGCATAAATCAAGAGATTTTACTTGACCCGAAAGTGGATAATTTGATATAAATAAAAGTAGGGAAATGTGAAGATTTTACTCAGCAGGAGGGCGAAATTGTTGCATTTTCAACAAATTAGCTTGTTTAACGGATCAGTATCGGCTCATTTTGGGTCTTTGAAGAAAGGATGTGGTATCAAACCGTAAAAAATTATCCAGGCCATTTATAAAAAATCTACAATTTGCGACTCTTTCTTCGAAGATTACGCCGTTTGCTTAGCAAAATGAAGAAGCGGGAGCGAAGAATGAATTTTTGTTTTCATTGCTTATCGGAAACAAAGACTGTTTTGGTGTGTGGCCAAAGTATAAAGCATAATTGTTTTTAACTTTTCTGAAGGAGGATATGGTTATGTCTGACAAATTGATTCATCTCATTTATTTAATTTTTGTGCTGAGTATAGTTCTGAGCAGCACAGCCAATGCTGTTGACGAAAATCTTGTCGCCTGGTGGAAACTCGACGATGAGGGCACCGGCACTGTGATTGACTCTTCCGGCAACGGCCATCACGGTACGCTGGTAGGGGATGCCCATTTTGTGCCTGGGTTGTTCGATGAGGCTTTGGAGCTCGACGGCGATGGCGATTATGTTGTAATAGACGGCTACAAGGGCATTGTTGGCGATGGCACTAACACACCCGCTTTTAGCATAACTGTGTGGATTAGGAAGGAAGGTCCCGTCGGCGGTGACGGTGAAATTGTCGGCTGGGGCAACACCGGCGCCGGTAACAGAATGGAATTCCGGTTTAACGCTGGCAACAACAGGGTACGCATTGAATCCGGCGGCGGCAATGCCCAGAATGACACTGAATTAACCACCGGTCAATGGCACCACGTTGCGATGACGGTACGGGAGAACTCGACGTATGAGAGCGGCGTGACATTTTATTTGGATGGCCAGGATAACACGAGGGTAAATGCCGACCCTGACCCGATACACCCGACCGAGAACTTTGATGTCAAGATTGGACTTCGCTACAATGAAGACAACAGGATATTCACGGGGCTGATTGATGACCTCCGCATCTATGATAAGGTTCTGACGGTGACTGAGGTCGGGGATATAATAGAATTAGGGTACCTGGCAAGTGCCCATAGTCCCGATCCAGCCGACGGCAGCGTATATACCGACACGTGGGCAACCCTTGCGTGGATGGCCGGAGGGCTCTCTGTGTCTCATGACTTGTACTTTGGGACGAGCTTCGACGATGTCAACGCAGGCGCAGAAAACACCTTTGTGGGCAATATAACGGTGAACAGCCAGCCGATTGGTTTTCTTGGGTTCCCGGCGCCGGAGGGTCTGGTTCCGGGCACAACCTACTACTGGCGGGTGGATGAGGTGAATGATGCCCACCCCGACAGCCCATGGCGTGGGGATATCTGGAGCTACCGGGTCCCTTCGATCACTGCATATAATCCGGTTCCCGCAGACGGCGAGGTATTTGAAGACCCTAACCTGGCACTTTCCTGGTCTACGGGCATGAATGCGACTATGCACGCCGTGTACTTTGGGACAGATGCCGGTGAGGTCGACAACGCGGCGGGGGCACCTCCTCACATCGGATCAATGTTTGATCCCGGCTTGCTTAACGCGGATACCACGTACTACTGGCGTGTGGATACGTTCAACGGCGCAGAGTGGATAAAAGGTCCTCTCTGGAACTTTACGACGATGCCCGATATTCCACTCGCGGCCGATCCGAACCTCGTTCTCTGGTACACGTTCAATGAGGGCGCGGGGACCAATGCTCTTGACTGGTCGGGGCATGGGAACCACGGCAAGCTCTTCGGACCCCAGTGGCTTGACTATGGTTGGATCGGCCAGAGCGCGTTGCACTTCGTCGGGGAGGATTCCCCGTATGTGGCCATTAGGAACATGAGCTACAACGACGCACACAACCCGGAGGTAACGGTGTGCGCCTGGATTAGCACCAGCGACCCTAATCATCAGGTGATTGCCTCGTTCGACCGTAACGAGTTCTGGCGTCTGGAAATCAACACCGACATTGCCGATGCACCCGTCAGCGATGGCCAGATTGGCTGGCACGTGATGACCTCCTCTGGAGACCAGCAGGTGGACTACGGAAGTCTCACTCGGGTCGATGACGGGCAATGGCACCATGTCTGTGGTGTCTTCGACAACGGACGGTTGACTATTTACATCGACGGTAACCCCGAACCCTCGGCCGTTGGAGCCCCAACCTTCGGCGACGAAGTTACCCGTTTTGGCTTCATTGGTGTCGGTTCGGAGGCGACCGAGTTCAATGGGATCCAAGGGCCATTCAACAACTTCAACGGTGATATGGACGAGGTTCGCATTTATGACAAGGCACTGACGCAGGCCGAGATCGTAGAGGTGATGAGAGGCGATCCTTTGCTGGCCTGGGACTTGCAACCTCCGAGCGGAATCTTTGACATCGAGAGTGTCCCCTCATCACTTACCTGGAAACCGGGTGACATGGCTTCTCAACACGATGTCTTCTTCGGTACGGACCCAGAAGCTGTCAATAATGCTGACGCGTCCGACACCACCGGTGTATATCGCGGCCGCCAGACCGGCACCACGTATGTATCGCCGGAGGTCTTCGCCTGGGGTCAGTCCTACTACTGGCGCATCGATGAGTTCAATACCGATGGAACTATTACCAAAGGTGGAATCCGGGCTATTATAGTAGCTGGCTTCATTACCATAGATGATTTTGAAAGCTACAACGACCTTAATCCCGATGACCCCGATAGTAACAGGATTTTTAATACATGGTTAGATGGATTTGACGTTCCGACAAACGGCTCTCTCGTTGGTTATGAGAATCCTCCTTTTGCCGAGCAAACTATTGTTAACGGTGGTAGGCAGTCGATGCCGCTTTACTACGACAACAGTGTTGGTTACTCTGAGGCGACTTTGACACTGACCGGCCTGCGTGACTGGACCAAACACAACCTTGATGAATTGTCTTTGTGGTTCCATGGCGACCCGGGCAATGCTGCTGAGACTTTGTATGTTGCTCTCAATGGCAGTGCGGTGGTCACTCACGATAATCCGAACGCAGCGTTGGTAGAGGAATGGACCCAATGGAATATCGACTTGCAGACGTTTACAGACCAGGGCGTGAATCTGGCCAATGTCAACACGATTGCTATTGGTTTGGGCAACAGGAACAATCCACGGGCTGGTGGTTCAGGTACAATATACATTGACGATATTCGTCTGTATCCTCCACCATCGGCGCCTTAAGCTGGGATTTAGCCGGCCCCCATTGCTTCTGCCGTAAGGCATCTGCCGCAAGGCATCCTGTGGACTTCGGATTGCGAAGCAATATATGGGGGTGCGGTTGATCCCGTTAGATAACGTCGTATTTTTCATATCTAACGGGGTTGATATTGCAGATTTGCATCAATTCAGGGCCTATACTGATTAATTCAATATAGGCCCTTTTACTATCGACTATAGGAAAGTGAATATTTCCAAGATTGAAGATTTATACCAATTTTATTTATTGATTGCCGATTACCTGACTCTGTCATTCCTGCGAAGGCAGGAATCCAGTCTCTCTATGTGTATTATATGCAATTCTTCCGGCAATTTTTAACTGTAATTGGTATTACAATTGACTTGCCCTACTATTTCTCGTCAAGCCAGGTTGGGCCGTAGGTTATATCAACTTTTAGCGGGACATCGAGCTTTATAGCGCCGGTCATTTCCTCCTCTATCCATTTAGCATGTTCGTCGGTATCGGCCCTGGGCAGCTCGAAAACGAGCTCGTCATGAATTTGAAGTATCGGTATTACAGGCAATTGCTCGGCTTCGATTTTTCTTTGAATAGCTATCATGGCAATTTTGATTAAATCTGCTGCGGAGCCCTGAATAACGGTGTTGACAGCAAGACGCTCGGCCTGCGAGCGTTTGCCGGCGTTTTTGTTAGTTAGGTTTGGGATTTTTCGCCGACGATGCAAAATGGTTTCGGCGTAGCCGGTCTGCCTGGCCTGTGCTATGCAATCGTCCATAAATTTACGTATTGAGCTGTAGCGGGCGAAATAGTCTTTGATAAACTTTTTGGCCTCGGCCTGGCTTATCCCAATCGAGCGTGAAAGACCAAAAGCCCCCTGGCCGTAGATGATGCCGAAATTGACGGCCTTGCAGCGTGAACGCATTTCGCCGGTTACCTCTTCGATTGGGCAATCGAAAATCTGCGAGGCGACGAAGCGATGAATGTCCCGGTCGGCGGCAAAGGCGGCCATCAGGGCCTGGTCCTTTGAAAAATGTGCCAGCAAACGTAACTCGATTTGTGAATAGTCCATGCTTAAGATGCAATCGGTTTTTTTGGCGGGGATGAAGGCGGCGCGAATTTTTCGGCCAAGCTCGGTACGTATGGGTATGTTTTGCAGATTCGGGTTGCTGGAGCTTAATCGGCCTGTTGCGGTAATTGTCTGGTTGAATGAGGCGTGCAGGCGATTGGTACGGGGATTTATAAGCAAGCCGAGCTTGTCCACATAGGTATTTTTCAGTTTACTCAAAGTGCGGTATTGAAGGAGCAAGTCGATAACGGGATGCTGGTCGCTGAGCTGTTCGAGGACGGCTGCGTCTGTGCTTCGTCCTGCCTTGCCGAGGCGAATGGGTGTCAGGTTTAGTCTGTCAAAGAGAATTTCGGCGAGCTGCTTTGGCGAATCAATGTTGAAGACCGAGCCGGCGTGTTCGTAAATTTGCTCAGTGATGGTTTGAAGTGTCTCGGTGATTTGGCCGGACATTTTTCTCAGCAGCCCCGTGTCCAGTGAGACGCCGTTGTATTCCATTGTCGCAAGGACTGATACCAGCGGCATTTCGACTTCTTCGAATAATTTTTTGATTAATGGTTGTTTTTCGAGGTGGTCTTTAAGGTAGATATAAAGCTGGAGTGTTATGTCGGCGTCTTCAGCGGCATATTCGCAGGCGGCGGCTGTATCGACCATATCGAAAGTAAGCTGGTTTTTGCCTTTGCCGATAAGGGCTGATATTGGGATACAATCGTAATTTAAGAAATCGGCTGCCATATTGTTTAATGAATGGCTGCGGGCAGGGTCGAGACAATAAGAGGCGACCATAGTGTCAAAATAAACTCCTTTTATCGGCATCTGTTTGTTTTCGAGGACAAGCAGGTCGTATTTTATGTTCTGGCCGACTTTTTTTATACTTTGGTCTGCAAGTATCGGCGTGAGTCTGTGGCGAACCATTTTTATATCAAGATGCTTTGAGCCGAGCGGTGCCTTTAGCGAAAGGTAGAAGCCCTGGTTTGGCTGCCAGGAAAAACTAATGCCGACCAGGTCGGCCCGCATAGCAAAAACGGAAGTGGTTTCGGTGTCGAGAGCAAATAACTTTTGCTTTTTCAGCTCTGTAAAAAATGTGTCGAATTTTTCCGGCGTGTCTATCAACTGATAATCGTGTTTGACTGTTTTGACCGAGGCAGGTTGTTCGATACTTAGTAATGACCGCTCCCTTACAGTCGCGGTTCTGTCCGGATGCTCAATGTTCGTCAGGCCCAATTGTGTTAGCAGGCGGCTGAAGCCGAGCTCGGTGAAGAGCCGGGTTAGTTCGGCTTCGTTGAATTTCTTCACAGCCAAATCGCTGTAATCGACTTGGAGCGGGACATCGCAATCAATGGTAACCAATTCTTTGCTCAAGGTGGCTTTATCTTTGAATTTGCGGAGATTGTCACCTCGCTTGCCTTTTATTTCATCGACGTGCTCGTAAAGATTATCAACTGAGCCGTACTTTTGTATCCAGGTCAGAGCGGTTTTTGGGCCTACGTCCGGAATGCCGGGGATGTTGTCGGAGGTATCGCCCTGCAGAGCGAGGCAGTCGATAAACTGATGTGGAGATATTCCCATATCGGTGAGCATAGTTTGGGGGTTGGTTACCTTGCTGGTTTTTATATCGTAGATATTGGTATGCTCGTCAAGAAGCTGCAGCATATCTTTATCTTTCGCGCATATATACGTGTCGATACCTTCGGCGCCGGCTTTTTTAGCGAGAGTGCCGATTATATCATCGGCTTCAAAGCCATCGACTCGAAGGACTGGGACATTCATCGCATTAAGAATCTGCTCAATTCTATCTATCTGTGCGGGCATATCATCGGGCATCGGCGGGCGGTTAGCTTTGTATTCGGGGTAGATTTCAGTTCTAAAGGTCGGGGCCTTGCTGTCCATTGCCACGACGAGCATATCCGGTTTTTGTCGCTGGATGAGGCCTACGAGGGCTGTCGTAAAAATGAAAGTGGCATTTGTGGGCTCGCCCGAAGGACTGGTTAGCTTCTGACGCATCCGGGCGTAATAGGCGGCGTAAATATGCGCATGGCCATCAATTATGTAAAGTGTTTTTGCCATTGCCGCCACTTTACGTATTGGGAGGCGTGATGTCAAGGGAGAGGGGCAGCAAATACGAATATAGAAATCCGAAATCCGAAACAAATTCGAAATGTCAATTTCAAATGCTCCAAACGAGATACTTCGCTTACGCTCAGAATGACAATTATTAACCGGGATTTCCCAGGTAAATCCGTGCCAGTTTGTCGTGTCCTGGGCCGGGGTTGGCCCTGTCCGGTGCACGAAGTCCACCCAGCCTCGATCTTCACCTCCATCGCCGCTGCCGTCCTTGATATAGCGTTGGGTTTGTTTGGGTTTGCTTTCACCAAGTGACCAATCGCTTATATTTTCATAATCCATTGTTACTAACGAGTTTAAGTTCGTTTTGGGTTTTCGGAAATTGGGTTTGTTTTGCATAAAAGAGTGTATCGGGAAATATGGTATAATTCGTAGGATACCGAGCGTACAGCGGAGAGCATATAGCGTATTGTGTATTGATGATAGACTCAAGACGCAAGATTCCAGACTAATGACTAATTTTTTAACAACTTGTCGTCGGCGCAAAAAAGCAGCGCCTCTATAATTAGAGCTACCTGCGCTTTTGATTCGAAAAAAGACCTCGATTCTCGATGCGCGAATTTCTTAACTCAATGTGAATGAGTAAGTTAAAAATTATTTGAAAATTTTGATTTTTGTTCTGAGGTATCAGCGGATTTGATTGATTTTGAGATAACGTTTTACCTATTTTAACGCCTACTGAGACACAAGACTCAAGACGGTATTAGTTAATTGGTGAGTGGTTAATTGGTTAAATGGTGAGTGGTTAATTGGTTAAATGGTGAGTAGCCCGATGAGATAAGCATTCGGTATCTTACGGTGTAAACTTTTTTCTTGAAAATCTCGTGGGAGTAGTGTAAATTTCTCATTAGCGAGCGAGCGAGGACATCTTGGATTTATGTTTGTTAATAATGGCTTTGAGACAATGCATAAAAAACGTTGACTGTCCTTAATAAGCTATATGACCGGAGAACAAGAACAAGTGAAAGAAGTTACGATTTTCACGGATGGAGGATGTGAGCCGAATCCAGGTCCTGGTGGTTATGGCGTAATCCTGATTTACGGTAATACACAGAAAGAACTAACCGGCGGCTTTAGTCTCACAACAAATAATCGGATGGAACTGTTTGCGGCCATAGCCGGATTGCAG
>Ga0315539_1001561_pt1 | contig 16915 bp, 15 predicted proteins | sample SalMarSW160150MG_FD_203097 | JGI IMG/M metagenome (GOLD analysis project Ga0315539, IMG submission 203097) | Salt marsh sediment microbial communities from the Plum Island Ecosystem LTER, Massachusetts, United States - Salt Marsh Sediment SW1601-150 ... | reverse complement strand
ATTTCCATTTTATCTTATTTTATGAGAATTTTATAATGATTCAATCCAGCTATAATTCTCTGCTTAATTTACTTCTTCCTCACTTCTTTTTGGAGGTTAGATTTATTTAAAAGGTTTTTGGTGGGGGAAAAACATGGTTTTTAGAAGATTTATTCCCTTTCAACCCCTTCAACGTCCCAGAGACCCTTTCAACAAAGAGTTTCTTGGGCCATATTACAAAACACGCCCTTACAGAATCCACAGATCCTCTGTTTACAGAAATAATTGCTTCATTTCTTCCTGACTTTATTCCCTTGAGCCCTGTCTTTGAGGCTCCAATTACACCAATACCTTCAAGAATAGCTTTTTCAATATCTTTTACACTACCGCAAACAAGAAGATATCTCTTCTTTTCCCGCATGCTTGGCTTTAGAGATTTCATGATTTAAGGAAGCAGAATCAGTTTATTAATTTTCCCAAAATTTTTAAACTACCATTCCCAATAATTTTTGTAATTAATAAAATTAAAATGGAAGTATGCACAGTTGGCGGGTTTAAAGAAGTCGGAAAAAATATGACTGCTGTAAAAGTTGGCGAAGATGTCTTTATTTTTGATATGGGGCTTTATATCCCTGGAATTGTTGAGTTGCAGGAAGAGGATCTTTTAACTTATACCCAGAGATTTAAATCTAAGAATCAGCATAAGTCTGGAAAATCTGACAATTACCAGAAACCGCACAGGCAACCGCAATATACAGAAGAGAGACTTAGAGAATTTGGGGCAATTCCTGACGATAGGGTTTTAGACAAGCTTGGCTGGAGTAACAAAGTTAGGGCAGTTTTCATAAGCCACGCTCACCTTGATCATGTAGGAGGAGTTCCTTATCTGATTAAGAGATATCCGAATGTGCCTATTTTTGCAACGCCTTTTACCATGAAAGTTTTGGAAACAATTGCTGAAGACGAGAAGATCTCTTTAAACAATCCACGGAAAACAGTTCAATCAAATTCCACTCATGTTGTTAAAGGAAAATCAGGAACATACAAAGTAGATTTCATTCACACAACGCATTCAACTATAGGATGTGTTTTTATTGCCCTGCATACTCCTGAAGGAACTTTCTTTTACGCTTTGGATCTTAAGTTTGATAATCATCCTACAATGGGGGCTCCTCCTAATTATAAAAAGTTTAAGGAAATTGGCAGAAAAAACGTCAAGCTGCTTATTCTTGACGCATTATATTCTGGCACAGAGAAAAAACCAGGAAGCGAAACAATAGCAAGACACCTTATTGAAGAGGCCCTTACAAAAGTGAGATATTCAAAAAAAGCCATTTTTGTGACAACCTTTTCATCGCACATAGAAAGACTTAACAGCATTGTTGAATTTGGAAAGAAAACAGGAAGGGAAATTGTTTTTATTGGGAGGAGTTTGTATAAGTATGTCAATGCAGCAATGGCAGTAAAAAAGTGCCCTTTCAAAAAAGATGTAAAAATTTTGAAATACCGGAAACAGATAAATTCTTTCTTAAGAAAAGTTGAAAAGCAAAGAAACAAATATCTTCTTGTTTGTACAGGACATCAGGCAGAAGAAAACTCTATCCTTGATAGGATTGTAAAAGGAGAGACTCCTTTTAGATTTCAGGAGGAAGATAACCTGATTTTTTCTTCTTCAATAATCCCAGCACCAATAAACATAGCTGCAAGAGATAAAATGGACAAAAAGCTAAAAAGACTTGGCGTCAGACTTCAGAAAGATGTTCATGTTCATGGACACGGCAGCCGCGAAGATATGAGAGACCTTATCAGGCTTTTAAAACCAAAACATATAATTCCTGCTCACGGAACACTTCAGCAGGAAACACCCTTGATAGAACTTGCTTCTGAGCTTGGTTATAAATTTGGGGAGACCTCTCACCTGACAAGTAATGGCAAGGTTTTGAAGTTTTAAAGCTTACATTGATTCACGAAATAATTTTAAACTCATTTTCTTTTAGATTATTATGGTAAAGGAAGATATTTTCGAGGGATTAAAGGTTGCTCTTTCAAAAGGAGAGTCTTTGAAGAGAGCTATGATGAGCCTCTTTAATGCAGGATATCCTAAAGAAGATATTGAGGAAGCTGCTCGTTATCTCCTACAGATGCAACAATCTTCTAACCAACCTCAACCTTCTCAGCAAGTCTCTACTCAACCTCAATACCCCCCGCAAGCCCAGCCTAAGAAAGCACAACCAGTAGCAAAACCAGTTCAGCAACAGCCCCCCCAGACACCTTCAAAAACACAACAACCCTTAAAGCCTCCTCAAAAAACAGCTCAAAAAGTTTCTGCTTATGAAGAAAAACCAAAGTCAACAGGCATAGTTGTGACAGGAATACTTATTCTCTTACTTATTCTCCTTCTTGGAAGTTTAGTGGCAATTTTCTTGTTTAAAGACGAGCTGGCAGAATTTTTTGGGGGCATCTTTTAGATACCAGTCATTTGTTGAATTAATCACAATCAATTTTATATAGTTTAAGGGTACTCTAAATTATAAACAGTTATTATTAAAATAAAATGGTAAAATTTGCGCATCTTGCAGACATTCATCTTGGAGGCTGGAAACAGTTGCCGCTCCAGGAGTTAAACTTAAGGTCTTTTGAGAGTGCCATTGACATTTGCATAAAAGAGAAAATGGATTTTGTTTTGATTGCAGGAGATTTGTTTGACTCTGCTTTTCCTCCGATAGATGTCCTTAAAGAAACTTTTAGAATATTCAGGAAACTTCATGACGCAAGAATCCCGTGCTTTATAATTGCAGGAAGCCATGATTATTCTGTCTCTGGGAAAACTTTTTTGGACGTTTTGGAAAAATCAGGTTTCTGCAAAAATGTCGCGGATTTTGAAGAAAAAGAAGAAAAAATAATTCTTAATCCTACAATCTACAAAGGCGTTGCTGTTTATGGATATCCTGGGAAAACATCTGGAATGGAAATAGGCGACCTGAGAAAAGCTGAGCTTAATGATGCCCCTGGAATGTTTAAGATTCTTATGCTCCATACGACAATCGATAAGGCAAAAGGAAACCTGCCAATAGATTCTCTGGAAATTAGTAAACTCCCTCCAGCAGATTATTATGCCCTTGGACACCTTCACATAGATTTTCAGTATGAAAATTTTATTTATCCTGGTCCGGTATTTCCCAATAACTTTCAGGAACTTGAGGATTTGCAGTATGGAAGATTTTTAATAATTGACACAAATAATTCCGGAGGAGAGTCAGGGGGGATGGTTAAAAAAATCCCTATAAAATTAAAAGAAATTGCCTCTTTTGAGATAGAAATAGATAACGCATTGACTGCAACAGAGAAAATAATTTCTGAGATGGAAAAAAAAGACATTGAAGACAAAATAGTTCTTCTCAGACTTCATGGTGTTCTGGAAATAGGAAAAAACTCAGACATAAAATTTTCCCAGATTGAAGAAGCTGTAAAGAGAAGGAAGGCATACTTCTTCCTAAGGAATACTCATGAACTTAAATCAAAAGAAGCTGACTTAGAGCTTGAAATAAGCGAGGCAGAAGACGCTTTAATAATTGAAAAAGAAACAATAGAAAGTTACTCAGAACAAAATATCTCTTCTTTAAACAAATACATTCTTCCTTTTATGAAAATTCTCTCAACAGAAAAACAAGAGGGAGAAACAACAGAAAGCTTTACACAAAGACTTTTAGAAGAATCCAAAAAATCCCTTAATTTTTGAATAATAAAAAGAAATTTGACCTTAAAAAAATCAGAAAATGATAATTAAGAAAATAACTTTGAATAACATAAGAAGTTACAAGAATCAGGAAATAATCTTTCCAGAAGGCTCAACTCTTTTATCAGGGGATATAGGCTCGGGCAAAACTTCTGTTCTCTTGGGAATTGAGTTTGCTTTGTTTGGATTGCAGCCTGGCCAAAGAGGCACTTTTTTACTGAGAAATGGGGAAAATTCCGGAGGCGTAGTTTTTGAATTTGAAATTGGCGGGAAATCTGTGATTATTGAAAGAACTCTCAAAAGAGGGAAAACAGTTTCACAGGATTATTGCGCTATAACAGTTGAAGGCGAAAAACGCGAGTTTTCTGTTACAGAACTCAAGGATAAAGTTCTTGAGCTTCTTAATTATCCTAGAGAATTTGTAAAAAAACAAAATATCTTATACAAGTTTACTGTTTATATACCTCAGGAAGAGATGAAGCAAATAATTCTGGAAGATCCGGAGGCGAGGGTTAATACTCTAAGGCATGTCTTCGGAATTGACAAATACAAAAGAATCCTTGAGAATGTTTCTATTCTTGCCTCAAGGCTAAGAGAAGAAAAAAGAGCTAAGGAGGTTTTAGTTGAAAATCTTGAGCAGGATAAGGCTCTTCTCGTTTCAAAAGAAGAAGAACTTGAAGCAAAGCATTATAATCTTACATCAATTGAAAGAGAACTTTTTGCCAAAACAGAGGCAAGAAAAAAAATCCAGGAAGAAAAAGAAGCTATTTCAGAAAAAATAGATGAAAGAAGAAAACTACAACAAGAAGCTGAGAAATCAAAGATAATTATCTTTCATAAAAAAGAAAATATAGAAAACAATGAGAAGACCATACAACAGCTTGAGACCCAAATAAAGGAAATCTCAGATCTGAACTTTGACGAGAATAAAATTACAGAAATTGAGCAGCAAATAAAAATGAAAAAAAAGGAAAAAGAAAAGCTGTCTGAAGAGAATCTTAAAGTTTCCTCTCAAATGAATTCTTTAAATTCAAAAAATCAGGAAAATCAAGAAATAAAAGAAAAAATTAAGCACATAGAACTTTGTCCGACCTGTCTGCAAAATGTAGGGCCTGTTTACAAGAGCAATGTTGTAAATAATTTGGATCTCAAAATTTCTGAGAACACTCTGAAGATAAAAGAGCTGACTACTAAAAAGTCAGAGTTGGTTGAAAAGATGGAATCTTTTGACAATGAAGTTACAAGAAATGAAAAAGAACTTCAGGAACTGATGCTTTTAAAAATGAAATTCCAGGATTTGGAAGAAAAGAAAAGAAGAATAGCTGAGATTAAAAAAACAAGTGATTCTATAGGGGGGGATATCAGGATTTTAAACAGCCAAATAGAAAATCTAAATCAAGAAATTTTCCGTCTTAATAAGTATGAAAATCTTTTTAAGGCTAAGGAAAAAGATCTGGAGGATTCTTTAAAAAAAGAAAGAATTGCAGAAATAAAAGTTGCTGAGTTAAAAAAAGAAATAGAGGTTTTTTCAAGGCAGATTGAAGAGTTAAAGGAGCGAATAAAACGCACAGAAGAAATAAAGGAAAAACTGAACCGCACAATAAAAATTGAAACATGGCTATCAAAGAATTTTTCTCCGTTGGTGTCTCTTATTGAGAAAAATGTAATGACCAGGCTTAAAGTAGAGTTCTCAGATCTTTTTGCAAAATGGTTTTCAATGCTTGTATCTGACGCATTTGACGTCAGGCTTGATGATGACTTCACACCCATAATTAAATTTCAGGACTATGAGATTGATTATGGCTATCTCTCTGGCGGAGAGCGTACAGCAGTCGCTCTTGCTTATCGTCTTTCTTTGAATCAGGTTGTTAACTCTATGCTCAGCAAGATAAAAACCAATGAAATAGTTATTCTTGACGAGCCAACAGACGGTTTTTCTGAGCAGCAGCTTGACAAAATGCGCGATGTTTTAATACAGCTCGATGTAAAGCAGTTGATAGTTGTGAGTCACGAACAGAAAATTGAAAGCTTTGTGGAAAACGTAATTCGTTTCAAGAAAGAAAATGGCATTTCAAGAATTCTTTCCGAAAGCTTTATAAAATAAAAATCCTAGATAAATTTATAATTTTATAGGGTTGATTCTAAAAAAATTAAGTGAGGATGTTATAAGACAATTTATAGAAAATGGAAATGGACAAAGAACTAAAAAACTCAATTTTGAAAACAGGAACAACAATTCTTGGAATTGTTTGTAAAGACGGAGTTGTGATGGCTGCTGATAGACAGATTACTATGGGAAATATTGTTGCAAGAAAAGATGCTAAGAAAGTTTTTACAATAACTGATTATTTAGTTTTTGCAGGTTGTGGAGTCGCAGGAGATATTCAGAGAGTTCCAAGGATTATCTCTGCAGAATTAAAATTAAAAGAACTACGCTCAAAATCCCGTCCAACTATTAAGCAGGCAGCAAATCTTTTATTTCAGATAGCTTATTCAGGTATTAGACAACCTTCCATGATTCCTCAACAAGTAGGTTCTCTTTTAGCAGGATTTAATGAAGATGGATCAATTGAATTATATTCTATAGAGGCTGCAGGAAGCATACAAAAAGTTTCAGATTATGATGCAAGCCAAGGTTCGGGAATGCCATATGTTCTTGGTCTTCTTGAGAGGCAGTACAAGAAAGACATGTCTGTAAAAGAAGGCATAGAACTTGCAAAAGAAGCTCTAAAGAGTTCAACTCAAAGAGATACTGGATCTGGTTATGGCATTGATGTTTTTACAATAACAAAGGAAGGGATAAAGAAAGTTGTTGAGCAGGAGATTCTTCCAGAATACAAAGACAGACCAAAATAAGGAAAAGAACAATAAAAAGAAGTGATTTTAATTGAGACATTCAAATAAAAATAAGAGATAACTAAAGCTAGTCTTAAAAATGACAGACATTCTAAAACACATAACTGAAAAACTTGAAGGAAAAATAACAGAAGCAAATTTTGAAGCTGCAAATATCGTTCTTTATACAAATAATGAAAATTTTTTCAGAGAAGGGGAGTCAAAAATAAAGGAGATCGTTAACGAACTGAAAAAAAGAATTGAGCTCCGCGCAGATCAGAAGATTTTGCCTGACCCCGAGAAAGTGAAAGCAGAAATAAAAAGAATTGTTCCAGAAGAGGCAGAAATAACAAAAATAATCTTTGACAATCATAGGAGCATTGTTGTGATTGAAGCTAAAAAGCCTGGCATGGTCATAGGAAAGCAAGGCTCTATTTTGGATGAAATTAAAAAGACAACACTTTGGACTCCTCAGATTCAAAGAAGCCCTGCAATAAAAAGCAAGATAACTGAAAATGTCAGAGAGGTTTTATATGCAAACAACAATTATAGAAGAAAATTTCTTAACGAGATAGGGAAAAAAATCTACAAAGAATGGAGTCCTGAAAAAGTTGAGGAATGGGTAAGGCTTACTTTTCTTGGGGGTGCAAGGCAGGTTGGGAGAAGTTGCTTACTTCTTCAGACGCCAAACTCAAAAGTCTTGATTGACTGTGGAGTAGATATTGCGAGTCAGGGAAGGAACAAGTTCCCTTACTTTGATATTCCTGAATTTGACATCCGAGAGCTAGATGCGATTATAATAAGCCATGCTCATCTTGACCACGTAGGGCTTCTATCTTACCTGTATAAAATGGGCTACAAAGGACCAACTTATATGACTCATCCCACAATGGACCTGGCTGCTCTTACTTCACTTGATTTTATTGGCGTCGCTTATAAACAGGCAACAACACCTTTGTTTAGTTCCAAAGATGTAAAAGAGATGGTAAAGCACACAATCTGCCTGAATTTTAATGAAGTAAATGACATTGCCCCAGATATAAGGATAACTCTTTACAATGCAGGTCATACACTTGGAAGTGCGATGGTTCATTTCAACATTGGAAATGGTTTGCATAACTTCCTTTATACAGGGGACTTTAAATATACCAAAACCAGGCTTCTTGATCAGGCTGTAACAAGTTTCCCAAGAATAGAATCTGTTTTGACAGAAGCAACTTATGGAGCAAAAACAGATATCTTGCCTCCAAGGCTTGAATCAGAGGAACAACTTCTTGAGATAATTAAGAAAACAATAGACCGTGGTGGGAAGGTTTTGATTCCTGAGCTTGGTCTTGGTCGTGCGCAGGAGACAATGCTTATACTGGATGATGCAATAAAATCCGGGAAACTGAAAAATATCCCTGTTTACATTGACGGAATGATATGGGATATCAACGCAGTCCATACAGCTTATCCTGATTTTCTCAGTAATAAAGTAAGGTCCTCTATTTTCCAAGACCAAAATCCTTTTGTTTCAGAAACTTTTGTTCGTGTTGGTTCTTCCCATGAAAGAAAAAAAGTTGTAGAAGGCGGACCGTGCGTTGTCCTCGCAACATCTGGAATGCTTGTCGGCGGAGCCTCGGTAGAATATTTAAAGGAATTTTCTGTTAATGAAAAAAACTCTATAATATTTGTATGTTATCAAGGTGTTGGTTCATTGGGAAGGCAGGTGCAGGAAGGGCTTAAAGAAACAAAAATGATTGTTGACGGACGTGAAGAAGTTGTTAAAATAAATCTTGAGGTGCACACAATCCCTGGATTTTCTGCCCACGCCGGAAGAAATGAAATAATGTCTTTCTTCAATAATATGAGGCCAAGATCAAAGAGGATCATGATAAATCATGGTGAGGTCTCGAAGTGCCTTGACTTAGCTTCTGCTTTGTACAAGCTTAACAGAGTTGAGACCAATGCACCAAAAATTTTGGAAACCGTGAGATTAAGATAGTTATACCAAGACTTAAAAACTATTTTTCATTTTATAAAAAATGAAACACAATCTGAAAATCACAGCAGTTCTTCTTACGATGTTTCTTGTTGCTCAATTTATTGGACTTGCAGTTGTGAATGCAGATATTTTTCACATTGAAGAGGAAGTTAATGGGACTGTACAGCAGGTATCAAATCCGAATGTCGCTTGGGTAGCTCCTCCTAAAGTAGAAAAAGAGAGCGATTTTTTTAATATCTTTCTAAGTTTAATAATTGCGTTTATAATTGCAATATCTTTATTGTTCTTCTTAAACAGATTCAAATTCTCATTATTGCTCAGAATCTGGTTTTTTGTAGTAGTATGTCTTGCTCTTTTCCTGGCTTTCTATTCCCTTGAAAAACTTGCTGGTTTTGAAATAAATTCTCCTCTCCCGATATCAATAGCTGCTGTTATCGCTGTCTCCTTAGCCTTTTTCAAAATTTTCAAGAGAAATCTTTTAGTCCATAACTTTACCGAGCTTTTAATTTATCCAGGGATTGCAGCAATCTTTGTTCCGATTCTTAATTTCTATACACTTATAGCTCTTTTAGTTATTATCTCAGTTTATGATATGTGGGCGGTATGGAAATCTGGATTAATGCAAAAAATGGCAAAATCCCAGCTAGATAATCTTAAAATTATCGGAGGATTTATGGTTCCTTATATTTCTAAAAAAACAGGGCAAAAGATTAAGAAATGGAAAAAAACCCTTAAAAGATCAGAGCTGAAGAAAAAGAAAATAAAAATGGATATTGCGATTCTTGGAGGCGGAGATGTTGTTTTTCCAATAATTGCAGCAGGTGTTATGTTTAAAACTTTTGGACTTTATTCTGCAATTCTTGTCATAATTGGAGCCACTCTTGGTCTTGCGTATCTTTTTGCGAGATCAGAGAAAAAGAAGTTTTACCCTGCAATGCCTTTCATCTCAACAGGAATTTTCATTGCAATTGGGATTGGTTATTTGGTTTTTTGATTAGTTGTTTTTTTTGACTCGGTGCTTTTGGTGCCCATTTTACTCCACGCAATCTAAAATCGTGATCAAGTGTCCTATAGCAACCGGATAGATCAGACCATATATAGCCAATCTTCCCGAATAAGACTTGTCTCTCAAATGGTTTGGCTTTTCTATCAACATAACTTTTATCAAGTATATAAAAAAACATTTCTTTTATTCCTGATTTTCTTAAAAAATCTCCATAAGCTTTTGCCTCTTTTTCTCCGCCAAAAGCATAAACTGTAAAAGCATTAGAATTAAATCTATTTGTTGGAATTTTAATCTCTTTTTTCGGGAGATCTATTGAATTTTCAAGTGCTTTCTCTATCTGATCCGATGCAGGATGGAATTCCCTATTATTATAGTGGGAGATTGTAGCGTCTTTTGCAGATCTAAGAATTGATGAATTTCTCACTAATTTAGGCTTTCCTTTTGGAAAATAAAGAACCCCCTCTCTTACCCAGTTATCGCTTCCTGAAACAGAAGTCTCTTTTCCTAAGCAAATTCTTAAATGGGCATTCTGAGATAAAGAGATAGGTGAATAATTATTATCTATTAGAGTATCAAGTGCTCTATCAAAAGGTGCATAAATTATTGCTGATTCAATTTCTCCGAACTTTGTATCAACTTGTATTCCCATATCTCTCCCAGAAACTTGAACTTTATAAACTTTTCCAATATGTCCCCACTCCATAAAAGTAACAAATAGTAAGGTTTATAAATAATACATCTTTTGGATTTTTATGCTCGTAAAACAGGAATTAATAAGCAAGATAAGGGATTATTTTAATCTTAATATATATGAAACAAAGGTCTGGCTGGCTTTGCTTGCAAAAGGAATTGCTTCTGCAGGCCAGATAGCTGAGCTTTCCCGTGTTCCAAGGTCAAGGACATATGATGTTCTGGAAAGCTTGGAGAAAAAAGGCTTTGCAATTGTAAAACTCGGAAAACCTGTTAAATATATCGGAGTTAAGCCGCATATGATTCTGGAAAAATTAAAGAATAATGCAAGAAGTGAGGCAGAGCAAAGAATTAAGATGCTTTCTGAACTGAGAAATAAGGAAGAATTTTCACAGCTAGAAGAAATTTACAAACAGGGAATAAATCCTGTAAAGCGGGAAGAAATGTCTGCAGCTTTAAAAGGAAAATCAAACATAGCTAATTATCTTAACGAAATACTAAGAAATGCGGAAAAAGAAGTAATAGTCTGTACAAGTGCAGAAGACGTATATGCAAAATTAAAACTCTTCAGACAGACTATTGAGATACTAAATAAAGAAGGCGTAAAAGCAAAGGTCGCTCTCTCAGGAGACAAAAATCTTATTAAAGAAATATCATTTAGTCTTGGAATCAAAATTAAAAAAGTAGACATAAAAGCAAAATTCTTCATAGTTGACAGAAAAGAAATCCTATTCTATATCTCAAAAAGCTCAACAAATCCAAATGAAAAATTCAATAAAAATGATGTTGCTATATGGATTAACTCTGAATTTTTCTCACAAGCATTTGCATCTCTCTTTATCAAGGCAATTGAGGGGAGGGGGAATTAAAATGGGAGATAAAGATTTGGATTTAGAAAAAATAATAAATGAAAGAGATCAACTTGAAAAATTACTTGAAAATGCACTTCAGAAAATTTATTCTAAAAAGGAAAGATGTTTAGAATGGCCAGATGAATTAGATCTAACGCTATTAAGGGTTGAGTATTCTCTTCTGTTTTATAATGTATTGCGAGAAAATCTGGGTAAATTTGAAAAGGAGTATAAATTGGCAAGGAAAAGGGCTTCTGAACTCCATGGAGATATTTCACAATATCCATCAAAAATATCAGAGAATAAATAGATTAATCTTTAATCTCCAACCAACTAATTCTCATCTCTTTCATCTGTCTTTTATTTTTTATTTTCCAATCTTTAATAAACTTCTTTAATGTAAAATTAATTTTATTCTTTGAATAAATTCTTCCTCTTCTGATAAATGTTGATTTGTTTTTGGCTTTAAACTTCTTGACATGTTCTTTTTGTTTGAGTGAAGGTCCTTTAATTAAAATTTCTTTTTTCTTTTTAACAACAAAGAAAAATCTTGCTGTTTTTCCTTTTTTATATTTCTCATCATATTCAAAGTCTCTGGATTTTATCTCAAAGTATTTTTTTGCTTCATCTCCAAGATGATTGTAAAACTTTAGTAGCTTGCTTCCTGCAATATCCCCCTTTTGCTTGCTTGTTTTTGCTTCAAGGGAAATAAACTCATATTTTTTCCTTTTCGCGTTTTTCTTGGTTTCTTCTAAGTCCAGCTTTTTTAGCTCAAACTCCTTTATGCTTGGATTTTTCAAGAATTTTTTTGTCTTTATCTGGAATTTCTTCAAAGTTTCTTCAGAAAGACCTGCCAGAACATTTCTCTGCTTGTATGTTGGGTCTACCAATATTATAGGGCTCTGAAGTTTTGCAGCATTTATATCCATTAAAACCTGATTCTTATTTTTATACTTTTTTTCTATATCAATCACTATTTTACTATCCCTTTTTGAAATAGCTCTGAGGAACTTTAGGAATCCTTTATAATGATAAACCAGCAACTCCAATCCATACCCTGAAAAGCCTTTTATGTATGATTCTGCGCCGTAGCATTTATTTGCATAACAAAAAGCTTTTGCCAACATGACATCATCTAAGAGCTTTTTTCTGTTTGATTTAAATGATTTTTTAATGTATCTCACGTGAGAATAGGAAAGGTCTGTGATGTTTTCTGCTTCCTTAGGATTGCGGATTTTTTTTACAGGAATTAATTCAAGTGTAATTTTGTCTGTGACTTTAATACAGAAGTAATCTCTTGAGCCGTGAACTCTCAAAATGTCTTTGGATTCTCTTTTGGGTCTTGCTGCAATAAGAATTTTTTTTGTTAATTCAGAAAGCTCGCTGTCTTTGTATTTTCTATCAAACCTTATGAAAATGTCTACATCATAACTCCCCTTGTTTATCATTGTTCTCTTTGCGAGACTGCCACCGACAAAAACCTCTGCAGAAATTTTCTTCTTTTTAATCTCCATACTTAACTTCTTTAGAAAATCTCTTAGAGAATCATTAATTTTTTTTATGTCTTCTTCAGGCACACAGATTCTTTCCAGAACCTTTTCTAGGATAGAATTAATTTTAGATTTCTTAGTCATATTGGAAAAAGGATAATAATGTTTATAAGTTTATTGAGAAAATTATTTTTTCTTTTCGTTAGAATCCTTAATTTCTTTTAAATCTTTAACACTTGTTTTCAGAAGTGACCCCATATCAATTATGTATTTTCCTTCTTCAAGCTTATAAATTAATGGTTGATCTCTCCTGAAAAGTTTTACAAGATCAATCTCAAACTTCCCTTCTCCTGTAACTCTCACAGATTCAATATCTAGAATGACCGGAGCATCTTCGTCAGTTATCCCTGCCATATCCCTGATGTCTCTTTCAATCTTCTTTTTTTCTTCTGCAGGAATCTCGATTATTTCTTTCTTTACCTTATCCATTTGGTCTTCTCTGATATAAAAGAAAAATCTTCCTCCACAGTTTGTACATCCTTCTAATAATTCTCTACTTCCTGGAGGAACAATTCTGGAACATCTCACACATTGGTGTGGCATTTTTTAGAAAAGAAAGTGAGAATTATAAAGTTTTGTGTATTTTTGTTTATTACAAAATCCAATCACTTATTCAACAACAACTCAATCTTTTTCGGATTTCTTTTTATCTCTTTTACAATTGTGGCTGGTCCGAGAATTGTCAGAGCTCCGAGGTCTCCACCTGCAATGGCATTTGCAAGATTACTCTTAACTCTTCCAATGAATCCTGAGTTCTTGCCATTGCCCGAAACAACTGCGAGTTCTATTCCCCTAAAATTTTTCACATGTCCTATCATTGCCATAGTGTCTTCAATAAGTCTTGTTTCTTCCTCTGGTTTTAATCTTCCCTGGAGAATCAGGATATTATTCCCTAAAATAACATTCAGTATTTTTTTTATTCGTAAAGTACTGTCTAAATCTCTTATCTCAGAGTAAGAGATAAATTGGAGGCTGAACCCCTTTATTTTTCCTATCTTTTTTTTCTTTGCCATTTTTTAGGTGGTTCCCTATTAGTGTGCTATATCGTATATGTTAGGGAATATAGTTTTTAACTTTTCTGGATTTGGTTTTTCTCTTTTTTAATTTAATTAATTTTACGCCGCTTAAACTTTCTTCGCTAGTTTGAATATTGATTCGTAGAACTCTTCAATATTCTTTCCATAGCGGGCACTTACTCCCACCACATCATACTCCGGGAATGCTGATTCTATTCTTTTTATGTTTGATTTTTTTAAATCAATTTTATTGGCAACTATCAGCACAGGAATTTTTCTTGCGACAAGATTTCCGATAATTGTTATGTTTACCTGATTATACGGATTTTGCGCGGAATCAAGAACAACCACAACAACATCCATGTCATCAAGCCATTTTATGCTTTCAATAACTCCCTGAGTCGCTTCCTTGGCCCTTGTTTTTGCCTCTTTTTTCTTTAACTTGAATTTCATAAAATTCTCATAATCTATCTTTGTAGCAATCCCAGGCGTATCAATCATCTTAAAGGTCATTTTTTTCCCTTTGTATTCAATTTCAACTTTTTCCTTGAATTGCACTGCGCGTGTTTCGTGCGGGATTTTGCTCACACTTCCTATTTCTTCGCCGGTAAAATCTTTGCATATTCTGTTTGCCAAGCTGGTCTTTCCTGCGTTTGGCGGACCATAGAATCCAAGTTTTAGCTCTTTTTTCTGTCTGAATATCTTAAAAAAGATCTTTTTAAAAAAATTCTTTATCATTTTTGCTACCATACTAATTTTTGTTAAAAAGGCTTATTAAATTTTTGTGTGGTTGTTTGTTATTTTTTAATATCTTCTATGCCTTGGTCTATGATATCCTGTAGGTCCCCCATGTCTTTGTTCTTGCTCCTTCATCTTTTCTTTTTCAATTTTCTTTATCAGCTTGGTTATTGGAATCTCAACCATACCTGTTCTCTTTCCTTCATATCTCCTCATAACATATCTTATCTGCTCAGAATTCCAGTTCGCTTTTTTAAGATTTCTAATTATCTGTTTATTTGTTAAGCCTTTGTTCTTAGACCTGTTTATGTAATGAACCACATTGTAAAGATCATTTCTATGGGGGAAAAGATATCCTTCGTACTTCTTTTTATACCACTGGAATAATAGGATATAGGCTGCAATGCCCAGGATTGCTAAAAGAGCTAGGACCAATATAAAAATGATCATTTTTGGTTTTTTTTCAGTAATTGAGGGCTCTGCAACAGAAAGTCTGCTGATAGAAGGAGAAATAAACACTGGCAGTTCTATAAAATCAAGGTCTTCTGTTGTGTAAAAACTAATCCTTGAAACACTATTGTCTCCGAGAACAGTATAATAAAAACCACTCTCCTGTTGCATGCTTTTGTCAAAGCCAATGCCTTCTAACACAGGAACAAAAACAAAATAATCATAGGTTAAATCAGATTTTTCTTCTGTTTTTAATTCAAGGATGCTGACCAAAGGCTCTGTTCCAGTGTTATAATCTGCAGAAAATTTATTAAAATCAAAGATTACATTCAGATTTTTCAATTGCCATTCACTTATAGCTTTTTTATAATTCTCTTCATTGCTTCCAGTATAATTCCCTCCTGCAACTGTCTGAATAACATCTACATCAATGAATCCTAACTCTGGAAAAAACAAGGAAGAATCAGCCTGCACTGACTTAAATATTGTATTAGGAAGTTTTATTTCAACAAGTTCTTCAATTATATTGTTTAATTCTGCGAGATTTTCTTCAGGAGTAATTGCAGCATTGTATTCCTGTTCAAGCCTTTTAAGCTGTGAGCTTATGTTTTCTATTCTCAAAACAGAATTTATAGAGGACTTCTGGAATAAAGGAAGCCCTGATGTGAAAGAATTTATCCTCTCAATATTTTTATCTATTTTATCTAGGTTAGTTCTTATCAACTCTTTTGGTGAAGTGACATTTATTTCAAAAGTCTTTGAAGAACTCATACCTTTAAAATCTGTTGCACTGACTCTTAAATTATAGGTCCCTGTCTCACTGTAAATATGAACAACTTTATTTATTGTCGTCGTTTCTGTCCTTGTAACATTCCCTACTGTATCAAAAAATTCCCATTCATAATTCTCAACACTTACATCATTTGGCAAGGTTACTTTTACCTCAAATGTTATGGGAAATCCTGTTGTTGTTAACAAGGGGTCAATTGATTGGATTATAGGAACATCTTTTACTTCTATCTCTTCTGAGAAAATTTCCTCGCTGTTCAAGTTTAATCTAAAAGTATACTCCCCTGTTTCTTCAGGCACATTGAATTCTGCTAGGTCAAGATAGATCTTCTGCGAGTTGTCAGAGGTTATCCTTGCAGAGGATTCTGTTATGTCATAGGCTCTCTTTATATTCGCAAAAATTCCTGATTGGTACATAACATTTATGTTCGATATCTGTATTTGTTGGTTCTCTTGCTGTGAAAAGAATCTTATTGGCACAATACATCCTGTTTGGCAGTCATTCTTATATCTTTTAGAAATATAATTCCCAATATAATTTTCAAGATTTGTTGTTAGGACCCCATAATTCTCAGTTGCAGTATTATTTAGAGTAAAACTTCCTATAGAATCATACTTGCCTTGTTTTGCAAAAACTTCAAAATCCCAGCCAGAAACTCCTCCAGAATATCCGCAAGAGTCTTTTTTTTCATAGCCAATTTCATACATATTTTCTGAGTCGGTTTTTGCACTTATGCATACAAAAAATTCTCCATTTTCTTTTACAGAAAAATCCTTACCTTCCCAATCTTTAGCAATACAGCTTATACTACCTGTTTTGGAGATAGTTGCTTCACAAATTCCATCATACCAATCCCCAATGTTCTTTTTTATTATCATACTAAATTCTGCATTTCCGGTTTGTCTTTGAGTTACTTTCGCACCTATCTTAAAATTTGGCGCAGGAGATAAAGTTACTCTTCCGCAATATTCTGTTTGGGTTATTATCGCAGCTCCTTCTGCTGGAGATTGATAGCAACCATAATTTTCTGCTCCAAATTGCCCAGAACCCTTATAAGGTCCCCATTCTGTTTCATTATTATCTAAAATATCAATGAGCAACTGGGGGCTGTCAGACTCAACAGCATTGCTTGATATATCCATAGAAAAATCAGAAATAAATTGAAAATTCCCATCAAAAACAAGCCCAATAATCTTGGATTCACCGCTTCCTATGTTAAAGTTTTTTGTTGTTTGTGGGTTGTTCTTAGAATAATCTTTCTCACAGTCAATAGGCGTGCACATGTAA
>Ga0315539_1001556_pt1 | contig 16929 bp, 15 predicted proteins | sample SalMarSW160150MG_FD_203097 | JGI IMG/M metagenome (GOLD analysis project Ga0315539, IMG submission 203097) | Salt marsh sediment microbial communities from the Plum Island Ecosystem LTER, Massachusetts, United States - Salt Marsh Sediment SW1601-150 ... | reverse complement strand
AGAAAGGAGGTAAAAAGAAATGAAGAGGTTTATGAAAGGTTTACGAAGAGGGGAGAAGGGTTTTACCCTGATTGAGCTGCTGATTGTGGTTGCCATTCTGGGCATCCTGGCAGCGGTGATAGTACCCAACCTTGCCGGTTTCCTGACCACCGGTAACGTCGCCGCGGCCAACACCGAGGTGGCCAATGTGGAGTCAGCCGCCCTGGCTTATTATGCCGACAACGATGGAATATGGCCCCCCAATGGTGCACAAGCCGACTTATACAATGCTGACCCTGCCAAGTCTTATCTCAGCGCTACTCCGGTATACGATTACGGATTTGATGCCTACGGCAAGGTTAAAGTTACAGATGCCACAGCGTGGTCTGCTGACCACACTGATGTCGTATGGGACGACGGCGCTCACAAATGGAAGAAGGCTTAATAGTATCGTCTTAGTCTGAAGCTTCAAACTAAGCTAGATAGTTTACAGTAGCTTATCGGTAGGGCTGGGGTTTAACCCCCGGCTTTACCGGTAGGCTTTATCGATTAGGAAATCCTAAACTCCAAAGAATGTCAAAAAGCCAGTGCCCCTAGAAACATTTAGCACCTAGGAGGTGAAAAAATGTTTACGAAAGGGCTACACGAAGGAGAGAAGGGATTCACCCTGATTGAGCTGCTGATTGTGGTGGCCATTCTGGGCGTCCTGGCAGTGGTAATCGTGCCTAACCTGGCCGGCTTCCTCGGCACCGGTAACGTCGCCGCGGCTAACACCGAGGTGGCAAATATTGAGTCGGCAGCCTTAGCCTATCATGCCGACCACGATGGAGCCTGGCCCACTGATTCGGATGATCTGGAAACTGACTACCTCAGCGGCGATACGAAATATGCTGTTTACGACATTGGTGCGGGTAGTTTTGGTAAGGTAACCAGCGTCACTGAAAAAGCGGCAGCAGACACTATCGTATGGGTCGATGCCGACCACGAGTGGCAAAAAGACGAAGCACCAGCGCCAGACCCACTAGAACCAGTACCAGTCGCACCAGAGCCAGGTTGCTCAGGGCCAGCAGTGCCAAGAAGATAATCAGCACATAAGTCAAGCCTTAATTTAAGCCAAGCAATTTAGAATATCTCGGCAAAGGGATTTTAAGAGGGGCTATAACTCCCCTCTTTTATTTTTACCATATCGGTGGGGGGATAAAGGGGGGTAGCCTTAAAAGCTACATTATATGTAGAAAGATGACGCCCTGAGAGCCATTTTAAGGGGCTTATACAACAAAACCCATACCCAGTTATAGGTAGACGGACAGGGTAAAGCCCTAGAGATATTACAGGGAGTCTGAGAGGAAAGAAGGGGCTGTTTATGAGTGGGGGTAAAGCTGTTTACGAGGGGGCGAATACGGGGCCCCCTCTCTTTATAAAGAAATTCCCCTTCCCCTTAACAGGGGAAGGGGAAAGCGGGGATGGGGTCACCTTATCCCCGATCTAAAGCTACTTAATCTCTACCCTGCCGATGAGCTTTTCTACTTCCTGGCGGTCGTTGCAGAAGGCGAGCAGGTTCTCCCCGGTGATAAGCCGCTTGAGATAGAGATTAACCAGGGCTTCATCCAGCGAAATCATGCCCTCTTCCCGGTGAGTACGGATGACATTGGGCAACTGGTAGATTTTACCTTCGCGGATGAGGTTCTTTACCGGCGCGTTAGCCAGCATAACCTCCACCGCGGCTACTCTCCCCGAGCCGTCAGCCCTGGGGACAAGCACCTGGCAGAGCACGGCGACCAGCAATGAGGCTAACCGAGTCTGAGCCAGAAAGCGCTCGTGGGGCGGGAACAGGTCTATTATCCTCTCTACCGCCTGGGGGCTGCTGGGGGCATGGCCGGTAGACATTATCATATGACCGGTTTCGGCGATGGTTAACACCGCCGACGCCGTCTCCAGGTCCCTCATCTCACCCACCAGAATCACGTCGGGGTCCTGCCTGAGGACATGTTTGAGCGCCTGGGCAAAGGAAAGGGTATCACTGCCCAGCTGCCGCTGGGTTATGGCACACTGAATCGAGGGGTGAACATACTCAATAGGGTCTTCAATGGTAACTACGTGGCGGGCTTCAGTATTGTTCAGGTGTTTAATCATAGCCGCCTGCGAAGTACTCTTGCCACTGCCGGTAGGACCGGTTACGATGATGAGCCCCCTGGGTTTAACTGCCAGCTCTTTATATATCGAGGGTAATTCCAGGTCCTCTACCGTGGGTATCTCCGGCGGCAGCAAACGCACGGCCAGGCTGACAGACCCCCGCTGCTGGGCAGCATTGCAGCGCAGACGTCCGACACCGTCTAATGTATAGCCAAAATCAAGCTCCAGATGACGGTGGAACTCCTCCCTTTCCTCGGGAGTAGTTACCTGAAGGAAAGCCTGGCTGATATCCTCAGCGGTTAATGGCGTCGTACCGTTTAGCGACTCCAGAGAGCCATTGACCCGCAGCAACGGCGGGCTGGAAACCACCATATGTAAATCAGAGGCGGCCTTGGCTTTGGCTGTATGAAGTAATGTAAAAATATCCATGTTCACCACCTATTCCAGAAGAAACTCGAACTCATAACCTATGAATTCTCCTTCGTCGTTCTCAACAGCTTCTATTGACGAGACAATGATTCTCAAGAACTGCTCTCTCAAGCCTCTGGCGTAAGCGAAAATATCTTCCTCAGCATCAGCCTCCTTCGCTACCAGGCCTCCAATCGTTACCACTTCATCTTCGTGATTAATCTCGATGAAGCCGGCGTCCTGCGGCAACAGCCTTACAATATCATCCATGTGATTATCGACCAGCGCTCGGCCGTCACCCAGAAAGTCGAAGGTATTCTCAAAAACGGCAGCTCTTTCCCCTATGGGTGTAAGCTCTGCTTCCATCTGGGAGACCTGCTCGGTTAATGTGGCTATCTCCACGCGCTCCTGAAGAACACGGTCCTCAGTGCTTGCCAGCTCAGAACGCAATATATCGTTCTGCGCCATGCTGTTGCGGAGCATAAACCCCATATAAACCAGTATGCCAGCACCGATAATGATACAAATCGGAGCCAGGAAGGCGGATAAGGGGACAGCTTTGGGCAAATACATCTGGGGCAGGGCGTTAAAGTTCACCAGGGAAACACTGGCTTCTCCTTTTTCTGGTGATAGTTCCTTAAACGCCAGCCCGATATTAGCCATAAATTCGCTGGGGTTGAAGCTCTCCGGCGATTCTACCGGGGAGGGTAGTATCGACACCGGGCAGTTTAACTTGCCCGACAGCGACTGCCAATTCTCCGGTGACTGCGCCAGGTCGCCGCAGACGAACATGGGCACCGTTGCGTCTAAGGGCTGTTCCTTATGGCTAGAGTTGTAGAAAGCCACGGTACGGTCAATTTCTTCCGTAATGGTGGGTATTTTTTCCGCCAGCGGTGCCGCCTCACCGGGCAGGGACAGGGTGCGGATTAACTGGGGCAGCCTGTCTACGATAACTATGATATCGAGGCTGTCCAGCCTGGTGTTTACAACTATCGCCCGGGGTACATTCAGGGGACGGCACAAAGACAGGGGGGCTAAATCCATAGTATATGGCTCAATACCCGCTGTTTTTAGCGTCTGATATGAAGCGTCAGCTACATTGCGGGGAAAGGCAGCTAGAAAAACGCTTGTCTCCCCCACCTCCGACGGAATACGCTGGTAGGAAAGGTAGACCTCATCTAGAGGTACCGGTATCACTCTGGCCGCTTCCTGCTTAACCGCCTCGGGTATTATAGCTTCGGGCAGCTCGGGCAGGGAAATGATGCGGTAGAGTGAGTTGAGACCGCTTAAGCCAACGACGTACTTGCCCCCGGCCTCTTTTATCATGCCGAGTAGTTCTTTGATTTTTTCAGACACCTGAGCTTCATCAACAACTACCCCCTGGCTGACCATGCCCGGCTCCAGGTACAGGCTGGCCCACTTCTTGACCTTCCTGCCCTCAACCACCACCAGGTTAACCGTGTGATCATTTATAAACAGAGTTTTAATTCTTTTAGCCATCTTTATCCCCTTGGAAACGCATAGATTAAGATTTGAATGGTAGCCTGCGGAGCTACCTCTCTCCTAGCCGCATCGGTTTCCGAGCCTTCCAGCGCTCCCTCTTCCGGAGGTCCGAGGTTTTCTATATTCACCAGCCTTATAGTGCTGATGTCAAATTCTCCGCTGGCGGCTATGAGGTGAATGAACGCAAGCATCTTGTCCACCGTATCGTCAATATACTGCTCATAATCCCCCAATATTTTGGGTGGTAGCTCGTTATTCTGCACCTTTACTTCAGCAGCGCCAACCGAATAGGCAATATCGGTGTCTTCTACATCTTCGTCGTACGGCTCAAAAGCGGAAAGCTCCATTATCATCAGGTCGCAATCGTAGGCAAAACTGAAAAATACTTCATCGCATTCAATGCTTTCCACCGACTTGGGGTACTTTGCCTCACTACTGTTAAGTGCCGCCGTGGCTTTGGCCAGTTCACCTTCCCACTGGGAGACCTGCCCTTCTAAATCATCTCTCTCCGCGATAAGCTTGGGCAGGAGGCTTTGAGCCGAAGCCAGATTTTCATTTAACCCGCCTTGCTCCCCTGTCTGCCCTAAATAAAGACTGAACAGTGCGGCAAAGCCGATGATGAAAATGCCAACACCTAAAACTAATAAGGCCGTTTTGCTTATTTTCATATGTCTAGTCCTTCCTTAGTTGATTTCATAGCTCATGGTGCCTACTTCGAAATCCTCACCGCCGGAGACCAGAGTGCTGCGCACCGAGAAGACCACGTAGTTCAGCATGATGCCATCGCAGCCATAGCCGTAACCTACGACCTCGATACGAATATTGGCCTCGGTATCACCAGACTGGACGACCTGTGATAGCAAGGTGCCAGTCCTGGTCTGGGTATAGGTATCAATATCAACCCCGGAGATTTCTCCCGAGGGCTGACCGTCCAAATCCCCCGGAGTGAAGCCGGTGGCCGATGAATAGCCGTTAAAGACGTTTTTAAAGTAGTTGGGGTCGCTGGAGTTGCTATCTCCCAGAGCACGCCACCAGGTATCTTGTTGCCCTTTAAACTTGGTATAATCGGGGTCAATCCAGTCGTCGCCTTCGGCGGCGAAGACGGTGAGCTTGGCATCCCTGTCCTCGGTCGGAGCCTCAAAGCCGAGTATGGTGAACTCGGCAGAGGCGCCATCTTTGCCCCAGAGGTAGGCTAGCTGGTCATAGAGATAAATCTGGTGCCCTTCCACTTGGTCGCTGGCGTAGATGATTATCATTGACCAGCCGGCATTGGCTGCCTGGCTTTCCATGCTACCATCGCCTTTAGCGGCAGGGACAGCGGCAACCCCACCGATGGTGAACTTGGTCCCGTTGACCGCAGTAGTTACCCCCGTAACCTCTTCGGTGACGTCGGCAAAGCAGGAGTATTGATAGCCGCCCGAACCGGAGGTAGGCAGCACATAATACCGGTCAGCCTGCACTGTTCCTACCGATGTTCCGCCAACGGCAAGCGTTGCTGCGGTATCAGCCCCGTTAGTCTTCCACCAGGCCGTCCAGTAGAGAAATGCCTTCTTTATTACGGCATTAGAGGGCGCAGCATCGGAATCTACGGTGGCATAGCTTTCGCTAAAATATTTGCCACGGCAGTTGGTTTGGGTATCAGCCCAACGACAGGGCGGGCCCGGGTTAGAATATACGTATCGCCCTAACATATATGAATATTGCCTCTTCTTCCAACAGTTTGTCATCAGGCTATTGCCAATAGCGATGTAATCTCCCTGCAGAGATGAGCTGGTACCGCCACCGGTTGAGGCATATTTGGGTGTGCCCCAGGAAATATAGACGTCATTGCTGGCGGTTTTGCCTTCAGTAGCCCCTCCCCTGGGAGGGGCGGTGGCTACGGAGTTTATATGATAGAAGCCGACACCGGGGTCCCAGGCTATGCCGGTATTAATCTTTATCCAGGGGAAGAAGACTTCGGGTGTAGTTACGCCGGTTGGATATTGAAAATCGAAGGCCAGCCTTATGGTGGGCGGGTACTGCTCGCCTGGGGTCATGCCGCCCCCGGAGGGGGGAGGCATTAAATCGGAGAGGTCTTCAAACTTCTTAGCGGAGTAATCCCAGAGCAGAGCAGTGCCGTCACGGTGGGGTGTTGGAGTCGGATTCTTGACCAGGTGCAGGATTTCCTTCATGCGGTCCCTTATAGCGCCAGCCGGGTAGGCCATTTCACTCTGGCCAATTGGAACGCCGTTAATAGTCAGCGAACCGTTAACATACTGATATCCAGAGGGCAGCCAGACCCCTATCCGGCTTAGACCGCAGTCAGCATCCTCGGTGATGAAATCAGAAATGTAGTTGGTGGGGTCGTCAGTGTTGAAGTAACCGGCTACCGTTACCTTATCATTGACCTCGGGGGTGGGGTTATCCAGCCCGTCCAGGAGCCAGATGTAGGAAATAGTAAATTCGACCTGGTCGTCATTGATGTCATCCGGCTTGCTTAGGCCGGAGTCATCGTCAGTCACTTCATAGGGAGGATCTAATGTCCAGGCGGTGTCATCCGGCTCCCAATCAGAGTCCAGACTTTTCATCCGCGTCTCACCCTGTAAATACCAAAGGGCATCTTCTACCCCGGCATCAGCTGCATAGAACAGCTTCATGCGCTCTTCATAGACATCTTTTCCCGTCTTTAGCCCAGTGCCGACATGGCTTAACATTGGGGCTATGATGAGGGCGCTGACGAGCATCATAACCATGACCATAATCAGCGTCTGGCCCTTCTCTCCCGATATTAGTCTGTTTAACCTTTTTTGTTTCATTTGGCTCCCCTATCCTGGCTACTGCCAGCCTGGTCTTGGAACAACTTCATATAATCTGGTCTCCTTTTGTACCTCTGAGCCGCTGCCCACAGTAACCGTTACCTGGAAGGTAAACTTGCCATCGGTAAAGTCGCAGTAGGTCTCTGTCGGGTCCGTATTGATATACTGGGCTATGCGGCCCCAATTACCGCTATCAACCTTACGCTGTAGTTCCGTGCCTTCTATTTTGTACTGGACCGTGCTCGTTGTACCGCTCCAATCAGTCCAGGTTAAAACAAGGGGGAACCCGTCCGGGTCGGCTTCCGGCGTAACAACCCGTGCCTGCTGGACATCACAGCTGACTTGAAAGCCAGCCTCCTGTGCATGCCTGACTGCAATCATATGGTTGTTGGTGCGACCGCTGCTGGTAACCACCTGGAAAATAGTGGCGGTGATGGTTCCAGAAATAACGGCGCTGATGGTAAGAGCCATCACGAACTCAATCAGGGTAAAACCAGCCTGATTTTTGATTACTTTACGCAGTCTGTGAAATATCATCGTAATGTCCTGTAATCCTCCAAGGTAAAGACCTCTACACTATTGTGTTTTACAACCACCGTTATACTCTGGATGCCATCATCCTGGTCAAAGACACCCCCCAACTGACCATAGGGCAGACCTGTATCTGGGTCAAAAGGAACTGCACTAAGGTCTACACTATAAGTGGCGGGAGCACTTGTCTTAGTATAAACGGCATGCGAGGCTTCAGAATAATCAATATAATCCTGACCCCTTACGTGTTCTAACTGAGTCCGGGCTATGCTTTCCGCTGTGGCTTGCTCATCGGCCATGGAAATCCCTCGGGAGCCGGAGGCTAGGGCGCCGAGAAAGCCAGCCGCTACTATGCCCAGTATCGCCAGGGACAGCACAACCTCGATGAGGGTGAAACCTTTTTCCTTTTTTAGCAACCTTGCTTTTTTCACTAACTTTGGCTCCTATATACTTACTTGTCCGTAGATGGAATACATGGCCGAAAGTAGAGATATGGCAATAAAGCCAATTATCACGGCGATAACTATAATCATAGCCGGTTGAATGAGGCCTACCGCTGAACTCGTCCTGTCATCAGCCTCGACCTCGTAGCTCTGAGCTACCGTGGTCAGGGTGTTGTCCAGGTTGCCGGTTTCCTCACCAACGCCGACCATCTGCACCATCAAGGGCAGGAAGAGTTTATTTTTAGCCATGGGTTTGGATAAGCCCTGTCCCCTGATTAATTCCTGCTGGACTTCGGTCATAGCCTCGACCATAACCTTGTTGCTACTGCCGTGAATCACCATCGACATAATTTCGGGTAAGGGTAAGCCAACTTTGAATAGAAGTGCCATAGTCCGGCAGGCGCGGCCAAGCTCAGAGAGTATATTAATTCGACCTATTACCGGCGAAGAGAGCATTAATTTGTCAAACTGATATCTGCCAGCTGGCGTTTTGATGTAAATGTAGCCTAGAACACCAGCTGCCAGCGCCGCCAGCAGGAGGAAAAGCCCGTAGTCAAGAAGCCATTCTGACACGTCAATGAGCATTTGCGTGGCCATCGGTAGCTCGGCACCAAAAGATTCGTAAAGGTCAATGAAGGTGGGCATTACGAAGGCGACAATTACGATTACCACTACAACAGCTACACCGGCAAGCATAAGAGGATAGCTGAGGGCGCTCTTGACCTTCTTTTCGGTGATAACGCTCCTTTCCATATGATCGGCCATCTGCCGCAGCACTATTTCCAGGTTACCCCCCTGCTCACCGGCGGATATTGTCCGGTGATACATTTCAGAGAAGGCCTGTGGATGTTTGCTCATGGCCGTGGATAACGAAGTGCCGCCGCGAATATCAGAGGCTACCCGGCCAAGTATCGTCTTGAAGCCGCGATGGGTTATCTGGCTCTGCAACAGATCTAAAGAGGTAACGATATCAGTACCGGATTCCAGCAGTAAAGCCAACTGGCGGGAAAACATTACCATCTCTCTCTGTTTTATCCGGGAAAAGCGCCCGCCTATGCTGCCCACATTGAGGAATGGGGTTACCGTTTTAAGGTTGACCAGCTGATAGCCACCATAGTTAAGCAGGCTGGCCGCAGCTGCTTCGTCAGTGGCGGAAAGTTTGCCTTTGACCAGTTTTTTATCCGCTGTATAAGCTATATACTGAAAATCCATAATTCCTCCACAGACCGTTAATCTCCAGAATAGGCATTGCGCAAAACCTCGGAAGGAGTGGTTAAGCCTTCCTTTACCTTGCGCATACCGTCTTTCATCATCGTTACCATGCCTTCTTTAATGGCCTGGGCACGAATCTCACTGCTGTTCGCCCGGTTGGTGACCATCATCCTGATGATATCGCTCATGGCCAGAATCTCAAAGATTCCGACCCGACCTACATAACCGGTATAAGCACATGACTTGCAACCGGTGCCGTAGACAAATTCAGTTACCTTCTCCCCCATTTCTTTTTCATAAGCCATCTGCTCCACCACCGGCGCCTCAATGGGATGGCCGCAATCGGGACAGACACGCCGTACCATCCGCTGGCCGATAACCCCGATAACCGCCGAGGCGATCAAGAAGGGCTCTACATGCAGGTCAGTAAGGCGGGAGAGCACGCCCGGAGCATCACTGGAGTGGACGGAGGATAGCATCAGGTGACCGGTGAGGGCGGCTTGAACCGCTATGTTGGCAGTTTCCGTATCGCGTATCTCACCGACCATTATTATATCGGGGTCAAGACGAAGTATGCTCCTCAACCCGCTGGCAAAGGTAATGCCAGCCTGGGAATTGACCTGAATCTGGTTAATATCCTTAAACCGATATTCGGCCGGGTCTTCAATGGTAATTATGTTTCTACCCAGGCAGTCTAGGGAGCTGATTGCGGCATATAAGGTTGTGGTCTTACCTGCTCCGGTAGGACCACTGGTCAAAAGCATGCCGTAGGGAATCTTGAGCATGGCTTCAAACTTTGCCTTGGTATCGGATAACATGCCAAGCTCAGTTAGCCCTAAAGCCGCCACCGACTTGTCCAGAAGACGCAGTACCGCCATCTCGCCGGTAACCGTGGGCGTGGTGGCGACACGAATATCTATCTCTCTCCCTTTAGCCTTGACCGAAAACTGGCCGTCTTGAGCCCGATGACGGTCGGCAATGTTTAAATCGGACAGAATCTTGATGCGGGAAAGGAGGGCTAAATGTATATTGAGCGGCAGCGACATGAGGTCCTGAAGGGTGCCATCAATGCGGTAGCGCACCCTTAACCTGTCCTCTTCCGGCTCAATGTGAATATCAGAGGAACGGGCTTTGACCGCCTCCTCAATAATAAGATTGAGCGCCTGAGCCAGAGGAGCGTTAGTATCAGTACTAAAAGCCAGTCTTTCTGCCGATGCCTCATCAGGCACGTTAACTTGGGAAAGCTGTTTCTCAATCTCGCCATAGCCTTTGTAGTTGAAGTCGATAGCCTGCCGGACTTCATCGGCGCTGGCGGCTACTGGTTTAATCCTCATCCGGCTCAGCGCCGAAAAAGCCTCCAGGGCAAAGATATCGGTGGGGTCGGCCATGGCTACCTCTAGGGTATTGCCGGATACCGCCATCGGGATTGCCCCGTACCTTCTAGCCATCACCTCGGGAATCATCTGCAGGGCTTCCGGCTGAAGGCCTTGCATTAAACGTTTGCGCACCGATACGGTGGCCGGAGCCTCTTTCTTTTCTTCTTTGGCTGGTTCCTGCACCATTGGGGCTATCTTCTCCTCCAGAGGGGCTGGTTCCTGCACCATTGGGGCTATCTTCTCCTCCAGAGAGGCTGGTTCCTGCACCATTGGGGCTATCTTCTCCTCCAGAGAGGCTGGTTCCTGCACCATTGGGGCTATCTTCTCCTCCAGAGAGGCTGGTTCCTGCACCATTGGGGCCATCTTCTCCTCCAGAGAGGCTGGTTCCTCCGCCGGTGGGGCCGGCCTTTCTTCGGTGAGCACGGCCTGAGGAGCCGGTGAGTGATTTAACTCAAATACCTTTATCCGCTGGTGCTCGGCAAATTGCTTGGCTTCAGGGCTGAGACCAGGCGAGATAACAATGGCTTTTTCGTCAATACCTACCTCGTAGGCTTTGGTGTCAAATACGGAGACCTTCTCCAGGCTTACCTCTTCTTCCCCATCTATAAAATCTATGCCCAGGCTGTGACTGACCTGGTCGGTATTGGTATAGGCTAACACGTCAAAGTTGTATTCCAGCCCGGAGCGGCCGCGGATTTTGGCCTTTTCCTCAACGGTGTAGCCACGACTGATCAGGGAGTCCACCAGCTGCTCTTTGGTCTCAAATTTGACGGGTTCCTGGGACTGAGCTGGCGGCGGCTGATGTGATTGTAGTGGATTCACCTCTAACATTGACTCCATCTGCTCTACACCGATGACCTTTATTCGCTGCTTCTGGGCTAACTGTCTTGCTTCCTGGCTGAGCTCAGGGAGGGCAACGAGCACCCGACCCTGGATGCCGGTATCATAAGCCTTGTTGGCAAAATTGAAGATGTTAGCCACTTCCGCTTTCTTATCGCCACTGACGATAATGCAGATGGCGATATTGTAAGTGGTAAAACCGTCATCCTTCTGAGCCAGCATATCAAAGGTATGCTCGACCCCAGACTTACCCGGCAGCTTGGCTCCTTCGGTTATTTCGTAGCCCTGCTTCTCAAGATAGGCCCTGATCTGGGATTTTACCTCTTCGTCCGTGTTCACCTGACCCATGTCACCTCCACCATTATTAGCCACCCCTGTCTCCATTACTCTTTCCACTCAAGATACCTTTTCCTTATCTTAATTGTTTGGCATTAACCGTGCGTAAAACTGGCGTTTAAATCTGGTTAAAATCATGATTTTACCTCCGCCGGAATCCAGCCGTTGCGCATAGCCAGTGCCACCGCATGAGCCCTGTCATTGGCATTAAGCTTGCGCAGGATAGAACTGACGTGGTTTTTTATCGTCTGCTCGCTGATTTCCAGAATATGGGCAATCTGCTTGTTTGAGTTGCCCTGGGCAATGTAGTTTAGAATCTGGGTCTCCCGGTAGGTGAGGGGGGCGGTTACCGTCTCCATGACTTTTCCCGCCGAGACTATGTCCCGAAATTGCCTTAAGACATGTTCGGCGACCACCGGCCTGGTGATAAGGCTGTCATTGATGGGGTATTCGCCGTGACAGGCCCGTTTTATAATATTGACCAGGTCTTCGGTGGTGGTGTTCTTATTAAGGTAAGCAACGGCACCGGTCTTAATAACCTCAAATAGCTCATCGTCATTGGAGTTAGGGCTCAGAATAACTACCTTGCTGTTGGGGTAACGACGGGCAATCTTGCGCCCCAGCTCCAGACCGCTTAAAGCCGGGTAATTAATGTCCAGCAGGACAACATCCGGTGATTCGGCTTCAATCAAATCTAACGACTCATCATTGGGCGCACCTTCCAGCACCCTGAATCCGGCTTGTTCCGATAGTGCCTGGCGTACGCCAGACCGAAAAAATGCCTGCTTATCAATTATCACTATCGTAATCTCGTTCATCCGGACACCCCTTCACCAGATTTATCCAAAATCTCATCGCCACCATTGTTATGCTGTTCAGCGAGGAAGATAGTCACATCCTCCTGCCGGAATCTCCGGTCACCCCGAGAGCCGATGCGATATGCCTTTATTACCCCCTGATTGCTCCACCGCCTTACCGTATTTATATGTACATTGAGAAGATGGGCCACATCGCTAGTCGTCAGCATAGGGTCAATACCGTTATGATTGCCGTTTGCCATAACTTACTTCCTCTCTTGAACTATCTAAACCTCACTTTGCTTCCTCTCCCGAACTATCTAAACCTCACTACTTACTACTGTAGATTATCTTACTTCTCGTAACAATCACCCAAAAGGGCTATTGAAGGGTAGTAATTAGTAATAGTACTTTTGAACTAGGCGAATAGATGGGTAAATAAGTGAAAAATGTACCTTGTATAATAAGGGGGAATTAAGAGAGTAAGGACTTAAGACTCGGCGGCGTAACTAGCTACCGACGACGCCTTCTGTAGAACCAGAAGACAAGACCAGCCAGTATCAGGGCAATAAGGCCATAAAGGATATACCAGACCCCACCTGACATGGCTGTGCGGGAAAAGCCTACGTAGAACAGCCCCACTGATGACCACTCGCCCCCATTGGAGGCGCCGTCTACCGCCTTTACCCGCCAGTAGTAGGCTTTCTGACCGGCTGGTACCAGCTTCTCATCTCCGGTTAAAGTATATTCTGAGAAGGGTATGCCTTGCTTGTCCACTGCCAGAGTGTTGAAATCAATGTCCGAGGCAACCTGAAGGGTATAGCTTATACCACTGGGGTCGGTAACATCCCCCCAGTCAAAGCGTGCCTTTTCCTCAGCCGTGCCGGCAGCTTCCGGCAGCCGGGGCAGCGGCACCGGCGGCGCATCTGATTCCATAGTAAAAACGGCGTTTCCGGTAACGGTACCGGTATCATCAGTGGCTGTTATAACATGGCTCCCGGCAGCGCTGGGGGGAACGGTAAAGACGAAGTTGAAATTGCCGTTAGTGTCGGCGATAGCGGTTTCCGTAGCGATAACCTCATCGCCTTCATTACCTTTATTATAAGTAATGGTAACTGTAGCCCCGCTTGCAAAGCCAGTACCATAAATAGTAAGCTCCATGCCGGCATGGCCGGGGGAGGCGGCACTGGTAACCGGGCCCAAGCGGATACCGCCCAGCACCACCAACTGGGCTTCAGCTTTATTGTTATGCCTGTCTGAGGCTACCACATTTATGGTGGTAGGGCTATCATAGAGGGGGGCGCCAAAAACACAACTAAAGCTGCCCTTAAGGTCGGTCTCTATATAATGCGGGTTAGTATCAACTCTATCGCCGTCGAGGGTGAGGGTGATAGCATACTCCGCCCTGAAGCCGGTGCCGAAAACCTCCACCTCTTTGCCCCCTTCCTGTTCGGCCGGAATCAGGGTTATCTTTGGCTCCACGGTGAACACCGCCTCGGGCTTATTGCCCGACTCGTCAGCGACGACTATAGTATACTCACCCATAACGCTATCGGGAATTATAACGGTACAGGTGAATTTACCTTCGCTATCGGTCATGATATCGCCGCCTGTTATAGCAATATCATCATCCTCATATTCAATAGCAATTGCCTGCTCCGGGCGGAAATCGGCGCCGCTAATCACAATCTCATCGCCCACCGAGCCTTCTTCCGGGGTTAGCCAGATTTCACCCTTGATGACGGTAAAGGTGGCAATAGCCTCTATCTCCCTAGTGTCAACACGAGCGGCATAAACATAATACTCGCCGCTGTGCACATCTTCTTCACGTTTGCCATCCTCCAGTCGGTCAGGCACCCGAAAACCGGTGGTACCGCTGGCCTTGTAGTAAGCCCTGACCTCGTCACCGATTTGACCGCCGATATCGGCTTCATCACTGGAAAAGTAGATGCGCACCGTCACGATGAAATCAGAGACACTGACGTCAACGTAGTCTCCGATTTCGCCCTCATCGGGGCTAATGCTGACTGACGGCTCTGCCGCCGACACAGCACCGGAAGTGATTATTAACAGCAGGAAAACAACCATGCTTGATGCCACTAGACGGCAAATTTTGCTGTATTTCATTCTAACCTCAATAATAGATTCCAAAGTGACTCCTGTCAATCACTCTTTTCTCCTACTCTGCTGCCAGTCATCGGGGATTTATATCGGCTTTGGCTATGTGCTATACTGTGTTCAAGAGTAAAGGCGATGGGAAACAAGCTGGCTGCCTCCATCCAGCAGCAGGTGGAGCAGGCTATCATCATCCTTAAATGGGGGGGCATCGTTGCCTGTCCCACAGATACTGTCTACGGGGTGGGCGCTGCCATCAACATCGAGCGGGCGGTGGAACGGGTCTATCAGATAAAGGGACGGCCGCACAGCCGGGCGCTGCCCATTTTGCTGGCTGAGAAATACCAGATAGCCGAGGTTGCCAAAATGGTGCCTCCGCTTGCCTGGCGCCTTGCCGATAGATTTCTGCCCGGTGCCCTGACCATAGTGCTGCCCAAGGCTGATTCGGTTTCTGATATTGTTACCGGCGGGCTTAAAACCATCGCCGTCCGCATTGCCGACCACCCCATCCCCATCGCTGTTGTCCGGGGGCTGGGGGTTCCCATCGTGGGTACCAGCGCCAATTTAAGCGGAAGCCCCAGCGCCCTGACCGCTGAAGAAGTCCGCGCCCAGCTGGGCGACCGGGTAGACATGATTATTGATGGCGGCCGCTGCCCCGGCGGCTGGGAATCGACCATCATTGATTTGACCGGGGAGACACCGCTGATTCTGAGGGAAGGGCCTATATCATCAGAAGAACTGAGGGAAGTATGCCCCAGCCTAGCCCCGGCTTAAGGAGGTTAATTAATGCGTATTGCCATCGGCTCTGACCACAGAGGGGTAGAACTGAAAAAATCGATTATCAACCGGCTTGAAGAAACGGGGCATAGCTATAAGGACTTCGGCAGTTATAACACCGAGTCGGTGGATTTTCCCGATTTTGCCCGGCAGGTAGCGGAGGGGGTGGCCGGGGGCAACTTTGAACGCGGTATCCTCATCTGCGATACCGGTATCGGCATGTGCATCGCCTCTAACAAGGTGAAGGGAATCAGAGCCGCCCCGTGCTACACCGTCTTCAACGCCCGCCGCGCCCGCCAGCACAACGACGCCAATATCCTGTGCCTGGGGGGAGGCGAAAAACAGCTGCAGGACCCGGTAGCGGAGATAGTCGACGCTTTCCTTAATACCGAGTTCGAGGGGGGGAGACACCAGCGCCGCATTGACAAGATTAAGGCCATGGAGGGCTAAAATAACTACCTCCAAGGAGAGGGAAGTTGACAATAAATAGGAACTGTGCTATCTTATCTGGTAATGAATACGCAGAATCTAATACTGGTACTTATTGTTATGAAGCAAAGCCCGTGAGTGGGGTTTCGCCACAACACGCCGTCCCCACGGGACGGCTTTTTTTATATAATTTTATATAATAGGAAATAAAAAATGAAAAGCGACGCTGTTAAACGAGGTATAGAGAGGGCTCCGCACCGGGCGCTAATGCACGCGGTGGGCTGGAGCCGGGCTGAAATCGATAAGCCGCTTATCGGGGTCATCAACAGCTTCAACGAGATTGTCCCCGGGCATATACACCTGCCCCAGATTGCCCAGGCGGTTAAGGCGGGGGTTAGGAGCGGGGGCGGCATCCCCTTTGAGGTCAATACTATCGCCGTCTGCGATGGCATTGCCATGAACCACCCGGGCATGAAGTACAGCCTGCCCAGCCGGGAGCTCATCGCCGATTCGGTGGAGATAATGGCCGAGGCTCACGCCTTCGACGCACTGGTCTTTATCCCCAACTGCGATAAGATAATCCCCGGGATGCTGATGGCAGCGGTGAGACTGAACCTGCCGGCTATCTTCGTCAGCGGCGGCCCCATGCTGGCCGGGCGCCGGGATGTTAACGGCAAAGAGGAAAGGGTGGATGTTAGCACTATCTTTGAGGCGGTGGGGCAGGTAGCCGCCGGCAGGATGAAGCCGGAGGAACTGGAGGAGCTGGAGGAAGTGGCCTGCCCCGGCTACGGTAGTTGTTCGGGGATGTTCACCGCCAACACCATGAACTGCCTGACCGAAGCCCTGGGCATGGGTCTGGCCGGCAACGGCACCGTCCCGGCGGTTGATGCCCGGCGGCTTGATTTAGCCAGAAGAGCCGGAGAGCAGGTGATAAGGCTGCTTGCCGAGAATATACGCCCCCGGGATATTATTACCCGGGAGGCGGTTGATAACGCCTTTGCCGTTGATATGGCGCTGGGGGGCAGCACCAATTCCGTCCTGCACATCATGGCCATAGCCCACGAGGCCGGAGTTGATTTCCCGCTGGCTAGGTTGAACGAGATAAGCCGGCGCACCCCTCACCTGGCCAAGATGAGGCCGGCCGGCGACTATCACCTCGAGGACCTAGACCGCGCCGGCGGCATACCGGCTGTGATGAAGGAGCTAAAAACGCTGTTGAACCTGAAGGTGAAAACGGTTGCCGGGAAAGCGCTGG
>Ga0315539_1001555_pt1 | contig 16932 bp, 22 predicted proteins | sample SalMarSW160150MG_FD_203097 | JGI IMG/M metagenome (GOLD analysis project Ga0315539, IMG submission 203097) | Salt marsh sediment microbial communities from the Plum Island Ecosystem LTER, Massachusetts, United States - Salt Marsh Sediment SW1601-150 ... | reverse complement strand
TAAGGCGATGATAACGGGCAAAAATATCGGCTGGCAGATAAGCACCAGCGATATGTCCTAAATGTAGAGGACCATTGGCATAAGGCCAGGCAACACCGATAAAAATGCGCTCGCTCAAATTCTTTCCCCAAAAGTCAGCCTATTGTAAATCATTAATTGCCCCATGTCATGGCCATGAGCCGGGGCTCTCAAATGACGATTGCTAACGTTTATTCCTTGGGGAGAAAGGTGATTATTTGTTTTCCTTTCTCCGTTCTGTATGAGATATAACCACGACTCAGGCAGCAATCAATACAAAGACATTGCTTTTCATCTCCTTCCCCGTTGATTAAGAGATAGCGCTCTCCATATTTAATAGGACGATGACAACCATCACATTCCACCTTTCCTGTAGCAATACAACCACGGCGCATTTTAGCTCCTTTCCTGAAATTTCAACCAAGCTCGAGTTTTACCTTCAATAACTAGACTGAACTCCCCTCTTGGTTCGGCGAAATACTCCCTAGCCTGGCTCACTCTGCCCCGGAAAATCTCTTCGTGAACTTTGGTAAGCTCACGGCATACAGATAGTCTTCTATTTCCTAGAATTCCTTCAATATCACTCAATGCCTCTCTAAGGCGATGGGGTGTCTCGAAGGCCACTATAGTTCTTGGTTCATCGACTATTGAGTTGAGAAGACGCTGCCTTTTCCCTTTCCGTCGGGGCAAAAACCCAAGGTAGAGGAATTGGTCAGTCGGCAACCCGGAAACCACTAAGGCGGTAATCACTGCTGAAGCACCAGGAATCGGTACCACAGAAATCCCCCGCTCAATGGCAGCAATGATAAGCTCGTAGCCAGGGTCACTTAGCCCTGGCATGCCAGCTTCCGAAACTAGAGCAAGGTCTTCTTTATCTAGATAATTCAATAAATAATCAAGTTTAGCTCTTTTACTATGCTCATGATAACTAGTCAATGGAGTTTTTATATTATGGGCATTAAGCAAGTGGCGCGTAGTACGTGTATCCTCAGCAGCAATAAGTTTCACCTCCTGTAAAAGGCGTAAGGCACGCAGGGAAATATCCTCCAGATTGCCAATAGGAGTAGCGATGACATAAAGAACAGGCATGGCCTAAAATTATACTTGATAGCTATAATTTTATCTACAAGTTTCCTTGACTTTAGCCCGCCATACTTGTATAGTTTGTGGCAACTTTTACCAGATAAAGAAAAATGCCTCGCGTTAAATTCAAAGAGATAGAACGCGCCTATGGATTTGATGAAGTTGCACTTGTTCCCGGAGATGTAACCATTAATCCTGATCAAACCAATATAGACTTTACCGTAAAAAATTATACCTTGTCCATCCCCATTCTAGCCTCAGCTATGGATGCTATTGTTGACCCCACCTTTGCTATTAAATTTAACAAACTTGGCGGGCTAGCTGTCCTTAATCTAGAAGGTATACAGACAAGGTACGAAAACCCCGATGAAGTCTTAACTCAAATTGCCCAAACTCCTGAGGAAGAGGTTACTTCACTACTGCAAAAAGTTTACTCTGAGCCTATCAAGGAAAAGCTCATTAGCCAGTGCATTGGAGCAATAAAACAAGCTGGTGCCATCTGTGCTGCGTCTACAACTCCAACCAACACCAAACGGTTGGCTCCTATAGCCAAGGATGCCGGGATGGATATACTCGTGGTGCAATCTACCGTCACCACAGCCAGGCACATCTCTAAGAGCTATCGGGGACTTATCCTGCCTGAGCTATGCCAGCAAATGTCCCTGCCTATCATAGTGGGCAATTGTTGCACCTATAGCGCGGCATTAGAGCTAATGAGGACAGGAATCGATGGCGTCTTAGTTGGAGTGGGGCCTGGGGCTGCCTGTACCACCCGGGAGGTCATCGGGGTTGGAGTCCCACAAATAACTGCTACTCTGGGTTGTGCTGCTGCTAGAGAAACATATCTCAAAGAAAGTGGTAAATATGTGGCAGTGATAACAGACGGAGGTATTCGGACTGGTGGCGATTTATGTAAAGCATTTGCTGCCGGCGCTGACGCTGTAATGATTGGCTCACCTTTAGCTCAAGCTACAGAAGCGCCAGGGAAAGGCTATCACTGGGGCATGTCTCATTCCCACCCAACATTGCCGAGAGGAACACGTGTTAGACTTGGCACTACCGCCTTATTAGAGCAAATTCTCTTCGGTCCTACTTCCGTCACCGACGGCACTCAAAACTTAATCGGCGCCCTACGAACTAGCATGGGAGTATGCAGCGCTCGAACCATTAAAGAAATGCATAAAGTTAAAATGATTATTGCCCCATCTATAAAGACCGAAGGGAAATACTTGCAAGCAATTCAGAATGTCCCTTGAGTTTATAGAAACGCCGAAAGGCAAAACCAGACACCGAAGCCAACTAGAACCGAAGCACAAACGCTAAATACAATCCTTCGCACCTTCTGTGTCCACCACCGCCTTGACTCGTATGTACTCACAGAGAGAAATTCACTCCAGGCCAAATCACAAGGCAAGTGCACTATAGTAAATAAGATAACACCGGCAAGCCCGAACTTGGCAGCACCGGTTACCAGAGCTGTACCCACCGTCGCCCACCATATGTAAAAAGCGGGGTTAGTTCCCGTAATTATAATGCCTGTCAGTAAAGAGCTAGCTGGCAGACCTACTACTGCGTCAGTTGCATCACCAGTAGCTCGAAACATTCGGAAACCCAAATAGAGCAGCATCAAGCCACCGACAAGATATATACCCCTTTCCACTTGGGGAGAGCCAATGAAATGTTCGAATCCAAAATAAATTACAGCATAAATTGCACCTATGAGTGGTACTTCGATGATAGCATGCCCTGCTGCAATCCAGGCACCGGCGTGTTTGTCACTGTAACCCTTGGCTATGGTAGCTGCAGTCATTGGTCCGGGTAGCATAACGCCAGTAAGGGAAATTCCCGCTGCTGACAATAAAAATAGACCTAGGCTTGTCTCCATGACTTACTTTTGGTAAAGCCAGGTTCAGGCTAAATTTCCTCTTGTTCCTCATCCTCCTCCCCAGTTACAAACCCACCATAATGAGGGAGTTTCACATCTGCTTTGGCTCGGCGACCCCTGACTCCTCCGGGCAGATCGCCAATCATCTTCTTTATATCGATCAATGCCTCAGCTGACTGTGTTGAAGGAGCAACTACGCCATCTACACCAACTTGCCATAAACTGGTTAGCTCAGCCTTTGTGACCAGAGTAGGCAAGGTCATAATAACCGGCTTCTCTAAGAGTTCGACGAATCTTCGACAAACAAGCAGATGCTCCACAGTAACAAACGAGTCTTCGCCTCTACTACTGATGAATACACCATCTACTTCAAGGCTATTAATAGCCCTAGCAAAACCCTGGTCTAATGAAGGTTCTATCATCAAAAATTTGCCTGCCTCTTCCTTGTGTAATATTGCGGCAGGTATTCTAATGTCAAAAACCATGAAGTCGCACCCCAAGCTCGCAAGCTCATTTATTTTCTCTTCGCTCATGCCCTTCACAAACACCCCCAGAGGGATATCGCCCACAGCTTCAACCATTTGCTTAACAATCCTGGCGCTTGGGCCCTCGCTCGATATCAACCCGGCATCAATATTGACATCGGCCACGGTTTTGGCTTCCTTGACATGTGTCCCGGGCAGTCCCGCAATAAGCAGCATTGCTGGGCTTTTTGATTCAGAGGCAGATGGATGAAAACCTATGGGCGTGGTTGAAGACTTAGAAAGACTTTGCAATTTATCTACAAATTTGCTCATATCACCCCCAGATTAACCCCAAAAAGTTTTGCGACTTTTTGGGTACCCCGATATAAACTCATGTTGAATTTAAGCAGGGTTCCCAAGAAAATTGCAAGGTTTTCTTGGGATGGTTTAGCCAGCGGTCGGATTCGAACCGACGACCGGCGGTTTACGAAACCGCTGCTCTACCCCTGAGCTACGCTGGCATGTAGCTTCATTATAGGGTAAAAATTCACTTTGGAGCAAACCATTGGTAAGCAAAGTGGTAAGCACCTTTTCACTTGCTGGACGTTTACCGTTGATAACCTGACTTAAGTAGCTGTGTGATACTTGAAGTTCTTTTCCTATCGCTCTTAATGATTTCTGTTTCATACTGGCAGCCTATCACAATCGGTAATCGAGTTCAACGCCCGACAAAAGCCAGTCGTTTCGTTGTGCTGTTTGACAATGCCATCAGGTCTGCTAATTTCTTGGTGTTTAGCCAGCTTCGCCAGTTTCTTGAAGCCACTGTGGCAGCTTAGTTACAAAGCATTCGCCACAAATTTCAGCCTGTACGCCAGGAAAGTTTAGCCGATGTTCAAAAAAGTTTAGCCAATTTGTTAAGAAGTATATCAAGCCCCCCTCTATTCATATAAAAACAGCCTCTATGTGAATATTCATGTACGATGTGATGGGGGCATTGCCTGCCTGAAGAATGCCAAGTTTCAAGGTAGCTTTGGTTATCACATCCACGGTTCTAGGAATCTGTTTGTCCCACAATAGAACAAATGTCTGCAATTGCGTGCCTTACAAATGTCTGTGTTTATCTTCTCCCTACGAAACCGACTGTTGTCGCAGAGTGCTATTTCTCGCAAATGAGAGCACAGTTCTTCATGCTTACAAGTACTGCACAAACGTTTGTTCCGTAATCCCGCACAGGGCTTGACTTCTTCTGGATGGATATGCTCCCGCCTTTGGTGGTCATACCAGTAAACGGTGTCGTATTCACGGTTTTCTTCGGGAATGTCTTCAATATTCTCAAAATCTTGGTAGAAATAAGGATAAACTACTATTCCCTTGTCTCCTGCTTGGGGAAGCCTAATTGGGGGATTAGGAATATTGATAATCCCTATGTTTGTCCGCTCAAGCACATCCCCTAACTTGAACTTTCGTGTTCTCCTACGTGCCATATTGTCCTCCTAAGACTCAATATGGTGTTGCCACTTTGTCCAGCGTCGGCATATCTCGGTTTATTTTCTTCTACCAAATATTATCAACGCTAGTATAGCAGCTATTACTGCAATTACTATCAAATCCATCTGATTAGGTAAGGGGATTCACTCCCCGCAACTTATTCTCTCCAAAACAGGATAGTGCTCTCTACTCTCTTAGTCTTAACGTTCAGCTTCAGATTCTTGCTAGCCCTGATCAACCGAGCTTTGGCAGTATTGGGTTTGATAGTGTCCTTTTTGTCCACGACAAGCTTGCCAACCTGCCTCTCTGGAAGTTGCTTCAAGTAATCCTCATACTCTATCATCGTCTTTGACTTCGGCATCTTCCGCTTGATAGTTTCGGCTTCTTGTGGCGTAATAAACTCCAGTTTCACAATATCACCTCCTGTGCCTTAATGGCTAACTGCTCAGGCTAAGATAACGCCTGTACCATTCCTTGTCAACGCCCTGCTAAAGAATCTTATCAAATGATGTGGGGCTAATTCTGGCAACCAATCAGTTTGAATTTGTCAGAAATATCCTCTTCCACGAAAAACTGGCTAGCTTTGAGAGGGCTTGACAATTCCCTTCTAGTATGATATAATAATATAAGAATATCCCAAAAGATTACGGCTTTTTGGGAAGAGGTAACCCCACAATGGTAGTGTTATTAATAGGAGAAGAATTATGATATACGATAACGGCAAGGAAATAGACAGTTGGACGTCAATAGACAATGAAGTTCTTGAGAAAATCTACAGGATAAAGGATTTGTCCAAACTCACAAAGGATGTCTTAGTCTCTTTGTGCAGACAGATCTTCCGTCAAAATGGAGATAATGTAATGAGCACTTCGGGATGGGGTGCTGCAAATGTTACTGCCAAAACGGTAGGCTGCTCGGAGAGAAGTGTGCGGAGAGCATATAACGAACTGGTTGAAAGAAACATCATCTCAAAAGTGAAGGAACTGAGAGAAAGAAACATTCAAGGCAACCCAGTCCCACGAGAAGTCAATTGGATAACCATAAACACCGACACAGATACGTGGAAAGTCAAGGAACGAGGAGATGACAATAATCTCTCCCATGACAGAAAGGGCTCGTGCCGTGACAAAAATCTTAGTTGACGGACATGGGCGTTCGTATTTTGGCACCCATAAAGAATCTTTCTAAAATAATCTTACTTAAAGAATAATCTACTGATTTTTGGGACAAGGCAAACCTTTGTCCTCAAAAATCTATACAAGAGGTTCTTCTAGTATTCAATCTGAGTATCACCGAAGCGAGTCAGCGAAGGTGGACATCTTTAGATGCTGGATGGTTTTGGGACATGAGCAACTTTTACGAAGTAGTTACCGAATCACGGAAATGGGCACCTAAATATGGTAGACCTAAAGTAGACTTACCACTTGCCAAGATACTTGAACTTCATAGTCAAGGATACTCCTGTCGTCGCATTGTGAAGGAACTATGGAAGGTGGGTATTAAAACGTCAAAGAGCACTGTAAATCGTCTGATCAGAGAATCAGCTAACCGTTGAAGTCTCAGTGAGCTGTCTAGGGACAGTTTACGTCGGGCACACCCGCTTTTCCAGCACTGCTTGGTCAGTGTAGGGTGTGTCTCTCCAAAGAGTCATGCAGTGCTGGTGGTTGCTTTAGCGCTGGCACTGTTGAAAATCATTTTCATTTTTGACTTTTAGCGTAACTTAGGAAAAGGCGTGTTGTGGCCGGCAGCACGCCTTTCCCATCGGACAAGCAATTCATGCTTGTCACTAATTTATGGAGGTATGATATGAAATGTAAATTACTGAAACAAGTTGATCACAGCACAACCAGAGAACAGTTTAAGAAGACGTATATTCATTGTGCGCTGTTTGCGACTAAAGACAAGGGAATGAATGTATTGGGTATCTTATGCTGCGGATGCTGCCTGAGGATTCAACAACTGGTTGAAGCTAAAAAGGATTTGCTTCTGCGTCAAGTATTCAATGCTGAAGACTATAAAAGAAATCCCGATTTAATCATGGAGTATCTACCTGAGCGTTTGCAGGGATACTATGCAGCACTAAAAAAACTAGGGAAGACTGTGGATGATGCTTCTTTTGAGTGTGGCAGATGCAAAGCGATGCCACTGGATTATTCACCGACTCGTGTTTCAGAACCAACTGAAATGGTTCATTGTGGTGTGCGTGATTTGAGGTGAGAAATCCACAGTGGATTAGGAGATAAAAATGCAAATAGATTTGACGAAAATACCGACGGCTGAATTGCGTGAGATAAGAAACATCCTGGCGTATGGACTCAAGGCATACTCAAGTAAAAGAGAAAATGCAGAACTGAAGCGTTTGAAGCATGAGAATGCTCAACTGAAGAAGATCAACGACAGACGCTTAGTACTGGCTGAAATAGGCGTAGATATTGATGAGGATAGAGATTATTGGCTGTCTTTAGATGATGCTACGTTCAATTTCGTTGTGGGGAAAATGATTGATATCCACAAAGAAGTGGTTTTAGCAGAGAGAACACAATCAATCAAAGTTCCCGCACTGATCTCTGAACGAGAACTTAATACCCTTGATATTGTAAGGGAGGGGCTGGCAAATCTGAAGAATAGGAGGAATGGCAACAATGGAAACTAACGAGATTTTAAGCAGCAAGGATTTGTCAAAGCTTTTAAACATTACTACTAACAAGCTCACGCGCCTAATCAAGAAGGAACTACCCTATATCTCTTTGGGTGCTGGTAGAAAGGTATTTCTAAAAAGCTCAATCCTGCAATGGCTTAAAAATCAAGAGAAATAGCTGTTTTTAGTGATTTAATAGCAGTAAATAGACTAGGAATAGCCTGAAATGACACCTTTTGATTGCTCTTCAGAGCGTTGTTTAGCTTCGGAATAACCCTTGATGGTTCGAATTTGCTTCTATTTACAAATATTTTCAAGGGAAAGGGACAGCTTGATATGGCTGTCCCTTATTTATGCCTTCCGCAAACATTGATTCCTATAGGTTAAGTTACCTCCCCTTCAACAAACTTGTTTACTATTTCTGCTAGGATAGCCCTTTTCAGCTCAAAGAAATTAAATACTATAAATAGGGGTTGAGTGAACTTTTCCACGAGTTCTACTAGTTGAGATTTGGTTTGCTCAATTGTGGTTTCTACTTCACTATAGACCTCATCCTCACTTGAAATTGTGTCACTATGTGGTGGCAGTCGCCTAGCGATACTAGATACAGAAAGGACTCTACCTTTCAGTCCTCCGTGTCTTATACCAACCAAATAATGGGCATCGCTTGGAACATTTAGACCTGAGTACAGACGTGCCGCATATAGTAGAGTTTCTGTTATGCGGACTATTCTCGTATTGAAAAAGATAGTGTTTTCTTTTCGTTCATCCTCAAATATGCTCTTCAATAAGTAGAAATCACCATTTTTACTAAGCGTCCAGTAGTCGTAACTTTGTCGTCCTCTATCTTCATCTTGGATAGCGATTTCCGTGACTATACTATCGGTCTTAGGTTTTGGTCTTAGTTCATCACGGTCAATAATAACAGCTATGGGCCAACCGAAAGTCTTAATCTGTGCCTGTTCCGCTTGTCTTAATAACTCACTTTGCAATACGTTAATCTTCAAATCACATAAGGTCATGCGGATTTCCATAAATGCTGACCTCTTCATGCTTCGTAAACCACTAATTGCTGTCTCTTGATGTTTAGACAACCATTCTTCATTCCAATATGAGTCTGCCACTATAATACTCCCAAAAGTAAGCTAAAAGGGACTGGTTTTTTTCATCTCGTCAATTCGTGTTGCAATAATATTAATAGCTTCTTGGATTGTATCTCTTATCTTATTAATTCTTTCCCTTTCATCTTCATAGAATTCTGCCCCCTCTAGATTGCTGACATAATAACTACACCATCTATGAAAGTCATCTATCAGATTGAAAATCCTCCAATGTTCTTCCCCAAAATCAATATACATTGTTATTCTCAGTTGCGTAAGTGCCTCATTTTGTATACTGAGAAAAAAGTCGCTAATTCCTTTATCAAGAATATCTTGCTCTACCTTGTCCATTTTTAAGTACTCTACGGATAGGTCAAGGTCTTTTATTGTATCAAGTAACCTATTACAGAGGTTTAAATTGTTACTTAGCTCTAGAGTGAGTGCAGTCAATTTTTGAAGGCATTCTCGATTTCTCCAATAATCCATAAGAAAATCGCTACTACTGCGATAATCCCAAACTGGATTGTCAGCTTTGTTCGGATTTTTCCGAACATGCTCAATAACACTACCTAAGTAATTCTTTAATTCCTGCAACCCTTTTGGAGTATATTCATATTCAAATACGTTATAAGCGCTCACATCAAAAGGAATTTGAGTCCCTTTCGTCTTCACCATAACCGATGGTTTCTTAAAAGTATGTCTTACTCCTAATTCATACATAACATTCGGATTTAGATCCGTTAAATCTGCAAATACAATGGAAGCAACAAATAGCTTCTCAATAATATCTTTCGTGATAGAACCCCTGGGCACCTTTGTCCTGTAACAATCAATGTTGAATGAATTCCACGCAGGTTTGAAGAAGTGCTCGAATATCTCAGTCCACTCTTCCTCTGTATGAGTTTGTGAAGCCGAGAAGGGCATTATGACAAAACAGTCTTTTAATTCCATAATTATCGAATCCTTGTGTCCAATTCTATCCCCCGCAGTATTGGGTGTCAAAGTAGCTATTCTCTACACAAAAGCTATTTTCTTCTTCATCTGCTGGATTTGCTTTGCAATATCATTTACCCTATCCAAATAATCACGTTGAGTCTTTATTCCTTCTGTTACTAACCATCTAATCGCATCGTTTCTATTCTTGAATCTATCCACAGCAATGAGATTATTGATGTCATCTTGGTCTTTTTTTGTCAGGGTAATCTGGACAACAATGCTTTCTTCAGAGCCAGTCAACGAACTCAGAGTTGCTGCTGCAGGAAAGAAACAGTTTCTTCCATCAACTCGTTCCCTTCTGACCCGTTTCTCTCTTCCCTCACGTACTTGCTTGTCTAGAGTATTGGCAAGTGACTCCTCTGGATTTTTTGCGTCACTCAGCTTGCCACCAATCCGTAGGTATTCTCTTGCGTACCAACGTGCTGTGTGACCTGGGTGATCAGGAATAAGACGTGTTGCCACAAAGTCTGTAAAACCGCTTTTCATTGCTAACCTCCAATCATTAGCATTATTATATACCTTAATATATTATATAGTTTTTGGGTTGATTTGTCAAGACAGGTTTGGTATTTTATAATGAATATATAGAACACCAATAAATCACGTCTGATCCCCCGCAGTAGCGGGTGTAAATTCAAATGAATATATTAGGGAATGATGCGAAAGACTATTTCAGCATAGCCTCAAGAGTGTATTGATTGAGCTTTGCCTCTGATAGTAACCTTTTCTCGGCTACTTTGCAGTATCCCTCATCAATCTCAACGCCGATTCCTTTGCGCCCTGTCAGAGCACAAGCAATCAAAGTAGTTCCACTACCACAAAATGGGTCCAGAACAGTGTCACCCACAAAGCTGAATAGTTTGATACATCTTTTTGGTAACTCTACTGGGAAAGGTGCGGGGTGTCTCACTCTTTTCTTACTCTCACCACCGAATTCCCAAACACCATTAGTCCAAGACTTAAATTCCTCTTTAGTAATATCAGATTCACCACTTCCGCTTGTTTTTTTCCAATTATCTTTGTATAAGACAACGATAACTTCTACAGGTGCTATGACGTACGGAGCTGATGCACTACAGAATGACCCCCACGCAGTCCTTCTTGAAATGTTCTGCTCATTCCAGATAATGGTAGAATGATACTTCCAACCTGCTTTCTTTGCTATTGTGGTTAAGTCAGCACAGACACTTTGCTGTCCACCTTTGTTCTTATCCAACGGTATATTTAAACAGAATCTGCCGCTGTCCTTAGCGAAGTCGTAGCATCTGGACAACCATTTCCTAGAAAACTGCAAATATCGTCTGTATGACATCTTGTCATCGTAGGTATTGTATTTAATGTCTACATTATAGGGTGGTGACGTCACTATCAAATCAACACTATCGTTACTGACTGCTTCAGTAGCTAAAATATCATCCTTATAGATGACTATGTCGTCAGCTTTAAAATATGCGTCGGTCATATTGTCTGCGAATATGCGTCTCTTAATGTCTTACTTAATTATAACGCCTGGATAGGTGACAATTAAAGCCAGTTACCATTGGAACACTGATATTGGTCTACGAACTGATAAATCATTGTAGCTGGCAACATAATTCAAGGTAATTGGTTCATATCCACGAGAGATAATTACTGGATTTACGGCTCTAAAGTTGTAGGAGACGAGGGGTGCTACATCTTGATATAAGATATTCAGGAATGCGTGAAAGTCTGACGTAGAAAAGACCTTATCACATATAAAAGCATAGCAAATCGAGATTGTGCTTTTAGTCAACGTACTCTTTTCTTCAATAATAAAGCTATTAGGAGTAGGTTGCTTTTTAATACTACGGGTAACGTATTGGTTATTGGCATAGCACGGTAACCCACTAGAAGTCTTACTAGTTATATCTTTCAACGGAGAAGACGTGCCCCAGGGTAGTGGTGTAATTATTGCTCTTTGTGTTAAAACTATCTTGCCTTGGGGCAATTCAGCGAAAGTAGCATCTTTGGCGAGTTTAATGGGTTTGTATTGAATCAAGATTATTGGGTCGTGCGGGGAAAGTGTGTTGTGTAAATCTCTGAATTTTATTGTATCACTATCAAACGTAGATGCTAGAGCACAGGCATATGCTTTGTCTCTGTCAGTTCTGAAAATAGGTCTTTGACGGAACAGGTCTATATAAAGCATAAGCTGTCTAAGTTCTCCCAGCCCGAATCCTCCAGTCTTGGCTTCAACTATGTAATAGTGATAATTGTCCTCGTCCGTTTTTGATACAACAAGTATATCTATCAGTTTTCGGGTTGTCGGAGCTATGAAAGTCTCATTCATATAATCCACATAATTGTGAAACAAAGCAGTTAGCGAAGTGTGTTTGTCTGCCAATTTATCCATTAAGAGAGCTTTTGCTGCGTTCTCATATCTTCCAACATCGGTGATTTGCGCCCTCATAGGGGTTAGATTGCTAGGTGTAGGCATCAAGTTAATGGGGGCAGCACTTTTCCCGCTAGGTCTGTATTCCCGAAGGAAAATGTTGAGAATAGTATGAGCATCAGACAAGGATATTTTTCTTACAGCTCGTTTTTCAATGTTTCTCTCGTTTTCTAGAGTTGCAAGTGACCAGATTTCACGTGCCTCGATTGCTTGATATAGGTCTGATACCCTTATTGACATATCAGAATTACAAAGTGGTTCGTAGCCAGGTAATGGTTTGAACAAGAATCTAAATGGGAATACTTCTTTGTTATTGCTCCAAATTTTGGTGTTATCGTAGTAAGGATTTGACCTCGGTGTGTAAGGTCCGTGTAAACCAGAAATACCAAATTCTTTACCAATTACGTGGAAAAATATTAGGTCACCAGGACGAATGGAAATTAAGTCTCTTATTACAGAAAGTTTGTCTTGTGTGCGTAAAGGGTCTCTAGAATCAGGCTTGTTCTTTCGATTCCCGTAAACACCTTTTACTCTTGATACTACCCAATCGGTATCGGAAACCTGGCAAACAAACGCTCCCATAATATTATCCATTTTTCTGGTGACTAAACAAGTCTGGTTGAGGTCGTGGAATGTGGGTGTCGATATTGTATTTGTCGTATATGTCGAAAACCTCTAAACAGAAACTAATCATGGTCTTATCATCGTTACGAACTGCATCCTGATATATATTTGCGAAGAATCTTTTACCAGCTTCGGTCATGGAGTACCTCTTTTTCAGTAGGTTGTGTTGGTAGCAGAGCGTCTGCCCGTTGTCTACGGTAGGAGTACCACCTTTATCCTTCGCTTTCTTGTGGTCAACACAAATATCAACGCCGTCTTCTCTTCCAAGTCCACAGACCACGCATCGGTAATTATCTCGTTTATATATCGCTTCCTTAACATATGGTGGAAAATCAAATAAATCTACATCGTGAACATAATCAGGATCATATCTATAAATACCTTTCCTGATTTTCATCAACTTACCCTCTTGAGATAGCTTTCTAATATTCCTCCACGTATCACGGGGTTTCTTACCATAAAGGGATAAATATTGTTCCTCAACCCAGTCAACTACAGGCGCGTGCTTCAAATCCTGTTTTGGGTGCGCTTTAAAGTATTCCATAATGAGTTTACCAATCGTCTTATCTTCCATTTGATACTCCTAAATAGTCACTTCGTCCACTCTTCTTTGTCGTATTTATTAAGTCTGTTAGAGCTATACATTGCACTGGATTCCTTAGCGTGAGCATACAACAAATAACAGGAACAAGGCAAGAGCTTCGCTTTAGAAACATTCATAGCTTCTAATTGATTTTGGCTGATGGTATAATTGAATCAAGAAGAGGTTGAAGTGAAGAGGCTGGTCCTTCTGATTGCCCTAGTAGTGAATGAAGTCTGCTGGTTCAAGCACAATACCTCACCAAGCCTATCACAGCATGGTAAGAAGGTCGGGTTTGTCAGTGACTTCCGCAACGTCATCGAGCTCTTCGGTGGTGTAGCTGGCCTTGGAGAGATCGAAGGTCAAGGGGCGTAACAAATGGACGGTAAGAAGGGAAAAACAACACCTAAGCGATACATAGTACTCGGCTTGGTTGTGGCTTTGACCATAAGCCTAGTACTAGTGCTTGGTAACAGGGGACAAGAGGATATTCCAGAGAAGCACGTTATAGAGGCAACCTATTACTACCTGGTAAACAGAGCTGACCAACTGCAAGGCAACCATGCTCTTCTCAAGAAGCACCAAATAAGTTCGGCATTTTTCTCGGCCGTGATGAGCGCTACCACAGAAGCTGCTCACTCCGATGACCGACTTGGAAAGTCAGTTGAAATTCATCTGGACAGTGGTGATACATGGTCGGAAGTAGCCCTTGATATACCAACTTGGTCAAATGCTCTAGAAATGGTGGCACAGAATACGGGAAATGGGTTGTGGGTAGTTTCGATAGGCGACTGGGAATTGGAGTTTAATGAAACAACGACCGAGGTCAAAGCTGGAAATAATGAGGCTACAAAACTACTAGAGGAAATTACTTTGAGGACGTATCATAACACTAAATACGGCTACTCTGTAGATTATCCTCCCGAATGGAACGTTCTTGATGTTATACAAGAAGCGATCAGCATCTCATATGTAAGTTCGGATGGAACTATGGAAAGGGCTATACTCGTTAATTTTTTACCTGATGTCCTGGGGCTAGGACTGAACGATTACGCAGAAGAAAGGGTGAATTCCTTTCCTCATGAAGACTACCAGATATATTTGGCAGAAGGCAATCAGAAGGTTGGCGGAATAGTAGCATATATCACAGGCCTCAGATTCGAGAACCTAGAAATACTAGGAAACTACATAGGCTACGAAGCCCGATGGTACTTCATTGAGAAAGATGAGAACATTTGCGAAATACTCACGGTTGCAAGACCGATGCCTTCTGGAATCCCGACATCCTTGTTCGACCCATACACAAGCTTCCGATTCCAACCGTAGAAAAAAGGGGGATTCAGAATGCAGTGTGAACACATCGGCGGCACGCTGTTCTGCCCAGATTTTCAGAATTTTCGGCTGTAACACTCGTGCCAACGCCACAAAAACGGCGTGTACTGTAGCTGCCAAAAGGGGCTACTTGAGCTGGGCGGTATAATTACAGGTCTTTAAGGGATTAGGCTAACTCGCACGAATATTACGGCACATTTTTGGTCTTAATGGTCAGTTGTTGCCTTTGGCAATATTCCAGGCGGATGCTCTTTGTGGCTAATGGTTTAGTGCTACGCTTGGCGTGTGGTTTACTTCACTATATCAGAATATAACTTGAGGCTATCTTCAAACTGGACTGATTGAGTATAACGTTCCACCATTTGTATTGAAGCCCAACGTCCTAGTCTCTTAATATGGAGAGAATCCACACCACGTTTAGCGAGTATACTGGCAAAGGTTCTTCTGAAAGTATGAGGATTGCAGGGTAGTTTAGTCCTTTCTTTCAATCTCTGTAGCATTATTGAAATACCCCACGCCTTTAAATCCCATAACCCGTCGTTAGTTTCGTAAGTGCTTAACCACTGTTTCAACAAAGCTTCCGTTCTCTGGCCGAATACTGCCAGCCCTTCCTTGCCACCTTTGCATTTGACTTTGATGAGACGATTCTGCCAGTCAATATTCTGAAGTTCAATGCTAGCCAGTTCTCTTAGCCTTAATCCTGAGTCTGCAAATAAAGAAATGATTGCTTTATCCCTCACGCACTGAGCTTGTTCAATAAGGTAATCAAGTTGTTGCGTGGTGAGACTTGGTAATATCTTTCTCTCCAACTTTGGAGCATCAACAATCATGATAGGGTTATCTTGAGGATTTAACCTGTAACCAGACTTTGGACTGTAGAGCCAGAGATAAAATGTCTTAAGACAACGATAATAAGCAAACTTACCACCTGGTGAACATTTTAGAGATTTTAAGAAGTGATTAATTTCCCTACCAGTAATGTTGATGCCAACTACTTGTCTAGCTCTGTGGAAATAACCCCTGTAATACTTAATGGTAAGCGGACTTATACCGTCTCTGCGTGATTCTATGAATTCTTCTACGAGTGTTTTGCTTGTGGGGGCTTGCTTACGAAACCGCTGCTCTACCCCTGAGCTACGCTGGCACAGAAGCTAAATTTTACTTCTTACTCCAGCTTCTGTCTACTTTGGCTTTTCATACGCAACCTTTGGTTTAGAAACATGTAGTAATTAAGGATAGCGAAAGTATTCCTCGAATCGAAAAGGGTCGGGGAGTTAACCTCGACACTATTTTTGGCTCTGAAGTGACAATGCAGGCTAATGTGACTTAGCTAAAGCGTACATGGATGATAGCTACCTGTTCCGAACACTGACCGGTCGGTCTAGCTGCTAATCGTCTGGTTGCTCAAGTTGTTCTTCAGCGAGGCGGTTTACTGCCGTCAACCCCTTGGACTCTATTCTCACCATATACCAGAAGCGAAAGGTATCCTTAACAGGTTCTTTATCTACGATTCCGGTGTGGCCGCTGTAGGGTGAAGGATAATTGGCACTGATTTTCACTTTGCTGCCTTTCTTGAACTTCGACACTCTGCTACCATACCCCCGGGGAAGATCATACTCCCTTCGTTTAATCGAGTCAGACAGGATAGCATAAGCCTCGTTTAGCTCTCTCATTTTCTCATGGGCCTTCTTGCTTTTATGATTCCTGTCTGGGTGGCATTGAAAAGCTCGCTTGTGATACGCCCTTCTTATTTCCTCTGCGCTGGCGCTTGGTGCAACACCCAGGACTTCGTAGTAGTCTGATTCACTTGTCCTGTAGTATATCTGGTAATTAGTAATAACAGGCATATCTTCCTCTTCTGAAACTACTCAACTATTCCGCACTATACTGCTAATATACTATGGCTCATGTTCTGGAAGGTGTCAATAACCCATTCGTACGGTGGATTCCGTTACTTTGGTTCTGGCCTGTTCAGTGGCTGCTGATGCCCGGATACCTGATGCAAAGCACCGGCAATGTGTCTACAATCCTCTATTCCGATTGGCCACCGGTGGAATCGAGTCGCCATAACCTGGGAGAGAGTCTGGAGTGAATGGCAACCGAAACGACAAAGGGGTAGCCTTAAGTATATCCAATTCCTGGTAAACAACTCCCAGATTATCGTTTTATCAGGGGCGAAACTAGTTCCTTGTCTTTTCTTAGTTCGATAATGCGGTCGCGGATCATAGCAGATTTTTCAAATTGCATTCTGCACATCCTGATTTCCTACGGTTAGTTCCATATTTTAGTACTTACTAGTCTTGAAGGAAAT
>Ga0315539_1001554_pt1 | contig 16934 bp, 14 predicted proteins | sample SalMarSW160150MG_FD_203097 | JGI IMG/M metagenome (GOLD analysis project Ga0315539, IMG submission 203097) | Salt marsh sediment microbial communities from the Plum Island Ecosystem LTER, Massachusetts, United States - Salt Marsh Sediment SW1601-150 ... | reverse complement strand
GAAAGAGGAGGAGATAAAGTTCAAGTTGACCGAGATAGAATTCTACCGGGGGAACTTCGAGCAAGCTTTAGAGGGATACAGTCAACAGGTCTCCGGTTTTCCGAAAGGTTTCTACGTCAACAACAGCTTAGAGAGAATTATCATAATCAACGAGAATCAGAGTCTGGACAGATATCTTCTTTCGGTTTTTGCCCAGGCTATGTTGGAGGAACTTCAGGGCAAGCTTGACTCCGCCAGCTTGAAGCTGGAAAAGATAATCTCTGCCAAGAGCGCCAGCCTGTCTGATAAGGCCCAATTCGAGAAAGCCCGAATCTACCGCAAAAAGAAGAAGTTCTCTTCTGCTCTTGATTCCTTTGCGGAGCTGATCGAAAAGTACCCGCAAAGCTTTCATTGTGCCAAGGCAGAGAAGCTAATAGGAGACATCTACCGGTACGACCTGGGAGACGATGCCAAAGCCATTCAGGCTTACGAAAGGGTATTAAAAGATTATCCACGCTCCCCTATTGTGGACGAGGTCAGGGAAAAATTGAAGGAACTCAAAGAGAATTCGTCCTGACAAGCATTGCTAATTGATTACGTGCGGCGGGCTTCCGGCATCAGGCATAGACCACCGGAGGAGAGGTAACGGAAGTCTTTTTGGAGAATCACCTTTTTTAGCTTATTCAGGCACGCACAGGGGGTCCAGGCCTGAGCCAAATAGCCAACTTTGCTGCCGCAGAGAACTGAACCCCGTATTCATTACGCTTCCACCTTTGTCTTCTGGGGCGAAGGCTCGGTGTGAGTCAGCTCTGCTATCTGCTGCTCCAATTCCTGGATTCTTCTCTGGTAGGATTCCCTTTTTCCGATCCTTTGCTTGGTGCTGGTCCTGACTAAAAGCCCCAAGGAGACCAGCATAAAGAGAACCGAATTGATGGTCCTGAAAATTTCGTTCTGGGTAAAGACATTGTCCAAAAAAGCCGTGAGCCCCAAAAATAAGAGAACACAACACCAGACTATCATAATCCCCTCCTTTGTAATTGAGAACCGTAATCTTTTGTATTTTCGGTTCATTTTCAACATAGTTTAGCGTCGTCTGAAGAATTATGTTTTTCGAATTGACAGAATTTTGAGTTTGGCTATATTGCAAGAAGAGTGGTGGAGGAACGTTCAGGCACTCTTTGAGCGAAACGAGAGGTTTTCTCGGATTCGATTTCTTCAAAGAACCACTTACCGATTCAATGACTCGTGACGGAGGAGGAAAGTGACAGAGAAACTGAAGAATTGGTATGAGAGGCAGGACGGCATCTCGTTGCTGTTGTCGCTTTTTGTTTTGCTGGTAAGTTTTGTAGTCTATTTGAGAACCATGGCTCCCACAGTCTCATTCTGGGACTGTGGCGAATTCATTGCCTGTTCATACATCCTGGGGATTCCGCATCCTCCCGGCACGCCGCTTTTTGTCTTGCTGGGTCGAATCTTCAGTTTAATTCCTCTGTACGGACAGATAGCCGCCCGCGTCAATTTCATCTCGGTTTTGACCTCCGCCTTGACCGTGTGGTTGGCTTACCTGTTAATTGTGAAGCTGGTCAGCCGTTGGCAGAGGGACCATAATGGCCTCTGGTTCAGAATGACCAAATATGTGGGAGGTGTTTCCGGCAGCCTGTTTTTGGCTTTTTCCGACACCTTCTGGGGCAACGCGGTGGAGGCGGAAGTTTACGGGGCGTGCATGTTTTTGATGCTTCTCATTTTGTATTTGGCCCTCCTCTGGATGGACAGAAGGGGCACTCCCAGGGGGGATAGGCTTTTGATCCTGATCGTTTATCTGGGGCTTTTGTCCACCGGAATTCATATGACCGTCTTTTTGATCATGCCGGCCATATTCCTGCTGGTAGTTCTGGCGGACAGACACAAGCTTCTGGATTGGCGGTTCTGGATTACCGGTCTGGTTTTGGCTCTAGTGATGCACAGCGTCACACCCTTCTTAGTCTTCGTGCTGGGATGGCTTCTATTCAGCTTCATCCAGTTGCGCATTTCGGCCAAAAGAAACGCCTGGGCGCTGGTTTTGCTGATCACGTTAGCTGGTGCGGTGGGCTATTCGACCCAGCTTTTTATTCCCATAAGGTCCTCTTTGAATCCGGCCATAGATGAGAACGACCCCTCAGACTGGCAAAGTTTCAAAGCATTCTTGGAACGTAAGCAATATGGTCAGCACAGCATGATTGCCCGGATGTTTTACCGTCGGGGAAGCTGGGCCAGTCAGTTTGGTACCAAGGAGAGGATGGGGTTCTGGGGATTCTTCCGGGAGCAATTCATGGGTAAGAAACTCTGGTTTATCCCCGTACTTTTGGGCATTTTGGGCATCTGGGAGGAGATTCGTAGAAGAAGGAGGGAGGGGACGGTTCTTCTCTTTCTGATCTTAGCCTGCACCCTGGGCTTGATCCTATATATGAATTTCGCCGACGGAACCAAACCCGATCCTTTGACAGGGCAAAATATCCGTCTTGAGGTTAGGGACAGGGATTACTTTTTTACTCCCGGTTTCATGTTCTTTGCCCTGCTGATGGGATTAGGAGGGTCGGCTTTGATGAGGAACCTGGACAATCTGCTGAGAAAAAAGCGCATTCCATCTTATCTTGGCTTAACGCCGGTGATGGCTATTCTACTGCTCTTGCCCCTTTCTACACTGAAGAGGAATTATCACAGAAATGACCAGACCGGCAACTGGATTCCCTATGACTACGCTTATAATCTCCTGATCGGCTGCGAGGAAGACGGGATTTTGGTCACCAATGGAGACAATGACACCTTTCCTTTGTGGTTTGTGCAAAACGTGGAGAAGATAAGACAGGACGTGCGGGTTGTGAATTTGAGTCTGCTTAATGCGGATTGGTATATCTTACAGCTGAAAGGCATTTGGAAAGTCCCCATCGACTTGTCTTACGAACAGATCAAATACGAGGATACTAAGCTGTCGGACGGGAGAACCATCCGCCGTCCCCAGGAACCTTTTTACGACCCCATCAGAAAGGAGAAAGGGTTTCTTATACCCTATTATGACGTAGGGGCAAAAAAGGCGATCAGAGTTCAGGACATGATGATCCAGAACATACTTCTGGCAAACGAGTGGAAATATCCCTTTTATTTTTCCAGCACCGTCCCTCGATCAAACAGAGTCGGTCTGGATAGCCATTTGAAAAGAGAAGGTCTCATCAATCTGGTGGTGCCGGAGGAAGAGGAGGGAATGATAGATGGAGAGAAGTACTACAGGAATCTGTTTGAGGTTTACAGATACCGGGGTTTAAATGACATCGACGTTTACAAAAACGAATATATTGCGAGCTTGCTGGCCAGTGTGCCGGAAAAGTTTGTCGATCTGGCCCTTTTTTACAAGGAACATAATGAGACTGAGAAGGCCAAAGCGGTGCTCGAAAAAGCCATTGAGGTGGCGCCGGATTACTACCGCCCTTATGTGTTTTTATACAGACTGCTCAAAGATGAAGGCAGGACGGAAGAAGGCGAGAAAGCCCTGGGTGCCTGTGAAAAGCGCCTAAAGCTACTGGTGGAACGATATCCGGAAATAATCCACTATCAGCAGTCTTTGGGATTAGTCTATCAAGTTTGGAACAAATTGGAGGAAGCGGCGATCAGTTTCAAGAGAGTTCTGGAGATGAATCCTTCTGACAGAGCGAGCTTCCGAATCTTAGGACAAATGTTGGCTGTTTCCGAAAAGTACGAGGAGTTGGCCGATCTTTTGGAAAAATGGGTTAAACACAATCCCAACGATCAGGAAGCCAAACGATTGCTTGAACAGTATCAAAACATGCCTTAGGGCCGTCTCTTAAGCAGGTGGATGTGAGGATGGTGGAGAGCTTAATAGTGTTTGCCAATCCAGAGGCACCGGTTCGTAAATGTCGATTTGACAAACAACCTCCATTTGCTCAGATTGAACTAGTAACGTAAGCCTGGAAGCCCCACAAAAAGGAGACCAGATGGATATTCCCCGAATTTCTCAACGTGCAGAAGAGATTCCCGCCTCTCCCATAAGAAAGTTAGTCCCTTTGGCCGACGCGGCAGAGAAAAAGGGCATAAAGATTTATCATCTGAATATCGGACAGCCGGACATCCCCACCCCACCGGAGTTCATGAACGCCATAAGAAATTATGACAAGAAGGTTTTGGAGTATGGCAATTCCAAAGGGGACTACAAGTATATAGCTGGATTGGTGAAATATTATGAGCAAAGAGGAATCGGGGTTGAGGGAAAAGACATTCAGATTACCACCGGAGGAAGTGAGGCCATAATTTTTGCCATGATCTGTGTAGCGAACGTGGACGATGAGATCATAGTGTTCGAGCCGTTTTATACCAACTATAATGGCTTTGCCACAATGGCGGACGTGAAGTTGGTACCCATAACACTTCAGGCAGAAAACGGTTTTCATCTGCCAACGAGAGAAAAGATAGAGGAGAAGATCACCTCGAGGACTCGGGCCATTTTGATCTGCTCTCCCAATAATCCCACCGGAACTGTCTACACCCGGAAAGAGATGGAAACAATAGCCGAGATATGCCAGAAACACAATCTGTTCGTGCTTTCAGACGAGGTTTATAGAGAATTCATCTACGAGGGAAAGCACACCAGCATCCTGAATATTGAGGGCATCTCGGACCGGGCCATTCTTTTGGATTCGGTCTCCAAGAGATACAGTGCCTGCGGGGCCAGGATAGGATGCTTGATCTCAAAAAACGAAAGGGTGATGGATGCAGCCCTAAGATTGGGTCAAGCCAGATTATGCTCTCCCTCCATTGAGCAATTCGGAGCAACTGCTGCGCTCAAGATCGAAGATGACTATTTCGAAAAGATGGCGGCAGAGTATAAGAGACGCAGAGATACGGTCTATGGTGAACTGATGAAAATCCAGGGGGCCGTATGCCTTAAGCCCAGCGGGGCGTTTTACATTATGGCCAAGCTTCCCATTAAAGACATTGAGGATTTCGCCCGGTGGATGCTCACAGATTTCAATCTGAATAAAGAGACCACCATGATCGCCCCGGGACCCGGGTTTTACGCCACGCCGGGAAAGGGACAGGATGAGGCAAGAATTGCGTACGTTTTGAACGTGGATGATCTGAAGAAAGCGATGAGGATTCTGGCTAAGGGAATAGAAGCGTACAACGAAAAATGAGACCGGAAAGTTGAGGTTTCCGTTTGCCTCTTCCCTTCTGTCTTCCTCTCTATCCTTCGACAGGCTCAGGACAGTGAGGGAAGTCGATCCATAAAATAATGGAGAGGGGTTCATCTTGAGGGTTGGGTTGAATGAGTTTATTAGCAGGGCTGAATGCCCTGCCCTATGAGTGATAAGAGGTTGATGACCATAGGGCTGGAATTTATCCTGTCCCGGAATTGAGCTTTTTTTACAGGCCCTGAAGGGGACAGAGGGGTGAGCGAGAAAAGCGTATACCACATTCGTGCCAAAACCGATGAGTAAACGGTATTTCGTTGGTATCGATCTAGGGGGAACCAATATCAAATTCGGAATTGTCTCCGAACGGGGAAAGATCCTACAAAAGGGAATGCTCCCCGCGCAAGCCAGCGTGGGGCGTCGAGCTATTCTCAACAACATGAATAAGGCTATCAGGGAGTCTTTGACTTTCGCCCGTGATAAAAAGATCAAAATAAAAGGTATAGGCGTTGGGTCGCCGGGAACGGTGAATCTGAACACGGGCAAAATCGAAGGTTCCTGTCCTAACCTTCCCCAAATGGTCAACGTGAATCTGAAGCGCTGGCTTTCCAAAAGCTTTGAGTTTCCCATTTACGTGGATAACGATGCCAACGTTATGGCTCTGGCCGAATCGAAATTCGGCGCGGCCAAAGGCTATAAGGATGTGCTTTGCTTGACCCTGGGAACGGGAATCGGCGGGGGCATCATTCTGGACGGAAAGCTCTTTCACGGATCGAACTTTGCCGGCGCCGAATTCGGGCATATGACCATTTGCCATAACGGTCGCAAGTGCAACTGCGGTGGAATCGGCTGTCTGGAGATGTATGCTTCTGCTCCCGCCATGGTCAAGGATACCAGATGGCTTCTGCGTAGAGACAGAAAATCGATTATTCGTAAGTTAATTTTCGAAGATGCTCGTAAACTCACCACTGAGATCATCTTTGAAGCGGAAAGAAAAGGGGATGTTCTAGCCTCAAACGTTATTAATCAAGCCTGTGCATATTTAGGCGCCGGTATTGCCAGCGCAGTTAATCTCTTGAATCCACAGTTGGTGGTAATCGGAGGCGGTGTATCCGAAGGTGGGCAGGGTTTCATCCGCAGGATTGAAAAAGAGGTAAAGAAAAGAGCTTTTCCTTCCGCCACCAAGAATCTGAAGGTCGTCAGAGCCAAACTGGGAAACGACGCGGGGTTCATTGGCGCCGCCATGTTAGGCGAAAGCAGCGAAAGCATGATCTAGCCTGTCCTGCGGATTCTGCAGACTCGACGTCGCATTTATCAACCACCTGATTTTAGCCAAATGGTTTGCCGGACGGTCGACATAGAACGTTGGCAAGATATTGATTGTTCGTAAACAATAACGTGAAAAGGAGAAAGGCGCTATGGAACTATTGATAGCTTTCGGAACCGACGATGGCACTAACCTGAATGATGACCATGTGGGTATGGCCGACTATTTTCAGGTTTATAAGTTTTTCGAAGAGAAAGAGGAGTTCGTCGAAAAAAGGGAGAACGTGAAATTTAAAGGCGATGAATCACTACAACATGGAGATCCCCAGAAGGCAAAAACAACATCTTCTGTTTTACAGGGGGTTGACGTTCTTGTAGGCAGGAGATTCGGACCTAATCTCCCCAGGTTGGTGAAGAAATTTGTATGTGTGATAGTGAGAACAGATACCTTGGAGAACGCCGTCAGAATCATTCACCAAAACATGGAAAAAATAACCGCGGAGAAAAATGAAGGAGAAGATAGAAAACATTTAATCTTAAAATGATAGATTTGACAAATGAAAAGCGACATTGAAAGATGGATTGAAAATGATGGCCAGGTTTTTTTGAAAGAGATAGGTATTAGAAAAGGTCAACTGATCTTGGACTTCGGTTGTGGAGATGGGCATTATACAATTCCTGCCGCAAAGGTGGTCGGAAAAGAGGGATTGGTATACGCACAGGATAAACAGAAAAAGGCACTGGATGAGGTGATAAAGAGGGCTAAGACAGAACGGTTGGGAAATATAAGAAAAATAAAGACAAAAGGAGAGTTGAAAACTGGCTTAAAAAATAAGTGTTTGCACGCAGTCCTACTTTATGATGTTTTGCATTACCATGATAAGGAAGAAAGAAAAGGAATATATGAGGAGGGCTATAGGGTTTTGAAAAATACTGGGCTTTTATCAGTATTCCCCAGGCATCATAATGAAGAAATGAATCTGGAATTGGAGGAGGTTAAAAAGGAGATCGAAAAGGCAAACTTTTCTTTTGAAGAAAAATCTTTAAAAAGGCTCTTACATGATGATAGTTATGTCACAGATTACGTTCTTAACTTCAGAAAGAAGTGAAGCCATCACGGAAAACCGTGAAAGCAGGCTGGATGCAAAAGTCCAAGCGAAATCACCGAAGGTGAAACGACAGGGGCGACAGGCTATCCAACCATAAAAAATGAGAGCTGAAGAGGTCGATAAACATGGAGCTTAATGGTAAGAATGCAATTGTAACTGGAGGAGATAGAGGTATTGGCAGGGCAATCTCATTTGCGTTGGCAAATAAAGGAGCAAACGTCGCCATCTGTTTTCGCAAAGACGAAAAGAAAGCTCAGGAGACGGTCAAGAAATTGGACCAGATTGGCGTGAAATCACTGAGAGTGCAGACAGACGTCAGGGATTTTGGTCAGGTTGAGAGGATGATGAGTTTGGTAAAAGAAAGGCTTGGATCCATAGACATATTGGTGAACAACGCAGGTATATCCACGCCGAAGCCAGCCATAGAGAACATCAGCATCGAAGAGTGGAAAGAGATGATTGACGTTAATTTGACCGGTGTCTTCAATTGCTGCAAGGCTGCGGCGGCAGAGCTGAAGAGAAATAAGGGCAAGATAGTCAATATCTCCTCAATCGCCGGGAAAATGGGGGGCACCATTGGTTGCCATTATGGGGCATCAAAAGCGGGCGTGATTGGACTGACCTTTGCTCTGGCTAACGAGTTGGCGCCGTTTGTGACCGTCAACGCAGTCGCTCCTGGACCCGTGGAAACGGACTTCATATCCAAAGAGACGAAGGAAAGATTGTCTAAACAAACACCATTCGGAAGGATTGCCAAACCGGAAGAGATAGCTCATACCGTTATCTACCTGCTTGAAAACGATTATGTTTCCGGAGAGGTTATAGACGTGAACGCTGCCAGATATATGGATTGATGAAGACTTAAGAATAAATGGTCAACCAGCCTACGGGATGGTTGACCTGCAGACTGATATTAGATGCGAGGTGACAATGAAAAAGCAACAGGATATTATGAAAGAAAACACTGTTCCACCATCTCTGCAATTGTTCGAAATTGCAATAGGATTTATGAAATCCCAAGCCATTTATGTGGCTGCAAAACTTGGCATTGCTGATCTGTTAAAGGACGGCCCTAAGAAAGTTGATGAACTTGCCAGTATCACGGGTGTACACGGCAACTCACTTCATCGTTTGCTGCGTGCTCTGGCCGGCATGGAGATTCTTTCTGAGAAGGGCGATGGCAGTTTTGAACTCACTCCGATGGCCTCGGCGCTGCAGAGCGATGTGCCAATGTCCTTGCGTCCATATGTATTGTTGCTTGGTGACAAATCCTGGTGGGACCCCTGGGGCAATCTCTTGCACTCTGTGAAAACAGGAGAGGCTGCATTTGATCACATATTCGGGATGGGTTACTCAGAATATCTGGAGAAGCTTCCTGATCTTGCTAAAATCTTCAACGAGTGTATGACCAGTGTTTCTCAAGCCCATAATCCCGCTATCGCCGGAAGCTATAATTTCTCACCTTTCCGGAAGATAGTGGACGTAGGGGGCGGGCATGGAAGCCTTCTCACTGCAATCCTGAAAGCAAATCCCACGGTCACTGGCATCTTGTTCGACCTGCCGCATGTGGTTAGTTCAATCAACAAGTTGGATGTCGAATTAAGTGGACGATGTGAAATTTCATCTGGAGATTTCTTTGAAGAGGTTCCCGCTGGCGGAGATGCCTATATACTCAAGCAGATCATTCATGATTGGAATGATGAACTCTCGATCAAAATCTTGAAGAACTGCTGCAGGGCCATGACAGAAGATGGTCGTGTACTTGTAGTGGAGGGAGTGATTGAACCGGGCAATACACCAAATATCCTTAAGCTCTTTGATTTACATATGCTGGTTACAGCTCCGGGCGGCAAAGAACGTACCGAATCTGAATTTCGTTCGCTTTTCGAGGCGGCAGGCTTTGAGTTATCGAAAATCATACCCACTCCATCATCCTTTTGCATCATCGAAGGATGTCGAAAGTGAATAGAAAATATCGTGGATTTCAATGCAACTGAAATAGTGTTTTTTGCTTCCGCTTGGTGTCCGCCACCCGGGGAAACGAAGCGGGGCTCAAGAACACCCGCCCCAAACATCTTTTATCCAGAAACAACCTACGAGTCTGGAGTCGCACAAGAAAGAGGATAATCCAGAGTTAGGCGCATTACACTGAGAATGGGAGGAAAGAAAATGATCAGATTCATTCCAAAAGCTCTTGTTGTTTTGATGTTCACAGTCTCATTCCAATCACACACTTTTGCAGCGAACGAAAGTGGGGAATCTAATGCAGGAAATCCTGATACCGGAATCCATATAAGTAGTATCGCAGATTCGGTTATTAAACTACTTCCAAGTGAAGTCGAGGCCAAATTCCAAGAAAGCGGATTGCCGAGTTTATCAATTGCCGTTGTTTATGATCGTGACATCGTTTACAGTCAGGCGTTCGGTTCTGCTGATTTGGAGAAAAACATACCGGCGACAACAAAGACGATTTATCCCATCGCGTCTATTACCAAAGTATTCGTCGCCACGATGCTTGTCCAACTTGCTGAAGCAGGCATTGTAACCCTGGATATGCCGGTTAAAGAAATCCTTCCGGAATATCAAGTGAAATCTCCTTTTGCAGGTACACAACCAACGACCCTACGTCAACTTGCAATGCATACTTCGGGTTTGCCCAGAGAAGCGCCTTTGAATTTCTGGAGTGATCTTGCCGCAGCTAACTGGTTACTGACAGGAGGATCCTCGGAGATGAAATGGTATGTTTCAGAAGAAGAACTCTTGGCCAGTTTACCTTACATCGAATTAGAATACGCACCTAACTCGCGCTACTCCTATTCCAATCTGGGAATGGTATTATTGGGTATCGCGCTTGAGCGTGCCGCTGGGAAATCATTTGCCGAATACATCGAATCTAACATTCTCAGGCCGCTGGGCATGCATGATTCTGGTTTCATGCTTCATAAGAGACAACCTTCCGGTGTTCCAACAGGTTATGTGTACTTGTATCCGGAATCTGAGCCGCTGATTGCGCCGGAATGGGAGTTGGGTTCCGCACTCTACTCCGGCGGATTGTATTCCACCGCAGAGGATATGGCTCGTTTTCTTTCACTGCAATTTCAGGATGCCGCTCCGGGCGGCGCTCAAATAGTCAGTCCAGACGGCTTGCGGATGATGCATCTTGAAAGCCTTGGCTGGGGGCTGGGCTGGGACCCCAAACACCCAGTTATTGAACATACCGGCGGCCACTTGGGTTTTTATGCCCATGTTCGAGCTATTCCTACGCTTAAAATAGGAGTCGTAGCATTGACTAATTCGAATAATCCCCTGATAGACGAAAAACCTTCACGTGATATTGCCCGAGGAATTCTTGAAGAGCTTAAACAGGCCATACTGGCAGGTTCTGTTCCCGATTTTGTTGATCCCGAACAGATTGACTTAAATAAATATGCTGGTGCGTACACTCTTCCAGGTGCCAGGGCAGAAATGATGGTAGAACTTCGAGAGGGCCGACTCCATGTTAGGCTGTTGCAGGATTCCACTTTCAATTACTCAATGATTCCCGTCGGAGTGAATGAATTTGGCAATGCGGATGATCCTGATAAAACAGCCTGGTTTTCCTTTCAAACTGATGATGCTGGCAAAGTAGAAAGTCTGAAATTCCTTGAATTTACGTTTAAGCGGAACCAATAGATTGTCTGCCTGTAAAACATTTCACAACTGCCGTTCTGACACAGGACAGACCACCTCATTCGTCCATCTGGATTCGTGGGGGGTCAAATGACCTGCGGCTACCCGCCTCTCTCTATTTTTGATTTACGAACTGCGGGATGGTTCAACCAGGAATCTTTACAGGCCCCCGCAGTCTGAAGACTGCGGCTACTCTCCCCCCTCTCTTTTTAACCTAGGGATTTTCGGGCAATTCAAAAAACGAAGTCAGTTAAGCCGCATGCCCGGAAGAATCAGAGCGGTATTCCTTTACCAATGACAGGATGTTCGTAAGCGTGTCGGTAATGCTGGATAATGCTTTGGAGCAGCGTTTCGCGACTTCGGTATATTGCCACCTGTACCTAAAAGCTTCCTCCGGGAACTCAAAAAGCTCCAACAAAGTTCTTTTGTATATCTCATCAATATATCTTAAAACGTAGTAGGGATACTCAGGAAGATCGGAATTCAGAAGCTCAGCTCTGGAAAGTCTCGCCTTCTGGTTTTCCACCTTTTCCAGAATCACCGTGCCGAAGCACCAGGGAGACATAATCACCCCCAAAGTGGTGGTGTCCTCATAGTATTCGTAAACGTTTTTCAAAACCACCTCTACGATAATCTTTCTGGCGTTGTAATAAGCTAAGGTTTCCTGTCTGTCGACATTGCAATTGCTCATCTTTTCGCTCAGGCTTTTCATCTCCTCTAGACATCTTCTCTCCGTGTTTTCCAAAAAGGCATAAAAATCTTCCAGATAGATTTTCTTATTCTCATTCACGGTAAAGAGATAATATCCCCCTTCGTCCCTCTTTATTTTAGGCTCTTTTTGTTTCTTGAGCCACTGTTCAGGGAACCCTCGTTTGATGCCTGTGGATAACATCTTTTCCATTGTCTCCCGCTCCTCACTATGAACTGGTGAACGTGTGCGTAATCACTGATGAATCCCAATTTCTTTCACTTAAGGGAAGAAGCAAGAATTATGCCTTTAAGCAAGGAAGGCTAACTTAGCGCAAATCCGATTCCAATCAGACAGAGGCTAAGGGGTTAGATAAAACGTGAGAAGAAGTCGCGGGGATGTCTGCACCTCTATATGTGAAAAGTACTTCACAGTTATTGCAGGATATTTCACAGCGAGACTGTCAGCGGATGTAACGGATGAAGCGGATACAAAACCGGAGGCAGATATTAGATTCGGTCTTCAATCGAAAAACTTCTCTTTGATCGGGAAAAGCCCGAATCCTCCGCCGGTATGAAGAAAGAGTATCCTATCCTGTCTGGAGAATGTTTCCTTCCTCAGCTGGTCCAGCAGACCATACATGGCTTTGCCGGTATAAACCGGATCCAGAATTATTCCCGTGTTTTGGGCCACCGATTTGATTAGGTCCAATTCTTCCTTCTTGCTTTTGGCATAACCTTCACCGACGTATCCATCGATGATCTTTAGCTCTTTTTTCTCAAAGTTCACGTCGAGTTTGAACTTCTTCTTGGTGGCCAGGATCAACTCATGTATGCGCTCCACGAAAATCTGAGCGGTGTCTTTGACGTTTATTCCGTAAATTTGGACTGGCCAGTCAAAAAGCTTCGATCCCAGGAAAAGCCCGGCGTAGGTTCCTCCTGAGCCCACAGCTGTCACTATCTTGTCAATCTTAATTTTCATTTCCTCCAGTTGCTTCTTTATTTCCTGGCTCGCTTTTATGTATCCCCAGACCCCCAATTCGTTGGAGGCACCTTCGGGAACGATGTACGGTCTTCTGCCTTCCTTTCTTAACTCAGACGACACCTCTTCCATTATAGCGTCAAGCTCGTCATACCGAACCTCGGGAACATACTTAATCTGCGCGTCCACAAGTTTATCCAAGAATAAGTTACCATCCAGTTTCGGCGAATCCTGGCCGAAAAGGACCAAAACCGACTTAAGCCCAAAACGAGCTCCCAAAATGGCGGTAGCTCGAGCGTGATTGGACTGAAATCCTCCACAAGTAACCAAGGTATCCGCATTCTTCTCCACCACATCATGGAAAATAAACTCCAGTTTTCTGATCTTGTTCCCGGAGAGGCAAAAGCCGGTCAGATCATCTCTTTTGACGAAAATCTCGAAGCCCTGAAGAAGCTGGGGAAATTCCCTCAGCCTTTCGATGGGCGTGGGCTTCATGGCTAAGTCTAAGGATTTGGGAAATTTTTTAATCATCATGATAAAGCAAGCTCGCTTTTATGAGATCGAAAACCACCGTCAATCTACTAAAGAACCCATTGTCTCCCAAAAGATACATCTTAATTAACATTTGACAAGAGTTAAAACAACCTGTAGATTTGAAAAGAGTTGATTACCTTATGGTGAGTTGATCGAAGCACGATTCTCGAAAGGCAAACTTTGTCAAGGATTCTAGGGATAGATTTCGGAGAAAGAAGGATGGGTCTAGCCCTGTCCGATGCCTTGGGCATTACGGCTCAGGGTCTTCCCACTTTGGATGCAAGAAAAACAAAGGACGTTTTTGCTCACCTGGAAAATCTGATCAAAGATGAAGATGTCGGCAAGGTGATAGTGGGAATGCCTAAAAGTCTGAACGGAACCATCGGACCTAAGGGGATGCAGGTTCAGGAATTCATTCAGGAGTTGGCCAATAGAACGAATGTAGAAGTAATCCCCTGGGATGAAAGGTTAACCTCGGTTCAATCTCTGAGAACCATGAAAGAACTCGGAGTCAAACAAAAACGCAAGGAAGTGGTGGACAGAATCTCTGCCGCCTTGATTCTGCAAAGCTACCTGGACAGCACGAGTTCTGGCTCCGAAGAATGCGAGGCCTCTTGATCATGTATAACGAGAATACAAAAACGGAAAGAGAATACATCACGGTAACAGACTGGATAGTTTTCTTGGTCTCCACCTTTTTGATATTTTTATCTTCCATACTCCTGCTGGTCTGCGGATTGATTATCGGATTGTTCAATCTCTTCAAGCGAAAACCGGCTCTAGCTTTGTCCATAATCGTGATCGCAGCTGTTTCACTGATTGCAGTCTGCTGGTGTGTCGTTCCCGTTCCCTGGAATATCAAAGAGGACAGAGTGCATGTGATAGTCGCAGAGGGTGACAGCATGGCTAAGATCGTTGAAAGGTTGAGAGAGACAAATTTGATAGACGATGGCAGATCGTTTTTGATCTTAAGTAGGCTTTTAGGAAAAGATCGTCACATTCAGGCGGGGAGATATGATTTTGATAGGGGGACAACTTTATATTCTGTTTTTAACAAATTAGTTCAAGGAGAAGTCACTCCGATACAGGTGCTAATTCCTGAGGGATCGACCATAAAAGGAATTGCCCGGATTTTAAAAGAGGAGATTGGAGTTGACTCGACAGAATTCGTAGAAGCCGCCGCAGATAGCCAGTTGATCAGAGAGCTCAACATACCTACGCGCGACTTGGAGGGATATCTGTTTCCTGACACCTATAAACTGCATTGGGGAATGGATCCAGCCAGGTTGATCGAGGCAATGGTGAACGAGTTTAAGAGGACCTTTACCCCCGTTCTTTCGCAGCGCTCACACGAGATAAATTTATCCACCCATGAGGTGATAACGTTATCCTCCATGATTGAAGCGGAGGCTAAGGATGGCCAGGAAAGAGAGATGATCTCCGCGGTATATCATAACCGTTTGAAATTAGGGATGCTTCTCCAGTGCGATCCCACCGTGATATATGCTCTCGACCATGAGCGGGCTGTAACCAGGCCCAGTTTGAACCACACCGATGGACGAGTCTCTGGTCGGCCTTTGTTGCTCGAGGATCTGGAGGTAGACTCTCCTTATAACACTTACAAATATCCGGGACTTCCCCCTGGGCCAATATGCAGCCCGGGAAAGGCGTCCATCCTGGCAGCCCTCTACCCTGCCGAAGTCGACTACTTGTATTTTGTGGCAGCGGGAGACGGAACCCACATCTTCTCCAGTACTTTGGATGAGCATAATCGGGCTAAGAATAGAATAAAGCGAACCCGAAAAGGAGCTCCTTAGGTACCGCCACGTGAGAGCGATCCTCGTTTGCTCAACAAAGTGTCTCGATGGAAAGAAAAACATTTCCTTTAATTTCAATAATAATGCTTGACAATTAGAGCGTATAAGTTTATAGTAAACACAGATCGCGGGGTGGAGCAGGCAGGTAGCTCGTCGGGCTCATAACCCGAAGGTCGCTGGTTCAAATCCAGCCCCCGCTATTATAACCCAACGAGTTACCAGAGGGGGGATTTAATTCCGCATTGGATTGTATCCGTATTGCATCAGGTGCCCTGTGGTTGTCGTAGGTTCTTCCGGTCAAACACGATCTGGTACGGACAATCAGAATCTCGACCGACTCCGTAGAAAAATTAGAAGTATGTTGATAGATGGGAAGTTAGAGCCCAGTGTCGATCTGCTCTGATAACCCCAAGGGTCGTGGTTTGCGTCGGCGGACAAACTTCAGCAAGTTCGCAAACACAGCGTCCAGTGCTGTAAGCTAATGAGTCACGAGAGCAAGCACGCAACTTCGAGTTCGAGGGCGATGCCACTTCTGTGAATTAACGACTGGACCGGCAAGCAGTGGTCAATGCTGCGGTGGCGTAACTCATTAGCTGCGAGTCCGGAGACCAGCCGAGAACAGACGGCTGTCCCGAATATAAGAACCTCCATGAAGTCTCACCGAAAAAGATTTCTATACATGTCACTCTAAATGTTCATGTAACCTGAAGGAGAAGCATGAAAACAAAACTGTCGACATTGATAGCAGCGGGATTTTTGGTTCTAGGCGGATTGGCAACAGCAGCTACAACTGATGAAACAAGGTACCATGTGAAAAACATCGAGGAATCAATTGTCATCTCCGAACCTGTCATCAAAGAAGCAAATCAATATGTAACTGTGAATCTGGAAGAAGCAACCTGCTCCCCGTCAAAAACCGGAGAACCTGTTTTGCCGGTTGTCACAAGAGTGTTCACTCTGCCATTTGGATCAGAAGTCAGACATGTTGAAGTGAGTTTCTCCGAAGTAAATGAGATGGTATTGTCCAAACAAGTTCGGCCAGGTCCTGAGCCAACCCCAAAGACCGGCTCGCCAGTCGCCCGGGTACCTGTGAAAAAAGATGAAGTCTATGAAAGCGTCGAACCGTACCCACGCGAGGACTTCACTTACAGGACAGGGGCCGGAGTCAAAGGAAACGAACGTGTCATTTTCCTGACGATTCATTGTTACCCGGTACGATATTCCCCTGGCCTGAACACGCTCTATTACAGCGAGAGCATTGACATAAGGGTGATGTACAACGAGCCAATAGTACCGATCTCGTTTCCTGATGAATATGACATGGTTATAATTGCACCCAGTATGTTTTCAGAGGAGCTTCAACCGTTGATAGATCACAAGAATGGTCGTGGCGTTCAAACCGTTCTGAAAACGACCGAAGAGATTTTTGCTGAATACACCGGTCGGGATGAGCCTGAGAAGATCAAGTATTTCATCAAGGATGCGATTGAGAGTTGGGGTATCAGTTATGTCTTGATTGTGGGAGGAGCAGCACAAGTTCCCGTAAGATATACGCACATATATTTCGAGTACGACTATCAGGATTATTGGGTTTTTCCCTCCGATTTGTACTATGCCGACATCTATGATCAGGAGTTCGACTTCTCCAGCTGGGATTCCAATGATAACGACGTTTTCGGTGAATACAACTGGTACGGCAATACTGATGAGG
>Ga0315539_1001545_pt1 | contig 16985 bp, 18 predicted proteins | sample SalMarSW160150MG_FD_203097 | JGI IMG/M metagenome (GOLD analysis project Ga0315539, IMG submission 203097) | Salt marsh sediment microbial communities from the Plum Island Ecosystem LTER, Massachusetts, United States - Salt Marsh Sediment SW1601-150 ... | reverse complement strand
CCCGTAGTTGCGGCAATGTATCCTGACGTCTCAATTCCCGTGTTCAAAAAGTAACTGAATAGGTCTGTGTTCTGTGCGGCGATTTTTGGGTCTTGTGCTTTTCTCCACATAGAAGCGGCTCTGTCTTCCCATTTTTCCGCTTGCTCCACACTGGTTTTTTTCATTGCCTTTGTTGTCGGCACGTAAGGCCATCGTGCTTGAGGCGGTTCATACTCCCAGAACATTTTAGCGGCTTGTGCACCTGCGGAACCCATCCTTAACCCACTCCTTTTTAGTGCGTCTGCCGCTTCTTCTCTGTACGGTCTGACCTTTTCGCCGTGTTTCCCGGTAAACAGTGGTGCCTGCGTTGCTACAAGTCCCTCGGAGGGCAAGCCATTTGGGTCCGGTATGGTAGGCGCATCAAAAGTCTGCGCAGACGGAAAGACGTTAGGGTCAGCAACCAGGCCGGCCAGCCGGTTGACTGGCTTTCCTTTCTCGCTAAGTAATCCTGCTAATCTGTTTGGCATTATTCTAATTGCTTACTGGATTCAAAAATATCGATGATTGCTTGTGGCGAACCGCCATTTTTAATATACGTTCTCGCCGTTGTTTTTTCCTCCTCACTGAGTTGTTTCCATATTGATTCAAGTCCCTTGGGTCTTTCAAATCCTGCCGGAAACTCCGATTCACTTCGACCTAAAAAGCCTGCCGGACGCCCTTTTGGTTCGGACGATTGAGCGCCTTGAAAAACGCCAGCTTCAGGTGCTCTCTTTGGTGATGGGGGTTGTGTAGTATCGGTCAATGCGTTCACATCCCAATCGATTTCAACTTTAAGTTCGCTGCCAAGAGTGCGTACTGCCCGATTGAAATTTGTTATTGCCTGAGTCTTCTGTTGTTCGGTATCGAAGGAATCGAAACCTATATCGTCTTTGTATTCGTCGAACCTGTTTTGGATGTTTTCCCTGCTAACGGAACGGTCTTTGAAGATAAGTCCTTTTTCGTCCACATCAATGTCCCTGAGAGCATTTACGGCTGAATCAAAAAGGTGCTTCCGCTCACTGCCGCCGAAGACATTCTTGATGTTAGTTCCGAGTTTGCCCTGTTCGGTTGCTATTGTTCTTCTTTCGGCAAGACCAAGGTACGCATCTGACCTTGTGAGTTGCCTCTGTCTATGCAGACGATTCTCCTGTAACTGTGTATCGTATCGCTGCTCTTTGCGCTTCAGGAGGTCCTGCTGGAATTGCAGTGACTTGAACTGTACGAACCGGTCTACGAGGCTTTTGGCAAATTCGATTGATGGATCGCGTCCTAACGCCATTTGTTTTATCTCCTATTTCTGCTGTAGAACATGGCCCGCGGCCAATAGTTGTGCTATGCTGCCGATTCCCGCTCCGGTTGCAGCACCACTCGCCTGAGCCATTTCCGGTTTTAGAAGGTCGGCCTGTGCCTGAAGTATGGTCGAGCCGGATTGCAGGTTTATGAAGTTCTGTAATTTGTTGAGCCGTTCCAAAGAGAACGCCCGCTTGGACTGGTAGACGTTTCTCTGGCCGGTTGGGGCCTGCCCAAAACGCATTGAAGTCTCAGCTAAAAGGCCCTTTGCAACATTGCCCGATACTACGTTATCAGGGCCGGTGGTTGCGGCGGAAGTTACCACTCGTGAAGATATTCTCTTTCTGGTCTGTGTCATTTTTTTGGCATCACCGAGAAACTTCGAGGCAAGGTTGGCAGGGAACAGGTCTGTTTTGAGTGAACCATAGAGCGACTTTTCAAGCTGCTTACCGCCGGGCGTCATTGCTATGGCCGAAGTTGGCGAAAAGCCACCGCCACCGCCCGAGAGGGCTCCATACAAACCAGCGCCAGCACCCACGACCGCTGCTCCTGCCGTTACGCTTGCGGCGGTTGCAGTTCCACCAATTATGCCTGTGGCTATAAAACTCATAATTTATCCTCACTTGTCAGTTCCAGCACATCTTCTCTTTTGCCTTCCGGTAGTTCGTCAAACGATTTGGCTATAATATCTTCTTCTAACTCCTCAAGATTCTTTGTATTGGTTAAGTTCAAGTGTATAGTAATCCACGTCGTGTCCTCATGTATGTAAAGAACTCGCTTTGTCCCCGCAGGAGTAATGCCTGAATACGGCGCTACGATGCGAACCTCTCCTTCCTCAGTCAACACTGACAAGTCGCCGCTCAAAACGAAATAGGGATGACTTGCCTTATGTATTTTGCTGACAATTAACGTCCCTTTCGGCATGAATATCTCGCGGACGTAAATGCCGTCTGCGAATGTATGCTTCAGAGGACACTTGTCCCAATCGCCACGATGAGCGCCCGGGATTTGGCACATCGCCTCCTCGAATTCCTGCACCTTGTTCCTGAAATCAGCAATTGGCAATACTTCCTTTTCTGATAATTCGATTGGCATTGTATTCTATCCTTTGGACTTAGGGCAAATTGGTAAAGCCCTGCGAATAAGATACCGCTGGCGCCGCAGAGCCGAGCCAAGCATCTGACAGATAAGATGCGCCTGCCGGATTAAACACGGAAGCGCCGCCGTATGTAGGTGCCTGTTGAGTTGTAGGTCTGTACCCACCAGCCAGGATGCCCGCCGCCCCACCAATACCGCCGGCCAACTCAGAGCCGAATGAAGGGGCCTGTGACCGCCTTAGCTGCGATTGATTGAACATATCGGAGATTTGAGAGCCTACCCCCTTCTCCGTTGCAAGGGCGTTGAAGGCAAGGTTCTGGGCGATGCCCTTGTCTTCAAATTCCCCACCTGCGAACTCGTCCCTGATTCCCTCTTTTGTCCGGGCGTAGGAAGCGTCTACGTTTTCTCGTATGAAACTTCGGACGCCGGTGTCGGCCTTCGGAATGGTTCGGGCAAGCATACCCGGCAGGTCACTTTGTGTCTGGTGGAACTCCTCGGTCGTAGCGGCAAGCATCTCTCGTATGCTCCTTGCCTGCATATCAGGGTTAAGACCTGCCCCTCGCAGCCCGCTTTCAAGATAGGTGAAAAGCTCACTCTGAAGCTCTTCGCCCATTTCGTCCATTTTGGGTCGAGTCGGGGCATCGCCACCGCCACCGCCCTTGAACCTCAAGGAACACATATTGCTTTCGGGTACTTGAAATTCGTACCCCGCTCTATAGATTTTTCTGGTCTTTAACATTTATTTCCCTGCCCATAGGAATTTCATCTGCCAAAACTTTTAGGCCCCATTTCCTTGCAATCGCTTTGGGGTTTCTCAGCGTTTCCATCTTCCATCTCTTAGCCCCCCTCTTTACCATCCAGCCCTCTGCAAGCGATAGGATTTTTTCTGTCGTCTCTCTTGAACACTGCGGAAGTGCCGAGCTAAACGGAAGATAAGCCACTTCCTTGTCAAGCGGGGACGGCGGCTCTGCGTGGGTATATGCTATCAGTTTGCCATTCTCGAAAGCACCGAAAAGTGCAATGTGTCCCCAGCGGTCGAATATATACTGAAGGTATTCACTTAACGTAGAGGTGTTCTGAGGTATCCTGAGCCACAGCTTTGAAATCTGAAAAACTGTTTCTTTGTCGAGGGATGTAAGCTGCTTGATAGTCACTTTGGCATCCTACTGCTTTACGCAAGCTCCTGTACCTATTGGCAGCCAGTTCACACTTTCTAATGTTCCGTGGACAACAGTAAGTCGCCAATACCAATCTTTAGGGATTGGGATGGTAAGACTGGCCGAATTATTCTCATTTATGCCACCTCCTTGAGTGAATGTGAACTTATCTACCGAAGAAGTATCTCCTATTTTAATATAATGTCGACACCCACTGGCCTGATTGGAAAAGTTTGTGCAGACAAAACCATCAGAGTCAACCTTGTAAATGCCGTCCTTGACAAGAGCAGCATCTAAGCTATCGAGATTTGTCCAAGAGCCAAAGATGCCAGCGGTTGCTTGTGTAACAAGGGTTTTTTCTTTTGTGTCCGCATAAGCCTTGATTGCCTGCTGAGAAGAGACTGCCGTTGCCGAGTTCGAGGTCATGGCATCTTCGTCCAGGAAAAACGTGGAAGCCATCTGTGTTGCTGTTAAATCGGAAATTCTTGCAAGGGATATCGTGCCCGTCAGGTTGGCCGCATCGAAAGAGTTTAGGGCAGTCAAAACGTCTGTGAAGTTCTGGTTGACTTCGCTGGCGAGTGCCGTTGTATCTGCGGCAAAAGAAGAAGTAACAGTATAAGTTGTAGCCATGTTATTATCTCCGCTACGCCACTACTGGGAGCGCCTTGAAATATATTTTTGCCATGATTAGGTTCGTATCTTCCGAATCACTGGATTCGAGAGTCAGTTTTGCGTTTCTGCCCTTACCGCCCTTGCCGGTTTTCTTGTGGTCGCTCTGGACGCCGTAAGCACTTGAACCCCAGTTGAAATTGCCCCACGTTCCCTGCCCCCAGATAAGCCAGGTGCTATCTACGGCAAGCGAACCGGAGCCAAGTGTAAACGATTTTGTGCGGCGGTACTCATTGTCGTTGAAGGAGATAACGGCATTAAGCGTAATGCCGGAAGTTTGTACCATGAGTGATAGTGAATTGATTATCTTGTCCGCCCATTCATCGCCGAAATGAAGGTCGCCGGTAGCAAGTTCGGTGGCGATATCGTTCGACGTGGTGGCGTCGTAATTCGTCTTGGAAGTATAATCTGCTGTCCCGGCAAAGTCATGTTCCATTATGTATTTGTTCGTGTTGTCGGCGGTGTATAGCGTTTCATCAAAAGACTGCATATCGTTGGCGGCCCAACTCAAACTCGACCAAGCGCCTGTCTGCCCTTTTTGCAGAAGGCGGGTGCCGTGCTTGACGTCCCAGACAAGCGTGGACGTTGGTACGAACTGGTTTGGCCCTGCTATCGAAAGATAATACCTATCGTGGTGAAATGTTCCGTTGGAATCTACTCTCTGAGCTACGGGAATATCTTCAATCTTATCCCTGATAGGGTCGCCGATAGGCCAGGGTAAATCGCCCGTTACCGGATTGAAGTCGTTGAAGTTGGCCCAATAGATATTGCCGTTATACTGCCACACAAGGCCGTTACCAACATCGACAATAGAATCGAAGGAATCGCAGCCTATATCACAGATTTTGAGCGGATTGGCATAAGTAACGACATCGGCGTTGGGTACAACATATATCTGCTGTTCCGTGAACCAGTAGACGTCCTTTTTGAAAGCTACGGGGCCGACAAGAGGGTCGGGGAAATAGGCGAAATTGAATGTGTCAAAGAAGTCAGGTGAGCCTTTTCTCGACCAGACGCCCTTGTTCGTCAATGCACCCGCCGCGTTGATTCCTATTCCCCACAACCTGCCGTCGTGAACCATCGGGTTCTTCAGCTTGGGCGGTGTCCCTGCATCGAGCGGACATTCCACACCTTCCTCGCCAACGGGTACGACATCATCAAAGTCGGTTTCGGTCAAGATGCCCTCGCCTACCAACTCGTAAGGCCCTAACGGAGTATCCGGTGGGGCGCGGTAAAGGTTCAGCGAAGCTACCCCCGTTGGGAAAGTGAATCCCAACAGGGTCACTTTCTGCTCAGCGCCGGCGGCTGCGCCTGTTACAGCCACACTAAGAGTATGGGTCGTCGGGCCACTTTCGCCATACTTTGTGGAAGTGCCGCTGTCGTCGTAAAAGTATGTCATTTTGTAATAGAAGGTGCCGTTTGTTATAATGCCTCTGCCTCCGACAGTAGAAGCGGCCGTGATTACCAGACCTCTTTTATGAACGGTTCCGTCTGAAGTGTAAGTCTTTCCCGCCGTACTCGCTCCTATCGAAAAGGTGGTTGTAGTAACTACGGTTATCGTAAAGGCGTTATCATTGAGAACGTCATCGCCCATATCTCCGACAACGCCATCTATCGCAACCACATCGTTATTTGTAAGCCCGTGTACCGCAGACGTTGTTACAACGCCCGGATTTGCAGCGGATACGTTAGTTATCGTAAGGGTCATGTCTGACGGCACTTTCAAGCCCAAATCAGAAGAAGCGGTATCGACCGTCCCTACCCATCGCTGGGGCGTATCTTTTCCGTTACAGAACAGTAAGTCCTCTGCATCGTTGACGCCGAACTTGGCGAACCTGACAGGGTAGCCGTCAGTCAAGTTTGCCTTGATAGACGTGCCCGCGACTTCTCCTGCCCAGCGGTCGTTAGTCTCATCATAAACACTGACCTCTGTATATGAACCGGAATTCCAGCAGGCCACCATGAAGTCACTGCCCCTGAGCTCGACTATCTTAAATGTAAGCGGTGGTGCAGTATCCGGCATGATGGTATCTTCAGAAGCGACAAGCCACGGCCTGAAAGGGCCCCTGACCTTCAACGTCCTGTTCGGCTGAAGATAGTAATTGCTCATTGCAGAGAACTGGTCTTTGCGCAGGGCCGTTGACGGGTCGGCGGTGTCAAGGCCGCCTGTGAAATCGTCAATAAGATATGGCTGCCACTCGTTAGCCTGTTCAAAAATCGGCTTCGGAGCAAACGGGGGTACATCGAACATGAAGGCTACCTAAATAAAAAAGGGCGACCACAAGGCCGCCCAATACGGAAGGGAGAAATATTATGCCTTTTATTCCCATCCAGTTAAGTTGATATTGTTTTAAGCTGCACTGCCCAAAATCTTTGCTTTGTTGATTGCAAACGCGGACTGCCGCATCTTCTCGTATTCGCCCATGTGCTTTGCTTCGAGTATCGTATCCCGCTGCGTACCGTAGCATTGGGCAATCGCATAGTTGACAATTGCGGATTCCCATTGGTCGGGAAAGTCGAAAGTACTGTCGACCGCCGTCATATCTGTTGGCGTTCGCATATAGAAAATAGTCAGGGCACTTGAATCCGTGGCGGTGGGTGCGATTATTTCTATATACAGGATGCCGCCGAAATAATACCAAGCGGTCGTATTGTCAGGCGTTCCCGAAGAGGCGCCGAACTTGTAGTTTATTTCGTGCCTGAACGTCCTGCTCAAAGGCGTTCCATTGTATTCCACATCGAAGACAAGAAAGAGTTTCGAATCCGTGTTGGACAGGGTGAAAGTGAAATTCGTAGCGTCCGTATTGATTGTCGCAGTAGACTGCAAACAGCCGGTAGTCGAGCAGAACTCCTTTGCCCCGCGATTGAGGTAACGAAGTATCTCTGCATCCTCGAAGCTCTCATCAGTAGTGTCCTGAAGGATGTCACGGACCTGCGTGATTAGTGTTGTTCCTGTTGCCATTATATGCCCCCACCAATCCTCTGTTCGGGATGACGATAGCCTGTAGGCCGTTGACGTATGTTAAGGTGCATCGGCCCGCTATGGCCACGCTGCTTTGAAATTATGTTCTTCAGGCGTTCCTGGTATCGTGCCTGATGATTACCAACAGGCAGGCTGAGAGCTTCCAGTGCAATCGCAGTGGCAAGCGAACGCAGCATACCGTGATACCAGTCTGGCAAGGCGCCTACCTCGTCCTCGTCGGGCATTGACTGGACTTTGAGATTGATTGTGTAAACGGCGTCGGGCGTGTCCCTGAGAAGAAGCCGCATCGTTCCCGAACCATCGGTGTCTATCGCATAAAGTGTGGGATACGAAGATGAGATGTCTTCGCCAGGGTCAAGCGCGTAGAAATCGCCTATGCTCATCGGGGTTAAGATGCAATCCTCGGCAATTATACGAACAGTCCCGTCGACCACATTGATAACCTCATCGTCCAAATCGACGTAGGCTTGATTCGCCACCGTATCGACCGTGGCATCAGACATCACAGTTTTAGGTGTGTCGATACTGCGCTCGAGGGATATGTCGATTAAGGCTTCGTTGATTGCAGACCATATAACGCGCCTTTGCTGAACAGTGATAATAGCAAGTCCCCTGTTCGCACCGCGAACAGTGGTTTCTATATGTTCCTGTAATTTCGCTTTAGTTAGTGACCACAAAGCCATAGCTTTTACTTCCTATCAAGATTATTGAATCTGTCCGCCTGAGCCTTGACAGCACCAAGGCGTCCGCGCATATCTGCCAATTTCGATTTCTCATTTTTGTGTTTTCGTAGTGTGGCGGACGCCTCGATGATTTTCTTATCTATTGCAGCGATTTCGCCGTCCAGCCTCTCTATCTCAGAGTCAGTATTTGTTGTTAATGCCATATCTTGTTCCTAATAGCTGGTGCCGGATTTGAACCTGCGTGTATGGCTTATGAAACCATCGAGTGACCGGACTACTCTAACCCGCAATGTTTTTATCTCGGAGAAATCTTTCGGTGGTATTGTTACTGCCATCGCACTTTCCTTTCAAAAGTCGTTATCTTTTACGCTATCAGTAGTCACCCTTGCACGCGATGCGTGATGGAGGGCTACGCCAAACTCTTCGGCGCATTCGTTGATTAACTTGTTCTCGTCGGCTTCCACCTGCTCGTCGTAATCCTTCTTCATCTGGCGTAAACGCCTTGCATCCAAATAGGCGTTGTGCCTGAGATTCAGATAGACCTTACCAAACGGTTCGCCGGGCTTGAAAGTAGCGATTGCCGTCAGCATTCCGCGATGGTCGTAATAGACCGTCCAGTGATGTCGCAAGTAGTTCCATCGCAGGTGGAGTTCGGGGTCAAGCTCCGTCAGCTTTGCTTGCCAGACCAATTCCCCGTCCCTTGCCTCGCGGGTCTGATGGTTATACAAAGCTCGCATACGGAGCCGGATGCTCGTATTGCGACTCAGGGCTATATCTTCAACTCTTGGCATTGCCGAGCAAGTCCCTTAACTGGGCGATGGCGCCTCTCTTTATCATCAGCAGTTCAGCAACCTGGGTAAGCTGAGCCTGAAGTTTTTGTCTCCTGCCCATAAGGGTATCGTGGTCTTTTTCTTGAACCGCTAACTTCTGCTTGATAACTTCGGGCGGTACGGGGCCAAGGTCGCCAAGGGGTGCAGGAGTCGCCACGTTCAGTTCAGGGACCTTTGGAGCGAATTCTGTAGTTTCCACCACATTAGGGTCGTCTGGCACAGCAGGGGCGATGTCAGGCACGTCTTCGGGCGCAGGGCTGTCAGACAGTCTGACGAGCGTAGCCTTCGGGTCTTTCTTAGCACACGCTGGACACAGGGCTACCCGCTTCGTCGGATACCCGGAAGTGTTCGGATTGTAGATGTTGACTGGTTTGCCAGGTTCAGAAGCGGCGCCACATCTTTCGCATGTAGTCGGGTTTTCTTTTTGTTCTGCCATTTCAGAAACTCCTTTTTTTAGTAATTTTCTAAGTTTTCTTAACATTGTTTTTTGCTGATTTTGGTATGACCCACGCTGGGAGCCCACCTTCGAGTACAGTATTTATCTCTTCGTGATAAGTAACGAAGTTGTTTTCTACAGAACCGCAAAAGGAACACATAAGCTGCAAATGCCCTATCCAGACTTCTGCCAACATTGCTATTATGCCTGCGTTTTTGCATTTAATCCAGAAATTCACATCGGCATCTTTATGGCCTCGATGCCAGTTACCTTGTTCGTTCGTTTTGCTCTCGAACCAAGGTTTTTTGAGTTTGCTCAGTTCGGACAGTCTTATCATTGTCAGGCCGAAGTGGGCGGTATCTACCGGCTTTATTCCGTTTTCAAAAGGGCCTTTTGAGACAACGACATTGTGGCCTTCCGGGTCCTGAAATAATCCCGACATCGGATATTTGTTTCCGCGTCGGGGCTGTAACGGCACGACGATGCCTACTCCAGGGTTCCTCTCGGCAATGTCGTACAAGTCAAGAATGTGATACTTCGTATAGAACGTATCGTAGTCAATGGCTAAACCATACTTGTAGCCCTTTTCAATGGCCCTTTCCAGCAGGTTCTCCATGCCCTGCTCCCAGAACGCACCACTGAACCGTTCTCCATATAAACCCAAGCCCTTCACCGCGTTGACGGCACTGAACATATTGTCGGTAAACGCCAGTCTCGGCAGTGACATGAAGAACATTACGTCTCTCTGGAGGTTGCTCTTCACCTCCTGTTCCACGGGTGGATTCCCGACCTCTTCCATCTTCCCTTTGTGGACAATAAGGTTGAGACTGATAAGCTGGCCGTCGACTTTTATTTTGCTGCAATCGTTGAAGATGCCAAGCTCTTTAACTACATCACACTTGGCAAAACCGGCCTGACGAACCATTTCTACGAGAATATCCCTGTCGAAGCCTATCTGGTGGATGTCATGCTCATCCACATGACCGCCGTACATCATCTGGATAAATTTTATCCGTTCCTGCGGCTTATACTTTTCTTTATCAAGAAAGAGCCGGCTGATAACATCCAGGTCGGGCACACTCAGGAATAATTTGCCCTCTGAACCCAAAACCCGATGCCATTCCTTCAATGCTATTGGCATTGATTTGTAGTCGAAATGCTCCAGAATGTGAGAGGCGTATATTTCTCCGAAAGTCCCATCGCCAAACCTGGACAGGTCACTGGCGTCGCCTAAATGGTCAACACCAACTCTCTCTTCGATGCTGAAAAGCTCCCATCCATGGGCGGCTACATCGCCGCCGATATGCAGTCTTCTCATTTTTCTTTCCTTTCCAAATAACGGGGCAAGCTAATCATAAAGCCTGCCCCGTGTCAAGTATAAAATAAAAAAGTCTACTCCAGAACAGTGCCAAGCCAGTTGGTTCCGCCAATATTAACCCAGAGCTTACTGGCGTCAGTCTCGAACCAGACAGCACCTTCGCCTCCAGCGCCACTTGGGCTTGATGTTCCGTGGTGCGGAAGAATTAAACCGCCCATGTTGGCGGCCGCCGAGTTACAAGTAAAATTCGCCGTTCCTGTTTGTGTCATTGCACCGGCAGAGCTAATACTGACATAGTTGGTCTTATCGCCGATGAATACATTGCTCGACGGCACAATCTGGAGTTGTGTCTGGTCCCAGGTTATATAACAATCTGTGGTTCCGGCATCCCCAAACTGAAGAATATCGTCGTCACTGATTTGCAAGTCAAAGCCGTTGAGTGTAGCAAGCTCGGCAGAGGTGTCGAAAGTAACGGCGTCAGTGGTCGTATCGCCATAGATGACGATATCAAGGTTGTTGGTTTTACCGATGCCTATGGCCGTGTCGGCCGCGCCCCCATCTATCAGAAGAACAGTGGTTGCACCATCGTGGACGATAGTGAAGTCGTCACTATCTCCGAAAGTCAAAATGTCACTGTCGCCGAGTGTAAGGTCGTAGTCATCCAGGATTAGTGCGGCCGCACCGGAGTCGAAGGACGCAATCTTGGTATTAGTATCACCATAGAAATTGAAATCTATTCCAGCAGTGGCCCCAACCTTGATTATACCTACGCCTTGAGTTGCCGGCTCGATAAGCAGGTCCGACTGGTCCCACGTGATGGTAACATCGCTGGCATCGCCAAAGGCCAGAATTGCATCATCCTGGAACTCAAGCATATTTGAAGCCTGAACCCATTCCAAGTCAGCGCCGGCAGTATCACCGTAGAATATGACGTGAAGGCCCTTACCTGATTCACCGAGGTTAAGATTCTTGCCGGCGGCGCTAACCTCTTGAATGAACAGGTCTGTATCGTCGGCATACATCTTGAAGTCACCGGCATTAGACGTTCCAGTGCCGAACAGAATCTCGACATCATCGTTGAGGCTGATTGCGGCGCCACCGGTTAACAGAAGCATATCGGCTGCTTCGGCCCAGTACATATCGGCACCGGCGGTTTCGCCGTAGAATATTACCTGCATACCCTCGCCGCTGGAACCAATTCTTATCTCTTCGCCCGAACCTGTGATGTTGAGACGCGTGGTATCCCACGACATTTCAATATCAGGCGAGGCAGCAGTGTTGCCGAAGGCAAGAACGGCGCTGTCGAGGAAGCCGAGAGTGTTCTCTGAGGAATCCCAGTGAACATCGGTGCTTGCCGATGCGCCGTGAAGAATCAGGTCGGTCGCTACAGACGAACCGAAGTCCACGATGTCATTCGCAGCGGCAGCGTCAATCAGAAGATTACCGGCAGATGTATCATAATGTAACACGAAGTCATTGGAAGCGCCAAACCTTAACTCTTCATCATCGTCCATCGAGATATTACCGATGTTCAGGGCGCCCGAGATTGCAAGCGTCCCCGTTATTGCGATATTGCCGACAACATCAATCATGCTGTTGGTATTGTCCCAGGCGAGGTAGGCGTCGGCATCGGAGCCGAAATACAGGCGAGCATCGTCATCGAGTCGCAGGTCAACGTCAACCATATCCATCCGGGAATTGTCTTCGTCCCAGAAGATGTAGTTGCCGGTGTCCTCAGTCATCCAATACATATCGAACCCGGCGCCCGTGGCACCAAAGTCGAGTCTCAAGTCATCCCCCAGAATCCTGAGAACGCCTGAGGCCCCGATGTACTGAATAGTCATATCGTTGCTCGTACCGAACCGCAGGAGAGAGTCATCGTCGAGGTCAAGGTTGACATCAATGAAATCAACCAGCGAATTAGACTCGTCGAAGAAAACGTAGTCACCTGTGGCTTCGGTGTACCAGTAAACGTCCATGCCCTCATCGTCCGCTCCGATAGTGAGTCTTTCACCAGAGCCGGTCAGGATGAGATTGTTGGGCGAACCAGCGGTTACGCCAAGTGTGAAGTCGTTACTATCGCCGAGCCTGATAAGGTCGCCGTCGCCAAGGTCAAGGTCGGCATTATCGAACACAAGGGCGCCTACGGAGTCGGCACCGCCGTCCAAGTCCCATTTCATCAGGTTCGTTACCGCGGTATTGCCGATGAACTCGACATCGTAGGTATATGCAGCAGCACCTATTCTGAGTACGCTGTCTGCTGCGGCGCTCAAGGCAAGTCTCGACTGGTCCCACTGCAATACGGCATCGGACGAACCTCCCATAGTGATTGCGTTGTCATCGCCAAGGGTGAGTGCCGTGCCTGTGATAACACCGGCAGATGTGATTGCCCATGTATCGCTTGTTCCCTGGATGTCATCGCTGGCCTGAGCGGATGTAATCTGAATAGAGGCCGCTGTGCCTGCGTCGGTAATCTCAAGGCAATGAACGTCTGAGCCCGTATCGTCGTTGTCGAGCAACAGAAGCTGTCCGTCGGTGCCGATATAGCCATCGGTCGCTTCAATCTCAACGCCGGCGGTCAGGGTACCGTCTATAGTAACCTTGGAGCCGATGTTGACAACAGCATCCAAAGAACCCGGACCAATCCCTGACATGCCGGCAGGTGACCACACTGAACCGTTGTAAGTCATCAAGACGTTGTCCGTTGTATTGTAATATGCGTCGCCCTCTACCGCAGCGCCGCCGTTTCTACGGTCAGCTAAATAATCTACAGCCGTAGCGAAAACGCCCGGAAGGATGTAATTGTCGTGAACATTTTTTCCTTTTATAGCCATTTGAAATTACTCCTTTGTAACATGTGTTTAGTGAATTCCTTCCCAACGAAGCACACACCAAGACAAGCATCGCATAAAAAGTCAGGTGAGATGTTTTTACACACCTCACCCGACCGCCCTGGAAAGGAAAGCGTATGAAATTCGAGATTAACTTTCGGCGATGTCATACCCCTTTGCCTGGCGATAAGGGTCGAAGCAAACCAGATTCACATAGTGAACCGCGGAGGCAAACTTGTTGTCCCCGGTATGGCTTTGAATCAGTGTGTTTCCACCATCGCCGAGTACCCAGTGAAGGGGACTGTTTTCGCAGAACGCAAAGTCGGACGTGTTCATCATAAACATCGTACCCTTGGGACAGGCGCCGAGTGAAGTCAGAATCAACTGCCAGTCACCAAGCTGGATTCCCATTCTTTTACGACCGCCGATGAAGTCCATCGGGCCGACGTTATTGAACCGCCTGTCATCCTTTTTGTTGAGGAAGTAGCGGTTCTCCGCCTTCGGAGTCGTCAAAAGCAGGTTCGGCTGGCCCTGGCGACTGAACTGCATATCCATCTGAAGCTCCAGAAGGTTGTCTTCGGTGAGTTCGGCATCGGCATAATCCTTTGTCAAGCTCTGGAGATTGCCGTAACTCGTTCGAAGCAGATCCCAAATGTATGTGTAGTTAGTCGTGGTTTCCGAATTGTTCACACCGTCCGAAATGAGATTTGATATGCCGTTAATCGCTCGGTTGTCCGCAAACAGGACCGCCGAAGTTCCGGCAGCGCCATAGGTTCCTTCACGGAAGAAAAAGTCACCTACAGCCAAATCAAGTGTACCGCCAGCGGCGTAAGCCGAGCCAGTGGAGTCGGTCAATACGAGTACGGCTGTACCGTTAGCCAAGTCCCTCGATGTTTCGCTGGCTACAATGAACGTTGTCAGGTCGGAACCGGAGTTGTTATGCCCGTCGCTGTTGAGTCCGGCTGAATCGAATGTTCCTGATTCGAGTCTCGCACCAACCGGCATATACATACTGGCGAAATAAGGCGCCAGCGGGAAACCGTCATTGGTCACTGTAATCGACGAGCCGGAAATCCCAGAAACTCTGCCGACATAGCCGCTCCTGTCGCCCATTATCAGGGAGTCGAAGAAATTCTTGTACGCCCGCATATTGGTCTGGAAGGAATCCGTTACTACATCGACGGCGGATTTTATGCCTGAGTTGGCGGCCGCGATAACGGGGCCGGTCAGCGCGATATAGGCATTCAGGAACTTGACATTTTCCGTCATCTGCTTGCCCTTAACCGGCACGTTCTCAACCCAGTTTCCGCCTTCGGCGATAAGGCCAACGCCTTCCGCTCTTTGTGTGTGAGCGCGGTGAACAATATGATTGCCGCCGCCGGGGATGAGGTCGGTCCTGGTCTGAATCAACTCGCTGAACCGAGTGTCATCGTAGGCCGTCTTCTGCATTGTCGGAAGATAGACCTTGTTCAACAAGCCGTCCAGACTCGTTGAGTTAGTTAAATTTGATATGGTCGTTGCCATTTTTTATATACTCCTTAAACCTGACGCTGTGTGCCCGCCAAAAACTCTTTCACGTTGGCGTCAAGGTTTTGCATTGAAAATTTGCCTTTATCTACGGGAGGGGGAGGCGTAAGGCTGCCTACTCCCGGTGCAATGGGATTAACGACCGCCGTTTTAATCGTTGGATTGGCTTTCTTGATGGCCTTGAGGGTTGCATCGCCGCCAGCCTTAAAAATGGACTGAACGAACTGGTCGAATTTAGGGGCGACTTGCTGTGCTGCGTATCTGTATCCATCCTTGGTGAAAGCCTTTTCCCTGCCGATTCGACGGGCAAGGTGTCCAGCGGCAATCTCCGTTCCGCCAATATATAGTCCTTCTGCTATTTCACGGACGTCTTCCGGTATTACGGATTTCACGTCCGATCTGAATGTTTCTTTCGTCACATTCATCGTTGCGGTCAGGAGATTATTGAGTTCGTTGTTCTCCATTGTTTGATTTATATTCTGGTTCGCTTGGACCACATCCATTATCACATCCAATGCCGCGCTCATATCTTCTTTGTATAGTGCGTCGGTAACGGCCCCTTCACGATTGAGCCTGTTGCGGAAGTTGATAATCTTTTGGTCAAGTGGAATTTGTGGCGTAGTAGGCTCGGGAGTCTGCGTGGTTGCGGGGACGGCAGGCGTTCTTGCCCTGATAAGATCGTCAACGGTGATAAGACCGCTTCTCAACTGTTCTGCCGTGTCGCTGTCAGGGTCTACACCCAACTTGATTAACGTCGTTCTAAGATTGGCGTTGTCCTGGCTTATGCGGTGCATCGTCGCTTCGTCTACTACTTCGGCGTGTTTTGTTTCATCGACTTTGGTGTCCGGTGCCGCTGGCGGTTCACCTGGTGCATCGGTCGCTGCCGGTGGTGTGGTAGCGCCTGTACTCTCGTCTGATAGCGAATTAAGCTGGTTTGCTATGTTCACCGCCAAGTTTTCCAGTGTGTTCGCGGTTCCAGCGCCGCCGCCTGCGGGGGGGTCGTTGGCCGTAACTACTTCTGCATTTGCTTGAATTGTCGGTTCCATTTTAACTACTCCTTTGTGATGTATCGTTATGGACGTCGGATTAGTCCTTCGATGAGGATTTCTCGCTCGCCCGTTTTTCCTTTGATGATTCCAGGTCTTCTCTTTTGATTTGGCCGGTCATATGCTTTACCTTTGCGTTCGCCATAATTCAATCTTCGCCCAAATAAAGTTCCAAAGTTTTTTCCACCGCCAGAACAAATGGACCACGAGCCAAACGAAAAAGGCAATGGTCAAAATTATGATGTAAAAATGCCTCTGCCCGGCATCCAGGGCCATCTGGCTTATAGTCATCTGCTCCTTCAAGCTGTTGAGTATTAAATCGAACAAAGTCAGGCCGACACCAAAGACTACCAATCCATAAAAAGCGATTTTGCCTTTTTTCATTCCCTTAAATCCCGAATACAATTGATAAGCAAACAGACAAAAAACACAGTCGAAGGTAAGGATAAAATCAAAAGAATACTCAATGCAATTATCGTAAAAATACTCATCGATTACTCCTTTGCCGGCAGGCCGCGAAGCCCCCGGATAATATTTTCGATTTTGAGATAGTCCTCCGGCTTGACCAATTTAGACTTTACCTCCTCTAATTTGGCCATAAGCTTATCCCACTCGGCAGGAAACGCCTTCTTGAACTCCTCGATACCCAAGACGGACGAGGCGGCAATGGTATTGTACATCTTGGCTTCCGATTGAGCTTCGATTAGCTGAGGCTTAAGTATGCGATACACAGTGACGATTCCGCCCGCTAAAGTAACAAAGGGTGTCAGCCACGGCAGAAAAGTGGATGCGACGGCCCCCAGCGTAATAGCTCCCTCTACCGGCTGTTCGATTTTAGCAAGGGCATTCGGGTCTACGCTAACTTCCTTTTTGCCTGTTACCGGATTCGTAGAGGTTATGCACCCGGCAAAAATCAGAAGGAAAATTGACAAAAAACCTAAGACAATAATTGACTTTGTGATTGATTTGCGGTTCATGTTAAACTCCTTTGTGATGTATCGTTATGGACGTCGGATTAGTCCTTCGATGAGGATTTCTCGCTCGCCCGTTTTTCCTTTGATGATTCCAGGTCTTCTCTTTTGATTTGGCCGGTCATAAT
>Ga0315539_1001539_pt1 | contig 17020 bp, 11 predicted proteins | sample SalMarSW160150MG_FD_203097 | JGI IMG/M metagenome (GOLD analysis project Ga0315539, IMG submission 203097) | Salt marsh sediment microbial communities from the Plum Island Ecosystem LTER, Massachusetts, United States - Salt Marsh Sediment SW1601-150 ... | reverse complement strand
ATTATCGTGAGTGACTACTGCACTGCCATTGAGAGCAACATACATCGGCTCAGCAGCATTATCCGAATTGCCTCTGAACCAGATTGACAGTACTCCTACACCCCCCTCGGTCCAGTCACGCGGATAGGTCAGCGTCTTCTCCACCTCTGAATACCTGAGGATGCTGTTGTCGTACCAGAATGGCATCGATTGGTTGCCTCCGTGAACGATAGTTTCCTCGGTAAAAGAAGCAGTGCTTTCGTCACCTACAGCAGAGCCGGTTCCGTTGCCGGGATAGGCTGGTTCATTACCGTGCGCGGCATAGCCAAGCCCATCTTTCCACGAATACCATATCTGGTTGTCCCCGGAATCGTAGTCCTCGAAATCGTCCACGACAAGGAAGCCAGCTGTCGTGAAGCTCCAGAGGATGCCTGGCCATGGACTGTCGGGATTGACGTCATTGACCTCATCAATACGCCAATAGTAGGTGACACTCAGCTCGAGTTTCCCCGGGTCATAGCTCTCAGCACCAAGGTCCCTGGTGCCTTTATACTCCGGCGAGCCGGTATCGGCATTTTTCACGGCATCTTTATCTGTACCAAAGTATAACTGGTGCGAAGCAGCAAAGACACTCGGCAACCAGGTAATAATCTGTGTCTGCTTTACATCCACAGCACCATTAGCCGGGTCAGGATTCCCGACGGCGCCCTGGGTAGTAAAGCTCCAGACGTCACCTTTATGGGTCTCGATAGCATCAAACTCATCGACACGCCAGTAGTAGGTCTGAGCCAATTTAAGTGGGCCTGGAGTATAGTTCGTAGCTCCCTGGGGAAGTCCATCAGTTGCATTGTTCACATCGTCAAAATTGTCTCCGAAATATACGGTGTGTAATTTCGAGCCGAAACCTGCCGTCCAGCTAAGTCTCACATCCGGCACTACCTGCTCGGCAGCATCAGCCGGGTTCGGGAAGTACGCGGTCTTGGGTGGAATACTAAAGCTCCAAACATCACCTCTCCAGGGACTATTTGGATCCAGGTCATTGACCTCGTCGATTCGCCAGTAATATGTCGTACCATTAACGAGACCGTCCGGAAAAGCAAAACCGGGAAAACCAACAATATAATTCGCCGCGGCTTGATTTCCTCTGAATGTCTCACCGGTTCCGTCGTTTACGTCGTTAAAATTATCGCCGAAGTACACATCATGCGAGATGGCGAAATCTCCCGGCTTCCAGGAGATGGTAACCCACGTATCCGGATGCATGGCTCCATCCTCTGGACTCGGCTCCTTGGCTATTTCAGCATTTACAACCCCTATCTGCACATTGTCGATGTAAAGAGTTCCAGTGGTACCGGCAGCCGAATCGGCGGAAATTAGCACGCGCCCGATGGTGGTGAGGTTGGCATTCTCGAGAGTAGCGATCACCGTGTCGTTAAGGGTGATGATAACTTCGCCACCTACCAGCTCCACTACCACGTTGTTGTACTCCCCTGATATTATACTTGAGCCAGTGATGTCGGTCCAGTCAGGCCAGCCGCCATCTACGGAATTGGCATGGATCATGGGGCCACCCCAACTGTAGACATCGATATAAGCGCTGGTGTCCGCGTCGTCGACCTGGATGTGGAAGTTGAAGTTTTCACCCATCTTGAAGTCGCAGGAGACCCTCGTCTCATCCTCAACGGCCCGGGAGATACCCGACCGCGCCCAGTCAACGGCCTGCTCACCGGCGATGAGAACTTCGTTGTCTACAATTTTGCTCTCAATGGTCCCATCACTCTGAGTCGCCCAATCGTTCCCTAAATCACCATTGGGTCTATTGAAGTCGTCCCTGAAACCTGCTCCCCAGGCGTTGGCAACCGAGAGCATAAGAACAATCATAGTGAAACTTTGGATCTTACCCATCTTACTTCCTCCTTCATAAATGAAACGTGACGTTGACAATAACGTAATCTAAACCCTGATTTCCCATATACTCTTCACTGAAACACTCCTGCGGGCTTCAAGTCTTATAATAACGTAATTTCATCTCAGTATCAAGAATATTCTGGCGGAATCAGCAAGTTTTCTCGCAAAAAAATCCAACGAAGTCGAGCAAATATAATACTCCCCAAAAACTGGGCGCATCATTAAGGTGGATTTTATACCCCTTCAATAATTAAATATAGGTCATTAATTGAAATGCAAAAAACTCAATTCCGCAGCACAAGGTCCTTACTTAAAACCCTGTGCCTCGCAGAATAACTCCTCCTTATATTAAAAAGTGCAAGGCTTCTGCAAAATTGAGGTTAGGCATATATTATTTAAGAAAATCTGTTTTTTTGATTTTCTTAAATAATCACCTAACTGATTATTACACAATAACTTACTGTTTGAAAATAAAAAACAAAAAACGATTTTTTTCTTTTCAAAGTATGCCTAACCTCAATTTTGCAGAACTCATCAAAAAGTGCCGAAGACTCCTCACAATGCGAATCAAAATCCACTCGCTTCGTCACTGTTATTTGCACCAAATTACCCACTGTCTTGTCAAAAATAATATGATAAATCCCTCAAAAAGAATGCACTTTGCATTTTTACTCACTGGTCATAATCACCGAACGAATTATTCAGAAAGGGAACCAGAATTTCCTGCTCTCTCTTGAGCGGCGTGGTCCAGAGATATATCTTATGTTCCGCCTGGTCTTTACTGGAAGTGAGCTTGACGATTTTGTCCGGCTTAACCCCTTCCATATCAAAATTGTGCGAGACGATCCGGGAACCGGGCTTGAGCTTTTCCAGCTGCGGGATCAGTCTCACATTCAGACTTGGAAGCAGGTAGAGAGTGATTACATCTGCTTCGCTCAGGTCAAGGGTGAAGATGTCCTTCTGCTCAATTCTAACCAGGTGTCCAACCTCGTTTTTCTCTACATTTTCCCTCGACTCTTTGACCCGGTCCGGGTCCAAGTCATACCCTACAGCCCTGCAGCCATACCTTTTTGCCGCCGTTACTAAAATCCGGCCGTCCCCGCAGCCAAGGTCATAGACCAAATCGCCCTTTTTGACTTCTGCTAACTCCAGCATTTTGTCCACCACATCCTGCGGCGTAGGAATAAATATTACATCCAGAGGACGGTGTATCCTGCCCTCCGCTTTTATCTCTGGAGCGTTCGGCAGGACCAGCCAACCTTCCTTTTCCGAAGACAGCTCAATTAATCCTAAATTCGGGGCATCCGCGAACAATCCTAATATTGCTTTATAGGGGATTGTCGAACCGGGCCTGCTGTTCAAGGATTTTAACAAACGCGAATAGATGACTTCATCCGGCAGTGAAACCACTTCCGTTCTGTTTGGCTGCACTGCAACTGAATCCAAAGCAGTGGCCGTAAGAAACGTATTACCTCCGCTTGTAAGGCTGTATCTTAGGCTCACTAACGGTAAAGGGGCCGGATAGGGATTATCAATCTCAAAATAGAACCGCAGTGAGGCGTTGTCCAGCTTGACCTCCTGGAATACAAGTCCTATCATTTCTGCAGTTGGTTTGTCAAAGTTTTGAACTTCACGGCTTGTTTCACAGCCTGCGAATAAAGCCGCTATAAATGCCAAAGAAAAAACCGGAAGCTGTATGCCTCTCATAGTCTCTACTCCTTGCAGCATAGCTTAGAGCCTATCCTAATATTCCTTCATCTCTTGTCATTCTGAGGCGAAATAAAGCTTGCCCTGAGCGTAGCCGAAGGGCCGAAGAATCTGGCCAACGAAGAGGAGATTCTTCACTTCGCTACACGCCGTTCGGAATGACAGGCGAGAGCAAATAGTTATTTGGATAGGCTCTTAACATTCGTTGTTCTGTATCAGGGACTCAACCTATTGCTCGGGCTTGCCTATGTACCATCTGCGAGGAACGTCTTCGCCGGTGGTTTCAGCAATCCCCGACACATGGCCGTCCAGCCAGCAGGTCATTGATACACCGCGGTGACGAAAACACTCTTGGACCGTGTCATGCCACTGATCTCCAGACCAGGTGCTATCGACAAAGCCGGTCCCACCCTGGCTGCTCGGACGCCATTGTGGTAAATTGATACGATCTCCGGGCCGGATGTGAAACATGTCCCCGTTGTCGTCCAGCAACTGCTCGATATGGTCCTGAAAAGCAATTACCTCGCTTTGATGTTTGAATTCAATGTCAATATTCTGATTTGTGATATAACTATTGAGACCGTACGAGCAATATTTGAAATACTCCTGCGCCTGTTTCCCCCAGGGCGCACCCCATTCCGGCCAATCATCCACTCGTTGTGTGGCTTGGCAGCGAAAGATTTTTTTGTCCTCGGCGTATGGAAAGTATGCAATTCCCCAATAGGCAAGAGAGTCGTTTGGCCCATATTTCTTTACTACTGCTGGATTTGTGTGGGCATTGTCCCAGAGACCGTTATTTGGCGAGTCATGCGTCTTGCCGTCATGGTCGTCCGCGTACATTCGTAAGGCCAGTCCTAATCCTCCGACATGTACTTTGCAGACGGTTTTCCTTGCCTGTGCCCTCGCCGCCCTTAGAGCAGGCATAAGAATCGCTAATAGCACTGCTATCACAGCGATTACTACTAACAATTCGATCAAGGTGAAGGCTTTTTGCTTTTCCATCCTGTTGCCTCCGGAAAAAGCATCTTTTTACGCCGTGTCTGTTTATCACATAAAATAATACCAGAAATCACCGCCTGATTTCAAGTTTTTTTTGCAAATATATCCGGGGATCTGCCCTGGAGTTTATCCCCGGGAACTACTCACCTGACTCGCAACAGGGGCAACTAAGCTCACTTGCTTTTCTTTCAGGGTGCCGGGGATCTCAATATGTTTAGCCCCAGGTTTCACCTGGGGTTTTTGTTTAGCCGTCGCCCCCACGGCGACGTTGTCATTCCCGCGCAGGCGGGAATCCAAAAATAATAATCAATATCGAAGATCCGGCGCCGTCTGACGGAATCAATAATCAATCGAATTGCCTGCCCTTCGAAGTTCGACATTCCTTGTTCGATATTCGATATTTCTTCTCTAAACCCTGCCTGCCCCATTGCCTATAGTGTCTTTTACTATAATGGGGTCATTGCGAGGAGGCCGCAAAGCGGCGCTATTTTTCCCAATTAACCAATTAACTAATCAACCAATTAACTATCTCTTTGAACTCGCCCCAGATATTAATAGGTGGCTCTCCCGAGTTTTGACTTATGGCAGGGTTAATTCCTCCACCGTTTCTTTCCTCTCATTAAGTCGTTGGGTGAAAAGCATGATCAATTTCCTCATCTCCTCATCCCGCACCTTGCCTATCTTTTGGCTGATTGGGAAAAAAAGTTTGTCGTAGGCCTTGACCCTCTTGGCCATGTACCTTTCCAACACCTCCACCATGCTTCCCTTCTTGCCCACAAAACCACGAAGCAGTCCCATCGTTCCCAACCGGTCCAATCCGTCGGCATCGTAGACTATTTTCTCTTCTACGCTTTGCGGTACTACATGAGAGGTCGCTGTGTGCCTGACGATTACTTTGGTTATCCTTTTTGCTTGCTCATCGCTGATAGGTAGCGATTCCAATAGCTCCTCGGCTATCGAACCACCCACCAAGCCGTGCATCTCATCGGATATCTTCCTGCCGATGTCGTGCAACAAGGCACCGCAGATGACCACTACAGGATCCACATCCTCCTCAATGTTGTTGGCTATCTCTATGGCAAACTCAGTCACTTGAAGCACATGCGAATAGTCGTGGCCGCCCAAGCTGGCATGTATTTCCTTGACAAACAACTCAATCTCCTCAAGCCATCGCCTTTCGTCGGACGTTAAACTTCTGCTGAACATAATGCACTTCCTTTTCGAACCGTTTCATATTTTCAACACATATTGCGGAATAAGCTTGGCAATTATATCTATTATCCCAATTTCTAACGAACGTAGAACGACCGTACGCCCCCTGTATTCATAGGGTAAATCGCGCACTTCCGATATTATTTTCTTGCCTCGGTCGTTTTGCATCTCAACTTCAAAATACCTCTTTCTATCAACCTCTACCACTTTATTTACAGTTAGAATATCCGGCAAAACATACCCTCCACCATGAGGTATAATGTTAGCATTTAAGAGTCTGTCATAAACCCCGAGTCTTTTCGCTCTTTTTTCAAAACCTAATAAGTCGATGCTTTCGGGGCTTAGATTTGGCCTGCCGTACACTATATATGCAGGCAAATCTCCTCTTAAAGTGAGAGGAAAAAGGGTACCATCTTTCTCCAAATAATGACAGCCCAATGTTATTTCATTCACATTTATGAGACCCTGGTGGGTTTCGTTGGAAATTTCTAAGTGTGTTCCAAACAGCAGATCTGCCGCCAGTCTCCTTTTTCTCTTTGCAAAATCTTCTACACACTTATATTTCTCAAAATACTTTTTAGCCGAATCGCCGGTAAGAATGTGAAACTCTCCAAACGGTGTTTGAATGCATTCAGCCATCTCACACAATTGTTCACTCTTATCGTAATACAAGCCGAATCCTGATTCATTATCCCCCCTGAACTCATCGGCAGATCCATGTATGGCAAAAGCATATCGAGGAAAGTCAAGATCAATCTTGGTAACGGTTTTTACCTCGAATACGTCTATAAAATGATTGCTTTTATAAAAGTCCCATACCACTTTAACTCCATCTATCTTTATTGTATCCATTTCCAGCTTATGCAATTTGTTGATTAAGCTCTCGATATCCGGCAGTTGCTCCAATCCTCCGACCAGCATTCCACACGCATTGGGCTTCACATTAAGGAACATAAGGTCATCATTTCCTTCTCCCCAGCTTATCTTCCCTCCATAACCGAATCCGCTTTTCCAGCGGCTCGTATTTCTGGTGATGGTCATATCTGGGGTGGAAATAAAGGTGGCGTTTGGGCTCATACCAAGTTGACACTGAACGCAATGAATTCCTGCTATACCATAAACAGCATTAGCCTTACACAATTCTGCACCACTATCGTTTAACCCAATAAAGAAACAATGTTTCTTTGCATTTTTTAATACCTCTTCTTTATTTATGGTTTTCATACTCTGCATTGCATCTATTATTAGAAAATATATTTCATCAAAAAGACACCAAATTTATTAGAAATTTATTAGGGACAGTCACTGTCTTCTGTGCACTCGACCCAGCCATTAATAAAATAAACTAGTGACATTCACCTAAATAAACTAGTGACAGTCAAATAAACTAATAAACTAGTGACAAATAAACTAGTGACAAATAAACTAGTGACAGTCACCTATAAAATCTATTCCCCAATGCATAATCAAAATACTAACCCGCCAAGAGTCGAAGATCCGGCGTCGTTTGACGGGTCGCAGATCCGCCTACGGCGGGCCCAAAAACCAACCAAAACATTAATCCCTAATCAAAGATATCTTCTCTCAGTAATGAGAAATTTACACTATTGAAGTGAAATTTTCAACAAAAATATTTATCCCATTATAAGCATCTCTTCTGTCTTTTAATGGGTGCTTACTCTGAGTTTAGCCTGCCCCCAGGGTTAGCTCTTGCACAACGGCAAACCGGGGGTCATCCCGAGCGCAAGAGCCTGCCCTGAGCAAAGTCGAATGGGTCGAATGTGTCGAAGGATTTATTTGGGGGTCAATTAAAAAAAACGCCCTGGCACCGCCAGGGCCTCCGCCTCGCTTAGCCCCGGGTTCCACCCGGGGTCCTCCCACACCCGAGACGCACCATCACTCAATATGAAATCGCAAATCACAAATCCGAAATCCCCTTACCCCCAACACCAAATCCGCAATACGCAATACGCTATACGATATATCGACCCGGAAAAAATCCAATCCACAACATTTGACAATAGCTCCGGTTCGCCACATGGGTAGGTTATCCTTTGTTCATGCACAGACGGCTCTATTACGGACTATTTGCTCTCGACACTCACTGCTGGATCTCTTTCAATAACCACACCTTCAATGAATTTTTGCTCGTGAGCTTTCTCCCCATCAATGATCGGATACAACATTGAATAGGACACTCTCCATTTCTGATTCGGTTCAACGAATAGAGTGACTGTTTTAGGATTTATACGCATTACCTTACCGCGCACATTCTTGTTGGATTTGCTTCTAAAACCAACAAGATCGCCGATTCTTATCTCATTTCTATTCATTCCCTTGGCCGTGGTCGGATGTGTTATGTCTGTGGCAACATCTTCAACGTTAACCATATAGAATGGAATGGTCCATCGCTTCATATCATGCTTATTCCTAACAAGAACACGGACCCTTTTAAGTTCGATGACTTCGGCTTGAATCAATCTATTTTCACCATCTTCAAAATAGCTAATTATGTCACCCTCTTTTATCATTCTCTTAACTTCTTCTATACGCCTCGGATCATCCAATTCTTTACGTATTGCTACATTCAACCGGTATAGATCAAATAAGGATGCGTCATCTAATTCGCTCATAACTGTTGAATAATCCATTGCTTCAATCCCCAAGTAGTAATTTAGACAGTATCGGCCGCAAGCTCTCGCACAATCATTAAGCCTTGTGGCCCATTTAAGATTACAATAATGTATCGCAAAATGATACCTTAGTTTTAAGAAAATACATCCAGCTCTGAAAAAGCCAAAAACAGGATAGTCATCAAAATACTTTCCCAGATTCCTGCTCAAATAAGCTTATCTCTCTCATTTCAGGATCAGTAATCCATCCCTCAAGTGGATCACATTCAGCAGGAATACCATAGTTTTCTTCCCTGTTCTCATAGGCCCAAGCAGCCTGAACAGCACAGATAACAGAGTCCAACACATCAGCTCCAGGCTCTTCTATACAACGCTGAGCCTGAACATCATTAAGCTTAACACTGAAGCCATAGAGTTCCTTCAGTCTTTCTGAAGATAGCACATCAGCTATTCTAATACGGGCATCTCTTTGTTCAGCAGTTTGTTTCGACTTTGTATCGTTCTTATAGCTGCTATCACTTATGAATTTTCTTGCAACTAAAGCAGGATATGCCTCAACAATTATTCTGTCTGAATCCAGTGGGTGATTGGGAATGATACAAGCACCAGAGTCCAGGAGTCTGGGAGCACCCTCAAAGAACATCTTCCCCACTGGAACACCAAATAGCATCATCGGGCTACAGGATTTGGCCCTCCTATCAATGAGCCTCATATGCTGTTTATCACCTTTGGGGCGGTTCTTGCGATACTGAGCCAGAGTCTCAACAAACTCATCTTTCGTCATATCTCCCAAAAGCTTCACATAGCCATCCCAAGTAAAAGGCCATCCCAGATTGGCTATCAGCTTTCTTGGCTGTCCGAATGGAAAATCAAAACCAGCTATCCAGGATCCACTGATTTGCAGGAATTCTTCAAGCTGGCCAAATGAAATGAAGTTGGCAAACTCTTGAACACAAAGCAAACCATCAGCCAATAAACACTTGGCATAAGTGATAGGCTTCTGTCTTCTTGGGGCACTGGTGAAGTCAAGACCGTAGATTATCATTTCTTCCTCATCTCCAAGATAATTAAAGGGGTCAGGAACCTTTTCCGTAAACTATGGACAGTCATTTTTCTTCTCCATTCTAATTCGTTTATCGATTTCAACCAGCCTTCATCGAGTATATCGACCCTTCGCCCGGTAAACAAGTCCGCCGTAGGCGGATTTCCATAATCGACTCAACAATCCGTACTACAAACCGTCATCTTCTTGTTTTTTATGCGTGTTTTTTGTTTTAAGCGATTGTATCATCTTTAATTACAATAGGTTATGGAACATTTTGTTTAGACGAACTTTTGGTTGCGGCTATGCTGCGCCAGGTCAATCCGTGTCCTAAGAGTCATTATTCGTCCGTGTTTTCAATCAAAAACGCTGATACCTCAGAACAAAAATTAAATTTTTTAAAAATTTTTAACTTACTTTCCCAAATCGAGTTACGAGAATTACGAATCGATATTCGAGTCCTTTTTTCGCATCAAAAGTGCAGGTAGCTCCAATTATAGAGGGAGTGTTTTTTAACTCCCTGAGTTTACCCGAGTTTATCCCCGGGTGTACTTACACGGCTCTTCTGCCGGGGAGTGTGTGCTTACTTGCTTTTTTTAGTTTACCCCCGATGTTAGCTCACTTGCTTTTCTGTCGGGGGCCGGGGGCTACTTTTTTCGCCTCCGGCAAAATTAGCCTGCCCCCTTGGTTAGAGTGCTTTATACTCTAAGGGGGCCAATATTCCATTTTCGTAATGGCCCTCTCCACGTTTTGGTCATTCGAACATTTGTATTTTGAATTTGTTTCGGATTTCGAACTTCGAATTTCGAGTTTATGCGCAATACGCAATACGCTATACGCTATACGCTATATGAGCATCAAGAATCAAACTTTAGCTCACTTTAGGAACATTAGCTCACTCTTCACTAACTCGCCTGCCTATAAGGCAGCAGATATTTACGTGCCTATAAGGCACTACATTTGTAGAGGATCCTCTACAAATCAACCCTTTTTATGCAAAACAAACCCAATTTCCGAAAGGCCAAAATGAACTTAAGTTACTCGTACACAAAGGTATATAAAAATGAAACCGCCTTCAGGTGGAGAAAAAACAAACCCAATTCAAACCCAATCAAAGCCTGTCCTGAGCGCAGTCGAATGGGCCAATTTCCGAAAACCCCAAATGAATGTAAGCTCACTTATAACAAAGGATTACAGAAAAAACGATGATTTCGCAGTCCGAAAAAACAAACCCAATTCAAACCCAATTCCCGAAAGGCCAAAAATGAACGCAAGTTGCTTGTTCACAAAGGATTATGAAAATGAAACCACCTTCAGGCCCAAAAAAAACAAACCCAATCCGTCAGGCCTGCGTTGTTTGCTAAGGAGTTGCCGGACTGATCAAACCCAATCAAAGCCAATCCCCTGCCAAATTCCATCCATTAATGGTGAAAACAGGCTCGTCATTTGTAGTGGCAAATACAGCCTCGATTTTCCTGCTTTCGCCGGGAAGCAAGCTGATAAAATTATCTTCCCAGAAAACAGGCAATATAGTTTCACCGCTTTTTTTGCCCGAAACCTTTAATTCAATGAAAAACGCAATATGCTCACTAACGTTTTCCAGTTTGGCCGTTACTTTTTGATTTTCACCAGTAACTTTGAAGTGATGCTCAATATTAACTTTAACAGAAGGCAACGAATTCAGCAAAGTAAAGTCAGCGAATTCTTTACTTGGCGTGTAGTAAGGCCAAGGCTCAACTTTAGCTTCATAGTCCAAAACGTCCGGCTTAGTTGATAACCAATATAGATTGTTTGCGATTTCAATATTATTTTCATCATAAAGCCTGAGGTCGAGAAAATAAGTGGTGCTTATATTATTAAATTCGGGAAGCTCGAAGATTTTGGCAGAAGAGTCAGGCCTCACGTCGATATCGAGCGTTTCGTTTAATATTTCTATAGAATTAATATCAAAAACCCGAATTATTGCTTTAAGATTCCCGAAAGCTGCAAATTGGTCATTCGTAATATGAATACTATTATCTCCATAGTTATAAAGCAGGTGCAACGGCTCGCAGGCCTTCTTTACGGCGTAAAACGCCCCGTTCGGCATGAGATATTTATCATAAAGCTGCCAGTACATCTTCGGCCAAGCGGCGTTAAGCATCCATTGTACGACTCCGGTCGCAATGTCCTTATTGGCCCGAAAAGCCTCGAAAATAGGCCGCATCAATTCATAATTCAAAACCTGTGCTTTTCTAACGAATTCCTCAATACAGTCTGCCTTGCCATAACGTCGATTGATAGCCTCCTGATATCGGCCCAGATTTTTGAACTCGTTCAATCCACAATGAAACTCCCAGAACTCATCAATAGGCCAAAGGTGCTCTTCCGGAATCATTTTCTTAATGCTTTCCAACGGAGGAACTACTGCACCGGGGCTTGTTTCTGTATTAAAACCGTAAGCACCGCCGCGATTCTTATTGGTGTACCAGTAAATTGGCGGCGTATAAGCATAAGGGCCAAGCATCTTAACGCCCGAGGAGCCGCTGATTTCACTGATAACTTCGTGCTCTCCAACAATTGCCTGTTCGCTTCCAACACCACCGGTTGATGAGAGATAGGGACGGGAAGGGTCGTATTTCTGAAAAGTCCTAATGTATCTCTGCTCCAGCTGGGGTTTCGGAACCTTGTCGCTGGCAACGGCCCAGACGTAGATACTTGGGTGATTTCTCAGCCAGAGAATCTGGTCCTGCCAGGATTTACTGATTAACTCGATATCCTCTGCTGAAATCACGCCACCATAGCGAGCGTCAACCGGTTTTCCCAAATACTCTTCATGCTCCCAATGGCAGCTCCAGCCAACCATCATCAGTATGCCGTACTCATCGCATAAATCGTATAGTGTATGGTCCTTTCCCCAAATACCCTCCAGGCGGACACTGTTCAGGTTCATGTGTTTGACATATTTCAACTGGGCATCGATGGTATCTGGTGTATCGTCAAGGAACATATCATCCGTCCATCCGGCTGCTTTGATCAGGACTTTCTTTCCATTGACTTTAAATCCTTTATGTCCGTCCTGGTTCGTATAGTCTTCTATTTCGCGAATCCCAAATCGTACATGGGCAATATCAGAGACTTTGCCGTCCGTTATAAACTTCAGATGTAAATCGTATAAATTTGGCTTGCCCCCGCCAGCAATAAGGGGGGGCTTGCCCAAATTATGCGGCCACCAAATCCTTGGATTTTTGATGTTTAAATGGGGGAACTCACTCGGGGTGAATTTTACTGTTTTTTGGCTTTGCGGTTCTATATTTAGGGCTTTGCTAAATTTTATGGATTCAATTTCTCCTTCAAGAATTCCTGATATGGTTTCGTCTTCGTGATTGGCCAATTCCGCGCTGACAGTAAGTGCAGCTTCCTGGAGCGTTTCTAAATTCAATTCCGTTTGAATAAAAGGATTTTCTATTGAAACGCCTTTGCAAAGACGTAACCTCACACTGCGAAATATGCCCATATTGCGATCGGGCGGCGGAGGATTCCAATCTACAAAACCAATAGCGAAATCCCCCGGTTTTGGAGCAATGACCTCCACTGCAAGTACATTATTGCCTCCGGAAATAAACTTTGAAACATTATATTTAAACCGGCGAAAGGCACCCTTGACCTCGGTGGAAGCCGCAATCCGAAAGCCGTTCAACCAGATGTTCGCACTGTAGTTTATGCCATCAAATTCCAGCAGCACTGTTTTCCCGGCTTTTTCTTTTGACAACTGGAATTCAGTCCGATACCACCACGGCTTCTTATATGGTTCGCTCGAGAGCTTTTTCAGGTTCATACCAAAATAGGGGTTCTCATAAACGCCGTTCTCGACCAAAACAGCCAGCACTGTTGACGGTACAGACGCTGAGTACCAACCATGGGTATCAAAGTCCGGCTCAGAAATCTCGTTTCCTGTCTGCTTCACTTGAGAAGAGGCCTGAATCATCCACCCGACGGAAATTAATCTATCATACTGAGCATCACATTTATTCATAACTTGGTCATTGATTTCGATGTTGATTACCAACTAACTTTCATTTCATAACTAATGGTACAGAATACAACGCATGGTTGCAACCATCCGGCAAATTTGCTATTCTGTTGCTTTCAAGAAATTAAGTAAGGGACAATAGAATGAGCAAATTAGCTATCAATGGCGGGAAGCCTTTGCGAGATGCCAAGACGAATCCATGGCCGAAATGGCCCCTCTGGGACGAAAAAGAAGAACAAGGCCTGCTTGAAGTGTTAAAGAGTGGGGTATGGTCATATAACGGCCCGAAAGAATCAGAATTCAATAAAGCATTTGCAAAATTCACCGGGACCAAATATGCCATATCAGTAGCAAATGGAACTGTAAGCCTGCAGCTTGCATTAGAGGCATGCGGCATTGGATTAGGTGACGAAGTAATTGTGCCCGGCCTGACGTGGCAGGCGACCGCAGCAGCAGCTCTGGACGTAAATGCGGTTCCGGTACTCGTTGATGTGAATGAGGACAACTGGTGTATTGATCCGGCTGAAGTGGAAAAAGCAATCAGTCCGAGAACTAAAGCAATTATTCCGGTGCACCTTTACGGAAGCTTTGCTGATATGGATGCCATTATGGAGATTGCAGGGAAGCATCATCTGCGGGTGATTGAAGACTGCGCACATAAGCATGGCAGCGAGTGGAACGGGAAGAAAGTCGGCAGTATCGGTGATGTAGGAAGTTTTAGCTTCCAACTTTCAAAACTAATGACAGCCGGGGAGGGGGGAGCTATTACAACCAGTAATTCGCAATTGTATGAGAAGCTGGATGCGCTGAGAAACTGCGGCAGAAGACCTGTGAATGAACAGTTTGCCGATAAAGGCACAGGAATCTATGGCGATGAAGGTAATCTCATCCAATCCGGCAACTACCGGATTACGGAATTCCAGGCGGCTTTGCTGATTGAATCATTAAAACGACTGCCGGAGCAAAACCAGATTCGTGATGAAAATGCAAAATATGTTAATTCTCTGCTTTCAGAGCTTCCGGGTATTTTGCCGATGAGAAGTAATGAGAAAGAAACAAAGGGCGCATATTATAATTTTTCATTCAGATACAACAAGGAAGAGTTTAATGACCTCGATGTGGCAAAGTTCAGAAAAGCGCTGGGAAAAGAGCTTGGTTGTCCGGTTGAGCCAAGTTATGAGCCTCTTAATGCGTGTGCATTATATACCCCCCATACCAAACTGTGCCGGTATAAGCTGAGCGAAAAGCACTGGAAAGAAATTAACCCTGCCAGATTCAATTTGCCTGTTTGCCGTAAAATCTATGAAGAAGAGTCGGTGTGTTTTCATCACTCAATATTGATGGGGACAAAAGCAGATATGGACCTGATTGTCAAGGCCATTGAAAAAATATACGACAATGTGCAGGAGCTATAACATCAGGTAGATTTATCGTTCATTCGTGTTTTTTCAAAAGATGTAGTATGTGATAAAAATAAAGGCCAAATCGCCCAGTGCCCACAATTTCAGATTAAGCCACCATTTACGTTTTTTTACTCCTGCATAAATATAATCATTGGGAATCAGTAAAACTAAAATTCCTATTAAGACGAACAGGACAAGAAAAACGTTCTTGGCGGCACCGATTGAAACACCGGCCAGCCATTCAAAGTTAAGAATATACCTTATAGCTTTTAGCATTCTGTTTTACTCCTGATTTATGCCAAGCTCTGCTTTCGTTCTGCCAGACGATATACCAGCCCATATAGCCGTTCTTCCGGATGCGGCTGAGTGAATAAACTGACCACGGTGGCAATGACAAGTCCCGCTAAAAACGACCACCATGAAACATAAAGAAACGGGTCCTCGATTTCAAACAAATACCCTTTAAACGCATATAATAAAGCGGAAACTGCAATCCCGCCCAGCAAGCCGAACAGTCCGCCCCACTGCGTAGTGCGGCGCCAAAAAATACCCAACATAAGAACCGAAAAGACAGGCCCCTGGAAGAAAGACAAGAAAGTCTGTATAGCAATATATATCCCCTCAAAATATTGACTTATCGGCGAAGTAATCACACCGAAAATTAACAACCCAACGGTCGCCATTCGGCCCACTATCAAATAATGTCGGTCGGAAGCATCCTTTCTAATGTATTTTTCGTAAATATCTTTAGTCCACAAAGTTGCGGTAGAGTTAAGCATCGAATCAATACTCGACATTAAGCCGGCCAAAAGGGCGGCAAACATCAATCCCACTAACCCCCAGCCGGGAGGAATCAATTCCTTTACCAATAAAGGAAAAGCATTATCACCATCTTTCAAGTCAGGATGCAAAGCAATAGCAATCAAGCCCGGAAATAATACCAGCAATGGTATAAACATTTTCAAAAACGCCCCCCAAATCATGCTTGCCTTAGCATGCCATTCACTTTTGGCCCCCAGACACCGCTGCACGATGGCCTGGTTGCCAATCATATAAGCATTGGCCATCACAAACGTAAGGCCAAAAAGAATGCCTGTCCAGGGAAAGGGAGTTTTGGTATTCGCCGGCTGGATCAGCTCAAAATAATCACGGTAAGAAATTCCCTGGGCGGTAATCTTGTCCACCAGGCCATCCCACCCCCCAACGCGGTAGAGCCCGAGAATCACAATGACAGCACCGCCTACAAACATAATCACCATTTGAATAACATCGGTCAGCACCACGGCGGTCAGCCCACCGCAAAATGTATAAACCCCAACAACAATCGCTGTAATAATGATCGACTGCCAATAGGGCCAGCCCATCAGGGTGTTCAGCAGTCTCGCACTGGCCCAAAAAATAATCCCGAGATCAAAGGCAAAGAAAACAATCCAGGTCACCGAAGCAAGAGTACGAACGTAATCGTTGTAGCGCCTGCCTAAATACTCCGGAATGGTATAGAGCCCCGCCTTCCAAAAATAAGGGATAAAGATAAATGCCGCAAGCAGCATGGCCGGCACTGAGCCTATCCAATCGAAGTTGCCCACCGCAATCCCAAATCGGTACGCCTGGCCCGAAACCCCCACAAAATCCTGGGCCCCTATGTCCGAAACTACAATCGACATTCCGATGGCCCAGAACGGCAGTGCCCTGCCCGCGAGAAAGTAATCCTTAGATGAATGAATAAACCTTTTGAAATAGAGCCCGAGCAGCATGATGCCGAGAAGGTACACAATAACCACCAAATAATCGAGCCCACTTAGCACAACAAAAATCTCCTTATCCTGCAAAACTAATTCTGAATTGAAAAAACCATGTACATATTCTCAATAATAGACTTGCTCTGTTGAAAGGCTCGCAGATGCCATCCTGAGTTTGTCGCAGGCGAGCGATGACTCCTTGATTTTTGACGAGAAAGAGATTCTTCACTTCCCCGTTCGACTACGCTCAGGGCTAAAGGCTGCGCTTCGTTCAGAATGACAAGTTTTGTACGTTTTCAACAGAACATAATAGCCTTTGGTCATCTAATTATCTGTAGATATCTTCCCATCCAATAGGGCAAAAGGAATATGTCGCCGCTATATTC
>Ga0315539_1001538_pt1 | contig 17021 bp, 14 predicted proteins | sample SalMarSW160150MG_FD_203097 | JGI IMG/M metagenome (GOLD analysis project Ga0315539, IMG submission 203097) | Salt marsh sediment microbial communities from the Plum Island Ecosystem LTER, Massachusetts, United States - Salt Marsh Sediment SW1601-150 ... | reverse complement strand
GTAAGTGTGGGTGGGGTTCTGGGTCGCCGCCAACTCGCCGTCGCCGAAGTCCCACTGCCAGGCCGTGGGACTGCCCGCGCTCTGGTCGCTGAAATACACCACCGTGTCGGTGTAGACCGTCGTGGGGGTGTAGGTGAAGGCGGCATCAAGGGGTGTGTAGTTCTTGTCCAGTAGGGGGCAATAGATGGTGTAGGTGATTGGAGGTTGAAGGTTGGAGGTTGGAGATTGGAGATTGGAGATTGGAGATTTGAGGTTTGAAGCTTGAGCTTGCATCACGCCACAAAGCCCGACCAGCAGCCAGAAACCTATGACCAGCACCCCGATGACGGCAGCCGTACGGGCGACACTGCTTCGCCGTACAGTCCAGCTTCCAACCTCCAACTTCCAACTTCCAACTTCCAGACTCAACACGTCAAGCTGCTCCTTCAGCCGCACCGGCGCGACTTCCATAACCCGACGCGGGCAACCGCCGGGTAACATTCAGGTCAGGTAATGAGTATAGCAGCGAGCTTGCACCCTGTCAAGTGCCGATGTAACACGGAAACACGGAAGAACACGGAGACACGGAGTTTTGTCCGCCTTCTGTGTCCCCGTTACTCTCCGTATTTCCATGTTCCGGCCAGTCATGGTATACTTATTACTCAACCCACACAACAATTATACGAAGGAGAAGAGAAAATGCGAAACCTGCTAGGCAAGATTCTGAAGGTACTTGGCGTCCTCATCCTGCTGGTGGTGATCGTGGCGGCTGGCGGGGGCTACTTCGTCGTCAGGCGCAGCTTCCCGACCATCAACGGCACCATCAAGGCAGTGGGGCTCCAATCCCAGGTGGAGGTCTACCGTGACAATTGGGGCATCCCCCACATCTACGCCTCCAACCCCCACGACCTGTTCTTCGCTCAAGGCTACGTCCACGCCCAGGACCGCTTCTGGCAGATGGAGTTCTGGCGGCGCATCGGCTCCGGACGGCTGGCGGAGATCCTGGGGGAGTCCGCTCTGGAGAACGACCGCTTCATCCGCACCATCGGCTGGCACCGCGCCGCCGCCCAGGAACTGGAGCAACTGGACCCGGAAGAGCAGGCGATGCTGGAGGCCTACGCCGAGGGTGTCAACGCCTACCTCTCCACCCACCGGGGCCGCCTGGGACTGGAGTTCACCATCCTGGGCCTCACCGGGGTCAAGTTCGACCCAGAGCCCTGGACGCCGCTGAACACCCTCACCTGGGCCAAGGTGATGGCCTGGGACTTGAGCGGCAACATGAGCGGCGAACTCCTCCGCGCCCACATCGCCGCCCGGCTGGGCACCCCTACCGTCGGCGCACTGGTGCCCCCCTACCCCGACGACTACCCGGTCATCGTCCCCCACCCGCTGACGGGAGCGACGCTGGAGGCGCTGCCTGAGGCCGCCGTTGAATTTCATCCCCTGGGCACAGGAGACGATGTCGGCAGCAACAACTGGGTCATCTCCGGGAGTCGCAGCGGGACGGGGATGCCCTTGCTGGCCAACGATCCTCACCTGGGCATCCAGATGCCCTCCATCTGGTACGAGATCGGCCTCCACTGCGAACCCGTCGGGCCGGACTGCCCCTACAACGTGGTCGGCGCCTCCTTCGCCAGTGCCCCCGGCGTCATCATCGGCCACAACGACCACATCGCCTGGGGGGTCACCAACCTGGGGCCAGACGTGCAAGACCTCTTCATCGAGCGGGTCAATCCGGAGAACCCCAACCAGTACGAGTACCAGGGGGAGTGGCTGGATATGGAGATCGTCCGCGAGGAGATCCGCGTCGCGGGCGAGGAGGAGCCGGTGGTGATGAACGCCCGCCTCACCCGCCACGGTCCCATCATCAACGACGTGGTCGGCGGCACGGAGGAGGAGTGGGCCTTGGGCTGGCAACCGCTGGCCCTCTCCTGGACCGCCCTGCAGCCGGGCACACTGATGCAGAGTGTTATTCTCTTGGACCAGGCCAGCAACTGGGAGGAATTCGGGGAGGCGCTCTCGTACTGGGACGTGCCCAGCCAGAACTTCGTCTACGCCGACGTGGAGGGGAACATCGGCTACCAGGCCCCCGGCCGCATCCCCATCCGCGCTTCCGGCAATGGCTCCATGCCGGCGGCCGGCTGGACGGGGGAGTACGAGTGGGTGGACTACATTCCCTTCGACGAGCTGCCCCGCGCCTTCAACCCGCCGGAGGGGTACATCGTCACTGCCAACAACGCCGTCGTGGGGCCGGACTACCCCTATTTCATCTCGATGGACTGGGACCCCGGTTACCGGGCGCGGCGGATCGTGGAGCTGATCGAGGCCGATCCTTCTCTCTCACTGGAGGATTTGCAAGCTATCCACGGGGATAGCAGCCCCATCTACGCCCAAGACGTGCTGCCTTATCTCCTGGCGCTTTCCAGCGACGAGCCTCGCCTGGCGGAAGCGCTGAACCTGCTGCGAGCCTGGGACGGGCGGGCGATGCGGGACAGTGCCGGAGCCGCTCTCTTCGAGGCCTTCCGCCTGCACCTGATAGACCTGACCTTCGGCGACGAGCTGGGGGAGCAACTCCTGCGCCAGGCGCGGGGCACGGCAGGGGTCGCGTTGGTGAGCCTCCTGGCCGACGATGTCTCCCCCTGGTTCGACGACGTGACCACGCCCCAGGTGGAGACGCGAGACGGGATATTGATGAAGGCACTGGAGGAGGCGGTGGAGGAATTGACCGAGACACTGGGGGGAAATATGGCCCGCTGGCGATGGGATGATCTGCACACCGCCACCTTCGAGAACCAGAGCCTGGGGCAGTGCGGCATTGGCCTCGTTGAGGCCATCTTCAACCGGGGGCCGGTGCCGGTGGATGGCAGTATCGCCACCGTCAATAACACCGGCTACAGTCCGAGCGATCCCTACGGCGTGGTGATTGTTCCCTCCTACCGCCAGATCGTGGATGTAGGGGACTTCACCCGCTCGGTCTCGATGCACACCACCGGCCAATCCGGCCACCCCTACCACCGTCACTACGGCGACATGATTGATGCCTGGCGCAACATCGAGTATCACCCCATGCTGTGGCAGCGGGCCGCCGTGGAGGCGGATGCGGAAGGTGTGCTGGTGCTGGAGCCGTAGCGGGTTGCAGCTTGGAAGTCAAAGACTATGCTCAAGATTACAACCTACAACGACGTCACCCGCTTTGATCTGGCCCGCACCCTCGCCGGTCGTGGGCGCTACTGGACCGCCGCCTACCTGGTGGATGATCTGATGGTGGACACCGGCTGCGCTTTCAGCGCGCCAGAGTTGGCGGAGGCGCTGTCAGAAGCACCCCTCGTCGGTATCGTGAACACCCATTCTCACGAAGACCACATCGGCGCCAACGGCTGGCTGCAACGCCAGCGTGACGAGCTGGAGATTCGAGCCCACCCGCTGGCCCTACCCATCCTGGCCGATCCGCGGGGCCGGCAACCGCTGCATCCCTACCGGCGCGTCATGTGGGGCTGGCCCGAACCATCCCAAGGCAAGCCCCTCTCCGACGGCGAGGTCATCGAGACCAGGCACTACCGCTTCCAGGTGGTCTATACCCCTGGCCACAGCCCCGACCACATCTGCCTGTACGAACCCGAACAGGGCTGGCTCTTTTCTGGCGACCTGTTCGTGGGCGGGCGGGATCGCGCTCTGCGGGCCGGGTACGACGTGTGGGGGATTATCTCCTCGCTTAAACGGATCGCTGCGCTACCAGCAACCACGCTCTTTCCCAGCAGCGCGCGCGTGCGCCACGGCCCGGCGGCTGAACTCGCGGCCAAGATCGCCTACCTGGAGAAGTTGGGCCAGCAGGTGCTGGCGCTCCAGCGGCAGGGGCGGAGCGTGAACGAGATCGTCCGCACCCTGCTCGGCGGCCCGATGCTCATCGAGGTCATCACCCTGGGGCACTTCTCGCGGCGGCGGTTGGTGCTCTCGTACCTGGGAATGAACGAGGAGGATTCCGCCGCGGGCTGAGCCCTGAGGCTGTATACTATTGACCTGAGCTTGCCGATGCAGTGGATTTTGCCCGTCCTACCGGATCAGAAACCCGGCCGGGGCGGCCAGCAGCCATGATTCTCCAGGCTCACATAACCACGCAGGTGAGGGTGTATTCGATGCCATCAACCAGTTGGATCTCGTTGACGACCAACTCCCCCAGCGCAGCAGTGTCTGGAACCTCGACGAAGGCGATCACTTCATAAGGTCCCGTGACGTTGTGGGCGCTCTTGACCCCCTCGATGTCCGATAGGGCCTCGATCACCCCCTCGCCCATGCCAACCTCTACGTTTGCCAGGATGTAAGCTTTGACACTCATCGTTTCTCTCCTTTCGTTTCGTTTATAGATCGTTTACAGAACATCCGAGATCGAGATGCCACGCTCGTGGGCGCGTTGCACCATCCACTCCTTGATGTCAGCCGGAGGCGGGGGAACCTCGCCCTCAGGCCGGCGCTCCAGGTGCAGCGCGTCGGTAGGACAAACCGTGGCGCACAGTCCACAGCCTACACAACGGGCGTAGTCCACCACACAAACATCTTCGGGAACGGAGAGGGCATCGAACTGGCAACGCTCCAGGCAGTCACCGCAGCCGGAGCACACCTCGGCGTCCACGACGGCGTGAAAGTCGGAGCGGACGGCGGTGGTGGGGACGCCAAACTCGGCCACGCTGCGCAATATCCCGCAGCAGCAGGTGCAGCAGTTGCAGATGTAGTAGTGCTGGTCGCGGTAGTTGCCGGCGGAGTGCACCAACCCGGCCTCCTCGGCCTCGTGTAGGATTTGCAGCGCCTCCTCTTTGGTGATGGCCCTGTCCACCTTGCTGTGGTCGAACGCGCCCTCAACCGGCGCGAAGACCAGGCAGTTCTCGATGGGGTGGTCACACCCCTTGCCGATCAGCCGCTGCTGGACGCGGCAGATGCAATCTCGCACGCCCCACGATTTGGCATCCTCCAGCAATTCGGAGGCCCGCTCGTAAGGAAAGACCTCCAAATCGAAAGGGATCGCCTCTCCGACGGGAATGACGCGGTGAACGGCGGGTGCTTCGCGGACGATGCTGCCACCCTGCGTCTCCTGAAGATATTGCTCGAACAGCGTCGCCAGTTCCTCGTCCATGCGGGGCAACTGCTCCTCGTAGAGGCCAACGGCGAAGGGCATCAATCCGAAGAGGAGCTGGCCTTTACCTTTCTTGATGCGGATCTGTCCTTTGCGAGCCATCCCTTTGAGGGTGCGGTAGGCCGTGTCAGCGCCCACGCCGGCGCGGGCGGCGATGTCGGCGGCCGGCTCGCGGGTCAGGCGCATCACGCTGGCCAGCGCCGCCTCCTCTAGCGTGAAGATCTTGGCCAGCAGTCGCAGTTCCGCGCCGCTCTCGGTGGCAGGAAAGCCGTTGGGGATAGCGTCCAGTCGTCGGGCCAGTTGGCGATAGATGTCCTCAGTCATTCCTCGTTCTCCTTTTCTTTTCTCGATGTAGGTGCAGCTTCCACCCCGATACTCAACATGTTGAAGCCCGTACCGCCGGTGACGCGGAGATTCTGGCTGCCGCACTGGCAACCTCGAGCCAGGGCCTGCACCATGATCGTTCTGGGTTGCTCATCCGCCCACTTGCTCAGATCGGCCTGCCTCCCGCAATCTGTGCACGTCATCTCCAGAGGCACAGTCTCAAAGTGCAGCGTCGCCCCCTCAGCCAAAGAGCCCTTGCTGAGATGCTCGAAATAGAACTCGACACATCCAGGGACAACGAACGACATCCTGCCCACCTGGAGGTAGATATCGGTGATTCGCTGGCCTTGGGCGTACTCCAGGGCCAGGTCCAGCATCGCCTCGGTTATGGACGCTTCGTGCATCAGGACTCCCGTTTCTTGGCCAGTTTAGTCCGTATCCAGCCCAACCATCCCTCGAGACCCTGACCCGTGAGGGCAGAGACCTCAAACACCGCCAGGTCTGGGTTGATCCGGAGGGCGTTCTGGCGCAGCACGGACGCCTGGGCCGGGAGGTAAGGCTCCAGATCAATCTTGTTGATGACCACCGCCTGGGCGGTGGCGAAGGCCATCGGGTACTTGAGCGGCTTGTCGTCGCCCTCGGGCAGGCTGGCGACCACCACCTTGGCGTCCTCGCCCAGGTCCCAGCCGGTGGGGCACAGCAGATTGCCGACGTTCTCGATGATGACCACGTCGGCGTCTTCCACGTCCAGTTGCTCCAAAGCCACCTGGATCATGCGCGCCTCCAGGTGGCATCCGCCGTCGGTGTTGATCTGCACCACCGGCACCCCAGCGGCACCGATGCGCTCGGAGTCCAGGCTGGTAGTGGGGTCGCCCTCGATGACCGACAGGCGCAGCTCCCCATGCAGTTTCTCGATGGTGCGCTCCAGCAGTGTGGTCTTGCCAGCTCCCGGCGAGGCGATAATGTTCAGCACCAACACGTCCTGCTGGACGAACCTCGCCCGGATGGCATCGGCCAACAAAGCGTTGGCTTCGGTGATACTTTTTAACACGGGGATTTTGACCATTTACGCCGTCCCTTCTAACGACAATTGGACTCTGAGTGTCATTGCGAGGCACGGGTTTTCTGCCGAAGCAATCCCCTACTTGCGCATTGGAGATTGCTTCGCTCCGCTCGCAATGACACAATGTAACTACGAAACGTCCACCAGCGAAGACAGCCGGTTGATGGATTCCTCGACGAACTGATCGTTGGCGATATTGATCTCGATGGCCTGCTCAGGGCAGACGTCCACACAACGACCACAACCCCGACACTCGTCATTTATAACTGCCCGGCCGTTGACCAGACTGATTGCGTCCACGAAGCACACGCCCTCGGTGCAAGCTCCACAGCCCACGCATCGGTCGGTCACTGTGACCGTCACACCGGGCATTCTGGTGGTTTTCGTGCCGATCTGCGGGGCAATGTGAGGCAGCACCCGCCAGAGGCAGCAGCAGGGACAGCAGTTGCAGATCGTCAGCAGCTTGTCGCCGGGGCCGACGCCGAGCCACACGGTATCGAGCTTGTTGCGGCCAATCAGGTGAACCAGGCCCGCTTCGCGGCAGCGTCTCACGTGCTCCAGCGCCTCTTCTTTCGTCACCCGGCGTCCGAGCCTGGGGTTGATCCCCCTGGCCGCCTCACCGAGAAAGAGACAGCCCAGATCAATGGGATAATCCTTGCACTTCATGGCATCGCGGCAGACGCAGAAGTTCATAATCCAGTGATAGCTGGCCTTCTCGATGAAGTGCTCCACCACCTGAGAGGGCAGCACCATCTCGCCGGGCCTATCGAGCTCCTGGTTCACTGGGATCACCCGATCCTGCGGCAGATAGATAATGTCGTCCCCTTCGAAGAGCAGGCGATCCGTGATCCAGCCGACGAGGGGTATCCGCGTCAGCCTGGCCAGGCGAAAACGGTAAGGGAACATTCTCTGTATGAGCTTAACGAACCAAATGGGTCGACTCATGGTGATACCAGGATCACTGATGCACTGAGGACACTGACTGCACTGAGGCCCTCAGTGTTTTCAGCGACCTCAGTGGCTCAGTGGTTCAAACGCTCACCCCAACTCCTCCAACGACCGCCGAATCTCCTTCAACTCTCTGTCCGTGATGCCCCACAACTTCGCTGCTGCTTCGTCTACCTGTGCCTCCACCACCGCCAGGCCGACCTCGTCCCCCGCCGCCGCCAACTGATGCGCCTGCTGTGATAATGCCGTCAGCCAGGGAGACTGCATTCCCGACGCCAAACGCACGGAAGTGCTTATCGCTACAGTCTTTTGTTCCTCGCCCAATTCAGAAACTGTTCCACATTTGCCTCAAAGGCTTCACCTGGTGAGGTAAACTGATCAGAAGCATGTTCTACCAATGCTGATTTGCCTGGATACTGGTCGAATAGTTGCCCGCCGGTCAAGAACTCAACTGAGACTATGGCGTTATCAATCACACTTTGAGCTTCTGCATCTAGGTCCTCGAAGTCATCCAAAGCGCTAAACACAACCCGTTTGCACTTCATCAGTTCTGCAATACTCAAGTATTTGGCTATTTCACTGGCTGAGAGTTCCCTACCGTTTGTCTTGCACTCTCCGATGACAAGATCTCCATCCTCGATCCAAGCAACATCTATTTCCATCTCCGGGACCGTGGTTTCTATTCCCTCTCTTGCTTGGAGCTTGATGCCGGGGAACCAACCTATGATTCTGCTTGATGCAAAGTTGCTTTGTTCCACCGCGTAGCTCAGCGTCAAAAGGTGGGGTATAACACCTAACTCGTGTGCCCTGGCATAAAGTGTGTTCAGGCGATACTGCCATTGAACAACGTTGACGTCAAGCGGAATATTCACGGCTTGTTGACATCCTGTGCACCGCATCCTTGAACTGAAATTGTCTATGTAAAGCCATTGCTTTGTACGGCAAACTGGACATTGGAGTTCAGCTCCTCTAAAGACAAGACTTTGTTGAATGAGCCAATCAACAAAGCCTCTTGCCGTATTAGTGTTGAATTTGAGGGTGTTTTTCATTTGGCCAAACGTTTGTAGTGCCCTGTCGTGGCGATCCGACGCGATTGCTTGCATGATCTGCCCCACTCGATCGTCTGAGCTTGCAACTGATAAGTCTCTGAATATATCACGTAGACGCGCTTTGAATTCCTTCGCCTGTCTGAGTTCAGCGAGTTGGTCAAATAGCTCGTATACAGTGCGACCCGATAATAGCCATAGTCTGCTCACTCCTCCTGCGAGCTGGATTAGTCTTTCCGCAATGCCACCCTTATCGGACAGTTCAGCGATATAGCCAGCTATCTCAGCAAATGTCTCAATCATCTCCCATGGCGTGGGGGCTGTGAGTTCGATGTATCTGTCAATCACGTCCCCCCACCTCAAGAACGATAGCCCTGTTCTAGACACGCGATAGTATGCAGTGATCCAGGTTCCCCAGCTCAACACATTCAAACGTGGTAACTTATACTCAGGTAGGTCAATGTCCACATAATAGTATTGTGGATGTCTACAGTGCTTGACTACGTCGGCTTGAGGGGAAGGAATGCGTACTCTTCCCTCATGAAAAAAGACCTCTTGTTGGTCTCTGATCCCAAGAAAGAATTGGCGAGCGTAGAACCTGTCCAAGTCGCTCGTCGCGACTTCAATCCCAGTCCCCAACTCTCTTGCAAGATCTTGTAACTCTCCGGTCGATATTGTCTTTGACAAGATAAAGGCTCCAGCAAGACTCCCCTCTCTCTGTGGGAACAAACGACTAATGTCACTTGTCCTTGCTTCTACAACTTCCCTTGGTAGCCATAGTGGTAGTTTGTTGTAGGGAAGGTAACGCTGCGCCCTCAGGTTCCAGAACCAACAGAGGTCTTCTACTGATATGCCCTCCGAGACTATAAGCAAGTCTTGAACATCATGGACTATTGACGTATCTGAATACTCTCGGAGTTCTCGACCTTCCCCTTGCTCAGTGAGGTCAATCAGGGTGTAATCCAATAGAGGCAGAGGATTCCCGTATTTTGGTGGCTCGTCACCAATCACGAAATCCAGGAAGTTGTCGCCCAGCTTCACACGTTGTAGTGGTATGAGATCGTCCAAAGTCAGATCGTATCTGAAACCACCTTTGCTCAGGATTGAGGATGCCCAGTTCTCGTTCAAGCATCCATACCTGGCCTTTATGTACAACTGTAAAGGATTATCTGCTGGAACATCAGGAACTAGAGCTTTGGGGAAACTTTCGCGTTTATCATACGCACCGACACCTAGCAACGCCGAATATAGAGATTGACCACGTATGGCCTCTCCATTAGGTGCAGGATTCCTCCATTGAAGGATGTGGTCTTTTCGTTCTTGTTTCGCTCTTGGGTACTTCTTGGCAGTCATATCTAATAATTGCTCTTCCGTTGCTCCGTCTAGCTCAACACAAGAAATCACTGTGTCTGGATCATACGCAGTCAGAAGGCGCCACCATTCTTCCGACAGACCAACCGATATATCATAGGGAATTATGCAAAAATGCTTTCCCCCCCAAGTCAAGGAACATAGCTGGATAATGGTATCACAATGATCGATATTTCCTGCAATGTAAGCAACCCTCGGTGGTCGAATGGTTCGGGTTACGATCTTTGGGCCTTGGAGTCGTGTATACATACTCTGACCTCCCTGCTACAAAGCTCTGCCTCGGGCCTGCTCGACGCCCACGCGCAAGTCTTCCTCGGTGTGCACTTTCTTGGCCACCTGGCGGATGGCCTGAGCTAGGTTTTCGGCGGCTGTGAGATTAGCGCTCATAGATGTCTCCCCTTCTTCAAAGCCTGATCAGCTTCTCCAGCCACTCGATTTTCTCATGTTTTCTTCTCCAGAACAGGTCTTCCCATAAGTAGTGAACAGCAAGCATCCGGTATCCACCGAAACGTTGGTTGAAAAGAGCCATAAGTGTGTCCACGGGGACTGGCTCGTCTGGCTCTGCGTCGAAGAACAGCCTGGAGTAGATCTTCTGCTCCCAGGGGGAGATGTGGTTCAGTTCGTCCAGATGGTGAAACACGTCGCCCAGAATATACCCCACGGAAGCAGGGCCAATGCCATAGAGTCCGATCAGGGCTTCCCGCTGCTCTTCTCTGGATTTGCTCCTCAGCTCAAACTCGTCAATCTCCCGTCTGACAAAAGCCCCCGTCACTCTCTTGATGGATTTCGCTCGATAACCGACTTTCAACTGCCGGAGCTCTTGTTCAGTCGCTCGATCAACGACTTCTGGTTCCCAGAAACAGTAGAGCTCTTTATCATCGTAGGAAAGCATGGTTCCATAGTTTTCGAACAAGGCCTGCATCATGTTCACCGAACGCCGTACGGTGGCGTTCTGCAACACTATGGCGATGATCAGGTACTCGTAGAGAGAGCTGTAGTTCGCAGGCCGCATGCCACGCCATTTGTCAATGACTGGACCCAACTGAGGATCGTCTCCGAATCTCCGGTTGAAATCGGTCAGGTCCAGTTGCAGACTGCAGCGATAGCCGATTTCATCGGTAAGACCATCCAGGAAATCCTGGCCCAATTCGCCCCTCGACCAGATTGAAAGCGAGATCTCAGGCTGATCAACTGTCCCTCGGTTTTCAAACTTCAATCCCAGAGGCACGTTTTGCCAAAGCATGGTCTGCCACCGAATTCCCGACTCCCACTCATTGTCCGCCGATGGAAAGTGGTCGGGCTTGTGCATGGTAGCGTCGAAGTTAAATGGAGCTTTTGGAAAAAGCTCGATAACACGCTTGGCCTCTAACACCAGGGGCTTGCTCATAGGTATCTCCTGTGCACTCATCACGTCCCTATGATACCACAACTCCGCGCTGCCGTCAATGTCGCTACTGGACGCAAAAACGCGGGCCGCGCTCACGGATAGCGGCCCGCCTTGTCATTTATTCGCCACCCTCTAAGGAAGTTCACAGACGTAAGGCTGGCCCTCGCCGAGCACCTCGTGGACGTGCACCATCCACTCGCTGATGGGGATGCTCTGGGGGCACTTGTCCTCGCACTCGCGACACTGGATGCAGGCACTGGCGCGGGCCTCCTCGGGTATCCAATCGTTGTATTCAATGCGCGAGTAGTCGGCCTTGTCGTACATCACGCCCTGGTTGTAGACGGCAAAGTTGCGCGGAATGTCTACCCCGTTCGGGCAGGGCATACAATATCCGCACTCCGTACAGGGAATAGGGCAAAGCCCCTGATACTTCTCCCGTACCCGATCGAACAGCGCCAGCTCCTCCGCCGTCAGCGTGTTGACGCCCGATACGCCCGCACTGGCGACGTTCTCTTCAACCTGCTCCATCGTGCTCATGCCGCTGAGCACCACCGATACCTCAGGCTGGTCCCAGAGCCATTGCAGCGCCCAATCGGCGGGCTTACGTCTCCTGGCAGAGGTGTTCCAGAGGTGCTGAATTGGCTGAGGCGGGTTCACGAGTCTACCGCCCAGAATAGGCTCCATGATCACCACGGCCAGCCCCCTGGCCGCCGCGTATTGCAGCCCTTTGGTACCGGCCTGGTTTTCTACGTCCATGTAGTTGTACTGGATCTGGCAGAACGTCCACCCATCATACGCGTCTATGATTTCCTGGAAAACTTCATACTCGTCGTGAAACGAGAAGCCCAGGTGCCCGATGCGCCCATCGGCGATAGCTCCTTCAGCCCACTTCAGCACACCCAGATCGCGCACCTTGTGCCAGCTCTCCTCGTTCAACGAGTGCAGAAGATAGAAGTCAATTTGATCGGTCTGCAGCTTTTCGAGCTGCTCGTTGAGAAATCTGTCAAAGTCTTCCCAGACTTCGACCTTCCAACAAGGCAACTTGGTGGCCAGCTTGACCTTCTGCCGGTACCCTCCTTTGAGCGCCCGGCCGACGAACAGCTCACTATTCCCACCGTGGTACGGATACGCCGTATCAACGTAGTTCACGCCGTGGTCAATGGCGTAGTGAAGCATCCCGGTCGCTTCTGGCTCATCAATGTTGGAGTGCTCCTTGTTCTTGATGGGAAATCGCATACACCCAAATCCCAGGGCGGAAACTTCCCAATCCAGCTTCCCAAATTTACGATATCGCATTGTATGAAACTCCTCATACAAGACCCTAAGGGTTTTCTGAAACCCTTAGGGTCTTTCCAAAGTTGTCAGATGCGCGTCTTCGGATCGAGGGCGTCTCGCAGCCCGTCGCCCAGGAAATTGATGCTGAGGACGGTGAGCAGAATGAAAAGGCCGGGAAAGATCCACATCCACGGCTCCGATTCCAGGTGGTGGTAGGCCTGGTCCAGCATGTTGCCCCAGGTGGCGGTGGGGGCCTGAACGCCTACCCCCAAGAAGCTGACGTAGGCCTCGTTCAGAATGGCAGCGGCTACCCCCAGCGTGCCTGAGACGATGACGGAGGCCATGCTGTTGGGCAGGATGTGGCGGAAGATGATGAAGCTATTCGGCGTACCAATGCAGCGAGCCGCGGTAACAAATTCCTGTTCTTTAAGCGAGAGGTAAGTGGCGCGCACGATGCGGGCCAGATACATCCAGCTCGTGAGACCAATGACTACGATAATGACGATCACGCTACCGCTGAACGACCGGCCCAGCAGTTTAAAGGTCGGCACCTTGCCACTGAGGAGCTTGGACAGCAGTATGAGCAGGAACAATTGGGGGATATTGAACATGGCCTCGGTGAAGCGCATGAGGACGGCGTCAATAGGGCCTCCGTAGTACCCGGCGATGGACCCGACCAGCACGCCTACGATCACAGAGACGATAACGGCACAGACGCCGATGATGATGGAGATCTGACCACCATAGATAGTGCGGGCCAGGATGTCACGGCCCGTGCCGTCGGTGCCGAAGGGATGCTCCCTCGAAGGCGGAGAGAGCGTGATGGACAGATCGTTACGGTTGGCGTACTTCTCACTATACACCAACGACCCCCCGATGACGTACAGTACGATCAGGATCAGCAGGCAAGCGCCAAACATGGCCATCTTGTGACGGCGGAAGCGCCGCCAGGCCATCTGGGTGGGAGTCCAGGCTCGCCGCTCAGAAACGGCAGCTTGTGTCTCCGCTGTCGCTTCAGCTACAGCCATAGCTTCATCCTTTCAATCATATCGAATGCGCGGGTCGAGAAAGGTGTAGGTGATGTCGGTGATGATCTGGAACATAACTACGGCAATAGAGATGAGGGTGAGCACCCCCATGAGGACGGGGATGTCGGTGTCTTGGGCGGCGTTCCAGAAGAGCCGTCCCATCCCCGGCCAGGCGAAAATGGACTCGGTGACGACCGCGCCTCCCAGCAGGATAGGCAGATCCATGCCCACGATGGTCACCAGGGGCAGGGACGCGTTCTTGAGGGCATGACCCAGGAGTATCACTCTCTCGGGAAGCCCCTTGGAGCGGGCAGTGCGGATATAGTCCTGGCCGATCACCTCCAGCATGTTGGCACGGATGAAGCGGCTGTAGCCAGCGATGCTCATGATGGACATGGTGGTCACTGGCAGGACCATGTGCCACACCACCTGAGGAATCGTCTTCCCCACAGCGAGGTCGTACATACCCACAGTGGGGAAATAGGGAAGCCCCCATTTCTTGAAGTAGACGGCGAAGACAAACATCATTATCAGCGCCAGCCAGAAGATGGGCATGGAGTAGCCGATGAACGACAGCCCGGTGAAGACGTGATCGAAGAGCGAATACTGGCGGATGGCCGAATAGATGCCGATGAAAAGCGAAAAGACCAGGATGACCACCTCAGTGGTCAGCATCAGCATCAGGGTATTGGGCAATCGTTCAGCGATGATCTCGCTCACTGGCCGCTTCTCCATGAAGGACTGGCCCCAATCGCCGCGCAGGATGCCCAGCCGGGTGCCTTTTGTGTCGGGCACACCGTCGTCGTCCAGGTCAATATCCATCCAGTCGTTGCCGATCAACCAGACGGCGTATTGGACCGCGATCGGTTTATCCAGGCCCAGTTGGCGGGTCAGTCGTTCGCGGTCCGACGAGCGGATGCGCCGGCGGCCGCCGAACGAGGCCAGCGGGTCTCCCATGGCATTCATGAGCACAAACAAGACAACGCTGATGATCAAAAGCAGCGGGATGGCCTGCAGGAGACGGCGGATAATATATCTGGCCATACGCCCCTCCCAAAGAAAGATGAGCAGTTGAGACCGCTGGACTAGTGTCCAACAGGAGCAGGTGAGTAGCTCGACAATGTTGGCTTTCGCGCCAAGCGTCATTGCGAGAAGCGGAGCGACGAAGCAATCTCCACCGTTGCCTGCAATTGAGGGCAGGAGATTGCTTCGCTACGCTCGCAATGACATCAACCTAACATTGTCCAGGTAGTGATGATAAGCGAGGAGAGGAGGGGGACGGGTTTCCCCTCCTCTCCTCTCGTGCTTGTCCTGAGCCCGTCGCTTGTACTGAACTTGTCGAAGTGAAGGGCTTCAGGCAAAGACTTTAGTAAACATCCCACTCCCAGCAGTTCCAGAAGGGGGTTGCCCCGGAGACTTTGATGTTCCCCGTGTGCCTGTTGATGGCCCACACGTCGTTGTCGTGCCACACACCCAGCCAGTACACCTTCTCGTTGATGATCTGACCGATCTGGTGGAAAAGCTCGATGCGCTTGTCGGGGTCCATTTCGAGCGCCTGCGCCTGGACGAGAGCATTCAGCTCCTTGTCGCAGATACCGTACCAGTTCGCGCCAGCGGGGGAGTCTTCCGAGGGGATCTCGGAGCAGAGCCATTGATCCTCGTTCGGATCGGGGAAATCGCCGACGTCAGACCATTGGGCGATGTCGAATTGGCCGGTGGCGATGGGCCCGCCCTCGCCGTAGGAGTTCCAGAAGATGTCGTAGGAGCCGTTCTGGATCTCGATCCCGATGCCCACATCGGCCAGATACTGCATAGCCACGACCTGGGTCTGCTCCCGCACCTCGCGGCCAGCGGTAGTGGCGTAGGTGAGAACCAATTCCACACCATCTTTATCACGGGTACCGTCGCCGTTGGTGTCCACCCAGCCGGCCTCATCCAGAAGCGCCTTGGCCTTCTCCGGGTCATACTTGTAGGGGTCGGCGTCTGGGTAAGAGTAGGGCGTTTCCTCCCACTTGGTGAGAGGCGGGTAGGTCCCGCCGAACAACAGCTCCTCGCAGATGGCGTCGAAATCCACGGCGTAGGCGATGGCCTGGCGCACGCGCACATCTTGCAGGGCCACGTGGCCATTCTCGGCTGCGGTCTCATCGGTGTTGAGGTTGAAGAACCAGCTCTCGTTGTAGCCAGAGAGCACCGTGACTATATCTACGTCAGGCAGCGCTTCGATGGTAGGGATATCGGCGTAGGAGAGGAAGATGCCGATGTCGGTATCGCCGGTCTTGATGGCGGCCATCTGAGCCTCGTCGTCAGGCACGATCACGATATTGATCTGATTGAGCTTGGGCCGACCGCGCCAGTAGTTGGCGTTGGCTTCGAGGATCAAGTGGCTGGCCGCCTTCCACTCCTTGACGATGAAAGCGCCGTTGGAGACAGTGGGATTGCGGTTCCAGTCGGCGCCGTCAATCGTCCCTTCGGCCTCGAAGACCGGCCTCAGAACGTGCTCGGGCAGGACAGAGCTAGTACCCACAAAAATGGTGGTGGCCCAGGGAGCGAAGGGTTCGGTGAATTTGAGCACCAGCGTATAGTCGTCCTCCGCTGTGACGCTCTCCAGGTATGGATCATAGGGCCAGGTGGTCTGCACCTCGACGTTCGCCGGGTCCACGATCATCTCGTAGGTAAAGACGAAGTCGTCGGCGGTCACCGGTTCGCCGTCCGACCACTTGGCCTTTTGGTTCAGCGGAATGGTGATCGTCGAGCCGTCCGCGGAGATGAGGCCGTTCTCCTTGGTGGGGAACTCGGCAGCCATTTCGAGGGAGGGCTCAAGGTTGTCGTCCCAGTGCCACAGCCCGGGGTTGAAGATGTTGTACACCAGCATGCCGTACCACATCCCAGAGTACATAAAGTTCAGGCTATCGGGCTCCTCGAAAAAGGTCATGGTGACAACACGCGGCTTGGCCAACAACTCTGCCGCCTCCGCTGCCGTGGGGATAGCGAACTTCCAACCTGGGTGAATGAGGCTGGGATTCGCGATGTAGGCGAAAGTTGCATCTTCCTCATGCTTGGCGTTGGTAGCGGCCACAATTGCTGAATAGGCCGGCCCACTGCCCAGATACTTCTCGGCCAGGGTCCACAGGTTGTCGCCCAGCTTCACGGTGTAGGTCGCCTCCTCCTGCTGCGTCGGGGCAGCGCTAACCACACTGGCCGCCAGCAGGTTGACCACCATCACTAGCGCCAAGGCAACACAAACCGCTTTCCTGGTAAACATTTTTCTCCTCCTTAATAATTTTACTCAGGGTGTTTCCGCAATTCAACCAATCTAGCACACAGGCTCATTGATCTTGACTCGTCACCTCCTTTCGCAAATGAGCTTTCTCGGAAAGTCCCACAGCGCGTTTTCACGAGTGAAAAGCCACTTGGAACATCCGGCGTCTTAACAATTTACCCCCACCTTGTGCGTGTGGTATCATGGGTGTAGATA
>Ga0315539_1001534_pt1 | contig 17044 bp, 17 predicted proteins | sample SalMarSW160150MG_FD_203097 | JGI IMG/M metagenome (GOLD analysis project Ga0315539, IMG submission 203097) | Salt marsh sediment microbial communities from the Plum Island Ecosystem LTER, Massachusetts, United States - Salt Marsh Sediment SW1601-150 ... | reverse complement strand
ATTCCTGCCAGGCCATGATCACTCAACTGCGTTTTCGAGGGCTGGACGACGGGGATGGCAGCGCTTTCGAGAGGCTGGCCAAGCGCAAGGCCCTGATCCTCCCCATCCTGAACACGGGGGTGGCGCTGTGGACGGAGGACGGTGCCGTGCGACAAGCGCGGATAGCCATAGGCCCGGTGGCCACGATGCCTTTCGTGGCTACGGAAGCGGCCCAGTCCCTGGTGGGCCGGGCGCCTGGCGACGCTGAGGTGGCGGAGGCGGCCAGGCTCGCTGCGGAAGCCGCCCAGCCTCGCTACTCGCTGCTGCGAGGTAGCGCTGAATACCGCAAGAGCATGGTGGAGGTGCTGGTGCGACGGGCCCTGACGCGGGCCGTGACCTTGGTCTCTGGAGAGGAGGGTGGAAATGCCGACTCTTAGCATGGTCCTGAACGGGAAGGACGTCTCCGTGGAGGTCGATCCAGGTGATCTTCTGGTCCACGTGCTGCGCGACAAGCTGGGACTCATCGGCACCAAGGTGGCCTGCGGCGAGGGAGAGTGCGGGGCCTGCACGGTCCTGGTGGACGGGATCACCGTGACCTCGTGTATCTACCCGGCCCTCAAGGCCCAGGGGCGCGAGGTGACCACCATCGAAGGGTTGGCCGAGGGAGGGCGGCTCCATCCCATCCAGCAGGCCTTCGTGGACGTCACAGCCCCCCAATGCGGCTATTGCATCCCGGGCATGGTCTTGTCGGCCAAGGCGTTGCTGGACCAGAACCCGCATCCTGCAAGAGACGAGATCAAAGAGGGCATCTCCGGCAACATCTGCCGCTGCACGGGGTACTATCAGATCGTCGAGGCCATCGAGCTGGCTGCACAGCGAATGGCTGAGGAGGGAGGTGCGGAATGAGCACCAGGGTGCTTGGCCACAACGTCCCCAAGAAGGACGCCGCAACCAAGGTCAGAGGCAGCCGCAAGTTCCCTCAGGATTTCGACATGGAGGACCAAATTTACGCCAAGGTGGTGTGGAGCGAGCATCCCCACGCGCGCGTGAGAAAGGTGGACACCAGCCGGGCTGAGGCTTTGCCCGGAGTGGTGAGAGTGCTCACCGCCAAGGACGTTCCCGTCAATGAGTATGGGATCATCATTCAGGACCAGCCGGTGCTGGTTGGCGTGGGAGACAAGGTCCGCTGGCTCGGCGACCGCATAGCCATCGTGGTGGCGGAGAGCGAGAAGGTGGCCGAGGAGGCACGCCGCCTCGTGGAGGTCGAGTATGACCAACTTCCGGTGGTCAGCGATCCACGCGAGGCCATGAAGCCGGACGCGCCCCTCGTGCACGAAGAGCGAGGCGAAAGCAACGTCTTCCGGCACATCAAGATCCGCAAGGGAGACTTGGAGAAGGGCTTTGCCCAGGCGGACGTGGTGGTGGAGAGCTACTACGTCACGCCTTACGTGGAACACGTCTACATGCAGCCCGACGCCGGCATCGGCTACATCGACGAAGAGGGCCGGGTGACCGTCATCTCCTCCGCCCAGTGGCCTGACCACGACCAGCGGCAGATCGCGCCTATGCTAGATCTCCCCCAGGAGCAGATACGGGAGATTGTGCCCGCCATCGGTGGGGCCTTCGGTGGACGAGAGGATATGCACATCCAGCATCTGCTGGCCCTCTGTGCCTTCTGCGTGCGGCGGCCGGTGAAGATGGTCTTCGACCGCGCCGAGGTCATGACCAGGACCGGCAAACGACACCCCTGGTACGTGAAATACAGGACCGGTGCCAGGAACGACGGCACATTGACGGCGGTGGACATAGAGATCGTGTCAGATTCGGGCGCCTACGCCTCGACCACCGTCCCCGTGTTGGAGGCGGGCACCAGCTTCGCGGCCGGTCCCTACGTGGTGCCCAACGCCAAGGTGGACGCCTACGCTGTCTATACGAACAACGCAGTGACCATGGCCATGCGGGGTTTCGGCACCACTCAGTCCGCCTTCATCTACGAAATGCAGATGAGTAAGCTGGCCGATGCTCTGGGCATGGACCCCGTGGAACTGAGGATGAAGAACCTGTTCAGAGATGGCTCCATCGCCTTGACCGGTCACGAGATGCCCCAGGGCGTGGGCATCAGGGAGGCGCTCAAACAGGTGGCCCTGGCCGCTGGGTGGAGAGAAGAGGACGGGCATTGGGTGCGGCCCGCTCTGGGCAGGCCGTCGGCCCCTCATAAGCGTCTTGGGATCGCGGTGGCGTGTGGTCTCAAGAACGTAGGCTATTCCTTCGGCTCCGATGACAAGTCCACGGTGGGCGTGCAGCTTACTCTGGACGAGGCGGGCCAGATAGCCCGGGTGACCGTGCTCAGCGGGGCCTGCGACGTCGGTATGGGGGTGCAGACCCTCCTGGCGCAGATCGCCGCCGAGGCTCTGGGGGTGGAGTACGATCAGGTCCGGGTCTCCCTGGTGGATACCGCCAAGGTGCCCGACTCCGGAAGTTGCTCTGCCTCGCGGATGGCCTGGATCTCGGGCAACGCTCTGGTGCAGGCCTGCCAGGAGGCGTTGCAGAAGCGGGATCAGGTCCTCTTGGCTGAGTCAGGGGAGACCTTCGTGGAGGCCGAGTTTGAGTTCCACGGCCGGACCGTCTATGAGACCACTCCCTTCGATGCTGATACTGGGCTGTGTGTTCCCCACTTCGCCTATGGCTACGCGGCCCACATAGCTCTCGTGGAGGTGGACATAGAGACAGGTGAGACTGAAGTCCTCAAGTTCTGGGCCGCCCAGGACGTAGGCAAGTCGGTTAACCCGGCCATGATCGACGGCCAGTCCGCGGGCGGCGTGCACATGGGAGTGGGCTATGCCCTCACCGAGGAGTACATCCAGCAGGAGGGGGTGCCCAAGACCCGCTACCTGGCTGACTACTACATTCCCACTGTGATGGACATGCCCCATGAGTTCAGATCGGTCACCGTGGAGGTTCCCGACCCCACCGGTCCGTATGGGGCAAAGGGCATCGGTGAGATGACCACCCTGCCCACCGCGCCGGCTATACTCTCAGCCATCCACGACGCGGTGGGGGTCTGGATCGATCAGTTCCCGGCCACAGCGGAACGGGTGTGGTGGGCGATGCAGGGCAAGAAGTGAGACCCGCGCAGCCACGGAGGAGACTGCCGGGCAGGAGACTACGTTCCGCCGACAGACGACGAACACTGTAGTGAGGGGTGCAGACCAGGGCGGGACCTAGCCCTCGATCTTCTCCATATCCTCGCCGCAGCAGACGAGGGTGCCGCCACCGGCCTCGGTGACCACCACTTCGTTGCCGCAGATGTTGCACCTGTACTTCTCTCCGACCTTCTCCACTGCCATGCTTCACCGACTCCTTTCTTGGCCACGGATGCTGGGCGCTCACAAGTAGCCTGACGTGACTGGGTTCGGCAAGCTGGGGATGCTACCTGGTGAGATCATACCACGGGGCAGACTGACTTGCCACCATCTGGTAGTGTGTGCGGTACCAGTTTCCCATTGACAGAGATAGCGCGTAGGGTAGGCTTGATATGAGGGCCTTGTGCCCTTAGTTTGTCTTGCCCGGATGGATACTATATGAGATTCTCCCACCATCGGCGTGTGAATCCAGCGTCGCCCGCACGCATGGTGATGGCTCTGCTGTTGCTGGTCTCCTCGCTTCCCCTGGTCTTTGGTCCCACCGGAGAGGCAGCCTCTGCTCATCTGCCGAATGGGCGATCATCGTCGTTGCTGGGTTGAGGATCTCGGTACCCGCGGTCTCGCACAATCGCCAGTGGTTCCTGCGAGGCTGCTGCGGTGACACCGAGCGCTGCGCCACGTTGGCCTTGGTGCTGCCGGGCCTATCGTGCTATGTTGTGGCAAACAGGAGTCACGGTGTGGCCTGTTCGTGGAACCGAATAGCTCGGCCAATAGCATCGTTGAATAAATGAACGGGACAGCCAGCGGAGGGAAAAGGTCGCCAGTGGAGACCGACCTGGAGTTGATCGGGCAAGCTCAGAATGGAGACAGACAGGCCTTCGGTCAACTGGTTAGGCGTCACCATCAGGGAGTGATCAACGTGGTGTACCGGATGTGCGGCAGCATGGACCTGGCGGAGGAAGCCGCGCAGGAGACCTTCATACGGGCGTGGAGCCATCTGCCCAGGTACAAGCCCCGCGCTCCTTTTCGCAACTGGCTGTACCGCATCGCCGTCAACCTGGCTCGTGACGCGTTAAGACGGGAACGGCCGACGGTGGACGTCGAGAGCATACCTCTGGCCAGCGGAGATCAGGGACCGCAGGCCCTGGTAGAGGCACGGGAGCGAGGCGAGATAGTGCGAGAGGCGGTGACAGATCTACCACCAGCCAGCAAGGAGGTACTCGTCTTGCGCGAATACGAGGGGCTATCGTACAAGGAGATCGCGGAGACGCTGGACATCCCCATCGGCACGGTGATGTCCCGTCTGAACTACGCTCGCGGCCGGCTTCGTCAGTCGCTGGCGCCATATCTGGAGGTCCTATGAAGGGACACGTCACGGAATGGCTGGGAGCCTATGTGGACGGGGAGTTGAGTGGTGTCAGGTTGCGTCGCGTCGAGTGGCACCTGAGGGAATGTTCCGCATGTCAGGGAGAACTCGACTGGCTAAGGGCTCTCAGCGGGCTGCTAGAGGAGAGCTCAGCCGTGGAGAGGCGGACTTCACCGGAGCGTTTTGTGGCCCAGGTGGGCCTGCGACTACCCCGACGGCAGGAACGGCCGCCTGCGCAGAGGGCGCTGGAGGTGGGCTGGAAGATGGTCCCGGCAGGATTGCTGTTCTCCTTGGCCTTCGTTCACAGTGTGTTCTTGGTTGCGGGAGTGATACAGGTTGCCCTGTGGATGGGCTTGGGAGGCGAGGTGGGCGCGCTGTTGCTCCCGGGGTCCTCGGGAGGACTATCGCTGCCGGACCTGTCTACTCTCTCACAGGCAAGTGTGGCTGACGCTGTTGGAACGGTCTCGGCGCTAGTTCAAAGCGGCAGTGCGTTGGCCTGGCTCCCTGTGCTGTATCTCTGTCTGCTGTTTGTGATCGGCCTGCTGTACTGTAGCTGGCTGGCTAGCTGGTGGGCACACCGGAGGCATCAACAACTCACGGCCTCGAACCACATTTCGTAGGGGCTAGGAAAGAGAGGAGTGGTATGGAGATGGATCATGCTAAGGTTCTCAAGCGAGCCTGGGGAATACTGTGGCAGTACCGTGTACTGTGGGTCTTCGGGATCATAGTGGTGCTGTGCGCGGCAGGGAGTAGCGGCAATCCGACCATCAATCCGGGCGGCGGAGGTGGCAACGACCAAGCGAATGTGCCTCCGTGGGTGGGGGAGTGGCCACAGTCAGGCTGGCCGCCCACCGAGGCGTGGCCTGAGGCACTCGGTGCATTGACCGCTATCGGGGGCGCAATCGCGGCCATTGTTGTCGGACTGTGCTGTCTAGTTCTGATTCTGACCATTGCCAAGGTGGTGTTCCTCTACATAGGCGAGACAGCGCTGATCCGGATGGTGGATGATTACGAGGAGACGGGCCAGAAACGCGGCATAAGGGAGGGGCTTCGTCTCGGCTGGTCGCGTACCGCCCTGCGACTCTTCGTCATCGACCTGTTGACCCGTCTCCCTGGGGTGTTGATCGCCTTGATGGTGGTCATACTCGGGGCGGGCTTGGTGGCGTTGATGTTCTGGGTCTCCGACAGCGCCGTGCCCATGGTGCTTGCAGCGGTGATGGCTATCGGTCTGGCGTTCCTGGCCATTCTGGTAGGCATTGTTCTGGCTCTGGGCATTTCCCTGGTGCGCCCGTTGATCTTCCGGGTGAGCGCTGTCGAGGGGTTGGGCGTCATCGACTCCATCCGTGTTGGCTTCGACTTCATCAAGACTCATCTGGGGGACACAGTGATCATGTGGCTGATCATGGTCGGCCTTCAGATAGGCTGGGGTATAGTCATGATCCCGGTTGTGCTCTTCCTCCTTCTGGTGGGTGGAGTGGTGGCCGGACTCGCTGGACTGTCCGTGGGCGGATTGTCGAGTTTGGTCTTTGAGGGAGCGCTGCCCTGGATCTTGGGCTTTGGCGTCGGCATACCTGTCTTCATCCTGATCATGGCCGCACCTCTGGTGTTCCTCGGCGGCCTGGCCGAGGTCTTCAAGTCTAGCGTTTGGACCTTGACCTACCGGGAGTTGCGGGCCTTGGGCGGCCCCGCGGAAAGCGGTGGACAGCTTCCGGACGCGAGTGAGGCTGGGGTCTCATAGCCCGGTCCGGGGGCGTTAGCACCGATTGCTGGGGGCACGGTATGCCGTGCCCCTTCGGTTTTCTCATCGCCTCGCGCCGCCGGTGCTCAGGCATCTTTTCGATGGCGTACCTGAGGGCCGTTCTGGGCATGACTTCTCTGTTGCGTTGAACGTATGAGTAGACCTCATCCTGGTGAGTCTTGCTGGCTACCTTGAGCATCCAGCCGTAGCCCTTCTGCACCATGTCATCGGGGTCTGTGAGCAGCGCGTCGGCGACTTCGAAGACGTCCTCTAGCAGCTCTCCTCTTCGTGCCCCGTAGATCAGAGTCACCGCGGAGGCCCTTCTCAGCCACCTATTCTCCGCCCGGGCCCATGCCTTGGCCCGAGCCATTGACTCGGGATAGCGCAGAACGAAGTCGCCCAGAGCGTGAGTGCACAGGTCGTCGCAACTCCCCCAGCCGTCTACGTACACCTTCAGCCATCTCTCGAAGACGGCGAAGTGCCCTGGCTTATGCTGCCTTCGACAGCGAAAGCCCCAGTCAAAGGCGATGGTCCTGAGTTCGGACACGCCAGTGGCGAGCAATTCCTCACAGAGCTCGAGCACTCTGTCTATGCCCAGGGATCGGATCTCTGTGAAGTACTGCGCGGAGACGCTCCTGACGAGGGGCGTTCTCACCCCCAGGAATCTGCCCATGTCCTGCTGGGAGTACTCCGCAACGCGAGTCCTGAACACAGGATCAGCGTGCTCCTCCAATTCGCGACGCATTCTGTCCAATTTCGCTTCCGGCTCCGAATCCACTCTCGCCCCCAACGAGTGCTGTACCGTCATACCTTAGACCGTCGCTGCAATGGTCAGGAACAGTCCGCGGCAACCACCGTTTTCCGGAACGTCGCAGGCACAGGCACGGGGCCACACTGCCGGCGCCGCTCCGGACGATACGAGGTCCTTCTCAGCGCGAATCGAAGTAGCGGGCGAGCCGCGCGCAGGCCTCTTCGAGATCCTTACGTGCGACTGAGCCGTAGGAGAGGCGCAGATAGCCCTCGCCATTCGGTCCGAAGACGCTGCCAGGGACTGCGGCGACGTGGACGCGCTCCAGGATGTCCTCAGCCAGAGCCGAGGAGTCGGAGCAGCCCGCGACCCGCACGAAGGCATAGTAGGCGCCGCGAGTGGGATGCCAACCGAGTGGCCGAAGTCCAGACAGGCGGTCCATGAGCAACCGGCGGCGCTCGTCCAGTGTCCTCAGACGCTCCGTTAGCTGCGCCGCAGGCGTGCTCAGCGCGCCCAAAGCTGCCTTCTGAGAGATCACTGTTGCGCAGACGAGCATCGAGTCCTGGACCTTCAGCGCCTGCTCCACGAAGGCTGGTTGAGCCAGCAGATAGCCCACTCGCCAGCCAGTGAGGCTGAAGGTCTTGGAGAAGCTGCCGATGGTGATCACGTGGGAACTGGCTTCGGGCAGGGAGCCCAGACTGAGATGCTTGGCGTCTTGGTACGTGAAGTCTTGGTAGGTTTCGTCGCTGACGATGGTGATGCCCCTGGAGGTCACGGCTGCTGCGATGTGGCGCAACTCCTCTGGCTCGTAGACCGCACCCGTGGGATTGTTGGGCGAGACTACCACCAGGGCGCGGGGCTGGGTCTCCAGGTACGGCTCCAGGTCTGAGAGGGTGAGTTGGAACCCGTGGTCCTCACGAAGGGGGACCTCCACGGGCACGCCGCCCGCAATCCGTACTGCCATCTCATGGTTGAAGTAGAACGGCGAGGGCAAGAGCACCTTGTCCCCAGGGTCCAGGAGGGTGAGGGCAGCGAGCATGAAGGCCTGGTTGGCCCCAGCGGTGATGAGCATCTCTGTGGCAGGGTCTACCTCCAGTCCATGGTGACGGGCGAGCCAGAGACTCAGTGCTTCGCGAAGCGGAGGCAAACCAGCGTCGGCGCCGTACAGGTGCGTCGAGGGCTCTTCCAGGGCCTGCCGGGCGGCCTGGACTGCGGCAGCGACCGGGGGGAACCCGGGCACCCCCTGACCCAGGCTGATGACGTCAGCGCCTTCACGTCTCAGGGCTTCGGACCTGGCGTGCAATCCGTCCATGAATGGCGTGGAGACGTTCCGTACCCTCTCTGCTACGTGCATTTGCCCTCCTGGGTGTCGCTTCCGCAGGGGAGGTCCTTCCGTTCGCGGCACTTGCACCCGCTGTCCGCGCAATGGTACAATCGGGACCGGATGGAGAAGAAGTCTCCAACACAAACGGCGAGACCAAGACTCCGGCTGGTCTGGGTAGCACCGGTTTTCCGCGAGTATGATAGCAGAGGGGCCTGCCCGTGGCAACCGGGCGGGCCCTTCTTGTCGGTGCAGGCAGACGGAAGTGGGATTCACTTCTCGGTGGGAGACCAAGTCCGAGGGCAGTAGCGGAGTTGTGGGCGTCGGGCCATGTACGGGGAGATCGCCAACGCTGAACTGAGGGAGCACGATGTGCCTGCGCCCGATGCTGGATGGCGCGAGATTGGCAGGTTCGCTTTATCCTTCAACGGGTACGAGTGGTGGGGTTCCTTTGGGAAGTGCGCCGAGGTTGGGAATCGCGGCGCAGAGGGATTTCGGGAGAGGGGATCACTGCCAGAATCGCTTGCTGAGCTGCGGACGTGCCTCTTCTTCGAGCAGAGGCGGTGGCGCCACTTCGGTCTCGACCCCGACGAGGAGGCGATGCTCTACGTTCTTGCGCTGCTAGAGGAGATTCGAGGGAAAGTGTGCGGGTAGCAGAGGACCACCGGAGGAGGCGTAGCCATGTTCAATCGCGGAGCCTATGAGAACTCGAGGCCAGATGGTATTGGCGTGCTGGAGGTTGGAGACGGTGCGGAACGTGGCGAGGGCCGGCCACGTCTCTTCGTGCCCCTCAAACGATCCGAGTTGAGGGGGGAGATCGCGGGTCCCCTGGCCTCGCTGCACCTGACCCAGGTCTTCGGGTACACGAAAGAGCAAATGGACAAGGTCCTGGAGGCGGTGTATCGTTTTCCGCTGCCTGGCGACGCCGCCGTGACCGGAGTGCGGGTCCAGTTTGGCGACGTCGAGATCCTCGCGGAGTTGAAGGAGCGTCAGGAGGCAGAGGAGGAGTATAGGAAGGCCAAGGAAGAGGGGAGACAGGCTGCTCTGACCACGCGGGAATCCGCAGACGTATTCACCCTGCATGTGGCCGGCATCCAGCCTGATGAGGACGTGACCGTGGAGACCTCGTACGTGCAACTGGCTCGTGCGGAGGAAGACGGATGGTCCCTGAGGGTGCCTCTGACCACTGCGCCTCGGTACGTGCGCAGCGACGAGGCGACCTCGCGGCACGCTCAGGGGCAGCCGCTGCTGCTTTTCCGCGATCCGGGACATCGATTCTCTCTGGACTTGACCTTCCTGCGTGCCGGCCCTATCTCCAGTGATACCCACGAGATCGAGGTCACAGAGGATGGCGAGGGGGCGCGGGTGCGCTTGCGAGATGGGGAGGTCATCCCGGATCGGGACTGCCTGCTGAGGTGGTCTCCGCCTCAGGAGTCGAGCCGCGCGGCGCTGGAGGTGGTCGTTCATGACGATGAGGACTCTGGGCAGGTGTACTTTCTTGCTCTGGTCGCGCCGCCGGCCAAACCGAGCGCGGAACTGGGGGTCCCGCGTGAGGTGATCCTGCTGGTCGATCACTCAGGGTCCATGCACGGTCCCAAGTGGGAGGCCGCCGATTGGGCCGTGGAGCAGTTCCTGCTGGACTTGACCCCCCAGGACGAGTTCGCCCTGTGCTTGTTTCACAGCTCCCCTCGGTGGTTTGCCGACCAGCCTCGCCGGGCCGACCAGAAGGACGTCGAGAAGGCGATTCAGTTTCTCCTCGACCACAAGGATAGCGGCGGCACTGAGATGGGCGTGGCTCTCGAGCAAGGCTTGCATCTTGAGAGATCAACCGACGAGCGGGCCAGACACGTGATCATCGTCACCGATGCCCAGGTCAGCGACGCAGGGCGGATTCTCCGCCTGGCGGATGAGGAGGCCGCTCAAGAGCACAGGAGGCGCATCAGCGTGCTGTGTATAGATGCGGCGCCCAATTCGTTTCTGGCCTCGGAGCTGGCGCAGCGTGGAGGAGGGCTGTCCAGGTTTCTGACGAGCTCGCCTGACGAACTGGACATCACTACGGCATTGGATGAGGTACTGAAGGACTGGGCCCAACCGGTGTTGGCCGATCTGCGGCTCTGTCTCGACCAGCCTGGAGCCGAGGTCACCGGGCGTGGAGTCTTGAGCGCGGAGGAGAAGGGCTGGAGCTGCATGGACCTGGGCGACCTGCCTCGGGGCCGAGCGTTGTGGGTGGCGGGTAGGGTGTCTCGCGACGGCGGGCAAAAGCTGAGTTTCCGTGTGGCAACCGCTGCTGGGAAAGAAATCGCGTCGAGTCGTGTTGAGGTGGGGAAAGAGACGGCTTTCGGCTCGGCCCTCAAGGCTCTCTTTGGGGCCAGGAGGGTGCTGGGGTTGGAGTATCTGATGCAGTCCGGCTACGACCTGGAGCAAATCAGAGAACAGCTTGTGCGCCTCCAATACGTCTCCGAAACCATCCTCGGCCAGGAGGGCGGCGCGGCCAAGGTGTACGCCGAGAATGTGAGAGAGGATGCTCTCAAGGCGCTGCGGTCGTTGCTGGTGCGGGAGGCCCTGGAGTACGGCTTGGCTAGCTCAGAGACCGCCTTCGTGGCGGTGCGGAAGGAGGCCGGAAAACCTGTGGAGGGCACGGTCCCCGTGGCCAATGCTCTTCCCGCTGGATGGTCCGAGGGGTTCCTCCTGGCAGCAGGGCCAGCCCAGTACATGCTGCGCAGCCGTTCTGTAGGAACAGGGCTGCCCCCCGATCTCAGTGTCCCATCTTTCATGCAGGCGAGCGTCGCGAAGTCACCAGACGCGGGCGTGGGGGCGCGACTGGCCTCTATGGGACCAGCCATGGCCGAGGCCCGCAAGCCAGCCGAGCCCACCGTCGTCTTCTCGGGTATTCCCAAGTTGGAGAACGGAGAGGCGGTCTTGTTCGACTCGTCTCGGAAGAAGGACAGCGACAAGCTCCCAGGCTCGGGAACCATAGGGGGACTCCAGGTGAGATTCCCGGACGGAACTCCGGATCCCGCGACCCTCGACCCGGAACTCAGGCTGCTCGTCTTTGTAGGCGATCTCGCTTCACCACGGGCCGTGGTACGTCTAGCGGATATCGTGCGACGGCGAGGGCAGCGGCCGCTCAATCTGTCGAGACGAGAAGGAGACATCTTACGCATCGTCCTGTTGGACCCGGGCGGTGCCTGGAGCCGCAGCGCCCCCAGGATAGAGGTTGCTCTTGCCTGATACCTGTGTGAGTCGTTGTGTCTTCACCAGCACGACGGCATAGTCCAGTTATGCCTACTGACGGTTTGGAACACAGACTTCATCAGAAGACAACACTCGCCGACGGTCGCCGGCTGGGCTTCGCCGAATACGGCGACCCGTCGGGGAAGCCCCTTCTATTCTTCCCAGGCACGCCCAGTGGCCGGCTGTTCCACCACCCCGACGAGTCGATCACGGCGTCTTTGGGTGCCCGGGTGATCACCGTGGATCGCCCAGGCTATGGCCTGTCGGACTTCCAGCCGGGTCGCACGCTGCTACATTGGCCCCAAGATGTGGTACAACTGGCCGATGTGCTGGGTATCGATCGCTTCGCCGTTGCGGGCATCTCAGGAGGGAGTCCCTACGTGGCGGCTTGCGCGTTCAAGATCCCCGAGCGTCTGACAGCAGCCGGCATGATCAGCGGGGTGGGTCCCACCGATAGGCCGGACGGGACTAGAGGGATGTCCCGCCAGAGGCGTCTAGGAGTCAAGGTGGGGAGACACGTGCCCTGGCTGGTCAGACCGTTGCTGTGGCTGGTGAGTAGCCCGCAACGCAACGCTGAGCGGTACTTCGAGGGGATCGTCGCTCAGTCGTCGAAGACCGATCGAGCTGTACTGGCACGACCCGAGATAAGGGCTATGCTCATAGAGAACTGGGTCGACGCAACGCGCACTGGGCTGCGCGGCTACGCATGGGAGACACGGATCTTCAGCCGTACTTGGGGCTTTCGTCTGGAGGACATCGCCATGGAGGTGCACCTGTGGCATGGCGAAGAGGACGCGAGTATGCTGATAGCTGTAGGGCAGCACATGGCGAGGACCATCCCCCACTGCCATGCTACTTTCATTCGTGGCGAAGGTCATTTTCTCTTGTTCGAGCATTGGAGGGAGATCCTCGCCAGAGTGGTTTCCTGAGCAGGCGAAGGTGCATGGAGAGTCCAGAAGAGATCAGGCCGATAGCGATATGCGTCTTCAGAGACGCAGGTCGAATCTTCGTGGGCCGGTTTGCTGACCCGTCTACCGGGGAGATGTTCCATAGACCTCTCGGAGGTGGGATCCGTTTTGGTGAACGGGGTCGAGACTGCATCGCCCGCGAGCTGCGAGAGGAGCTGGGAGCAGAGGTCAAGGGACTGACCTACGTGGGAATGCTGGAAAACCTCTTCACATATGATGGGAAGCCGCATCACGAGATAGTGCTGGTCTACGAGGCCAGCTTCGCTGCCGCAGACATCTACGGACTGGAATCCATGCTGGGCCGCGACGACGGAGGGGAGTTCGTGGCCATGTGGAGGCCCATCGCCGAGTTTGAGACCGGCACGGCTGTGCTCTATCCGGACGGCCTCCTTGACTTGCTGGGTAAGTGAGGTGCTGCCAATGCACATACCCCTGATGGCGAGGCGCGCTAGCGACACTCATAGGCAGTCTGGCGGGGGGTGGTCATGAGTAGGGCGGCGGTGAGTGTGCTGGTCTTTGGGGTCTATGTGGTGGTCATGGGAGTCCTGCTTCTGACGGGCCCCAACGCGTTGCTTGGTCTTGTCGGCTATCCGACCACTGACGAGGTATGGATCCGCGTCCTGGGAGTGGTGACATTGGCCCTGGGGTACTACTACATCGTGGCCGCGCGGAATGAGGTGACCAGCTTCTTCAGTGCGTCTGTCTTTGCCCGACCACTGGTTTTCATCTTCTTCTTCACTTTCGTGGCTCTAGGAATGGCCAAGCCCGTATTGATCCTCTTCGGAGTCGTCGATCTCCTGGGGGCGATCTGGACTGGATTGGCGTTGCGCTCCTCCAAGCATAGAGGGTAAACTCTCCATTGCCAGAACGGGGGCGTGTTTCGGGGACACGCTGGCAGGTAGAATCGCAGAAAGGACGAGATCATGGAAACGGAAGCCGATGTCGGGCCTCTCCCTCACTGGGACCTATCCAACGTCTATCCAGGACTGGAGTCGAGGGAGTTCAGCGATGCCGTCACCGAGGTGAAGGCCAAGCTGGACGACGTGGACGCCTACATAGAAGAGCACCAGATCGGCAGAGGCGGTGCGAGGCCCAAGGACTCCGGCCAACTTGCGGAGACCATCGGCGGCTATGTGGACGGCATGAACGATCTCATCCGGCTGTTCGGAACACTCGAAGCCTACGTCCAGAGCTTCGTGTCCACGGATTCTTACAACACCAAGGCCAAACGTCTGGAGTCGGAGCTGGAGATGCTCGGGGTGCGGCTGGAGCGGCAGAGTGTGTTCTTCCAGGGATGGATGCGCACGATCACAGAAGACCCCAAGGCGTTGCCCGCCGCGCTGGAGCATGAAGGCTCGGCGAAGGAGCACAGCTTCTTCCTCAAGGAGACCGCTGAGCAGAGCCAGTATCTGATGAGCGAGGCCGAGGAGACGTTGGCCTCCGAGCTCTCCTTGAGTGGCGCCACCGCGTGGGCCAAGCTCCAGGGAGTGGTTTCATCGCAGGTCAAAGTCCCTTTTGACCGGGAGGGTAGGGTCGAGGACCTGCCGATCACTGTCCTGATCAACCTGCGCAATCATGGGGACGAGGATGTCAGGCGTAGGGCCTACGAAGCGGAGCACGAAGCTTGGGAGAGAGTGAGCGAGCCTCTCGCGGCCTGTCTGAATGGAATCAAAGGCTCGGTGATCACCTTGTACAAGAGGCGGGGCCGCACAGATCCACTCCATGCTACCCTCGATCAGGCCCGCATCGACCGTGAGACGCTGGAGACTCTGCTCGGCGTGATGCGCGATTCCTTCCCCATGTTTCGCCGCTACTGGCACTCCAAGGCGGAGCGACTGGGCAAACCGGCGCTGGCCTGGTGGGACCTGTGGGCGCCGGTGGGCCGAGCGGAGCGGCGCTATGAGTGGGATGAGGCCAGGGACTTCATCCTGGGCCAGTTCGCGACCTTCTCGGAGCGGCTGGCGGACCTGGCTCGTCGTGCCTACGACAACCAGTGGATTGACGCAGAGCCTCGCGACGGCAAGCGAGGGGGAGCCTTCTGCATGAGCGTCCTCGGTGTCGAAGAGTCACGAGTGATGTGTAACTTCGACGGCTCGCTGGATCAGCTTACCACCATCGCCCACGAGCTGGGCCATGCCTATCACAACGAGACCCACAAAGGAATGACGCCCTTGCAGAGGCGAACGCCCATGACCCTGGCCGAGACGGCCTCCATCATGTGCGAGACCATCATTACCGATGCTGCATTGGCTCAGGCCACGAGTGCCGACGAGGAGTTGGCGATCCTGGAGACTTTCCTGCTCAGCGCCAGTCAGGTCATCGTGGACATCTATTCCCGATACCTCTTCGAGACAGAGGTCTTCCAGCATCGGGAGGAGGCTGAGCTCTCCGCCGACGACTTCTGCGAGATCATGATCCGTGCCCAGAAGGAAACGTACGCAGAGGCCCTGGATGGGGACCACCTGCACCGGTACATGTGGACTTGGAAGCCTCACTACTACATCCCGTCTCTGTCCTTCTACAACTTCCCCTATGCCTTCGGGCTGCTCTTCGGTCTGGGCCTGTACGCTATCTACCAGGAGCGGGGTGACGACTTCCTGGAGGACTACGATGCACTGCTGCGAAGCACCGGCGAAGGGACCGCCGACGAGCTTGCGGCGCGCTTTGGCATAGACCTCAAAGAGCCTGCCTTCTGGCAAGGCAGCATGAAGGTCATTGAGGAGCGCATTCACCGGTACGTGTCTTTGTAGCGACTGCTCCCTGGTGACGGCCGGGTGGGCTCTCCACATCAGTCAGCACAGGCGGTCGCGCCCCTCTTTGGTTTGTAGGTAGGCTATGTCGGACTCGGGAAGCGGCAATCGGCTGGGATTTCTCGTTCTGGGTGGCTTCGTCGCGACTCTCCTACCTGCACGTCGTGCTCCATCCACGTGGCCATGGCTACAAGACACTTCTCGTAGCCGCACGGCATGCCGTGCGGCTACAGTCAGGAAGGAACCTGGATCCGATCTTGGGCGGTGGGGGGTGGCAAATGACGTCGAAGCCTGGAAGCTCCCGAAGGTATCGCGGCGGTTCGCTTCGATTGCCGAGCTACGACTACTCGCAAGCCGGGGCCTACGGCGTGACCATTCGGACAGGAGGGGGCGAACCGCTGTTTGGCGAGGTGGTGGATGGGAGGATGGTTCTCAGCACCTACGGGCAGATTGCGCGGAACTGCTGTGAGGAACTGCCCCTGCATTTCGATCATGCTCAGGTGGATACTTGCCTGGTGATGCCCAATCATCTCCACGCCATCGTTGTTCTCCTCCAGCAGTCGCCGGAGTCTGCGAGCCAAGTGGCCCAGCGCCACGAGCAGTTTGGCAGATCGGTACGCGGGTCGCTTTCCACGATGATTAGGTCTCTCAAATCCGCAGTCAGCAAAGCGATCAATGAACTGCGTTGTACTCCAGGCGAATCGGTGTGGCAGCGAGGATACTACGAACACGTGATAAGAGATGAGCGAGAGCTGAACGAGCACCGTAGGTATGTCTTGGAGAACCCTCTCAGGTGGTCCTTGCACCACGATGTGTAGCACGCTTTGCGATGGTGCTTGCTTCACGTGGACATGCCTGTGGTAGCAGTCTTGTAGCCGGACGGCGTGCTCCATCCACGTGGAAATTGCTGCGGGACTTGTCTCGTAGCCGCACGGCATGCCGTGCGGCTACAGTCAAGGCGCGAGGGTGTGCGCAGCGCTCTTGGCCTCAGCCGATGATGTGCAGCAACAGTCAAGAAGGGAATGCTAACCATGAAGATTGTGGCCATCAATGGCAGCCCCCACAAGGGCAAAGGGAACACGGCAGTTGTTCTGGGGCCGTTCCTGGAAGGGCTACGGGACGCTGGGGCGGATGTTGAGCTTCTGTATGTCAAGGACTTGGACATTCATCCCTGTCTGGGTTGCTTCGCCTGCTGGATCAAGACCCCCGGCAAGTGCGTCCAGGATGATGATATGGCGGCGCTCTTGTCCAGGCTGCGGGAGGCCGATGTCTGGGTGCTGGCGACGCCACTCTACAACGACGGACCGAGCGGACCGTTGAAGAACCTCATGGATCGCACGATGCCCTTGCTGCGATTGCCCGTCGAGGTGCGCAGTGGCCGTAGCCGCCATTTGGTGGAGGAGCAGGTGAAGGGTGGCAAAGTAGTGCTGGTCTCCAACTGCGGCCTGTGGGAGATGCGCAACTTCGAGCCGCTGGTGGCGCAGGTGAAGGGGGTTTGCAGGCAGGTGGATAGGGAGTTCGTGGGAGCGGTGCTGAGACCACACGGACAGACCATGCGCGATCTGCTCCGCCAGGACGAGCATCTGGACGACGTATTGGAGGCTGCCAAAGCGGCCGGTTTTCAACTGGGCTCAGAGGGCCGCATGTCCAAAGAGACGCTCGACATCGTGGGCCGGGAGCTCGTGTCCCTGGACGAGTACGTAGAAGCCATGAACGCAAAGGCGCAGAGGATCGTCGCTCGCCTCAACGACACGTAGACCGGGGTCGTGGCCGGTGTCTACACTCGCCGGCCCGAAG
>Ga0315539_1001528_pt1 | contig 17076 bp, 13 predicted proteins | sample SalMarSW160150MG_FD_203097 | JGI IMG/M metagenome (GOLD analysis project Ga0315539, IMG submission 203097) | Salt marsh sediment microbial communities from the Plum Island Ecosystem LTER, Massachusetts, United States - Salt Marsh Sediment SW1601-150 ... | reverse complement strand
ATCTCGCCTGCAGGGGTTTCATATACCCCTCTTGATTTTATACCAACGAACCTGTTCTCAACCATATCGAGCAAACCAATCCCATTTGCACCTCCAATTTCATTCAGATAGGTGAAAAGTTCCAGGGAATTTTCTTTCATAATATTATCATCGGAGTTTATTACTTTAACTGGTATCCCATCTTTAAAATGTATCTCCAGGTGTTTTTCCTGGTCAGGTGCATCCTGAGGACGTACTATTTTCACCAGCATCTCTTTTTCTGCTTTGTATTTTGGATCTTCCAGTATTCCTGCCTCATGACTGATATGCATCAGATTATCATCTTCACTATATGGTTTTCGCAACGAGGCTTTTACAGGAATATTTTTCTCATGGGCATAGTTCAGCATATCTGTTCTGCCTTTAAACTGATCAAGGAATTCCTGCATTTTCCAGGGAGCCAATATTTTAATCTTTGGATCAAGTGCATAATATGCCAGTTCAAACCGAACCTGGTCATTCCCCTTACCGGTTGAGCCATGCGAAACATACTCGGCGTTCTCCTTATTTGCTATTTCAATTTGTTTTTTCGCAATCAGAGGGCGTGCCAATGCTGTACCCAAAAGATACCTGCCTTCATAAACAGCATTTGCCTTTATTGCCGGAAAAATATAATCTGTTACAAATTCTTCCTTTAAATCTTCAATATACACTTTTGATGCTCCAATTGCCAGGGCTTTTTCTTTCACCTCAATAAAATTGTCTTCCTGACCAACATCAGCAACGTAAGCAACTACTTCAAAGTTTTTATCAATAAACCATTTCAGAATTACCGAAGTATCTAATCCTCCACTATAGGCTAATACAACCTTCTTGTTTTCCATTTTTAAATGAATTCGTTATATTATTATAAGAAAAATGGTTGACCGGCAATTGCAATAGCTTAGTTTTTATCTATGAAAAGTATTATGACAATATGAGCACGGCCAACCTTATTATTTATGTGAGTTTTTCTTTCAATTCAGGTATAATCAATACCAATGCGTTTATAATATCCTTTTCTGAAACATCGTTCTGAGGAATGATCAGGATTGTATCATCTCCCGCAATGGTACCTGCAATTTCAAAAGGATTTGATTTATCAATAAGAGATGCAATGCTGCTTGCATACCCGGGAATGGTTTTAATAATTCCAAGATGATTTGCAAATTGAATTGAAGTAAAGCCCTTTGAGGCATAACTTTCAGCAATATCATTGCCCGGTATATGCTGGTCAGGCAACTGATAAATGTATCCCTTCTCATTATGTGAAATCTTGTTCACTTTCAAAAACTTCAGATCTCTGGATAATGTAGCCTGGGTATAATTCAATCCTTTTTCTTCCAGAAGTTGCAACAACTCCTCCTGGCTGGATATTGTCTTAGAAGATATCAATTCTTTGATTGCAAGTAGTCTTTCCGTTCTGTTTCCCATTTGAATAATTATTCAATTATTATGCAAAAATATGCAATTATTCGCAAATAACAATGCCGGGTAAGCAAAATATTTATACTTTTGCGCGAAATAAAAATTTATAGCAAAACATTGTATGGATAAATCCATTCATAAGGTTGTCGTATTGGGCTCCGGTGCGTTAAAAATTGGAGAAGCCGGTGAGTTTGATTATTCCGGATCACAAGCATTGAAAGCTTTGCGGGAGGAAGGAGTCGAAACTGTTCTGATCAATCCGAATATCGCAACAGTTCAGACTTCGGAAGGAATCGCCGATACGATTTATTTTTTACCGGTAACCCATTATTTTGTTGAGAGAATCCTCGAGAAGGAACAACCCGATGGAATACTTCTCTCTTTTGGAGGTCAGACAGCACTGAATTGTGGAATAGAATTGTTCAAATCCGGAGCATTGGAAAAAAACAATGTCAGTGTTTTAGGTACTCCTATTCAGGCTATTATGGATACCGAAGACCGTGATCTCTTTGTGAAAAAACTAAATGAGATCCATGTTAACACCATTCAAAGTATTGCTGTTACATCTGTTGAGGATGCATTAGAAGCTGCTGAAAATCTTGGGTATCCTGTAATTATCAGGGCCGCTTATACACTTGGAGGACAAGGTTCCGGCTTTTGTGACAATCCGAATGAAATGAAAAAGCTTGCCGGTAAAGCATTTTCCTATACCCGGCAAATCCTTGTTGAAAAATCCCTGAAAGGATGGAAAGAAGTTGAATATGAAGTAGTACGTGATAAATATGACAATTGTATAACGGTCTGCAATATGGAAAACTTTGATCCTCTCGGAATACATACCGGAGAGAGTATCGTTGTTGCTCCATCACAAACTCTTACCAATTCAGAATATCATTTACTTCGTCAACTGGCTATAAAAATTATTCGTCATATTGGCATTATCGGCGAATGCAATATACAATATGCACTGGACCCGAATTCTGAAGATTACAGAGTCATTGAAGTAAACGCACGCCTGTCCCGGTCGAGTGCCCTGGCTTCTAAGGCAACAGGGTATCCCCTTGCATTTGTTGCTGCCAAGCTCGGCTTGGGATATGGATTGCAGGAACTTAAAAACTCCATTACAAAAACCACCTCTGCATTTTTTGAACCTGCTCTTGATTATATTGTATGCAAAATCCCCCGGTGGGATCTGAATAAGTTCATAGGAGTTGAAAAGTATATAGGAAGCAGTATGAAAAGTGTTGGGGAGGTAATGGCCATTGGACGATCTTTTGAAGAAGTCATTCAAAAAGGATTGCGGATGATCGGCCAGGGAATGCATGGTTTCGTAGGGAACCAGGATCTTGAAGTTGATGATATTGATAATGAATTACTGAATCCGACAGATTCAAGGATATTTGTTATTGCATTAGCATTTGAAAAAGGATATACCGTTGATCAGATATTCAACCTGACAAAAATTGACAGATGGTTCTTATACAAACTTAAGAGTATTCTTGACGAAAAAGTTATTCTTGAGAAATACGATACTCTGGATAAACTTCCGTTAAGTAGCTTAAAAAGAGCCAAAGAAATGGGGTTTTCGGACTTTCAGATTGCCCGTTGCATTTTTAAAAATTCGAACGAATACATTGAAACTGACCTCCTGAAGGTCAGAGATTTCAGAATAAAAAATGGTGTTGTTCCTTATGTGAAGCAGATCGATACTTTAGCAGCAGAGTATCCCGCACAAACAAATTATCTCTACCTTACCTATGGAGGGAATTGTCACGATCTTGTTTTCGATGATAAGGATAAATCAGTTATTGTGCTTGGTTCAGGAGCTTATCGTATCGGAAGCAGTGTTGAATTTGACTGGTGTAGTGTGAATGCTCTGAGTACAGTCAATAAAGCAGGTTACCGTTCAGTAATGATCAACTACAATCCGGAGACTGTCAGCACAGATTACGATATGTGTGATAGATTGTATTTTGATGAACTCACTTTTGAAAGAGTGCTGGACATAGTTGATCTGGAAAATCCTAAGGGAGTTATTATTTCTGTGGGCGGCCAGATTCCAAACAACCTTGCAATACGGCTTCACAACAGAAAAGTAAAAATACTTGGTACAGCACCTGAATATATTGACAATGCTGAAAACAGGCATAAATTTTCCAGTCTTCTGGATGATCTGAAAATTGATCAACCGCGGTGGAAAGAACTTACCAACATTGATGATATTTATAAATTCGTTGATGAAGTCGATTTTCCCGTGCTTATCAGACCTTCTTATGTCCTTTCGGGAGCAGCTATGAACGTAGTCTCCAACAAAGATGAAATGGAGCATTTCTTAAATCTTGCTGCAAAAGTATCAAAACAATATCCTGTCGTCGTATCGGAATTTATTCAACAAGCCAAGGAAATTGAAATAGATGCCGTTGCCAGGGATGGTGAACTGGTTGCATATGCTATAAGTGAACATGTAGAGTTTGCAGGAGTCCATTCGGGCGATGCCACCATGGTCTTCCCGGCACAAAAGATCTATTTTGAGACACTTCGCAGAATTAAAAAGATAAGCCGGCAAATTGCCAGGGCCTTGCATATTACCGGCCCCTTTAACATGCAATTCCTGGCAAAAGATAACGATATAAAAGTTATAGAATGCAATTTGCGGGCTTCGCGCAGTTTCCCTTTTGTTTCAAAAGTGCTGAAAACAAATTTTATTGACCTCGCCACACGTGTGATGCTGGGTTTGGAGGTTCAAAAACCGAATTCAAATATCTTCGATATTGATTACATCGGTGTCAAAGCCCCTCAATTTTCATTCTCCAGGCTTTCAAAGGCAGATCCCGTTTTAGGAGTAGATATGTCATCAACAGGAGAGGTCGGTTGTATCGGGGATGATTTTTATGAAGCAATTTTAAAAGCCATGCTCTCTGTCGGGTATACTATCCCGGAAAAAAATATATTGTTATCCACAGGACCTACCCGCTCAAAAGTTGAACTACTGATTAGTTGCAGATTATTGATAGAAAAGGACTATAGCCTGTTTGCCACACGAGGCACAGCACAATTTCTCGAAATGAACGGTATTGAATGCACAACGCTTGCCTGGCCCGATGAAGATAAGAAACCGAATACCATGGATTATTTACGTGAAGGTTTTATCGACCTTGTTATAAACATCCCAAAAGATCTGACCTCCACTGAATTAAGCAATGACTATAGTATTCGAAGAGGTGCTGTCGATTTCAACATCCCGCTTATTACTAACGCAAGACTTGCAAGTGCCTTTCTTACAGGTATTTGTAAACTAGATTACAAAGATATTAAAGTGAAAAGCTGGGCTGAATATAAAATTGACTCAGAAATAAAATAAAAATCACTAACTTAATAAATAAATACCTTACAATTTTCTATGGAAAAATCGAAGAAAAATACCACTATATACAATTACATATTCTATGCTGTATTGATCATTTTTTTGGCTGTAATAGCTTTTCAACTCTACTACATGAATAACAAAATATACACCACAAACATATTGCTTGGAAGACTCATTGTTGCCGAAAAACAGAAATCATCCCCTGATATTAAGTATGGGCCGAACGATATCATAATAGGCCAAAAAGATGCTCCGGTTGATATTTTTATTTTTTCGAGTTATCGTTGCAGGTATTGTCAAGAGTTCTTTAATACTACATTTCCTTTGCTCAAAAAGGAATATGTTGACGAAGGATTAGCCAAAATGATCATAAAAAATATTGGATCTACATCCGACTCAATCTCTTTACTGGCAGTTAAAGCAGCTTACTGTGCCTATGCTGAGGGACATTTTTTTGAACTTCATATGAAACTTCTGGAACAGTATGACGTACTCAATGAAACAGTTTTGAGCAAGTGGATGAGTGATCTGAATATAGACTCAGCCAAATTTAAAGACTGTCTTAATAACAAAAAACTGGATGAACTGATCTCTGAAAACAGAAAAGTAGCACGAGCCGTTGGAGTAAGAGGAACTCCCTCTTTTGTCATTGGTGAGAATGTGCTTAAAGGTCAACATCCATTAGAAAAATTCAGGGAATTGATTGAAGTGGAAAAAGAACTATGTGAATAACTTAAGTTTTGCATTTGAATTTCTCATTATATTTTTAAATCTTAACCTAATATTATTAAGCTTATGAAAACTTTACGACTAATTGGAAAATTGTTTGGAATTTCATTGATTATTCTTGGATTTAACTCATCTTGTAAGAAAGATAAAGATGATGATGGTGAAGTTATTACTTGTACTGTTGATCTGCGCCAGTATGGTCTCGGAATTGAAACTTACACGTTTTCTGAAGATGATCCGGAAACATGGGAATTCTTTGACGAGGACTTTGATAACTGGGATGATGTTAAGGATTATATTAACTATATGGATGCATATTATGATTTTGTAAATTGTAACTAATAGTTTAAAAGGGGGTAACGCCCCTTTTTTTGTGCTTTATTTGAATTATGGAAGATCAGAAGAAGACTTTTTCTTACAAACTTGTCTCTTTAATGCACAAGTTTGTTAACAAACTTGGGAGAAATCTTAGCAAAGCCGCACAAGAACTGAATTACCTGAAATTTAAAATGGATTTCGGTGAACGGGACGATGATATCTATATAGTCACCTATCCAAAGTCAGGCACAACATTGATGCAAATGCTTTTATACCAGCTTACCACAAATGGTGAAGTGAATTTTAAACACATTTATGAAGTTTCTCCATGGATCAGGAACGATTCATTTAAAAAACGCAAACCCCGTCTTGATCTTCCGTCACCCCGGCTGATAAAAAGCCACGATCCTTACGAATATTATGACAAAGCCACGAAAGGAAGATTCATTTTTATTTTTCGTGATGGAATGGATGTGGCAGTTTCTTTGTATCATCAAAGAAAAAACTACGGTATTCCAAACCTTGAGTTTGACAAATTTTTTAAAAGCTTCATGACCACGACAAAGAACAACTGGTTTGCATTCAACAGAAAATGGCTCGAAAACAAAAACAAACTTCCTATTCTCTATATAACTTATGAAGAGTTTACTTCAAATTTTTATGAATCTTTGAAAAAGGTGGCAGCATTTTGCAACATCAAAGTGGCAGAAAAAGATCTTCCGAGAATAAAGAAACGCTGTAGTTTTGAATTTATGAAAAAACACGAAGACAAATTCGGGGAACAACCGCCCGAACCAAAACCTCAATTTGTATATGACCAGTTTATCCGTAAAGGAAAATCCGGTGAAGGAAAAAACATCCTGACTGATAAACAGAAAAAAGAGTTCGTTGCCAAATACCGACAGACAATACTTAGATTTGAATCTCTTTTTAAAAAGACTTCTCTTAAAAAGAACTTATCATAAAATATTGTACTCTAATTATTTAGATTATGTCATTCAAATGGTTAGATATAGCCAAAGAGATACAATCTGTTGCTCAGGCGGGTCTTGAGTACAGTCAAAATCAATACGATATCGATCGTTACAGGCAGCTGAGAGAATTGAGTGTGAAAATAATTCATGAATACAGCAATGCTCCGATGGAGCAAATCCGGAATTTGTTTGCAAGTGAAAAAGGGTATCAGACCCCAAAGGTTGATGTCAGGGGTGTGGTTTTTCGTAAAGGAAGAATTCTGATGGTCCGTGAAAAAATTGACGGGTATTGGACACTGCCCGGTGGCTGGGCAGATATTGGATACAGCCCTTTTGAAAATGCTGCAAAAGAAGTGTTCGAAGAAGCCGGATTGAACGTTAAGCCAATCCGTTTGCTGGCTGTTTTTGATAAATTAAAACATGCTCATCCCCCGGATGCTTACCATGTATATAAGTTATTCATCCTGTGTTTGGATTCAGGCGGGAGAATAAAATCCGGTACGGAAACACTGGATGTAAACTGGTTTGCCCGGAATGAGATCCCTCCTCTTTCGCAACCAAGAATTACAAAAGAACAAATACAAATTATGTTTGAATACTTTTATAACCCTCAAAAAGATATTCTTTGTGATTGAAATTTGAGTTTCACGAATAAACAATTCAGTTTTTGCATTGTAGTATTCGTATCTTTGCTGATATTGTAAAACATATTAATTTTTTAAGAATGTTTGGTTTTCATCTTCTGATACGAATCCTATTTATCTTATTGCCTTTTTGTTTTTCAGTGGCAACAATAGCTCAGGACACCCTTCTGTCAATTCTGAAAGAGGAATTGGAAAGGGAAGTCTCTGAACTTGGTAAACAGAAGAATCCTCCCTATTACATTGATTACAGAGTAGATGAAATGGAATCATTTACTATCCGGACATCTTTTGGCAGCCTGGTAGAAAAAAACAACAACATAGGTCGTTTGCTTACAACCACTGTTCGTGTAGGAGATTATCATTTTGATAATACCCATGAATTTACCGGGGAATTGTCTAATCCCTACCTGAATACTCCATATTCATCTCCCATGCCATTGGAAGATGAGCCCTCTGCCATCAAACAAATCCTTTGGAGAACAACAGATCAGGCTTATAAGAATGCACTCAGTGCATTTGCCGGAGCACAAACAAGGAATACAAATCCTGAAAAAGACAACGCTCTCGCTGATTTCTCATCGGAAAGTCCGAATTCCTATTATGAACCTCCATTCCCTTATAATGAACCTGAATTCTATGCCAATGAATGGATCAGCAGGTTAAAAGAATATACCATGCTTTTTAATGATGATTCCCTGATTTTTCATTGCGAAGCTTCTTTCCAATTTGTGAAAAACAGAAAATATTTTATTTCATCAGAAAACTGTCAAATTGTTCAGAATCAATCCTATGCCAGACTATACTTTATGGCCAGTATAAAACACGAGACCGGGAATGTTTTCCCGCTGACAAAATCCTTTACTGCTTTTACACCTGCTGAACTTCCGGATCATGATACCATTTTAAAAGATATAGAAAGTCTATACCTGAAACTTCAGGAATTAAAATCTTCGCCCATGGCAGAGCCGTATGCCGGACCGGCCATATTATCTTCTGAAGCTGCAGGAGTATTTTTTCATGAAATATTCGGACACAGGATTGAGGGACACCGTTTGGAACAAGCCAGTGATGCCCAGACTTTTAAGGATAAAATAGAAAATAAAGTCCTTCCTGAAAGTTTCCAGGTAATTTCTGATCCGACCCTATTTCATTTTCACGGGCAGGATTTAATTGGTGCATACAAATATGATGATCAGGGAGTCGAAGCTCAGAAAGTGGTTGTCGTTGAAAACGGGAAATTAAAACAATTTCTTATGTCACGCCGCCCCATAAAAGGATTTCTTAATTCTTCGGGCCATGGAAGAGCACAAGCCGGTTTTGCTCCGGTGTCACGTCAATCGAATCTGATCATTGAAAGCAACAATGCATACACTGAAAATGAACTCCGTAAACAATTAATTAAAGAATGCAAAAAGCAGAATAAAAACTACGGGTATTATTTTAAGGAAGTTATTGGAGGATTAACTGTCACTGACCGATACAATACAAACATGTTCAATATAAAGCCTGTTGAAGTTTACAGAATATATATTGATGGCAGACCCGATGAACTTGTTTCGGGAGTTGAACTAATAGGCACTCCCTTAACTATGTTTTCAAATATTGTATCAGCAGGTAATGAACAAAAGGTATTCACGGGTTTTTGCGGAGCTGAATCTGGTCATGTGCCTGTAACAGCCATTTCCCCGGCTTTGTTTGTAAGAAAGATTGAAACACAAAAAATCCCTGAATTCGATAGTAAACTTCCCATACTTTCTAGTCCATAGACATAAATAAAAAAATGAAATCACTTATTTTAAGTATCAAAATATCAATATTTTATCATAAAATAAAAATTCTATTTTTTGTATTATTTCTCTTTGTAACATCTTTAGGTTATAGCCGGACCTCATCAGACAGCATTATTTTTACGGCAATGAGAGATGAGTTAAAACGAAATGCCGAATACCTCTGCGATGAGAAATATGAAAAACCCTTCTTCATTGCGTATACAATTGCCGATGTGCAAAATACTTATATTAATGCTACTCTTGGAGCAATTTACACTTCCGAAACCAGATCGTATAAAGATTGGCAGGTAAGAGTAATGGTTGGAGATTATGATATTAATGATGAGAATTTCAGTTATGATCAGCCACAGGAAATCGTTTTCAGGCCAAGTATTGAAATGCCTGTTGATAATGACTATGAAGGAATCAGGAGATCATTATGGCTTACTACCAATAACGTATACAATTCTGCTGCTCAAACATATAAGGTAAAAATGGATTTGATCGATCACAAACAGTTAAAGGAATCTGATCTTCAAATCCCCGATTTCAGTCATGCCCCGGTAGTAAATATGAATGTGCAATCTCCGGAAATATCTTATGATGCCGGATACATTAACAACCTTACAAAAGAATTGTCCAGACTATTTTATCAATATCCTGAAATTTATTATTCTGACGTAGGTTGTAATATTTTTCTTTCAACTGTATATTTTATTAACAGCGAAGGTACAGAGGTAAAATTTCCATACAACTTAGCCTCATTAGTTATACAGGCTGGTACGATGACTGATGACAGTGAAAGAATTCACCGGAAAATTGCATACACCTGCAACGCTCCTGATGAATTCCCCGATTTGCAAAACATCTCGAAGGATATTAAAATCATGATTGATGATCTTCTGATGCTGAGGAAAGCCAGGCGACTGGAAGAAGACTATACCGGTCCCGTACTGGTTCTAAATGAAGCTGTTGCAAATACGTTCGAAACTGTTTTGTTCACAGGTTTTGATCAATTGATCGCTAACCGAGAATCGTTGCAAAGCAGCAGTCAGATGAACCTTTATTATGATAAGAGCGACAATGGCCTTGAATCAAGAATTGATAAATTAATTCTTTCCAGGGATATTACAATAACAGCAGAAGCTCAACTTAATGAGTTCGATGGAATTCCTTTGCTCGGAAGTTTTCATGTAGATGCTGAAGGTGTCATTCCACCGGAAAAACTTGTGCTTGTGGAAAACGGAATACTCAAAACTTTACTCAATGGACGAACTCCTTCAAGAAATGTCCCGGAGTCGAACGGTCATATGCGCTTTGATTATGGATTCGGGGGCTTGGTTAAGCAGGTTTGTCCCGGCGTAATTAAAGTTGCAAGCTCCAATCCCACTACTCTGAAAGAATTAAAAGAAAAATTGATTCAAAAAGCCAGGGAAGAAGGGCTTGAATATGGAATTATTATTAAATCACTTGAGGTAGGAGGTTCAATAAAACCTATAAATATAATCAGAGTATCGATGGAATCCGGTCATGAAGAAATTGTGCGCTCGGCCAGAATTAAACCTCCTTCAATAAACAACTTGAAAAGACATCTGGGTATATCAGACAATTTTCTTGTTCATAACACGATTTTGCCAGGTTCTTCAGGCAGGAATTCCACATCATATGTCACAGGTATGCCTGTTAGTTTCATTGTCCCCGATGCAATATTGCTGGAAGATATCGAACTGGAATCTGTTCGTCAACCACTTACAAGTCTGTTGCCTTTTATTGAAAATCCTGTAGGATTAGACAGTTTCAAAACAATAGATAATAAATAAAGCTGGCAAATTTCTAATGATTGTATACTATTGCTATATGATTAGCCGTTGAGTAAAAGAATAAAACAATTAAACTATGACACCAAATATATCTGCCGTTATTTTCGATTTCAATGGCACTTTGTTTAACGATACTGATTTTCATAATCGTGCCTGGCAGAATTTTGCTGAAAAATACCACAAAACATTCTCATTCCGTGAATTGGAACATCATGTTCATGGATCCACAAACAAAGAAATTCTTAACTATCTTTTTCAAAATGAATTGAGCCCGGCTGAAATTATTTCTTTTTCAGAAGAAAAAGAAATAATATATCGCAGTATTTGCCACAAATATCCCGAACAATGTGTTTTTGCCCCCGGTGCCGAAGAGTATCTGAACAGATTGAAGAGATTGGGAATCGCACGTACTATTGCAACTGCTTCATACCTGAAAAATGTTGAAATGTATTTCGATATGTTTGCTTTGGATCGTTGGTTTGAAAAAGGTAATATCATTTACGATTCCGGAGTGTTTCGGGGAAAACCTAATCCTGATATGTTCCTGGCGGCAGCTGAAAAAATAAATATTCCAATCCATGAATGTCTTGTAATCGAAGATTCAATCAGTGGGGTTCTGGCGGCATTCAATGCAGGAAGCAAAAAAATCATTGCTTTTAGCAATGATGACCATCCCGGTAAATTTTCCCAGTTCGATTTTGTTGATCAAATTGTTACTGACTTCAGGCAGATTGACATGTTTACTATTAAACAAAGAATTCATCATCAAATGAATTAATTATATGAATGAACTGATTAATTGAAACAATTGAACAGACTATATTATCAACCATCATTTAACCAGTTCACCGATTCATCAATTCATCATGAATTCATCGGGCATTTGAAACAAATTCAACACCCCCTTTACACAACACATTAAATTCTCTTTACCGCAAGTTTTTAATCATTTACCGATATCTTTCCTCTATTAGCAGAAATCATTTTCCAATAAATGAATTCCTGGCTTTACTTTGATGCAATAAAAACCAAAATCATGGAAACAAAACAACACATTTGTCCTGTATGGGTAGGTTATTTTATGCTTAGCCCATTACGCAGCATACTGCAAAACCCGGAAAAATTGCTGAATTCCTATATTAACAAGGGAATGAATATCCTTGAAATAGGTCCGGCAATGGGTTTTTTTAGCATCCCGATGGCGAAAATGACCGGTCCGAACGGAAAAGTAATTTGCGTGGATATTCAGAAAAATATGTTAAAAAAACTGGACATACGTGCCCAAAGTAAGCAAGTAAATAGCATCATTGAAACACGCCTGGCAAACAATCATTCTTTTCACATAAATGATCTTGAAAAGAAAATTGATTTTACCCTGTTGGCTTATGTAGTTCATGAAGTTCCCGATCAGAAGGTTCTTTTTAATGAAGTTGCCAACACCATGAAAAAACATGCTAAAGTATTATTTATTGAACCAAGAATGCATGTGAAGGAAAAAGACTGGCTGGAAAGTCTAAGAATTGCCCGGGAAAATGGCTTTGAATTGAGTAAATCATTACCAATTTCAAGAAGCAGAGCATTTGAACTTATAAAAATCTAATGAATCATTTCATAAGATCATTAAAAAGGCAGATGTTATGATTTCGATACCGGTTACAGAATTTCAGAAGCTTATGCCAAAGCAGGCAAATCTCTCGCAAGATACCTGGATAAAATTAAGTAGTCAGAAACACAACAGGATCAGGATTTTGGCCATCGGATCTTTTGTTTTGTTTTCAGACTACTGAATTTCTTGATTGTGAATTTTCGGTGGCCTCTTGCTCTTTGCCTTGATTAGAACTTTGAGACACAAAAAATGTGCTATCCATATCCATGAGCTTTGATAAGGCCTATAAAAACAATAATCCAAATGAACCTTTATTTATAAATTCCATATTGTATTATCTTTACTAAATCAGCATATACTAAACAAATTACTGCCAGCCCCATGAAATTTAATAAATCAAATCGACATCGGATTTGTCTCTTATATTATTTTTTCGTTATTCTCGGTTTTTTTTCCTGCTCAAAAACCGGAAACATTATTGAAACCAATAAAGCTTTGTCCTTTCAGGATACTTGTTCCGACAATATCAATCATACCTACGAGGTTTACATTCCCGGCAATGCAAAATCCTGTTCCCGGCTCCCATTGCTTATTATCGTTGATCCTCATGGTGATGGGAAATCTGCTCTTCACCGGTTTATTCCGGCTGCTGAAAAATACAAATGCATTCTTGCGGCTTCTGATCTTCTGAAAAACAATTATGAGAATTATCTGGTAGAAATTAATATGCTTAAAAATGATGTAATAGCAAAATACCCAACTAACGGAACAATCTTTCTTGCAGGATTTTCCGGTGGAGCCCGCATGGCCCTCTCTTTTGGTCAGCGAAACATTGTAGATGGTATCATTGCCTGTGGAGCTCTTGCCACAAGAAATCAGATCATTACTATTCGGGCACCTGTTTACGCCATCACCGGTATGCAGGATTTTAATTTTATAGAAACAGCTCAGTATTTTTTTCAGCCTGCACTGGCCCCCGCAAATTTGTTCATCGAACTATCTGAAGAATTGCACGAATGGCCTTCTCCAAATGTTCTTAGCAATGCAATCGCTTTTTTGATACTTGATAAAGATGCTGTAAATATGAAATGTATTGATGGTAAAGAACTTGGCCGGAAACTGTCAGAAAACAAGAAAACCGAAATTGAAATCCTTAAGAAAAAACATGATTTCCTGAGCGCCTTGCTTGTTGCTAAAAATATGGCTCGTCTGCACAGCGAAGCAGATGCGAATCTTTTTGAATCTCTTATAAATTCACTTGAATACAGTCAGGAATTCAATAACGAATTGAATCGTTTGCGGGAAAGCATTCGTTTTGAGTTGTCTGTGAGAGACGCCTATATGAAAGCTTTGCTTGCTGAAGACCTCTCCTGGTGGAAAACTGAGATCTCCAGTTTGAACAATAACATTAGTAAAGACAAAGATCGCTACAGAAATTATGCATACAAAAGAATAAAGGCTTTTCTTGGTATCATGTGCTACTCCATAAGCAACAAAGCTTTGCAGTCAAATGATCTGAAGAATGCAGAAAAATTGTTGTCCATATACAAGCTTCTGGAACCTGATAATCCGGATATGTTTTATTTCTATGCCCTATATTATAAAAAGAAAGGTAACCTGAGAGATGCGAAATCATTCCTTCAAAAAGCCATCAATGCGGGGTTTTCAGATCAGCAACTGATAAAGCTGATTGATTAATAATTTAATTCTCCTCCTATTGGAGCTGTATGTTGAAACTCATTTCTCAAATACATCTTTTTTTTAACTGACAGAAAAAAATGCCGTGACTAAAAATCAAATTATACTTCTTATTTATATATTCTTAATACTTTTTCCCCGTAAGTTAAAAATTCTCAAAACTGCAAACCTGATGATAATTAACGAAAAAATCCATAATTCCCCAATCAAACTGATTCCATTCCCCATTCGGCTGCAAATGATATTTTCAGCAGGACTCCAGTGAATAAACCCTCTGCATCCCGTTCTATTTATTAAAAGGATTTCATCATTAATAGCAGTTCATCAGAAGGTATATGTTTGCAATCTATATGATTATAGAAACAATATAAACATTCCCATTGGTTTATTTTAAAACCCTTGTTTTAAAACATCTTAAGGGTTAATGCTTTATCAGTTGTATATTATAATGTTCGCTCATCAAAAATATAAAGATATTGTTTTGAATAAGCCATATCCAAACAATCAACAGTAAAGAGAAGTAAATCAATAGTTCAACCATAGAATTTGTTTAATGCCTAAAATCCAATAAAAATGAAAAAAAGTTCAATTGTATTTTTGTTTATTATTCTTTCAATAAGTTTACATGCGCAGGTAAATAATTATGCTCTCGAATTTGACGGAATTAATGATTATGTTGAATTCAATGAAAATCTTGTTCTCCCGGATACCCTAACAATAGAAATGTGGGTGAATCCGTATTCAACTTATATTATTGATCCTGAAAACGGTTATGGTCAGTTCTTTATGGGAAAGCATAGTTCTGACGGATCTCAAAATATTCTTTTAATAGGGTATCATACCCACTATCGTAATGGGACCTATTACAAAGATTACGACACCTGGCAGTGATTATTCAGAAGGTGGATACTGACAGCTCGGATGTGACGGTGTATCGTAACGGTGATTTGCTATTCGCAAAAGGAGTATCTTCTGCAATTGACGATAACAGCAGTAATGCACCTTTAGAACTGGGGATGGACTGGGACGATGACCCATTATCAACGAATCCGTTAATGACTGATTTTTTCAATGGGCAAATCAACGAAGTAAGGATCTGGGATCATATACGGAGTCAGGAAGATATAAGATCAAACATGGATCAAAACCTTACCGGTGATGAAAACGGACTAATTGCCTACTGGAATATGAACAGAGGACAGGGGCAATCCGTTATTGATCAGGCAAATGCATACGATGGTCGGTTAGGCTCAACCGGGGATGGGGATGAAAACGATCCGGCATGGAGTATTACTCATTTCCCTTATGACATTGATCCTGAAATAATAGTCCACAGTGATTTTGAAATCAATGCCGAAGGATGGGAATTAGCAGACGGAGGAGACGGCCCTCTGCATGGCACCGGAGAAGGCAACCCCGGAGGCTATATTCTGGGTAGAGAAGAGGGCAGCACTGTGTGGAAATTTTCAGCTCCTGAAAAATTTTTGGGAAATGCCTGCGGAGCATATGGGTATTCAATTTGTTTCGACATGCGACAGGTTTATACGGATGATCAGAATAACAGGTTTGAAGATATTATCCTTGTGAATGATACGGTATCACTTTCTTTTAATTTCAGATACAACCCCCCGGACACTTTTTCATCCTATTGCGCTCCCTTATTGGAAGGAATAGTGGAAGGCCGGGGATGGATCAATGATTCTACCGGGAATACAGCAACAAAGGAAGAATTACAAACTGTGTTATCTAATCTTACCGAATTAAAAATACGCGGAGAATTTCAGGTGGGTGATGATGAAGCCTGGCTCGATAATGTGATTTTGTATGGAACTCCGACTCCTGTTGCTGATTTTACTACAAATGTGACCGAAGGAAATGCTCCTTTGGAAGTGCAGTTTACTGATAACTCTTCCGGAAATTACTCAACCTGGAATTGGAATTTTGGCGATGAAAATACAAGTTACGAACAAAATCCAACCCACACTTACAACACACCCGGGCTATATACGGTTTCATTGACTATTGAAGGATCAGGATGCACAGTTACAGAAACAAAAAATGATCTAATCACTGTAAATGCTACAACAAATATTGCCAATTTGACTGAAGATTTGAACTATAATTTGACAATTGCACCTAATCCGGTATCTGGTTATTGCACCATAAGTTTAGATTTACCCGAATCTTTCAATGATGTTCGGATATCACTTCATGACATCAGCGGAAAACAACTGGAAATGATCTGGTCCGGCAATCTGAATTCAGGACATCATATTATTAACCAAAGCTTCGATGGATATACTCCTGGTATTTACTACATAAAAATGCAAACAAATGATCATGTGAGTACTCAAAAATGCATTTTAACTGATTAAAATCAGTTCGTTCATTTTATATACCTTGACAGGGTGGGTATCCTGTCAGGGTATATTTTTCTCACAAGAACAACTACATTCCGGTTTGGTACCCTTTAGAAATCCATTGATAACCGCAGTTGCACAACCCACACCAGCATTCACATTGATGACTCCTTCCGGACAATTACGCATGCATGCCCCACACTCCATACAACGATCTTGATTGGTAATTACAGCCTTTTTTTCGATGATTTCAAATACCTCATGCGGACAAACAGCTATACACATTCTGCATCCTGTACATTTTTCGCGATCCAGTTGCAGCGTAACAACATTTTTCAAATAAAT
>Ga0315539_1001519_pt1 | contig 17134 bp, 14 predicted proteins | sample SalMarSW160150MG_FD_203097 | JGI IMG/M metagenome (GOLD analysis project Ga0315539, IMG submission 203097) | Salt marsh sediment microbial communities from the Plum Island Ecosystem LTER, Massachusetts, United States - Salt Marsh Sediment SW1601-150 ... | reverse complement strand
TTGATTTCTTTGATTTCGCTGATGTTAGCTATGGATGGTAGATAGTCTTTTAAGTTTGGAAGTTTGTTCAATTTGCTTTTGAAGTGCTTTTAGTCACTTCAAGATAAGTGGACATATGCCGCCGTCTACAGAAGTAGACGGCGGTTTTAGTTTAGTGTCTCTTTCCACTTCTTATATCTTTTTATCCAGGCTATTTTTTGAAGCCTTGAGAACGGTAGAAATAATATCGCCACTGAGGCCCGTAAACGTCAGCGGTAACTTTATCTTTACCTTTTCTCGTCCAACGGTCCAACACCTGAATAGATGCTGAAGCCGCCGTCCACGCAAAGACTTACGCCATGCAGAAAACTCCCCGCATCTGAAAGCAGCAGCAGGATGGGGCCAATCAGTTCCTGCGGACTTCCAAACCGTCCCAACGGTGTATGATTGATAATCGAACGTCCTCGTCTGGTCAGTGTCATATCATCGGGCTCGTACAAGAGATAGTGATTTTGTGTTGTATCGAGAAATCCCGGTACTACTTCGTTGACGCGAATATCTGCATTAGGGAAATCGACTTTGACCTGAACGGCGAGCCACCGTGTAAAATTTGTCACCGCGGCCTTTGCGTTGGAATAACCCGGCACATTCGTCATAGGCGCAATTGCACACATCGATGAAGTGTTAATAATGATGCCTTTGCCCTTTTGTGCAAAATACTTACAGAATATCTGGCTGGGAAGCGCCGTTCCCTTATAGTTAAGGGCGAATACCTTCTCCAGTTCGTCAAAAGAGAGTTGAGTAAGGTCACTGTCCGGCTGGACAGTGGCGCCCTTGCGGTTACCCCCGGCCCCATTAATAAGTGTATCACAGTTGCCAAATTCTTTCAGGATGCTTTCAATCGCAGCTTCGATGCTTGCTACATTCAGCACATCACATTCAACCGCTGTAGCCTTGCCTTCTCCGGCGTTTATTTCTTTGGCAAGTTGCTGAACTTTGTCACCGAGAATATCGAGCAGGGCCACCTTTGCACCATTAGCGGCCAGGGCCTTTGCGACTGTTCCGTAAATAATGCCTCCGGCCCCCGTTAAAACAACAACTTTGTCTTGGATTCCAAAAAGCTTATCAGTTTTGATAGTCATTTTGTTTTGTCCTCGTTGAAACAAGCCTTCCACAACGAATAGACAGAATAATGACTTTGGTACGCTCTTACAAGAAGATTTTAGACGACAGAAACGAGAGTTATACACGCTTTTTCGAGGTGAGTTGACAGATGAATTATAATCGCTATCGTATGGTATACGGGTCATATTATTGGCAGGACGTATTTGTCGGAAAGATGACATCATTATGAACTCGCGTGAAATCGTTAAAAGAACCCTTTGCTATGAACGGCCGGAAAGAGTGGCTCGGTCATTCTGGGAGTCTGATTTTGTCTGGACCTCCCACACAGCACTAACACCTCAGACCGACTGGCAGAAAGTTGAAGGACGAAGGTGGCAGCGCATCGATGAGTGGGGTAACGTCTGGACTCGTCTTGATGCAACATCAAAGGGCCAGGTTCTTAAAGGCGTGCTTGATGACCTTAATGACCTGGACAAGTATGAATTTCCCGATTTTTCCAGACCTGTTGATTACCAAAGCATCCGGAATATAAGGGCAGAGCATCCGGACAAATGGATTATTGGCAGTGTGCCCGGCTTTGCATTCAACATTGCTCGCAAGTTACGAAAGCTTGACCAATACCTCATAGATTTGGTCGCTGAACCGGAAAAAATCAACCACCTGCATGACCGGCTCGATATATTGATTGAAGATATGATTAGAAATTACGCATCGGCGGGGGCGGACTGTATAATGTTCCCGGAAGACTGGGGTACGCAGACGCAACTGCTTATAAATCCCGCGATGTGGCGGCAGGAATTTGGGCCGCGATTCGAAAAGCTTTGCTCAATCGCCCACCAGTGTGGCATTAAGGTTTTTATGCATTCATGTGGAAATAACGAGGCGATTGTACCCAGCCTTATTCAGGCCGGTGTTGACTTACTGCAGTTCGACCAGCCTGAGCTTCACGAGATTGATGTGCTTGCTTCTCATCAAAAACTCGGAAAGATAACTTTCTGGTGTCCGGTCGATATTCAAAAAACATTGCAGACTAAGTCCGAAAAGCTTATCCGCGCGCAGGCCCGTGAATTACTCGATAAATTGTGGAAGGGCAGGGGATGTTTCATAGCCGGCTATTATCCGGATAACACGGCTATCGGCCTTGAGCCCAAGTGGCAGGAATTTGCCTGTGATGAGTTTGTCCGTTATGGTGTTCAAGAAACATACGAATGAGAAAACGATTGATGAGGTCATATTTTAATCTATTCCCTGACCGCCTAAGAGGCGATTCAGGTCACGCCTGATATCGGCCTCATTAAGTATCCAGCCGCTTTGAACAAGGTCGAAGTATTTCTCTGTAAGCACCTCTTTTATAACCTTGCGGGAGTGGGACCATTTATAAATAAGTTGGTCCAGTACGCGAGCGTCACTGTGCTGTGGTATTGTAGTGAGCCCGAGCAGTTCGATTCTTTCCGCAGTTATTTCCCGGATGATACTTGGATTATTCAGGAACCACCAGCAACCGAAGAGCGTCAGGTTCCTGAACTTTCGGGCTGTAACACAAAGCTCATGCTGGTTTTCGCGCGAGAGCATTGTTACCATAAACTTGTTCTCAGGATAGTCTCGACACAGCCCGACTACAACATCAACATCTGCTTTGCCCGCGCCGTCCCCCGCAACGCTCAGAGCAGGATTTATGGACCTTTTAACCCCAATCATCATAGCAAACGGCAAGCTATATTCGAGCGCAGTCGGCAGGACACAATCAGCAATCAACTTTGTGCGCACAAGCTCATTATCCATCCTGAAATCCGGCGGCAGTGAGACCGCCATATAAACCGGCCTAATCTTCTCAATCCACGTCCTGAGAAAGTACTTCACAGCTTCCTTTGTATTCTTGTCGATATTACTACTAACATCGAAGCCCTGGGCTTTTATTACAGCTATATTCTTATCAAATTCATTCAGCAGGCCGTCCAGCCGAAGTGATGCCATAAAACGCTTGTCTTTATGAAGACCTTTATTCCAGACCTCCTGCTCTTTACGGTCGAACGGGTCGTTTGTCATAACAACTGTTTTGACCTTGGCCAGTTCAAAGACTTTGTCTATATATTGGTTTACTGGAACCTCGGCAAAATACTCGCGTAATTTATTTAAGTCTCTTTTTTTGGTATCAAGGCCCAAGCTATTTAGAACCGTAACAACTCCGCGAGTCGCTTCGCTGATGGGACTATTTTTCACGAAAAGCTCATCCCAAATCACCTCGGCCTGCCGGGTCTTGGACATATTCCAGAAGGCTTCGTAAGAAAAATCCGGCCGATATCGGAAAAACTCCGCAACTAAATAATGATAGGTCAATAACTCATCAACACCCCAAAGCAGCAGTGGCCCAAAAGACTCACTATACAAGTGAGTATGTACGTCCACTACAGCCGTCTCGTTCATTACCCGTTGTACCATATTCCTAATTGTCTCAAAGTCCATAAAAAACCTCATTGTTTTTCAGGCTGTGTATGTTGATGCGGATGTCGCGCCGCCTCGGCCGGTCCAGTTTGTGTGGAAAAATTCGCCTCTTTGTTTATCTACACGCTCATACGTATGCGCGCCAAAATAATCACGCTGGGCCTGCAACAGATTGGCCGGTAATCTCTCATGCCGATAGCCGTCATAAAATGCCAATGCGGAACTGGTAGCCGGCATCGGGATACCGATTTTCGCGGCAGTAGTAACGACCCGCCGCCACGAGGTTTGGTTTCGACTTACCGCCCGCTTGAAGAACGGGTCGAGCAGCAGATTTTCGAGATTTGGATTTTTCTCGAAGGCCTTTTTGATTTTACCGAGAAAGGCCGAGCGGATAATGCAGCCGCCGCGCCACATAAGTGCGACACCGCCGTAATTGAGATTCCAGCCGTACTCCGCCGCCGCCGAACGCATAAGCTGGTAGCCCTGGGCATAGCTAACAATCTTCGAGGCATAAAGGGCCTTTCGCATATCGTCAACGAATTTGTCCCTGCTGCCTTTAAACTTGGCTCGCGGCCCTTTCAGTACCTTCGATGCCTTTACGCGCTCTTCTTTCAGGGCTGACAGGCAGCGGGCAAAAACCGCTTCGCCGATAAGTGTCAGGGGCTGGCCCGCATCAAGCGCGGCGATAGCGGTCCATTTGCCGGTTCCCTTCTGGCCGGCGGTGTCAAGAATAAGGTCAATAACCTCGTTGCCGTCTTCGTCCTTATAGGCCAGGATGTCGTGCGTAATCTCAATGAGGTAAGAGTTCAACTCGCCTTCGTTCCATTTGGCAAAGACGTCGTGCATTTCGCTGTTCGACATCCCAAGGCCCTGCTTCATTAAATGATAGGTCTCACAAATCATCTGCATATCGCCGTATTCGATGCCGTTATGCACCATTTTCACGAAGTGTCCTGCGCCGTTCTCGCCGACCCATTCGCAGCAGGGCTCTGCGTCGTCGGTATGTGCCGCGATTTTCTGGAATATGGGCTTAACACTCGGCCAGGCCGCGGGTGAGCCGCCCGGCATAATCGATGGACCTCTTAAAGCGCCTTCTTCCCCGCCGGAAACACCGGTGCCGATATAGAGCTTGCCTTTGCTTTCGACGTACTGGGTACGACGGATTGTATCGGGGAAGTGCGAATTACCGCCGTCTATGATTATGTCGCCATCCTCGACGTAAGGCAGAAGCTGGTCAATAAAGGAATCTACGGGCGGCCCGGCCTTGACCATCAACATAATTATTCGCGGTTTTTTTAGCGAGTCGACAAGCTGACCAATGGATTTACAGCCGATGATGTTTTTTCCACTCGCCCGGCCGTTGATAAAGTTGTCCACTTTAGAGACCGTCCGGTTGAAACAGGCAACGGTAAAGCCCTTACTTTCCATATTAAGGATAAGATTTTCACCCATTACCGCCAGCCCGATTAATCCGATATCCGCCTGTGCCATTTTGTACTACTCCTATTTTGTAATTACCGGTTTCAGGTATATTTCTCAGCCAAATTGCTTTATGAATTCTTTTGCTATCTTTTTAGTCTTTGGACTCCTGCTTTTCAACTGCTTCTTAACGAAATCTATTATCTTTTTCTTGTTTTTTGTTTCTTCGAAGTATTCTTTGAAGGATTCAATGGCGGCGCCTTTTACCAAGTCCCTGCGTTCAGGGTTATGATTTGTCTTATCTATGTTTAATAATCTGTTTGTTATCCTTGTCTGAAGTTTTGGCTTGGCCCCGGCAATTTTTCCGGAGGCGCCTGCAACGTATGCAGCTGTTATAAAGCTTTTATCGTTGAGCAGGCCATAGAAACGGCCAAAGGCCTTCTCGAATTTGTTTTTTTTATCAATCCTCGTGAGATTTGCTAAAAGAAGTACCGCGCTTAGCTTGTGATAAGTGTTGTCACTGTCAAGAAACTGGACAAAGTAATCCCATTTGGAATACAAGGTTTGCGGGTGTTCTTCAGTTATAAAAAAAAGAGCTTTATGACTGTTGTACCTTATCGTCTCGTTTTTCGACCAGAGATTGTCAAGCAGCTCGGTCAGCAGTTTATCGTCCTTCAATGCCTTCTTCGCAACGGCCTTGATATCGATGTTCTTATTGTTTAGTTTGGCTAACATAGTATTTGCTTGTGTGTTTCTATCGGTTTAATTCTTTGGAATAGTTGGTATATATCCGCTGGATAATCTGTACAATGTTTCGCCGGCATGGTGCACTACCAGGATGCCTTCATGCTCATTATCCTCATGGTCCGCTATATTAATAGAACGTGGATTCATATACCCCAGGTTGATTTTCTCGCATCTTCTCTTTTCTATTGCGGTCGCCAGGACAACATTTATCCTCGGTTTCTCGATTCCGTTTACGTATGTCCCAATGCCTTTGACGTGTGTCGAGTGGGCTATGACACCTCGTGGGATACCCGCAAATTTGTCCATTTGCTTCAGGAAATAGTCACGAGTGTGATAGCCAATCCGGTCCAGTATTTTGCCGTAAGTATAAGAAATCTCGTCGATGTGGGGGGCGTATATGATTAGTGTCCCGCCGTCGGCGACTATCGGTTCAAGCTTATACATTACCTTGCCTGCCGTCCACAAATCCTCGTACATTTCCGGTGCTATTCCGAGAACCGTTTCGTAGCTTCTGTCTTTATAAACAATGTGCACCCTGGCCGAGAGGTCCGCTGCCTTTTCCCAGGCTTGCAAAGGCTCACCAATGAAAAGACCTTTAAGCTCGTTCTCTATGGCAACAAGGGCCAGCAGCGTCCGCGGCATTTTTACAAAAGACGCGGCCCTTTCAACGACCTTACGCGTCGGTGTCCACTTTGTGCCGTCTATGACCGGATTTGTTATAACCGCACCGAGCCAGTGAAAGAAGTTTATAATTTCTTCGCCTGCAATTCCGGGGAAAAGATACTTGTGCCCGCCGGAGAAACCCACAACCTCATGCGGAAAGACCGGGCCGAGGATAAAAAACTCGTCATATTCAAAGATTAGCTTATTTAATCTTACTTCGACTTGTTCTCGAAAAAGACCGCTACTAAGTTCTTCAATCTCGTCGGCTGATATTCTGCCGATTGATTTGAACGTCTCCGGCCTGTCCCATTCGTGATTGAATAAATTCACAGATGCGTATTTTGTGCTTCGCTGGTCCGGCGTTATGCCCAGACGAGCGCATATCTGCTTTTCGCTCATTGGCGGATGGGTACCGAGAGCCACCAGACAATCGAGTGCTTTTACTTTTCCTTCGAGACAGTCGTAGATAATTTTGAATACCTCGCCTACCGGGCTGGAACGGGTATTATCGGGAATTATCAGCAGAAGCCGTTTGTCGGTATAATCGTTTTGTAAAAAAAACTCGGCAACGGCTTGCCTGACCTCTTCAATCTTTATGAAGCCGTCTGTGTTTTGGCGTTCAATAAGCATATAGTTGTCTTTACCTCTCCCAGGGTGGTTTTTCCGGCAGGCATTTATCAAACTCGGCGATGAGCATCTCTTCATACGCGCCTGCGTATTGGCATTTGATAAATTTATCAAATGCCTCGTCGTGGAATCTTTTCCACGATTGTGTCTCATCACCCGGATTAATCGGATAAAAAAGGGCGTCGTTGGCCTTCGCCGCCCTCATATCACCCGGCGCATCGCCTACCATAAGAATATGCTCCGACTCATACTTGCCCCGCGCAGCCAGAGCAAGATGCTCTTTTTTGGTTCCCATTTCCTGGCCGGCTATTACACGGGCAAACTTCGCGATGTCGTGCTCCTCCCATTCACGCTGAAGTGCCTCACACGGAGTGGCTGAGACTACAATAATATCAGCCGTCGGGCAGGCCTTTTCCAGACTCTCACGCACAAACGGAAACGGCGGCTGGTCTTTGACAATCTCTTGTATTGACCAGTTAACTCTCTCGCTCCAGTCAAGCGCATGCTGCAATTCCTTCCCGGCCTCTTCGCTTGCGGCATCGGCAATAGCTTTTTTGAGCCCGTCATTACTGAGAATGCTTTTGGGGTCGTAGGCCCATTCAAAATAATGTGGAAATTGTGGTACTTTAAAACCTCTTGCCTTGGTCATCGGGTGGGACGGCAATAGTTTAGTCAGGATGTCTGTTGTTGATTTGTGCCGGTTGGTGCCTCGCGTTTTGGAAAACAAATCCTCGAAGTCCTTGCACTCACGCGCCGCCTGAGCCACCGGCTGCAGACCGAAATATGCAATCATCCACGGGCAAAAGCATTCCCGCTGCTTAATCCCCATCGTGTCAAAGGCGCAGCCGTCCGAGTCTACGCCTATAAAGAATTTCTGTTCAGGTTTAAATTCTCTCAAGGCCTTTGCCGGGTCGGAATCCGCCATCTTCTGTCTCCTAAAAAACGTTTACAGCTTACGATATAGATGCCGGTATTATGTTAATATTGCGGCAATTTCTTTTCCACACTTTTACGCTCAAATCTCATAAACACCGGCAACCCGTCATTGCCGATAGTGATGGGTGCCTCACCCTTGACCAACGGCCTGACATAATTGCGCATCACCTCGGTTATTCCGTTGCCGGCCTGGTTTATGTATTCTCTTGGTACCTTCTTTTCGCCGTTGGCCACGTCACTTAACTCAGCCAATCCCGTTGTGCAGTGATATTCTTTGGCTTTCTCTCTTACGAGCGTTACCATTTTGCCGTTCTCGCCGGCCAGGGCGTTTTTTACCGCCATTTCACCACACATATACGCCTCGTTAATGTCGGTTAGTGAGGCAAAGTGCATGGCGCTTCGCTGATTTGTACCAAGCAGATTGAAACGGGCCTTTATTCCAACCTCCTTTTCGATTACGGTTTTGAGAATCCCGGCAACGCCGCCGAGTTGAATGTGCCCAAAGCTATCTTTGCTGAAAGCACCTGTATCGGCGGTAATGTAAGTTCCATCTTTATTTTTTAGTCCTTCGCCTGCGACAATAAATACTCTTCCCAGTCGCTTGTAAACATCTTTGACGTCGCTGACAAACTTCTCAAGAGTAAATGGTATCTCCGGCAGGTATATAAGGTGCGGCGCATCCTCACTGCACCGGGCTGCAAGGCCTGTTGCCGCCGCTATCCAGCCCGCGTTTCTGCCCATCGCCTCGAGTATAGTACAGGTGTCGGTTGTGTATAATGCCTCGGTGTCTTTACCCGCCTCCATTGCGCAGGTAGCAACGTATTTCGCCACGCTGCCGTAACCCGGGCAGTGGTCTGTGTAGGCAAGGTCGTTATCGACCGTCTTCGGCACGCCGATACAAACAAGTTCATAACCCGTCCCGGCAGCAAGCTTGTTTAATTTATCCGCAGTATCCATTGAATCGTTGCCGCCGATGTAGAAAAAGTAGTGAATCTCGTGTGCCTTGAATACATCCAGAATGCGTTCGTAATCGGCCTTTGATTTTTCCAGCGATTTGAGCTTGTATCGGCAGGAACCTATTGCAGCCGCCGGCGTTCGTTTCAATGCCTCGATGGTCTCAGGTATCTCGGCGCCGATGTCGAACAGCTCCTCGTGCAGAACACCTAAAATCCCGTTGGTCGCCCCGTAAATAGTCCCGATCTTTCCGGATTTCAGGGCCGCTTGTATCACGCCGCAGGCGCTTGAATTAATAACGGCGGTAGGGCCGCCCGACTGGGCCACAATGGCATTTGCTTTGTCTTTCACTGTTTTCCCTTCTTACAATTAGCTTTTTAGTAAATCTTAACACTGCTTTATTGTATAAATGTTATGAGCCTTGAGCAATTTCCTCTTTTGCCCGGTTGATTATCTTTTCCATTCGGCGTCCGTATTCTATATACGATGAGTACTTCATCTCTTCAGCACTGTCTGCCGAGATATCGTGAAACACCCTGGCTAAATGGGGCTCGATAGAGAATCCCCCGTCATAGCCGTTGGCAAGCAGGTCTTTTACAATCCTGAAAACGTCGCCGTAGCCTTCTCCGGGGAACGTGAAGATGGCTTTCTGCTGTTTCTCGTCCCACATGCCGTCCTTTATATGTACGTAGGCGATGTGCTGTTTTATATTCTCATAAAACTCCCAGGCTGATTGCTTTGGATAAGGTTTGGGCTTCGAGCGGTCGTCGGTAAAGACGGGATTTCCCGTATCGAAAACCAGTTTCAGGCCGGGCACGTTCTCGATCAGCTCGAGTGTATGTTTCCAGGACATACCCCCGTAGTTCATACAGTTCTCGTGCACCGCCTGCATACCCGCATCGCTGAACATCTTTACGAGGCTTCCGAGTCGTTTGAACCGCTCCTGTGCCATCTGGTCATCAGGCTCTCGACCTTTCAGAACTGCGAAACTCATAATGCGTATTAACTTTGTTCCAAGTATTTGCATACGTCGAACTGAGCGTTTCGCTTCTTCGAGAGACGAATCAAAAGGCTGGTCAATCTGCTTGCCCCAGTTGGCAATAGTCGAACCGAAGCAGTTAATCATAACCCCTGAATCTTTAAGCCTGCCGGCAACCTTCTCGAAATCCTGCTCAGGCAGGTTGTGTATGTTTACCCCATTGATATTTCGGGACTCGATATATTTCCAGCCAAGTTCTTTGGTGGCCTTTATCTGCCCGTCAATACTATCAGCCGCTTCATCTGCAAACCCGGTAAGGTACATCGTTCAGTTCCCTATTTGTTGCATCTGTGATTTTAGTATCATTTCTTTTTAGAGTCTTTTATAAGCTGCTTCAGCTTTCTTTCAAAGGCCTTGCCATCCAGCGGCAGCTCTACAGTTTTACCCGTCAGATGCGAGTATAGTATAGCATTGGCCAGTTCGACCGAGCTTATACCTTCTCTGGCCGGTGCGATAAGCTTACGGCCCTTTAATATCGCATCCGCAAAATTTTCAACGATTTCGGCGTGCTGCCCGCCATAACCTTTGGTTGGAATATTGATATACCGTACCGTCGGCTTGCTGAAACTGTCTTTGGTAGTTTTACTGAATTTATTGGTTGCAATCTCGTTGCGTGTGAAGGCAATCTTGCCCTCTTCTACAACGACCTTGCCTTTGTCGCCGCATATCTCGAGACGGTTCGTCCCCGGCGCCTCGCCCGTCGTGGTTACGAATACTCCCGTCGCGCCGTTGGCGTATTCGAAATATGCCGTAACCTCGTCTTCAGTCTCTATCTTATGTCTTTTGCCGATGCCGCAAAACGCCCTTACTCTTGTCGGTATACCGCAAAGCCACTGCAGAAGGTCGAGCTGATGTGGGCACTGGTTCAGCAGCACACCACCGCCTTCGCCGGCCCACGTGGCTCGCCAGGGGCTCGAGCGGTAATAAATATTCGGCCGAAACCAGTCTGTGATTATCCAGTTGACGCGTTGTAATGGCCCCAGCTCGCCATCATCAATCAATTGTTTGACCTTGCGATAGTGGGGGTCCGTACGCTGATTGAACATCGCGGCGAAGACCTGCTTTTTATTTTTATGTGCCGCAATCAGTCGCTCACAATCCGCCTTATGTACCGATATTGGCTTCTCGACCAGCACGTGATAGCCGGCCTTGAGCGCATCGATACCGATTGTAGTATGCGCGTAATGTGGCGTGCAGATAAGTATCGCATCGCAGACCTTGACCTTGAGCAGCTTTTTATAATCGGTAAATACCCGGCCGCCGTATTTGGCCGATGCCTTCTTGGCCTTTGCCCTGACCAAATCACACAAGGCCGTGATTTCAATGTTTCCCATTTTGGAGATGTTGTTAAGGTGCAGTTGGCCGATGTTGCCGATTCCAACAAGTCCGATTTTCACCGTTTTCATTTGTGTTTTTCTCTCGTTTGCTCCCTGCCGGCCTTCGAAAGCTTACGCTTTCTTCAGGTGTTTACCCTGTCTTTACTATGAAACCGCACATCTTAACTGCCCTAACAGCTTCCCGCAAGACCAATCCTCGCGGCTTACTTTTGTAATGGTCTTGACTTGTTTATACCGGCCAATACTTGCGTAACTCTTGATTTGCCCTGCCTTTACAAGTAAACAATTTATTAAACCTATATTTTTAAATTTTTTCGACAATATTAGAAACCCGGAATTCGCCTTACCTTTATGTGAAGGCTTAGGAGAGGAGATGCTTTGTATTCATTGCGATTCTGTAGCAAAAATCCACAGCGTGTAATTGATTATGCCAATTGGTGATATATAGGAGTTTAATTGAGGAAGAAGTAAAGATGAGAATGCCAAAGAGGATAATTTTTGTTTTTCTGTGTTTTTCCAATATCTGTTTTGCAGATTTATCTATTTCAGAACTGTCGAAAAAGGGACAACCAACTGTAGAGCAATACTGGGAAAACCAGAGAGTCGAGAAGGAAGAAAACAGTAAATTTTGCCCAAAAGACCTGGAAAAAGGTAAACATTCAGTCAAAATGGAACGGGAGAAGCCTATCAGTAAATCAAAAATTGAAAAGCAATTTGTCGGCAGGAAAATCATCGGTGGGAAAAACATCGATAAAACAGCTACATGGGAAGCAGTCTCCGCATTGGAAACGACAGAAAAAATATCCGTTAAAAAAGCGAAGTCGGCACCAATCGAAATCATTGGCGACATAACGATAAACTCCAATACTGTCTGGGACCAGGATGTTCATATTGATGGAAGGGTTACTGTTGAAGATTCTATGTTATGGATTTTACCAGGGGTCACAGTTTCCTTTGCTGGCGGAGCAAATTGGATAAAGGTCATAAATAACGGCTTGATAATTGCGGAAGGTACTCCGAATGATTGTGTAATGTTTATTTCAGATGAGCAATCCTACCATTATGATTATGATTTCGCAATTAAGATTGAGGCTTCAGCCTCCCCGAAATGCAGGGTAAATTACTGTTATATCCTTTTTGCAGAAAAGGGAATCTGGATAGAGGGCATCAGACTGAATAATCCTCTCTTTGGAAACAAAATACAGTATTGTTATGATGGAGTTTTTCAGCAAGGTCCTTTCTTAACAGATATTATAAATAATCGAATCATCGATTGTTATAGTGATGGCATAGAAGTGTATATGGAATCTTATGACCCTTATACACCACCTACAACCGAAACACATATAACGATAGAACAAAATACAATCGTTGGCGATTTTTATTCCGGCTGGGGGCAGGATTGCGGCATAAGGATTCATGGAGTTCAGGATTATAACGATGTAGGGACAGTTCTTATGGGCAACAATCTTATTGCCGCAAGTTATTTTTATGCGTTAAATCAGGTGGACGGCTATATGATGGAAGCTGACAGATATTGTCACGGATATTACGGTAATTATGCTATTGAAAATCCTGGTAATCCATTCAGTGACGTGTACCCTCAAATCCTGGAGGAAGACCCCTTTGTATATGGTTACACAACCTTTCCCTTCTATTTGATACAAGACTGTAACCTCATAGATACGGGATACGTAAATTCTTCTATTCCCGATGATGCTCCTTATCTGCTCGGTACAACTACGTCAATCGACGGAATTCCCGATTCTAACGTGGCCGACATCGGCTTTCATTACAGTAACTGGAATTATTCAAATGCGGGCGATACGAACCTGTCGGCAGACTTTGATTCGAGTTACTCCGTCGGATTGGATGACCTGTTGTTCTTCCTGGATTACTGGCTGTATGACTATCGGGAAAATTATGAGATTTGGTGGTGGGATTTTGATGGCAGCGAGGTTGTTGACTATAATGACCTTACCGTGATTGCGGAATACTGGCTTTCATATTTTGATTTCTATGGTTTTTCATTTTTCGCCCGGCACTGGCAGAAAGACGTGGATTACAGGTTCCAGGACACAAGGCCTGACCTGAATGAGGATGGCTTTGTTGATTTTGTGGATTTCTCGATATTTGCCGATCAGTGGCTGGAGGAAACCGACAATCCGCATCCACCGATTGAAGTTACTATTTCCGGCGAGCCTAATAATCTAACGGGAGAGATTTCAATCGGTGTTAAAGGCTATGGACTAACAACTGAACAGGTCTTTTTGCTTATGGATGGTAAAGGTATAAGTAAACTTGAATACTTCGACAGTAATCTGCCGTTCTTACTCGAAAGCGACATTTATCAAAACGGCGGACATTCTATTAAAGCCGTCGCAATTGACTCAAACGGGCTTATTACTGTTTCTAATAGATTTGAGGTGGATTTCAATAACACGTTCTATAGTATTATGGCATCGGATTATTTCCATCCGGACGCCAATTATACCTTATTGGGCTTCCACGACGTAAACAGTTCGTTTGAAACCACACTTACTGATAAAAATGACCAGATACTCTGGTCGGATACTTATAGCAGTGGATCGGTCAGTATCGTGATTCCGGGGGCGGCATTTGGAAACACACAATTTTGTGAGTTGTCATTAACGGAGACTGGTTCTGTTATGAAGACGGCCGCTGTTAAATACGAAAAGGCTAACGGCTCAGGTGTTACAAAGAAGAGTTTGACAAAAAAGTTCAAGCAGACAGATTGTCCTACTAATGTTAAGATGGTAATTGTCCTGCCTAACAAGGATGTCTTTAAGGCGAGAAAAGAGGCGGTCTTTGAGTGTGCAAACGCCTGTGATAGCAGGAATGTGAGTTGGGTTAGCCTGTATCGTTATGATGTTACTGAAGAGAATCTATTGTTTTTATACAACAAACCAAGCGTTAAGTATGTTTATTGGTGTGGGCATGGCAATAGCCACGTAGGGAGAAACGAAAGATTGGGAATTGAGGGGGTTCGTAGAACTCACACGGAATGCTGGCTATATGAAAAAGAGGGTTGGTGGGATATAATAAACAACTGGAATAAAATCGGGGTATTTTCATGGACGGGTCAGCCGGATGCCCCACTTCCGGATGACTGGGACACACGTGGTTTTAATTTGTGGTCACTTGGAATGCATGAGGAATGGAACAAAAAAATAGTCTTCATCGATGCTTGCTTGAGCTCTTTATCCTATATGGATGGAGCCAATGATATGGCTCAAGCTTATGGGATGTACTCACTGCAGGGTCAAGGTAGTCTTGATCAGATTTACATTGGCTGGAGAATTAAAGTCCTATCGGCTCCTCCGGGTAGCATATTTGACCCGATTCTTTTTTCCACTGAAGGTGTTAAAATGTTCTGGGAGAGAATGGGTAAGGGTGACAGTGTCGAAGAAGCGCTCGAATATACACGCCAATACGGAGGTATTGGAGTCCGAAGAACATTATGGGGTTTAAATGGTCTTATCGACCTTGGTGACGAGGATGGAGATGATAATATATTTGTACGTGGTCTTGGTTTTATAAATCTTGATGATATAGAATTATCTTATTAAAGGGAATTTATATGAAGACTGTCATGTACTTTGTAATATGCGTCCTTTTAACTATATTGTTAATGGCCTATTTAGGAAACAGTTTTTCCAAAAGGCATGAGGTTCAAAGAATAGTCGAGGCAGGCAAGGATTTAAGCCGGCCGTTTGGGGCAGGACCGTTAGTTTCAATTGTCTGGTATAAAGGGTGGGGGCAGGCTCCGTATAAAATATTTTCAGACCGCAAGGATATAAAAGACATTCATTATCGCTTGAAATATATAGGATTAAAGTCAACAGCAAAAAACAAAGTTTCGGATTTTGAACAAAGGGATATTCTTGCTTTCGTATATTACAGTAACAAGCAAGATAGTTATAGAATGCAGTATATTCCATTTAAAATAGATGGTGACACATTCTATTGGAGTTATGGCGAAGATAAAAAAGTTGCCCAGATACTAATGGCCAAAGAAACATGGAGTCCACCACCTGGTTACATTGATCCAAGTGTGAGAAATTACTTAGACAAAAAGACAGAAATTGAGGAAGAGCTTGGAATAGAATATAAGTTAAAAAAAATAAATCAAATTAAAAAATCTTTGTCTGAGAAGGACCAAATGAACCAGCATGAGCTTGAAATCTTTAAAACCTGTGATTTGGCTGAAAAAAACCTTATGGGAATAGTAAGCTTATCTGCGCGAGCGGAGATGCTGGATGATATTCTTTCAAGATTGAATCAAGATGAATTAAGAGAAAGCCTCGTACATGCATTTGTCCAACTACCTGAATTTATCATCAAAGACTATAGTAAATTATTAAAACCTGAATACGTTAGGGCAATCAGGCAGTTCAGTGAAAAATATGATTATGAAGGCCTGAGTCGTGAAGAACAGGTAGAATTGTTTCACATACACCAGGAACTCAATGGACGAATATTGGATGAGTTGCAAAGAAGGCAAGATGATTTTGAAAGGATATTGCAGATTAACGAATCTCATCAAAAGCTTGCTGAAAACGAGAAGCAGAAAGGAAAGTAGAAGCACAAAATAAAATAATAAAATGAAACCTTTAGGACCGGGAGAAAAATGGGTATTAGCCGCTGTTGGGTTTGCGTCTGCTTATGTTTTGTTCATATCTGGTTGTCTGCTAATGGATTTCGAGCCGGTAACTGTTGGGCAACTCCGAGGAACCAATGACGTTATAGAAATCCTTATGTGTAGCTCTAATGGATACGATCAAGGGCACAGATATAAGCCTACAAATCTAAAGGTCTGGGGCCGGGTAAATGACACTGATAAAATAGCATCGATTATGGACGCTATCCGAAAAGTTGAAATTACCGGCGACCTTTGGTCCCTTGCTGGCGAAGATCAAATCTGTTTCAAAGACAGGGACGGAAATATAGGATGTATGGCCATAAAGATGGAATGCGACCCAAAGGTTGTTTATGGTGCGTATTTTATGGATGAAAGTGGAGAGTTATATAAAGCATTGGAAAATGCCGGATTAGCTCCTTCTTGCAAGGAACGGCAGCAAAAGGAGAATGTAAAATACCCGAGGCCTCTTAGAAATATGACGGATGAGATATTGACAAAGTAATAAACGTGACGGCTGAAGAATCAAAGACAGCTACGTAACTGAATACTACGAGAATAAGTTTTGCTGTTGCTGCTTGTGATTAGTCCTATAGAATTATCGAAGGGAACTATTAATAATTTGCTTTGCTGCCTGCGGTTCGGATACTTTTTTATTTGTTCGCCTTCGGCGAGCTACCAGTTGTTTCCTCATTGCGGCCTCCGGCAGCCTGCCCTGTGGGCAACAGCGTAAGGACACCAAAGGGAGCGGAGTCCGCCTGCGGTGAGAACGAGTTTTGCTGTAAGGGCTCCTGTTGTAATTCTGACATTTGCCAGGTATGTGAGGATGGTACATGCAAAAATGGTTGCAAACTTGACCCGAACACAGAGAAATGCTGCGGCCAAGGGACGGGACACACTTGTCCAAAAGACAAGACTTGCTGCGGCGATAACTGCTGCGACCCGCCCTGTGAGGGCTGTACGCACTGTGAAGGCTGCACATGCGAACCTGACTGCGATTCATCCCAGTGCAAAAAATGTTACGATGGCGCCTGCGATGACAGATGTACGAGAGAATTTTCGCCTTGTCATTATTGTGATGATGGTAGTTGCGTTACAGACTGCATAGGCTGTGGCGGAGATTGCAATGATAGAACGGGCTTTTGTGACCCTATATGCGATCCTAATTTGACTTGTCACGAGTGTAGGATGACTTCCGGAGGGCCA
>Ga0315539_1001517_pt1 | contig 17148 bp, 9 predicted proteins | sample SalMarSW160150MG_FD_203097 | JGI IMG/M metagenome (GOLD analysis project Ga0315539, IMG submission 203097) | Salt marsh sediment microbial communities from the Plum Island Ecosystem LTER, Massachusetts, United States - Salt Marsh Sediment SW1601-150 ... | reverse complement strand
TTTTGGCATTTCGTGATCATCCGTTAAGATTTCTCTGACAGGGCGCTCAGCGAGAGTGTCTAAATTTGTGGTATCAAACAGAAAGGACTTATTATGTCAGAGTTACGAAAACGAATGATCAGAGATATGCAATCGCGGAATTTTTCACCCATAACCCAGCGAGGATATCTCAGGGCAGTAGCAGGCTTGGCCAAATACTACCACCGGACACCAGATACCATTGGGTCAGAGGAAATCCAGGATTACGTTGTACACCTATTGAGCGAGCGTAAGCTCGCAGTGGGTAGTTGCCATAGCATCATAACGGGGATTCGTTTCTTCTATACAGTGACGCTCAAGCAGGATAGGGCAAGTGTCCCCATCCCACAAATCAAAAGAGAAACCCGCCTTCCGGAGATCCTCGGCTCTGAGCAGCTGGAGCGTGTATTTGCTGCTCCACGCAATCTAAAACACCGGATGCTGTTGATGACCGCCTATGGTGGAGGGCTTCGGGTCAGTGAATTGGTGCACCTGAAGGTAACCGACATACATAGCGACCGCATGATGATCCGGGTGGACCAGGGCAAGGGGAAAAAAGACCGCTATACCCTTCTATCAAAACGCTTGCTTTGTGAACTTCGCACTTACTGGAAGATAAAGCGGCCAGCTGTGTGGTTGTTTCCAGGCATTAAACGGCATAAACCATTGTGTGCTCGCATGGCTCAAAATGCCTATGCTAAAGCAGTTGCGAAGGCCGGTATCACTCGAAAAGGCGGGATTCATACCTTACGTCACTGTTTTGCCACCCACCTGTTGGAAGCAGGGGAAGATATCCGCACCATCCAGTTGCTGATGGGTCATAGCTCCATCCTGACCACGGTTCGTTATCTGCAAGTAACCAGCAAGACGCTGCAGGGAACACGAAGCCCGCTGGATCTGCTGGCGGCTCCACCTGATAGTTCGAATAAGTAGAGGTAATCCATGCTGTCCAGTGCCACGCGGACGGCAGGGAACCTTGAATCCACAAGACCACGCTATGAAGTCGCTGACATCTTCCGTGAATATGGTGAGCAGTATAGGCGTAGTCATTCTTTACCACTGCCTGATCTGAAGGTGATGCATGCTATTGAGGTTTGCCGAACAGCGTATCTCGGTGGCCACCTGGAACGATGCGACTTGTGCGGGTTTGAAAGGATTGCTTATAATTCCTGCCGTAACCGCCATTGTCCGAAATGTCAAGCTCTGGCCAAGGCCGAATGGCTCGAAAAGCGTAAGGCAGAGCTACTACCAGTGGAGTACTTCCATAATGTTTTCACAATTCCGCATGAGCTAAATCAGCTCGCACGATGTAACAAGAAGATTGTTTTTGATTTGTTGTTCAAGACGGTTGCAGAAACCCTTCAGGAATTTGCCGGCGATCCCAAACATGGTCTTAGAGGGAAAATCGGATTTACCGCAATTCTACATACCTGGGACCAGAAACTGCTCAGTCACATTCATCTTCACTGTGTTATCCCAGCGGGTGTGCTTTCTTCTGACGGCAAGCATTGGATCCACTCCCGGAAGAATTTCCTCTTTCCCGTGAAGGCACTGTCAAAGGTTTTTCGTGGCAAATTTATTGATTATCTTAAAAAGGCATTTGTTAAAGGTATGCTGATATTTCCTGGGCAAATAGCCCCTCTTGTAACTGAAGTGAACTTCTCCCATCTGATCGACCAACTCTGGAAAAAAGATTGGGTTGTCTATTCCAGGGCACCTTTCAACGGCCCTGAAAAGGTGTTTGACTATCTTGGCCGTTATACACATCGTGTTGCTATTGCCAACCATCGTATCGTGAAAGTCGAAGACGGCTTGGTCACATTCCGGTATAGAGATCGTACTAACGGTGATAAATGTAAGCAAATGACTATAGCTGCCCAGAAGTTTATCCGCAGGTTCCTGCTCCACGTACTTCCCGATTCATACGTGCGAATCCGCCATTACGGCTTTCTGGCCAACCGTTGCAAAAAAGACGATCTGACAAGATGCCGCGAGTTGCTTGGTTTATCTTCCGAACCACCACGGATTCCTGAAGAAACAATACAAGAGAAAATGCTGCGATTGACCGGTGTAGATGTGACAGAATGTCCCCGATGTAAGCAAGGCCGTATGAGGCGGGTTATTGAGTTGCCGATACTTGCGGTATGTGCTTCGAGAGACTCACCACTTATGCCAAAGGTTTTAGATACCTCATGAAAATAATTGAATTCAACCCACACCCGCTTCTCACACTGAAACTCTTTAGGAGGGTAACACTTATGGTCTGCCTCCGGTGGTCAACACACTGTAAAGAAAATTATGTTAGCGGACTTTTTGGCATAAAACTGATTGATGACAATCGCGTTTTCGACTTCATGTTACCCTTACTTCCGCTCAAAGTGATTACGTTAACCATACAAAGGCCTGCTATGAGAAGGATAGGCGCTGGTTACAATCCCCATAGAAATACAGCATTGTCTTTAGCCCCACACACGGCAGCACCGCGAAGCGGTTTCGTTCATCGAGTTTAATCCGAAATGCTATCTTGTTACAAGCAGTGGGGAGAATTTTGAAAATCAAAGTTGGTTTTAAAGGGGAAACGCTTTCTTTTGAACCGCATCACGGATTAAACACTATACGAAATACGACGATTTTTCCCTCAAAATGACGCCTTGTACTGACGCCTACCACGCCAGTTCTACATAAGCTATTTATTTTCAATATCTTATCTTCTATAGAGGTCTTACTTGCCAGTTATGAAGTCAATTCTCAGCGATCTTACAGCACCTAATAAAGATGAACGTGAAGCACTCTTCTGTGTTGATTCTAGGCATCAGCATGAAAGAAGGTTGCCAGTACTTTAAGAAGTCTTCTTTCTGGCTTGTGCTTACCTTTCTCCCAATGGTAAATGGTGCCTGGATCGACGCCTAACAAACGGGCCAAATCTTTCTGCCGAAGGCCAAACAATTTCCTGTATGCACGGATCTTCTGGCCGAGATCTTCGAATTCCGTATCGAAGGGAGTGTATCCGAGAAATTTAATTATTTTCGGCATGTATCGACAGGATGGATTTCTCTGATTTCTTTCCCAACCACGATAAGTACAAACCGTGGTTTGGAGCTTTGCGGCAACATCTTTTTGAGTCATTTGCAGATCCAGACGTTTCTTTTTCAAGTGGTCGCCTATGGTTCTTAATTCCTTGGGATAAGCGACTAAACGTGGTTTTTGAGCCCGCAAGGCCACTTTGCAGAATGGCAACGCAGGAATGATAGTCCGGAATCGTTATCAGCGTAAACGAATAGTGAAAATAATGATATGAAGACGACTTAGGCAGCTTCGCAAGATTAGCGGATAAGACCTCCTGCTCCCAAAATATGATTTCTGCTCATAAGTGCTTGTCCTTCAAATCTTTATCAGGTTTCTTGAGGTGTCAATAAAGATTGCGTACTTGTTACACACTGGCTCCATACTGTAATCATACTTGGGACATAAACAAAAGTGACGCCGGATTGACGCCAAAATCCGAAGATACTCCTTAGTCAGCGGCCAAACTTATGATTACCAAACCAGAGATGCATTGTCTCGCTTACTGTGCCGTCGATTTTGGATCATGGAGTTGTGGCAATAGATTTAGATACGTAATCGCATGTGGTTAATATAAAGCTGGGGGTGCGGCTGGCGCATCCCCAGGCTCATAAACATTACCTAATCAGAACTGAATATGACAGATTAATCCCTTTTCTATTCTGCTAAGAGATAAACAGCTTAATCAGGTCAATTTCAGTGTTTTGCATACTACTCTCTACTTAAACCTTACCTGGCCTATAGTGCAGGCACCGTAAAGCTCAAAACAGGACCTGCAATCCACATGCCATAGAACGTATCAACTCTCCAGTAGTAGGTCGTGCTGGGCATCAGCGGTCCGGGATCATGGCCTATATCTATTATCGGAGGACCAGAGCCTACTTGTGCATTGGTTACCTCATCTACGTTTGTCCCGAAGTGTACGACATACATTACCGGGTTCCAATCAGCTTCCCAGCTAAGGTCAGCATCAGTATCTGTAACTTCCTCACCATCAGCCGGACTTGGATTATATGCTCCTCTTGGAGGAATCCAGAAGCTCCATACATTGCCAGTTGTAATAGTACCATCCGCTGCGACATCATCAATCCGCCAGTAGTATGTCTGGCCTTCGGCCAGACCAGTGGCGAAATGCGTTGCCTCAGTGACACGGCCTACTAGCTCATCTGCTCCCGGCTCCGGATTCGTGCCGAAATAGACATCGAACTCGGCTCCGAAGGGACCTGGTACCCACGTCAGAATCGCCAACGTATCCATGAGCTTGGTGCCGTCGGCCGGGTCAGGATTACCAGACTCTATAAAGCCCGAAATCACCTGTATATCGATTTTAGTCAGTGCTATATTGTAGATGCGAACATCATCGAATAGGCCAGTGAAGAGCCGGTCTCCATGGGAAGCACGCACGCCGATACCAACATCAGCATCTTCCGTGAGATTCCAGATATTTTGCGAGTTGACCGTATCTTCGCCTTCGGTATCCTCTTGACCATCAATGTATAGTTGAGTCCCCGGCGGCTGCAGGTTTGAGCCCTCTGCTACGGTCATAGCAATATGATGCCATTCTCCATCGTCAATTCTGGCAGCTCCTCTGAACCTACCGTTACCGTGCTCGGCACGCAATCTACCGTCGTTGAGGCGGAAATTCTGGTATTGACCTCCTACGCCGGTACCATCACTGCTGCCCCAGCAAACAAGTGAACCATTTGCGTTTGTAGTGTTAACCCAGCAAGCAACGCTGAATGGTTTCTGGAAGGGATTGTTGGGATCAGAGCGGTCAGCGTTAATGCCCTTATATCCGGGGATAGTAACGTAATCACCAGAACCATCAAGTTCCAGGCTACCGCCGTCATATTCCTCCACCCACTGTGGATCTCCAACGAGTATACCGTGATGGTCGTAGACAGAGGAGTCAACAACCGCGCCAAATCCTTCATTATCAAGCTTCCACCATGCGACAAGATTCGGGTCGGCAATATCGGTTTCAATGCTCTCCAAAGCCGACAAAATGTGGCCAATATCATCGTGGGTGATCTGGGCATGGCAGTTCATCAGTAGCACGATCGCCTCATTTACGGCCGCGAATTTCTTTTCTGCCGTGAAGTGGTTGCCTATAGGAATAAGGTTGAGATTTCGGAGTATACCATTCAAGTGGTCATTTCTTTCAGTACAGGTTGACGAAAGTAGTAACGCCTCAAGTTCGACATACAGTTTCTCACGAGGATTTGCTAAATTTCCGTCTGGATCAATGACCTCGACAACTGCATCCAAAGATGTTGGGCCGCGTCCCTCACCGCTCTCAATGACTATGCGGTAGATTCCGGACGCCAGATCCATGGGCAAAATTGACTGAATCGTTCCGCTATTAGGATCAATCAATGATTCATCCAGCCGGACATGTTGCCCTCCCTTCACTATGGAGACTCCTGTTACCTCAGACAAATCAGCATCCGCACCTACATGAATCGTGATGATGCGCTCCTCGACTCTGCCGGTTATGGATATCTCACTAGGTACGGGTACGCGCGTGTCAATATTAAGGGCAGGCAGATTCACATCCAGAATCCTAATGTCCAGAGTAGTTGTTGGCTGGTCTGCCGGTGCAAAACCTTGTGAATAAGAACCATCCATATTATCCGTAAGTTCGCTAGTCGGCTCCCAATAGGGATCAGTACCGATGAATATTCCTGATCCAATTCCCGGGCCTATCAGTCCACCAGCTACCGTTCCAGGGACGATTGTGACAATCTGACCTCCCGGTAGATTGGGATCAGGGATAATCACAATGTCTGTCTGGTTTGGATCGGGATTAGTTGGAACATTGATAGAGGTCGTGAGTTCACGTTGAAATTCTTGGCACTCAACAATGCCCTCGACAGCAATAGTGAATTCGTACACGCCTGCCTGGTCGGTGTCCGCAAAGCTACCGGTATATTCTCCTGGCTCCGGTCCGGGCGTTAGCTCAAAGGGCGCGGCGGTCCAACGTAGTGACAGATTGCTTAAACGGTCGCGCAAAGCCATCATCATCCGCTGCCGCTCTGGCAGTGGTTCGCCATCGAGTTCTACGGGGATTCTATTGAGTTCACTGGGGGTGATGCCTGCCCAGGACAGCAGATTGCCGCTGCTTGCACGTGGAACAGTCGGAATCGCTGTAACGACTGCGGTCTCGATCGGTATCCCTGCATGTTGATACAGCGTGACACGAAGGGGAATGGGATCTCCTGGCGCAAAGGTATCACCTTCAGTCGGTTTGGGCCTTGCCAGTTCCGCATGGATCGTGGACCTGGCAATAGTAGAGGCGGAGTAGTTCACTACGCCCTGGTCTGCGGGATTACTGATCAACATCGTCCAGGAGCCAGCATGTTCGTCAGCCGGGCCAGTGGAGAGGGGATAGATGACCCGCATGATTTTATAGGTATCTGCTGAGACAACCTTGATTTGATCCATGGTCTCTGCACGGGCAGCGTCAATCACTATGCCTGAGGGGCTGCGCAAGGCCAAATCCAGATCCTCGTTGGGATTGTCCCAAGTCAAGATGAAGTTGACCCAGGCCTCTTGCTCTGTAACGGACACGGGCACGTAATGGGTATGACCGGCCGAGACATTGCCTTCAGGATCAAGGATGGCTTCGGCCCGTGTGGCTCCGGCCACGGCATTGACGAAAAACTTGTCCAGGCCCACGGCCGTTTCTTTCATTAAAAACAGACCGTGTTCGGTTACATTAGAGATGGCGTCCAGGAGAGGCACATCAATCCCCTCATAATCTCCTCCCCCCGGAGTACCGAAACCGACGCAATAGACGTTGATGTTGTTTTCACCGAATTGGGCCAGGAAGGAGGGATCACTGGGATTGCCACCCGCGGTTTTCATGCCATCCGAAAAGAAGATAAGTGAGCGGCGACGATTCCCTGCCGGTTTGGATATAAACTCGTTGAGGCTTCGTCTGAGAGCCGCGCGAATATTGGTGGTAGTCCCCGGCGTTAGTTTATTGACAGCGTCGCGTGCATCCTGAAGATTGGCACTGTGCATGGCAACCAGTCCCATGTGATCGTGAAAGTCTGTCCTGGCGTTTTCGGAAAAGCTAACTTGGGCCAGGCGGTCGCCAGCACCGATGCGGAAGAGGTCCAGGAACAGGTTGACCGAGGTCTTGAGGGCCTGGATTTTCTTTTGTGATGTGGCATTGGAAACTGGAATAGTTCCTTTCATACTACCACTGCGATCCAGCACTAGGACGACGTCGACCATGCGTGCGAGTTGTACAAAGGTCATATTGACTTCATTGTGTTCCAGAACGCTTTTATCCGGGGCTTCATTGGTATCGACCCAGACAATCAGAAATACGTCTTCGCGTAAAAGGTCGGTGATGGTAGGATCGGGTTCCCAGGGCTGTCGGTTGAGCAGGATCCTGGCATCGTCCGGACTTATTTGTACTGTGCTGCGGTGATACAGCGTTGTGTCGGGAGCCATAGGGCCCAGGGGTGTTTGGCTGCTGTCTGCTAGTACGACATCATCTCCCAGGTAGAAATCTTTAGACAGCAGGATCTTGTATTCGAATGTATTGCCCGTATCTTGGGGCCCGACATTCTGCACCACCCAAGTGAAGGTGATGTCTTCATTGAATTCGGATATTGCAATGCGATCGCTGCTCCATACTACAAGTTCCGCAAGATTGGGATAGGGAAAGCCTACTAATGAAAAGTCCTGTAATCCCTCCTTGATATCAAAACCGATCACACGCGCCCGCCAATGTCCAGGATCACTGTCCCACGCTGGTATAAAGACCTGTTCCACGTTATTTAGGTGGTCTTTACTTGGACGTGCCACCCAATCACCCATGCCTGTAAGGGCGTTGGCGGGTACATAGTCATTGTCGGTGGCAGGTGTTCCTGTCGGTGTGATGGGTCTATCAACCTGGATGTTCGTACCGGGCGGCTGAGCTGTGTTGGCCAGGGTATTACCTGCGGCATCCTGGATTGTCTGGCCCAACTGCCAGGGATAATAAACAGTTGTCCAGTCAGGGGCCACGAGCTCGAGATCCAGGTCATTGACCAGCATGGGATTGGTGGCCGGATTCAAGGTCGCCCCTTCTTTATCGTCCCAGGCCAGAGTCACCTTAAACTCTCCGGTCGTGGGGGCGACGACAAACTCGTATTCGAGAATAGTCCCTTGGCTCATGGTATCCTGGATGATACGATTGGGAATCGGTACATCCCCTTTTAGGCGATGATCCAAGACCATGTCAACTGCTTCTTGGGCATTTACCAATCCCCATCCGGTGGCATAGTCCGGTCCGACAGTAGCAGTGGCATTCCCGAGGCCGTCGTTACCGTTGTTGGCATTGCTATCGGCGTCGACATCAACACAGGCCACGCCGCGCACATTGAGGTCTACGATGTCGTTCGCTGTGTGGATAAGAATACCCCGCAAGGTGGACGGATACGGTGGACCATCATCAATCGTGATACCCAGAGGGGTACTATACGTATCTTGCCATGCTTCCAGCATGAGCGCTAAGGTGCCTGAGACGGCCGGGGCTGCCATTGATGTGCCACTCATGAAGATGTAACCATCGCGTGTCCTGCCAGCTTGTACTGTCTCGACTACGGAGGCTACTCCAGGTGCTAGATTCGTATCAGTGGTTATCATCTGTGGGACATCGATATTGCCTAGAGCTCCTTGGAAAGTAACTACGATTGGATTGAGGGGAAGAGGTCCTCCAGTGACTAGTACGTCACCCGGACCAATATTAGCCAGGGCCTGCAATTGAATGAAGACGTCAATGGCCGAGGCATTAAAAGCAATGTTACCGGTCACTAGACCACCATAGTTTATAGTGAAGGTACCTTGCATGGTGAAGCCATTGAACCGGATTTCCTGAATCTCGTTTTGGTTGGGGGCTGTTGATCTAATCGCCGTACCTGGTGCCACCACATCCGGCTTGATGCGTCCATCATGGGCGGGTCCCATACTGCTGTCTGCGCTTAAACGGTTTGGGAATGCTCTATCGTTCCAGTTGCCTACAACGATCGTATTTTTTGTTTGATTCGTAAGTGAGAAGTAGTCCAGCTGGAGGCCCCATTGATGGGTTGCCCCTTCATTGCCGGCGGCAAAGACTTGGGGACGACGAGGGATTTGTGTTCCACCGGAGGTGGCGCCGCCCCGGATTTCCTGATCCACTTCTCGTTCTTCGTCATACTCACCGTCCATGCCCAGTGTGTGGGAGTGATTAGTAAGGTCAAGCGAATGATCTTGAATGGCATCCAAGAGTTCACTTGCATCGATCATATCGGAGGAATCAATCAGATTGGCATCAGGTGCCATGCCGCGCCATTGAAATGGTGTGCCGTTATTGGGATTACCGAGTACATCGGTTTTGTCGCTTTGAAAACCACTGCCGGCAATGATGCCTGAGACATGGGTTCCATGGTCGCCCGTACCACCATCGTCGGCCCCAGGGGCAATCGCCAGGTCGGTATGAGCACCGTCGGTTCCTTCACTTTCGCAAACGCCCACGGTAATGCCGTCTCCAGTGAAACCGAGGTAATCAGGATAACCATCGACCAGGATTAAATCTCCGGTAGTAGGATCAGTATTAGGATTTTGCACAACGTCAACATTTATTGTTGCACGCGTGATGTCATTGCAGGGCAAATGGGGAACGGATCTACCACTGATCCACTCCACTATATCATAGGAGGCCAAGGCGATGATCTTGTCCGGGGAAAGGGTACCACGCCAAAGTTTGTCGGTTGCGGGCGTGAAGGAGATGGCTTCTTTTTTCAGGATCGTGTCGATACTTCTAGGTAATGCATCTTGAGCAAAGAGCACGGACAGCTCCAGGGTGCCGTCGGGGTTGAGTACATAGTTCCAGGGAGATGGGCCTTTGGGACTCACCACGAAATGGCTATAGTTGCCTAACAGGAGATGGGGATCTACTTTGTCTTCTGGTTCCAGGGGAGTGATGGCCCGTAGCGATCCTGTAACTACTTCATGTTCGAGGTTTGCATATCGTTGTACTAAACCAAAGGCGTGCCTTCCCGGCAGAAAGCTCTGCTGGATCAGGCCGTTTCGCTTATAATACCACTGTTCTTCGCAACTAAGTGGTCGGCTGAGTGTAATGATAGCATGTAAACCATAAGCTGATGTGGCCTCCAGCTCGCTGAGAAATTTTTGAAATAGCCTTTCACTGGGCCAGAGATCACCGCTCCTCAGACTAATCTTCTCCCATTGGAATTGTCTGTCTTTTTCCTCGTTAAAGGGGACCGAGATATGAAGCATACCCTCTGCGTCGGCCGCTCCGTGAGCATCATAAATCGCCAGACGCCAACCCACTCCACGAATTAGGTCTTCATCGGTCACTTCATAGGTGAGAACGATTGGTGAGGTACCGGTGACCTCAACGTAAGGGGTAGTTGGATTTGGCAAATGTGGGCGTCTGCGACCTGTTAACACAACCTTCAATGTATCGCTCCTTCCAATCCAATCCACTTGTATCCGGATCGGCCCTGAAACTAGAGTATTGAACAACTTGAAAGGAACGGAGTGGAAATCTACGATTCTAAAAGATGAAGTTATTTCCCTTTCACCATCCTGACAATTGCCCAAGTTCGCAAGTAATAGCAATACAAACAGGCTGGTCAGGACTACCAATTTATTCTTTCTTTCCATTTTTGGTTCCTCCTTACTTACGTTGAAATCCATAAATATTCTTTTATTCACTCATATACAAACTGATGTGTAGCCATCAGAGAATCGCCTCGTCAAGATAATCATGCACCATTCCCACGGGTAACAGAAAAGGATAACAGAACTAGTGCTCTTTCACAAGTGAATTGATGAATATTTTTGGATCTTCTTGCCGATAAAAGTACAAAACCACAATGGTAAGTTATTGGTAAGGAGATCTGTTATGAAGAAGATGTATATCGTTGAGTTGATCGAGGACTAGTCTAATGTAGTACTTGTCTCTGTACATAACATCACACTCTGCTAATTCATATCCTAATTTCCACTCTAAAAGATACTTTCTTATAATGAAGGCGATTGCTAGACCCCAAATATTGATTCCTATTTCTTAACAATTCTTAAAGATCTGTCACTAAGCTACCTTGAGTAAATTTTTAGACAATGGGTCACGGAAGCGAAGTGTCAAATCGCTTTCCGGATTACTATTAAGTTCGTCAAAAACTTCTGCGATTGCCTGACGCAGAGAATTGCTATCACCAAAATCGAAATTTGCCAGACTTGCACCTTTGACATACTTCCAAATATGTTCGATATCATTTAGTTCAGGACTGTACGGTGGTAACCAAATTACCTGGAAACGACAAGATAGCTCATCAAAGAATTTCTGAACCACACAGGCAGTATGGTAGCTGGCATTATCAAGTACAACAATACAATGCCTGTGACGATACTCAGAGGTTAATTGTGCGAGAAAACCAAGAAACTCTACCGCATTTTTGCCGTAACCAATTTGGTAAGAGACCTTATTCGTACGGTAATTCAGTGCTCCGTATATGGGAATCTTTTGATTTTTGCCAGGTGCCGGCACTTCAACGTACTGGCCTTTGGGCATCCACATCCGAACCAAATGCGGATATAAATGAATTTCACTCTCATCAAGGAATAAAAGTTCTATGTTGGAGCTGGGTTCCATGGATTTTTTTTTACTTGCTCCAGGATGTCTTGAACCTCTGCAAAAGCGTTCTTGTCGCGTTTTTGGGCAAGTGTGTGTTTGGGGCGTTTGAAAACAAGTCTTTCTTCCTTCATAATTTGACGGACTCTCGATTCGCTCAACAGGATTCTTATCTCTCTGGCCATGTGTGCCCGTATCCGCGTAAGGGTCCAAACCGTAAAAGGATAGCCTATTTTTCTCGGATTGGTCTTGATCGCTTCTACAAGTCGCGTTCGATAATCGACCGTGGCAATAACTGGTCTGCCGGAACGAGGCTTGTCGTAAATGCCCTGGCAACCTTGTGCCTCGAACAAATCGAACCAATTGTGAATACTTTGTCGGTTGCATCCAAGTATTTCCACAATCTGGGTAACGGTATAGCCCATAGCACTGAGCCGGATTGCTTGCGCTCGCTTGCGAACGCGATTATTCGGCCCACGTCGAAACAATTGTTCTATCTCCTGACCTTCTATTTTGGTCAGGGTTCTGATAAATCTTTGTGGCCTCATGCCGATGTTCTCCTAATTCCGTTTATGGTTTCAGGGATTTCATCGGCAAAACTGCGTCAATATCTAAAAACTTTTTACAGGTAGCTTAGATGATAGCAGTCAAGTGAGGGTTCAGAGCTGTTTTGCGTGGGGCAGGGAGAAAGCTCGAGCAATAGCTTTCTATTTCCTTTTATAGAGTGTGAAGTTCTCTGTGCCCGGTGTATGGATAAGCCTACCATCTTGCGTTACCTCCTCTACCATAAACCAGGTTGATGGATCTGCACCAGGTTTGTAGAACTGATATGTGAAATTGGCAAGCAGGAAGTTAGTGCAGCCCCTAATTCGGTACATAGGCTGCCCTTTCGCCGGCACAGCATTTCCTCCATGACCAAATATGCGAAAGTTCGATGAATTCCGAATGAATACAGGTGTTATGGCACGAGGCCCATTTGCGCCAAGCGTTTCGCTTTTGATTGCATACACATTTGCGTTCCTGACATTATCAAACTCGACCATGTAATCGGCGGCGCTGTGCTCCGGATTTAGCATGTAGAAAGCAAGCGATTGTCGCGTGCCGCGTGCGAGAACATGTCGGTGTTTTGACCCCTGTGGGAACTTCATATGCATAAGCGCATTGTACCAACGCCCACCCCCGTTGCCATCGATGACGATCATTGGGTGATCGGTAGGCCCAGCTCCACGAAGCCATGGTCCTGGTTTTGTCCGTACATTCCGTACTACGGAGTTATGTCCAGACTGCCAGTGAATAGCATATGCTCCCGGTATTCTGCACCAGAGTTGAATGAACGCTGCTACACAGGTCGCTTCAGGATCATCCGGCGCTGCCAATATGGGACTAGGGGATTTCGGATCGATAAATGCAGGAGATTCGGGTATTGGCTCGATCTTCGAGTGGACACCAATGCCGAATAATCGGCTATCAGATTTGAGTTGCAGAGTATTCGATATACGATATACCCCTTTTGGCAAAAAGACGAATCGATTTTCATTAATGGCCTGTTGGATCGCTTGTGTATCGTCTGTTTTACCGTCCCCAATAGCTGAGTATGGAGATTCCTTGACGTTTGCCACTTTGGGATTATCCCAGGATGGAAGCTTCTCAGTCCATTCATGAGCCTCAAGCAGATCCTTTGCAGGTTTGCTATCATATTCGATGGTGACCACAGGATCAAGTTGCTTTGCCCCGTTAACCCATATAGGATACTTGGGAGATGGGCTGGCAGCATACTCAGTTACATGCATCCACGCCCTACGAACACCCTCAAGCACAGGTGCATTATCCAGATGGGCGATTTCCTTCGCATTCTCAAAATACACATTGCTGAGGTAGAGCGGGCGATCGCCGGTTATTACAGGACCGTCGCCTTTGTATTGAATGACAGAATCCACTATATTCAATGCTCCATTCCAGGGACTATGCGGTCCTTTGATATGAATACCTTGTCCTTTGATGGACGCGCCCACAAGGGTTAAAGGACCACGCGTTCCTGAAAAGATGGATTTATCAGTCTGACCGTCTAACACCACGTGACTGATGACTGGAGATGGCTGCGAACCTGAACCTGAATCGGACGGAGTTTTTTTCAATCCCGCCAGGTATAACCCATAGCGACCACCGTGAACACTGATATGTGACGCACTGCCCCCGGAACCACTTGTTCCGCGAAAACCGGCAAAGGCTCCTTGAGCAAAGACGTGGACATCCTCAGTGACACTTCCCTGAGCCCCCTGATGATCGATACCAATGCCACCAGCGTTACCCTTTCCTAGATCCACATCAAGGCTGACAATCATCACATTAAAGGTGATATTTGGGTTGGCGTCTGTTTCAGTGGAGATAACCGGCTTGGGGTTTTGGGAATCGCTGAATTGCGGGGAATTATCCGAAAGGACTATCTTTGCTCTGCCGCCGCTGGTTCCTCCCCACAATATGCATGGGAAGTCATCGCGACGGTTTATCGAAGGGATCGCAACACGGTTTTGATTGATTTGGTTAGCTGAAATAGTATCGGAAACGCGATATTTTCCTGATGGAAAGTAAACGATCATCCGCGCATCCCGGGCATCAGTGATTGCTTCCTGAATGGCGCTGGTCGAATCCTTTACCCCGGATGAGTCTACTGAATATGGAGCTTTTGTCACGTCCAGGATACCGTAGTCTGTCAATCTTTTGTCCTGATAATTCTGTACCATTTCAATGCCATTATCGACATAAACTCGCTCTTTGGCTGTGGAGACATTCGACACTACCAAAAGAGAGCCTAACACAATCTGACAAAGCATATCTGTCTCCTATTTCTACATCGCTACCAGCTGGGAATTCCCTGTTGCCAGCAAATTCGTTGCATACAATCATCAATACTTGTCTCAACCGCCCACTGTCGCGATACAGCCGTCCTTGGTCCTCCCGCGCGACTCGATGATGCCTGCAGCGTTTTCGTCGCAATGCCGCTTTGACGGCGGAAACAAATCGCGAATCAGCACCATCATATCACCGCTCTGACAAAAGCGACTCGATGATACTCCCTTGGGTGGGAAAGTCAATGGATTTCGCTGGGTAATATTATTAAGGACGACACCGACAAAAGTTTTACGGTGACCCAATAATGGATAAAACGCGAACAGAACCGATGAGCCCAGTGGCCGCTATGGCAGCATTTGGGCTTATTTCCCCCTTGAATCGCTATATCCTCTGGTGGTATAATCAGTCCTATCGGTGGAAATCAAATTTCCTATCAGTAAGTTAGTCTTGGACCTTTACCAAATAAAGATGAATTACGATTGGATAATTCACTCAAATAGGGGAATATTGAATGAAACCACATAAAACATCACGCCGTAGCTTTCTTAAACAATTTGCAGTAACTGCCGGGACTGTGATGCTTCCGTCGATAGGAGCGAGAGCTAAAGAGAGAACTGCTAAAAGGCCGAATGTTGTTTTGATTATGACCGACGATCAGGGGTATGGAGATTTCTCATGTCATGGAAATCCTGTTTTGAAAACCCCGAACATGGATCGGCTGGCATCCCAGAGCGTTCGCCTGCAGGATTTTCATGTGGCACCGGTTTGTACGCCGACACGCGGACAGTTATTAACGGGTATTGACGCGATTCGAAACGGGGCGACTAGCCCGACTGGGCAACGGCATTTGCTGAAACGCAATCTTCGCACGATGGGCGATGTATTCGCACAGAACGGATATCGAACCGCGTTGTACGGCAAGTGGCATTTGGGTGGCAATTCTCATGGGCACATGCCTCACGAACGGGGATTTCAAGATGCTCTCTATTACCTGCGCGGAGGAGTGCAATCGCATCCAAACACCTGGAACAGCGATCTCTTTGACGATGTTCTTTACCATAATGGTAAACAGAAAGAAGTGCCTGGTTACGCGACCGATGTGTGGTTTGATCACGGCACAAAATTCGCCAGGCAATGCCATAAGCATAACGAACCGTTCTTTTTGTATCTCCCCTTGAATGCTCCACATGGCCCGCTCTTGGCTCCTGACAAATTTCGGGAACCTTACAGGCATTTAGATAAACCAACAGCAACGTTCTTCGCGATGATTGCAACGGTAGATTGCCGCTTAGGTGAGTTCGTGAAGATGCTGGAAGCCGAAGGCATGCGCGACAATACGATACTTGTTTTCCTCACTGATAACGGAACTGCCAATGGAGAGAAAATCCACAACGCAGGTATGCGCGGCAAAAAAGGCTCACTGTATGAAGGTGGTCACCGGGTGCCGTGTTGGATCAGTTGGCCTAAAGGACATTTACGCCATGCCAGCGATGTGAATACCCTGACCCAATGCCAAGATTTATTACCGACTCTCATTGATCTTTGCAGATTAAATAAGGAGCCAGAACATCAAATGGACGGGAGCAGTCTTGCTCCATTATTACGAGGAAAACCGCAACCCAACCTCAATGATCGGATTCTGGTTTACCAGCATAATGAGAGTAAGGGTAACGGTCTTGTCCTGCAGGGTAAATGGCGCCTAGTCAAAAACGAATTATACAATATTGCCGACGATCCATCGCAAACAACCAATGTCGCCCAAAAGCACCCCGATGTGGTGAAGCGACTAAAAGCGCATTACGAGAAATGGTGGAAATCGGTTGAATCGCACCTGGATTTAGAGCCCTTCCGGCTTGGTGTAACCGACGATGAAGATATGCTGACAGCCTATGACTGGTGGTATGGCCGCCGGGTGTATAACTGGCCACATTTACGGCGGGGAGATCGCTCAAACGGCAGGTACCTTGTACGTATCGAACGGGGAGGAAACTATCGTATCAGCCTGCGCCGTTGGCCGCGGGAATCGGGACTGGGGATATGCGATGCGGTTGAACGTTATGTCCCGACAGACTCGTATATGGCATTTGACAAAAAGCATGCCCCGTTTCCTCCAGGAAAAGGATTCGATGTAGTGGAAGCAAAGATTCGATTCGGCAATCAAGAAAAACGTATCCCAGTAGCGCCCGATAGCCAGGAAGTCGTCCTCAATTTCTATGTTCCGCAGGGGGAAACCACTTTACAAACCTGGTTCATTGACAAAGAAGGCAAAGAGTTCGGCGCAAATTACGTCTATATTTTGCGTAAATAAATCAACCTCAAGAGTAACATTAGAGGGAGCATTATAGCATTAAGCGAGCAAAACTGCCGCAAACAGTAGCTGTGGATGAGTGACATAACAAACGCAAAGCCACCTCTTTCTTAAGCTGGAAGACTCCTTGATTTTCAGGTGACAGTATGGTCGAGTAGACGTAATATAGCTCTCTCATTTAGGCATACTTTGTTTTCCCTGTTTCTCTCCTCTTTCGATTGAAGAGTGTCACAATATTCTGCCATGTGAAAGAACATCAACATCCCTCACAGAA
>Ga0315539_1001515_pt1 | contig 17155 bp, 11 predicted proteins | sample SalMarSW160150MG_FD_203097 | JGI IMG/M metagenome (GOLD analysis project Ga0315539, IMG submission 203097) | Salt marsh sediment microbial communities from the Plum Island Ecosystem LTER, Massachusetts, United States - Salt Marsh Sediment SW1601-150 ... | reverse complement strand
ACTTCCGACTGGGAATCTGGACCGACGTACCGGCCGATCCGTGCGATCCACAATCATACAGCCATCCAAACGATTTGATATGGCAGTATGATGCGAATGATTACAAGGAAGTGCTGGTCGGCTATGATAAGCACCCAGAGCAACCGTTTGATGACCCGAATGAGCCGGTTTTCCGTTATTCGGTAAGACTGCCTGAGGATAAATGGTTCTACCAGAACGATGCCAATGGTATCTATTGGCTGAGCGTCGTGGCGGTCTACGAAACCCGTCAGCCCATCTATGATTGGGGCTGGACGAATCAAAAGAAAATGTTTATGGATAACGCTGTTGAAGGAGATGAAGATCCCTACACCGGCGAGATGATGTGGTATCCGCTTTATGACCAGACCGAAGAGAGCGAGGATATGTCGTTCATCTTATTCACCTGGCCTGGCCCGCTGTGCTGGGATGATACCCAGTGCTACGGTGATTCCAACGGTGACCATGTTGTCGGTATTGGAGATTTTGCGGCGTTCAGGGATTCATTCCTTAAGAGTTACCCTGATCCAGCTTACAATCCATGTGGAGATTTCAATCGTGACGGTACTGTAGGCATTGCAGATTTTGGCCCCTTTAGAGACAATTTCCTTAAAACTGTACCGCCAACAGGTATGCCTTATTGCCCGCTTGGTGGCAAGTGGCCGCCGTAAACCGGCAAGAGATAAGCCGTTTTTAGTGTTAGTTGTTTTAAGATGCGGTGGTTACGAAGGCGTTTGTAGTTTGGTTAGTCGAGGGTCAGAGATTTAAAGGGCCCTTGAGATGATGGAGGACCCTGCAGACAGCTCATTTGGTCTGCAGGGTCCTTTTTGGTTGGGAATGAGAAATGCTTATCAGTAGATGCGGAGCGGCATAATATTCTCATGCCGGTGGGGTAATTGAGATAATGGTGGCCAGAGATTGCCAACCTGAAGCAAACGTGGAGTCTCGAGCAGGCCGTTGGTGTGCTACTCAAACGGTGAAATGGGGATTTTTGGAAGAATCTTGCCCATTGTGAAGGCTCAGGTCAAAAAAATTAAGAATTTTTTATTTTTTTAAGTTTTTTGCATTTGAACTGTTACGAACGAGAGCTTAGAATAACCTGTTTGTTTTGAGGGATTTTGATACAGGGAGTCCCTACACTTATTTACGCTGCTTCGAGGCGAGTGCTGCTATGAAGAGGCGAGTCCTGTTATTAAAATCTAATCGCTTCGGCAGTAAACAGTTAGAATTATCTCGTCATATGTTTTGCCCGCTGGGTATTTTGCTGAAGATATTGGCTTTGCTGCTGTAGCTCAGTCGGTAGAGCGCGTCCTTGGTAAGGACGAGGTCATGGGTTCGAATCCCATCAGCAGCTAAGTTGTAAGTTGGCCGGGGCTTGGTAAGTTCGATAGGCCGTGGGAATTAGAATCGGCCGGCCCTGGATAGGTTTGAAATTTACGCTGGGTTTTTCGCGGTTTATCTTCAATAGATGTTCGGTATCTCAGCGTCAGATAAGCAGCAGCTGCGAACGGCCTGAGCAGTTAAAATAATAGGACATATATTCCGGGAAATGGCAAAGAGTAAGTGCTAACGACGTATTTAGGAGGTTAATAACAGATGGCTAAGGCGGTATTTGAACGGACAAAACCACACGTGAATATTGGGACAATTGGTCATATTGACCACGGTAAGACGACGTTAACCGTTGCAATTATGATGCGTCTGGCTCACATGAGGGGCGGCGGTAATATCAAGCGGTTCGAAGAGATAGATAATGCGCCGGAGGAAAAAGAGCGTGGTATTACTATAAATACCGCCCACGTTGAGTACGAAACCGACAAGCACCACTATGCCCACGTCGACTGCCCGGGCCACGCGGACTATGTCAAGAATATGATTACGGGTGCGGCCCAGATGGACGGAGCAATTCTGGTCGTGGCCGCCAGTGACGGCCCGATGCCTCAGACGCGGGAACATATTCTGCTTGCCCGTCAGGTCAACGTGCCGAAGATTGTCGTTTACCTGAACAAGGTCGACCAGGTTGATGACCCTGAGCTTTTAGAACTGGTGGAGCTGGAACTGCGGGAGCTGCTCTCGAAGTACGAGTTTCCAGGTGACGAGATTCCGATTATCAAGGGCTCGGCACTGAAAGCTATGGAGTGCGAGGGCAAGGACGATGAGATTTGCAAGAGTATTGACGAGCTAATGGTTGCGGTAGACGATTATATCCCGGTTCCGGAGCGTGATATTGACAAGCCGTTTCTTATGCCTGTGGAAGATGTCTTCAGCATCAAGGGCCGAGGGACGGTCGGCACCGGCAGGGTTGAGCGTGGTATAGTGCGAGTCGGCGGCGAGATAGAGATCGTAGGGCTGATAAAAGAGACACGTAAGACGGTTGTGACGGGAGTCGAGATGTTTAACAAGACGCTGGATGAGGGCAGAGCGGGAGACAATATCGGCCTTCTTTTACGCGGCGTGGAGAAGAAAGACCTGGAGCGTGGTCAGGTAGTCGCGGCTCCCGGCTCAATTACTCCTCATACGAAGTTTGAAGCTGAGGTTTATGTATTATCCAAAGAGGAAGGCGGTCGTCATACACCATTCTTTGCGGGCTACAGGCCTCAATTCTATTTCCGAACGACCGATGTTACGGGCAAGGTCGAGGCAATCAAAAGCCGTGAAGGAAAGCTTGCAGAGATGTGTATGCCCGGCGACAACATATCGATGGATGTCTCGATTATATCCCCGATTGCGATGGAAGAGGGGCTTCGTTTCGCGATTCGTGAGGGCGGCCGGACGGTTGGCGCCGGCGTAGTAACAAAAGTCGTTGAATAAGCCAAATTTTATACAAACGAGGATGGCGCGTTCTGCACAGCGGCTCGATCTGGTCAGTCGGTCTGACTTCAGCGGGCCGGGGCGATTGGGTATTTGTGGTAACGAAAGATAGATAGATATGGCGAAGGGCAGCAAACGAGAATATGTCTGGCTTGAATGTACTGCCTGCCGGGAGCGCAATTATCGCACCGAGGTAAACGTCTCCAAAGGTACTCCGAAGCTGGAGCTGAAGAAGTACTGCAAAAAGGAACGGAAACGAACGGTACATAAAATCAGGCGTAAATAAGAATGAAAACCCAGGCCAGTAGCTCAATTTGGCAGAGCAGCGGTCTCCAAAACCGCAGGTTGGGGGTTCGAATCCCTCCTGGCCTGTGTGTTTTGTGCTGGTCTTCTTTGAGTCGCAGACGGTTTAAGTGAAGGATTACCCATAATAATGTTATTCGAAGTATATAAACGAGGGCAGGGTTACTACACACGGCTTTTTACGGCGCTCGGGTGTGGATTAATTGTAGCGATAGGTTGTTGGCGGCTTTACGAAAAGCTGGGCGGTTTGGACACTGCCGCCAGTACAAGGATATGGATACAGACCTTTGTGCCGGTCGGGCTGTTCGTCGTCCTTGCGACACTTGTTTTTCTGCTGGTAAATAAACCCAAGGTCGCGGACTTTATGATCGCCGCGGAGAGTGAGGTGAAAAAGGTAAGTTGGTCGAGTAAAAAAGAAATAGCTATCTCAACCTTTATTGTAATTGTAGTAGTCATCTGTGTAGCGTTATTGTTGCTATGCACCGATTTGTTTTTCCAGTTTTTTTTCAGAGCCATCCACCTTTTAAAGTAAATTTTGGCAGGTTGTGTATAGATTATGCAGTGGTACGTCTTGAGAGTCGCATCAAATAAGGAACAGCAGGTTAGGGATGCTCTCGAGCGAAAGGTTATGGCGGAAGGACTGAATGATGTTATAGGCAGAATAGTAGTTCCGATGGAGCAGATAAAGCGTATCCGCAGTGGCAGGCAAAAAATTCACAGACGCAAGCTCTATCCCGGATACGTCTTTATGGAGATGCAGCCGAAGGAGGACGGGCGGATTCCGGAAGATGCGTGGTTCGTGATAAAAGAGACAATGGGTGTGGGTGATTTTGTAGGCACGGAGGGAGTGCCTACCGCGATGCGGGACACGGACGTGGCAAAAATGCTTTCTGAAGTTGAGAAGCCGGATGATACACCCAGTATCAAAGTGGATTTCAGTAAAGGCGACCTGGTCAAGATTCGTGAGGGAGCATTCGAGAATTTCGAGGGTTCTGTGGATTCCATTGACTCCGAACGGGGCATCGTAAGGGTGATTGTGACTATATTCGGGCGCAGCACGCCGTTGGATATAGAGTACTGGCAGATTGAGAAATTGTAGTCAGGTGTTTTACAGGCTTGAGAGATGGCGAAGAAAGTTGTGGTTCAAATCAAATTGCAGGCCCGTGGGGGGCAGGCGACTCCCGCACCGCCGGTAGGGCCGGCGCTGGGACAGCACGGGGTCAATATCGGCCAATTTGTCTCGCAGTTTAACGAAAGGACTAAGGAATTGAACGGGACGATTGTGCCGGTGGTAATATCCGTCTACGGTGATAAAAGCTTTTCCTTCGAGGTCAAGAGTCCGCCGGCGGCGGTGCTTTTAAAAGATGCCGCTCAGATTGCAAAGGGCAGCGGCGTTCCGAACAAAGAGAAGGTAGGTAAGGTCAGCCGGGAACAGATACGCCAGATAGCAGAGCGGAAATTTAACGACCTTAATGCTTACGATTTGGGTCAGGCCGAGAGGATAATCGAAGGAACGGCCCGGAGCATGGGAGTAGAAATAGAGAATTAAACAGGTAGGGAGCCGGTGATTGGAAGGGAAGATATAGGTTTATAAACAGGATAAAATATGGGCCGAAGAGGTAAAAAATATAACAAGCAGGCTGAGGCGTTGGTAAAGGGGCCGGTAGAGCTTCCGGAGGCAGTCAAGCAACTCAAGTCAATTACGTCGGCCGGCTTTGACCAGAGCATCGAATGTGTATTGCAGTTAGGTATTGACCCAAAACAGGCGGACCAGCAGATTCGCGGTTCGGTTTCGCTGCCGCACGGCATAGGCAAACAAAAAAAGGTGATTGCTTTCTGTGAGGAATCCGATGTGGAAAAGGCCCGGCAGGCCGGCGCCGCCGAGGCCGGATGTGACGAGCTGGTCGAAAAAATCCAGGGCGGCTGGATGGATTTCGACGTGGCTATCGCTTCACCGAAAGTAATGGGCAAAGTCGGCAAACTCGGCCGTACCCTGGGACCCCAGGGCAAGATGCCTACACCGAAAAACGGCACCGTAACTACAGACATTGCTGCGGCAGTATCGGAGTTCGCGGCAGGGAAAGTGGAGTTTAGAAATGACGGAGGTGGTAATGTACACGCCGTTGTGGGCAAACAAAGCTTTGAGGCAGAGAAGCTAATCGGCAATATTGAGGCGTTTATCACACACATAAAGAGGATTCGGCCGGCGGCAGCAAAAGGCGGTTATATTAAAAATATGTTTATATCGGCAACTATGAGTCCGAGCGTGCAGATAAGCATTTAAGTTGAAAACGGCCTTAGGCGCAGCCTGGCTGCTAAACGGGTGAAATAATGAGCAGATATGTAAAAGAACTACTTCAGCAGGAATTCGAGAAGAAATTTGATGGCGTTAACGACTTGCTTGTTGTCAGTATGAAGGGTATCGGCGGCACTGAGAACAATCAAATACGAGGCGCACTCAAAGAAAAAGCGATAAAAGTTCTGGTAACACGGAACTCACTAATGAAAAAAGCCCTGGCGAGGCTCGGGATGGCAGCGGCGGGGACGTTGTTTACCGGCCCGTGCGCGGTAGCCTACGGCGGTGAGAACATTGTGGATGTTGCGAAGGAAATTGCCTCGTGGAGTGAAAAGCTGCCGGGCCTGAAAATCAAAGGCGCCTTTGTCGAAGGTCAGATTCTGGACGCCGAAGCTGCTCAAGCACTTTCAAAGATGCCGAGCCTGGCGCAACTCAGAGGCGAGCTTGTGGTTCTTGCAAACTCGCCCGGCTCGAGGCTGTCCAGTATAATATCAAGCCCTGCACAAATTATAGCCGGCTGTATAAAAACCATTATCGAAAAGGCTGAGAAACAGGCGGCATAGCACGGACAATAATAGAGAAACACGAAAGAACCTGAACAGAAATTTCAGATTAAAAGTTGAAAGCTGATTAGTAAGGTGGATTTCGAGAAATAATAGAATCGCTTTTGTGGTTGCCCCGGTTACGGGTTAAACGAGACGAAGTAGTCCCGGCTACTACAAGGCTTTTGAACAATAGGAGTTTTGCGAGATGGCAAAGGAAAAAGAGGCTGAAAGCAAAGAAGGGAAAAGCTGGGGCAAGCAGATTAAAGACCTTGGCGACAAAATTATGGGTTTGACTCTGATGGAGGCCAAGGAGCTTGGCGATTATCTGAAAGAGGAGCACGGCATCAAACCGGCGGCGGGCGGAGCAGTGATGATGGCTGGCGCTATGCCGGCGGCCGGTGGTGCAGAGGAGGCGGCCGAGGAGAAGACAACTTTCGATGTGATCCTGAAAGGTTTTGGTGAAAAGAAGATTCAGGTTATCAAGGAGGTACGTGCTTTAACCGCATTGGGTCTCAAGGAAGCCAAGGACCTTGTGGAAGGTGTACCCAAGCCGGTCAAAGAAGGTGTAAGCAAGGCAGAGGCCGAGGAAGCACAAAAGAAATTGCAGGAAGCCGGTGCAACGGTGGAGATTGCGTAAGGCAGCGGTTGAGATTCGCCGTCCTTCAGGAGGTTACGGTCGCAAGTTTTGTGAGTTTCCGGGCGGTTAGCGTATATAGTTACAGGAGTAGAGTAGTGCATATCCGGCTTGTCGAGCTTACACGAGTAGTCAATCTTTAATAATTAACTTGGAGAGTGTTTGATGGTTTCTAAAACGGTGCGCGATTTCAGCAAAATAGGTGACGCCATCGAGATACCTGACTTGATACAAATCCAGCAGGATAGTTATCACAGGTTTTTGCAGGAAGACCTTGAGCCTACCAAGAGGAAAAACATAGGTCTTGAGGCACTGTTTCGGGAGGTATTCCCGATAGAGAGCTATGACAAGACGATGCGCCTCGATTACCTTTACTACGAGCTTGACAGACCACGTTACAGCCCTCAGGAATGCAGGGACCTGCGTCTTACTTATGGGTATCCGCTGAAGATTTGTTGCCGGCTGCATCGCAAAGGCGGGGAAGAGCTTACCGAGCAGCCGGTGTACCTTGGCGAGATACCTGTTATGGTGGGTGGGGGCGAATTTATCATCAACGGCGCGGAACGCGTGATAGTCAACCAGCTGCACAGGAGTCCGGGTGTTGATTTTCTCATCGAGAGCAAGGAGGGCGACCGGGTTCTGCACGGAGGCCGAATAATACCGGAGCGAGGTAGTTGGATAGAGATAAATGTGACGCGCAAGGACGTAATGGTGGTCAGAATTGACCAGTCCAGCAAGATACCTGCAACGATCTTTTTGCGAGCGATGACCGAAGAATACGGCACGTCGGAACAAATTATTCGTCTTTTCCATCAGACGAAAAAGTTTTCGACCTCAAGGCTGAATGCCTCGATGTGGGCGGCCGCACCGGTGGTCGATGAGAAGAGCGGTGAGGTGATAGTGAGTACCGGCACACAAATCGGTGACCGACTACAGCACATACGACAAAGTAAAGTAAAAGAAGTTGAGATTATCGACGAGTTGGCTGATATGCTGATAGTCAACACACTGGCTGAAGATGACTGCCAGAACCACGAGAAGGCGTTGTTGAAGATTTATTCGCGCCTCAGGCCCGGCAATCCTCCGCAAATAGACAAAGCGACCACTTTCTTCACCGAGAAGTTTTATGACTCCAACCGTTACAGGCTGGGAAAAGTCGGCAGATTCAGATTGAACCGCAAATTCGGGCAAAGCGTGCCGGAGAACGAGATGACGCTTCGGCCGGAAGACTTTCTCAATAGTATGAAATACATATTCGGATTGCGGAATAACCGGGGTGAGATTGATGATATCGACCATTTAGGCAACAGGAGACTTCGAACAATCGAGGAGCTGGGCGCCGATGAGATTCGTAAGGGTCTGCTGAAACTGCGCCGGACAGTCCAGGAACGGATGAGTATGAAAGACCCCGAGGAGGTCATTCGGATAGCCGACCTGATTAATTCCAAGAGTGTCCTGAGCAGCATTGATTATTTCTTTGGCAGAGGTGAGCTGAGCCAGGTAGTCGATCAGACTAATGCGCTAAGTCAACTGACTCACGAGAGACGGCTTAGCGCTCTTGGCCCGGGCGGGCTGAATAGAAAGCGGGCTGGTTTTGAAGTTCGCGACGTCCACATCAGCCACTATGGACGAATTTGTCCAATCGAAACGCCGGAGGGTACGAATATCGGGTTAATAGCGTCGCTGGGAATATTCGCGATGATTGATGAATATGGTTTTCTGATTACGCCATATCAGAAGATAAAAAGCGGCAAGGTTACCGACGAAGTCGCATATTTACGTGCGGATGAAGAGATGCAGGCCATCTTCGCTCCGCCGGGGACGATTGAGAAGGATGGAAAGAAAATTTCTGAGGGTATGGCTTTGGGCCGAAGGAAAGGAGACTTGGCCCAGGTGGACAGCAAAGAAATCGACTACGTGGATATATCACCAAAACAGATTGTCGGAGTTTCAGCGTCTTTGATACCTTTTCTTGAACATGACGATGCGAATCGGGCCCTGATGGGCTCGAATATGCAGCGTCAGGCCGTGCCGCTTTTGACAACCGAGTCGGCTCTTGTCAGCACTGGAATGGAGTCGCACGTTGCGAAAAACTCGAGCATGGTGACGCGGGCGAGAAATGCAGGTACGGTTACGGAGGTGGACGCGGACAAGATAGTAATTAACGGCACAGATGAGTATAACCTCTCGAAGTTTGTCGGGCTGAATGAAAGGACCTGTCTTAATCAGCGCCCCATAGTCAGGCTCTCAGAAAAGGTCAAGAAAGGCCAGATAATAGCCGACGGCGGCGGCACCTCCGTCGGTGAACTCGCCCTCGGCAAAAATGTTCTGGTGGCCTTTGTGCCCTTCGACGGCTACAACTTCGAGGATGCTATAATCGTCAGCGAAAAGCTCGTTAAAGACGACGCTTTCACAAGCATCCATATAGATGAATTCACGGTTGAGGTTCGGGAAACGAAACTTGGCCGGGAAGAGTTTACCAGAGACATTCCAAACGTCGGCGAAAAAGCTCTCCGTAACCTTAATGCCGACGGGATAGTTCGGGAAGGTACGCGAGTGTATCCCGGAGATATTCTTGTAGGGAAAGTCTCACCGAAAAGCAAGACGGAGCTTACTCCGGAGGAAAAGCTTCTTCACGCGATATTCGGCAGGGCCGGCGAGGACGTGAAGAACGACTCACTCGATGTGCCAACCGGATATGAAGGGGTCGTGATAAAGACCAAGCGTTTTGCACGGCGCGGCGTGGGCAGTGATGAACAGCTTAAGGCACAAAGGACTGAACTGAGAAGCTATGAAGCTCAGATGAAGAGCAAAGAGTGTGCGTATTTCAGGCAGATAGTCCAGGCTGTTCGTCAGAAATATGATGTGAACATAGTGGACCCATCAACCCGTCAGCGGGTAGGTGTCAGTGACGATGATGAAGTGATTTACGAGCAGATAGAGAACTTCGAGATTACGTGGGTAAGGCCCGTCGCCGCCAGGCAGCAGGTGCAGAAGATGCTGGACGAGTTATGGCTAAATCTGACCGAACTGCAGGAGGAAAGGAAACGCAGAATCGACCGAATGAAACGAGGTGACGAGCTCCCGAGCGGCGTTCTGGAGATGGTGAAGGTTTATATGGCCACGAAGCGAACACTGGCGATAGGAGACAAAATGGCCGGCCGACACGGCAATAAGGGTGTTATTGCGCGAATAATGCCGGAAGAAGACATGCCGTTCCTGGAGGACGGCATCAGCGTTGATATATTACTTAATCCGCTCGGCGTACCAAGCCGGATGAATGTAGGCCAAATTCTGGAGACGCATCTCGGGTGGGCGGCAAAGGTATTGGGATTCCGGGCAGTTACGCCGGTCTTTGACGGAGCGACTGAAAAAGAGCTTCGGGAGCTTATGAAAGAGGCGGAAGAAAAAGTCAAGACTCGCAGAACCGAACTTGAGCAAACCAAGCAGGCACCGCCGGTAGATGAATTGTTTGCCTCGGTGCCGTCAAGTTTGAAAGCAAAGCTACATGACGGCAGAACAGGTGAACCATTCGGTCAGGAAGCTACTATCGGCTACATTTATATGATGAAGCTGCATCATCTTGTTGATGACAAGATTCACGCCAGGGCCACAGGGCCTTACAGCCTGATTACGCAGCAGCCGCTGGGCGGCAAGGCGCGAACAGGTGGTCAGAGGTTTGGTGAAATGGAGGTCTGGGCGCTTGAAGGCTATGGCGCAGCTTATACACTGCAGGAGATGCTGACTGTTAAGAGCGATGATATTGAAGGCCGCACGAAGATTTATGAGTCAATGGTAAAGGGAGAAAACACATTGGAGGCCGGCACACCTATCTCCTTTGACGTGTTATGTAACGAGATACGTGGTTTAGGGCTGAATATTCAGCTTGAGAAGAAGCGACTTGGAACTTCAGCCATATAAATATGATGAATGTTAAATAAATTTAGAGGTCCCTTAAAATGGTGGAATCGGTTTACGACCGCATAAACGATTACGGCTCTGTAAAGATTATGCTGGCCGGCCCGAATGACATTCGAAGCTGGTCGTTCGGAGAGGTACGCAAGCCGGAGACTATCAACTACCGAACGTATCGGCCGGAGAAAGACGGGCTGTTTTGTGAACGTATTTTTGGGCCTGAACGGGACTGGGAGTGTGCGTGCGGCAAATATAAGGGCACAAAATTTAAAGGAATCATTTGCGACCGCTGCGAGGTGAAGGTCACGCACAGCCGAGTTCGACGAAAAAGGATGGGACACATCAATCTCGCCGCACCCGTGGTCCATATATGGTTTTTCAAATCGATGCCCAGTCGGCTTGGTACGCTTTTGGCGATGAAGACTTCAGACCTGGAGAAGGTGATTTACTTCCAGGATTACCTGGTCGTTGATGCCGGACAGAGCCCGCTAAAAGTCAAGCAGCTTCTTACTGAAGAAGAATATCGAGAAGCATTAAATAAATACGGCAATTCGTTCAAGGCATTGATGGGGGCCGAGGCAGTCAAAGAACTGCTGAAGGCTCTTGAACTCGACGGCCTAAGGGCCGAATTGCATGAGTCCATAACAAAAACACACAGCAAACAAAAAATAAAGGACCTAACCAAACGGCTGAAGATTGTGGATATGGTCCGTAACAGCAGAAACAAACCTGAATGGATGGTTCTGGACGTCATACCGATTATCCCCCCGGACCTGCGTCCGTTGGTTTTGCTCGAGAGTGGTAATTTTGCAACCAGCGACCTTAATGACCTTTACAGGCGGATAATAAACCGCAACAACCGGCTCAAGAAGCTTATCGATTTGAATGCGCCCGAGGTTATCATACGCAATGAGAAGAGGATGTTGCAGCAGGCGGTGGACGCGCTTCTTGATAACGGCCGGTGTCGCCGGCCCGTGTTGGGCAGCAATAATCGGCCGTTGAAGGCCTTGACCGATATGATTAAGGGCAAACAGGGGCGGTTCCGCGAGAACCTTCTGGGAAAACGGGTTGACTACTCGGGGCGCTCGGTTATTGTTGTAGGACCACATTTGAAGCTCTATCAGTGCGGGCTGCCAAAGAAAATAGCTCTGGAGCTCTACCAGCCTTTCATTATTCGAAAGCTAAAGCAACGCGGACTGGCCGATACCATCAAGAGCGCAAAAAGAATGCTTGAAAGGAGGGATGAGCACGTTTGGGACATCCTGGAAGAGGTAATTCATCAGCATCCGGTCCTTCTGAACCGGGCACCGACGCTTCACCGTATGGGTATTCAGGCCTTTGAACCTGTGCTTGTCGAAGGTAATGCCATTATGATTCATCCTCTGGTATGTAAAGGCTTCAATGCCGACTTCGATGGAGACCAGATGGCGGTCCATCTTCCCTTGAGTGTTGAAGCCCAGGTGGAGGCCCATGTATTGATACTCTCAACGAACAGTATTTTCTCGCCGGCAAACGGCTCACCCATAGTGGGACCCTCCCAGGATATCGTGCTGGGCAATTACTATACTACGTATCTATTAGAGAGTGAAAAAGGTGAAGGAATGGCTTTCAGGGACACCTTCGAAGCGATAACGGCGTACGATACCGGCAAAGTGAGTATTCACGCAAAGGTCAAGGTACGAATTGACGAAGACAAAAAGATTGTGAGTGAAAGCGGTGAGCAACAAGGTGGCGTTATTGAGACAACGGTGGGCCGATGTATATTCAATGATATTCTCGCCGATAAGATGCCGTTTTATAATATGAATATGTCCCAGAAGCAGCTCAGCAACGTCATCAGCGACTGCTATAAGCTTATGGGCAGCCATGAAACCATCGATTTGCTGGATAGAATAAAAGATCTCGGTTTTAAGAACGCGACTCTTGCGGGTCTTAGTTTCGGGCTGACTGATTTGAAGGTCCCGACCAAGAAGCAATCCATTATTAACGAAACTCAGAAGAGAGTCGATAGAATCCAGAAAAATTACCATGACGGCGTCCTGACCGAGGGCGAGAGATATAACCAGATTATAGATGCATGGACACATGCTCGCGTGGCGGTTGCAACCGAGATGATGCGTGAGCTTAAAGAAGATACACGTGACGGTAAGCCTTATTTGAATCCCATTTACCTGATGTCTGACTCCGGAGCACGTGGAAGCGTTGACCAAATACAGCAGTTGGCCGGTATGCGTGCGTTAATGGCCAAGCCCAGCGGCGAGATTATTGAGACCCCTATCAAAGCGAACTTCCGGGAAGGATTGAGCGTGCTGGAGTACTTCAGCTCAACTCACGGGGCGCGTAAAGGTCTGGCTGATACCGCCTTGAAGACGGCTGATTCGGGTTACCTGACACGTAAGCTGGCAGATGTGGCACAAAATGTGATAGTCACCGAGATTGACTGCGGGGCCTTGCAGGGGATTACCAAGAGTACCGTCTACAAAGGTGAGCAGGTTGACGTGCCTTTGAGCCAGTTAATCATAGGAAGAACCGCCAGGGATAATATCCGAAATCCAATCACCGACGAGATGGTAGTTCGTGAAAACGAGGTTATAACACCAAAGGCAGCCGAGAAAATTGAAGCATTGGGACTTGATGCTATCAGAGTCAGAAGTCCGTTGACCTGCGACAGTCCACTCGGTATCTGTGCAAAGTGCTACGGGTGGGATATGAGTACAGGCCGGTTGGTGGAAGAAGGTATGGCGGTAGGTATTATAGGTGCTCAATCGATTGGTGAGCCGGGCACACAGTTGACTATGCGGACCTTCCATACCGGGGGCGTCGCATCACGTGCCATTCTCGAACGCGAGCAGAAGGCACCGCAGGATGGAGAAGTCCAATACAAGGACCTGAACGTGGTTTCAGTGAGGGACACGTCCGGCAATAGCCAGGAAATCGCGCTGAAGCGTAACGGGGAGATGACGCTTGTTGATGAGAAGAACAGGGAACTTGAGAGGTTCAAGGTTCCTTACGGGGCAATTATCACTGTAAAGGACCAGCAAACCGTCAAGGCGGGGACGCGATTATTTACGTGGGACCCGCATAGAACGCCGATCCTCGCCGAAGTATTTGGTATGATTCGGTTTGTGGATATTATTGAAGGTGAAACCATACGTGTGGAAGAAGAGAGGCGGGGACATCTCGGCAGGCCTGTAGTCATCGAGCATAAAGGCGACAAACATCCGCAGGTTATTATTGAAGATAAAGACGGCAAGATTCTGGACGTTCATTACCTGCCTGCGAAAGCCCGAATTGAAGTGGACGAAGGCCAGGAGGTCCAGGCCGGCCAGTTACTTGCCCGCCAACCGAGAGCCACCACGGGGACGCAGGATATTACCGGCGGCCTGCCCAGAGTCACCGAGATATTCGAGGCGCGCAAGCCGAAGGAACCAGCAGCAATGGCGGAAATCAGCGGGCGAGTCGAGCTGAAGAGTGATAAACGGCGCGGCAAGATGACGATTACCATCCGCAGTGAGAGCGGAATGGAAAAAGAACATCACGTACCGCGAGACAGACACCTCAATGTCCACACAGGGGATATGGCCGAGGCGGGTGACGCCCTGACCGACGGGCCGCTTGTGCCGCACGATATACTGCGAATCAAAGGGGAAGAAGCCCTGCAAACGTACCTGCTAACCGAGATTCAATACGTCTACCGCTCGCAGAATGTGAATATCAATGATAAGCATATCGAGATTATAACATCGCAGATGATGCGCAAGGTTGAGATTGAATCTGTTGGCGATAGTTCATTCCTTCCCAGTGAGGTGGTTGACAAATTCAAGTTCCGTCAGGCTAATGACGAATTAGCAAAGAGTCTGAAGATTACCGACCCGGGAGAGGTAAAGGACTTACAGTTGGGCCAAATTATCAGCAAAGAAGAGCTTGAAGAGTTTAACGAGAAGATTGAGATACTGGGAGGAACGCCGGCAAAGGGCAAAAAACCACGGCCGGCCACGGCGAAAACACTGTTGTTGGGAATAACAAAGGCATCACTGCAATCTGACAGCTTCATTTCAGCAGCCAGTTTCCAGGAGACAACCAAGGTCTTGACGGAAGCATCGCTGGCGGGTAGAATCGACCAGTTACTCGGCTTAAAAGAAAATGTAATCTTAGGGCACCTGATACCGGCAGGAACCGCATTTAAGCCGCATCTTGATATGCGGATTAAGCACCTGGCCGAACCGCCGCTGCCAAAACAACTGGAAGAGCTGAAAGAGGCTAAGGAAGCCGAGGCCAAGGCCGAGGCGGCGGTGAAAGAAGCTCTGGGAATTTCATAGAATTGGATGGTGAGGTTATGCCGACAATAAACCAGTTGGTCAGGAAATCACGGGCCAAGTCGAAAAGGAAGAAAGGCAAGTCTGATATCAGCGGCTCGCCGCAGAAACGAGGTGTTTGCCTGATTGTCCGGCTGCAGACGCCGAAGAAGCCGAATTCTGCGCTCCGGAAAATTGCCCGCGTACGGCTGACAAACAGCAAGGAAGTCACGGCCTATATTCCAGGGATTGACCACAATCTGCAGGAACACAGCACTGTGCTGATTCAGGGCGGCAGAGTCAGGGACCTGCCGGGTGTGAGATATCACATTATACGCGGTGTAAACGATTGCGCGGGCGTCGCCAATCGCAGGCAGAGCAGAAGCAGGTACGGTGCGAAAACACCAAAATAAAAGGCCCCTGCCACAGTAGTTCCGAGGAGTTGATAATGCCGAAGAAGTTTACCATCTCAAGTGAACAGTTGAAACCTGATGCCGTCTATGACAGCAAGCTGGTATCGAAGTTTATTAACAATCTGATGCGGGAAGGTAAGAAAAGTGTTGCGCAGCGCGTGTTCTATGACGCTATGCAGACGGTATCCAAAGCTATCAAAGATACACCGCCACTGGTGGTTTTTGAAAAGGCGGTTGATAATGTCAAGCCAATGATAGAAGTCCGCAGCAGACGCATAGGGGGAGCAAGTTACCAGGTACCCACGCAGGTGACACCGAAGAGGCGTCAGTCATTAGCCATTCGGTGGATAATTCAGGCGGCGCGAGCCAAGAAGGGCAAGCCGATGTCCCAAAGATTAGCCTCGGAATTGATCGACGCTTACAGAGGTCAGGGCAGCGCAATGACTACCCGTGAGAACATACACCGGATGGCCGAGGCGAACAAGGCATTTGCCCATTTCGCGTGGTAATAACCGAACAGATAGAACTGCCAGGACAAGTTTATAGAAAGTCGTGGCAGTTTTTTTATAGTTACTTCTTGACTTGTAGCACGATTTTAACACTGTCAAAACCAGAATAGGACTGAGTCGATGGCGAGCGAACTTAACAAAATCCGCAATATAGGAATAATGGCACATATCGATGCCGGCAAGACAACCATAACCGAACGCGTTCTTTATTACACCGGCAAGATATACAAGATGGGCGAGGTGCATGATGGAACGGCGGTGATGGACTATCTGGAAGAAGAGCAGCAAAGGGGTATTACGATAACCTCGGCGGCAACGAGCTGTCCCTGGCGCCAGTTTAACATTAATCTAATAGATACGCCCGGGCACGTGGATTTTACTGCGGAAGTTGAAAGGTCTCTGCGGGTTTTGGACGGTGCGGTTGCAGTGCTTGATGCCAGTGAAGGCGTGCAGGCTCAGACTGAAACCGTCTGGCGACAGGGCCGGAAATACAGGCTGCCGTGTCTATGTTTTGTAAACAAAATGGACAAGGTAGGGGCGGATTTCGAGATGACGGTTGAAAGTATTCATGACAAACTTGTCGCGAATCCGGTCCCGGTCCAGCTGCCGATTGGGGCGGAAAAAGACTTTCACGGGATAATCGACCTTGTCGATATGCAAGCCGTTTTCTATCAGGAAGAAAAACTTGGTGCAGGTTTTGTGGAGACACAGATACCGACTCAACTGGCGGACAATGCGGCAAAGTGGCGAGGCAAAATGGTTGAAGCGGTTGCGGAGCAAGATGAAGAACTAATGGATATATTCGTCCACAACAGGCCGATTGGTGCAGACAGGCTGCGAACGGCGATTAGAAGGGCTGTGCTGGAGGCTCGCATTCATCCCGTGTTCTGCGGCTCTGCGCTGCGTTACATTGGCGTACAAAGGCTGCTGGACGGAGTTGTGGATTATCTCCCTTCGCCCCTGGACAGGCCGGTCATAAAGGGTCATAAGCCCAACAAGAAGCAGGCAGAAGTTTCCGTAAGGTGCGAGCCCAATGATTCTTTGGTTGCGGTGGCCTTCAAGATTACCAGCGACCAGCATGGTGATTTAAACTTTCTACGTATTTATCAGGGCCGGCTCAAATCAGGCTCAAGAGTGCTTAATGTCAACAGAAATATCAGGGAAAATGTTACGCGCATATTTGAGATGCATGCCAACTCACGCAAGCTTTTGAACTCAGCCTCGGCCGGTGATATTGTGGCAGTGGTTGGTTTGAAGAAGACGATAACGGGCGACACGATATGTGAACCGAAGAATCCGGTTGTCCTGGAGAGTATTACTTTTCCAGAGACGGTGATGAATATGTCGATAGAACCTCGCACAGCACCGGAGCGTCCGAAACTGGCGGAGGCAATGGCGATTCTACGACGGGAGGAC
>Ga0315539_1001506_pt1 | contig 17200 bp, 19 predicted proteins | sample SalMarSW160150MG_FD_203097 | JGI IMG/M metagenome (GOLD analysis project Ga0315539, IMG submission 203097) | Salt marsh sediment microbial communities from the Plum Island Ecosystem LTER, Massachusetts, United States - Salt Marsh Sediment SW1601-150 ... | reverse complement strand
CACCCTGCTGGTGCTGTTCTTCGTGGCCGAGACCGTGCCGCAAAAGCAGGCCGCCGCCGACCAGCCCCCCACCGAGGGCGGCTACGGCCAGGTGCTGCGCGACCGACCGTTCCTGGCCTTCTGCGGAGTGTACACCCTGGCCGTGATGGCCCACGTGCTGCTGATGGTGCTCCTGCCGGTGTACGCCAAGGAGAACTTCGGCGTGCCGGAGAACCGGTACGGCTTCATCATGGCCACCAACGCGGCGATGGTGGTGCTGTTCCAATATGCCACCACGCGGATCACCGAGCGCTACCACCACCTGCCAGTGCTGGCGATTGGGTCGCTGTTCCTCGCCCTGGGCACAGGCAGCGTGGCGCTGGGGTGGAACTTCCCGACGTTCCTGGCCAGCATGGTCATCCTCACCATCGGCGAGATGATCGTGATCCCCACGTCCACGGCACTGACCGCCAATCTGGCGCCGCCCACCATGCGGGGTCGGTACATGAGCGTCTACAGCCTGACGTGGGGGATCGGGTTCGGCATCGGACCGGTGGTCGGGGGCTTCCTCAACGACAACCTGGCTCCGGTGGCCATCTGGTACGGCGGCCTGGTGATGGGGCTGGTGGCCACGTTGGGGTTCGGCCTGCTGGCGCGAGCGCTGCGGACGGGGGAAGCACGATCAAGGAGGGAAAACGACAATGAAAGTAGCCATCATCGGCCCGACCAATGTCCCAAAAATAGCGTCAGCAGCAGGCCTTGAGACCGAAGCCTACCAAAGATGTGTCGCAGAGGCAGCCACAGAGTTGGCCCGGCGAGGCCATGAACTCGTCGTCGTCCCAGACCGGGGCATCGGCCTTTGGGCAGCAGAGGTCTATCGCCACGCTGGGGGCCCGAAGGTCATTGGGTTGATACCCGGCGGCGGCACAGGCATTCAGGAGGAGACTAGCGAGTGTCAAAAGCACCGCCACTTGTGCGATGTAGTGATAGACGACCTCACCTGGCACGAGCAATTTCCCCGCATCTGCCAACTGGCCGAGATCATGCTCTGCATCGGCCTCAGTTGCGGAACCATGGGTGAGATAGTGTGGACCAAATGGGTCGGTGGCCCGCCGGTGGTGGTCATAGAGCCCCTGATCAGCGGCATCCCGCCGGAGATTCTGGCTGAGACCGATGTACGCCTGGTGTCTGACCTGGAGGACTTCTGGGAGATATTGGACAGCATTAGGAAGTGACGTGCGATGAAGCTGAAACACGATCCATTTCCGTTGATCTTCACGCAAGGAGATGAGGCGACGAAGCTCACGTGCCTGGATTTCTTCGGCCTGAGCGATTCCCCTCAAGCGAAAGGCTGCCTGCTGGAGCTCATCAAGCAACAGCGCTCCGATGGAGCCTTCCCAAGCTCCCTGGATCCCGAAAACTGGGGGACGCGAGAGACGGTCAGGCACACGCTTCTTCTGCTGAAGGTGGGGCTGCCGCCGGAAGGAGTCAACGTAGACAGCGCCGTGCGATTCATCCTGGGGCATCAGCGCCCGGACGGCGGCTGGAGCGAGAATCCTTCGCTGGTGATTCCGCCAGAGAAAGTTGAGCTGAGCAATGAGCAAGGCATGACCTGGATCACGGCCGATGTCGTGGAGCTCTTGCGCCAGGTGGGGATGGGGGAACGCCCTGAATGTCAGTCGGCCGTGGAATGGCTCAGGACGATGCAGAACCGACACGGCGGCTGGTACAGCTTTCCTGGAAGCATCGGCGACCAACGAGACGCCACAGGTGACCCCGACTCCACGGCCCAGATCACTTTCCTGATGGGCGAGCTCTACGGGGAGGACGACCCGGTCTATCTGAGAGGCCGAGCGCTGTTTGAAAGGCACCTGGAGGAGTGTGTTCAGGACGTGGACAGAGGGTACCGGATCAGGTTTCGGGATGGGAAAAGAGAAGCGCTCGATGGTTACACGCTCACCCACCTACTGTTCTCCTGGTTGCTCGACCAGCCGCGGCGCATCCAGAGTGGCCACGATGTCAGCGACCCCAGGATAAAACGGATGATGGAGGCTCTCATCGAAATCCAACGGGAGGACGGCGGCTGGCGTCCCTTCTGGTCTGAAGAGAGCTCTCCGGTCTACGCAGCTCTGGCGGTCAAGGTCCTGGTCTTGAGCGGGATGATCGCGCGGGAAGACCTCGAGGTTGCCGTCAACACCTACGCAACTTGAGGGCAAGCGAATTTGACAACGAACAGATGTTCTGGTATAATGTGGCTGTCGAACATTAGTTCTATACTCAGCCGATTTCGACATCCAGAGGTTAAACTCTATGTACTTCGACGAGATCCTCATTCGTGGAGCCAAAGAACACAACCTGAAGAACATTGACGTGAGGCTGCCGCGCTTCAAGCTGGTGGTGATCACGGGCATCTCCGGCAGCGGCAAGTCGTCGCTGGCCTTCGACACCCTCTACGCCGAGGGCCAGCGCCGCTACGTCGAGCCGCTCTCCGCCTACGCCCGCCAGTTCATCGGCCAGATGGAGAAGCCGAAGGCTGGACGTGCTCCACCGCCTGACCGACGCCGGCAACACCGTCATCGTCATCGAGCACAATCTGGACGTGATCAAGACAGCGGACTGGATCGTGGACCTGGGGCCGGAGGGCGGCGACGCTGGCGGCCACATCGTCGCCCAGGGGACGCCGGAGGAGGTGACGCAGATGGAGCGGAGTTACACGGGCCAGTTTTTGAAGCAGGTGTTGTAGAGGAGAGTGCGCCATAGGGACTGGAACAGGTGGCGACGCAATGACGGGAGCAATGCAGAAGAGGCTGCCTGCCAGGGGAGGGGCACGGCCATAGAAAAACAGAAATGAGCTTTGACAAAGGAGGCTTATTCGATGCATCAGGTTGAACTCCGTGGCAGCTATGAAGAGATGGGACGACAGCAAGGTCATCCCCTGAAGGGCATGACCCTTCTCCCGCCGGATCCCAAAATGCTCCATTTTGCCAGGCAGTGTGAGGAGATTGTGGGGCAGTATGCACCAGAGTTGTTGGACGAGATGCGGGGATTGGCAGAGGTAGCCGAGTTGGACTACAATGCGTTGATGACCCTGACTATGACTGCCCCCTTTGATCCGGCAGAGGTACCTGGTTGCAGCGTGCTGGCGGTAACGCCGGAGCGGTCGGCCGATGGTCGCCCCATCGTTGGCCGGAACTACGACTTCTTCCACGACATATCGGAGGAGCCGGCAACAACCTATCGCACCTATCCCGAAGGTCGCTATGCCAGCCTGGGCGATTGCGACATCTGGGTGGGGCGCGACGACGGCCTCAACGAAGCGGGCCTCTTTGTGGCGATCGCCGCCTTTTTCCTTCCGGGGTTGCAGCCAGGTCTGACCTTCTGGCTCATCACCCGCCTGGTCCTCGACCGCTGCGCAACGGTGGACGAAGGGCTGGAGCTGATCCAAAAGGTGCCTCATGCGGGCAGTTGGACCTACCTCCTGGCGGATCAGTCCGGCAGAGCCGCAGTTGTGGAGCCGACCGTGAAGGGGATCGCGGTGCGTTATCCCGAAGACGGACTACTGATTATGACCAACCACGCTGTCTGTCCGGAATGGGCTGGTAAAGAAACCTTCGTGCCACCGGACTCCCATCCCCGCTACAACCGCCTCCGTGAGTTGCTCGGGGGGAACGGACTGGTAGACGTGGAGGCTGTAAAACAAGCCCTGCGGGACCACGAGGGGTTGGTCTGTTCTCACGGGGCCCACTTCCCTGACCGCAAGTTCGGGACGATTTGGTCGGTCGTTGGACGGCCAGGCGAACGGCAACTAGACATCGCGGCTGGTTATCCCTGCCAGGCAGAGTATCGAACGATAAGATTCTAATCACCAAAAAAGGGAGGATAGCAATGGAACCAAAGATCGTTAGTAGACCGACATTCACCGTCGTGGGGATGAAGTACCACGGCAAGAACGAGAACAACGAGATTCCCCAACTGTGGGGCGAATTCGGACCGAGGATGGGCGAAATCAAGCAGGTGGTAAACCCACACGTCGCCTACGGTGTCTGCGACAACTTCGATGAGAGCAGCGGCGAGTTTGACTACATCGCCGGGTTCGAGGTGGGCAGCACCGCTGAGATTCCCGAGGGTATGGTAAGTTGGGACATGCCGGAAGGGAAGTACGCCGTCTTCACCTGTACCTTACCGACCCTCGGCGAGACATACCAGTATGCTTACCACACCTGGCTGCCCCAGTCCGGATACCAGCGCGCTCCTGGCCCGGAATTCGAACTGTACGACGAGAGCTTTGATCCCAGGGATCCTGCCTCAGAGATGGATGTCTACATCCCCATCAAATAATCTGATCTGAGAGGAAATCACCGCTCTCATCGTCGCAGCGGGAAAACTGAAGATCAAGCTGGGGGTGAAATAATGAAAACCGATCTGATCCAATGACTGCTGGAATCGGAGGGGCCCTGGACCCGCTACCGCACCCTGGTGGATCTGCTCGACCGGCCTGAGGACGACCCTGAGGTGCAGGCCGCCCGCGCTGAGATGCTGGCCCGTCCCCAGGTGCAGGCTATGATGGCCGAGACCGCCACCTGGGGAGATCGTCCCCTCAAGCGGCACAATGACGCCAGCCACCCCATCTACAAGTTCAGCACCCTGGCCGATTTTGGCGTGCGACATGACGATCCTGGAATGGCTGCGAGCATCAAGGCGGTGATGGCCCACCAGTCACCGGAGGGGGCTTTTCAGACTGTGGTGAACATCCCCCAAACGTTTGGTGGGACGGGCGAGGACACGTGGACGTGGATGCTGTGCGACGCACCGACGCTGCTCTACACCCTGCTGGCCATGGGCCTGGGCGACGATCCGCGCGTGAAGCGGGCAGTGGATCACCTGATCGGCCTGGTGGACGAGAACGGCTGGCGGTGCGTCGCCGCGCCCGAAGCAGGCAAATTCCGCGGGCCGGGCCGCAAAGCCGACCCCTGCCCCATCGTCAACGTGTTCGCACTGAAAGCACTGGCCCAGGTGCCGGATTTACTCGACAGCCCGGCCGCGCACACCGGCGCCGAGATGCTCCTCTGGCACTGGGAACACCGGACCGAGCGCAAGATCTACCTGTTCGGCATCGGCACCGACTTCCGCAAGCTCAAGTATCCCTTCGTCTGGTACGACGTCCTGCACGTGGTGGACGTGCTCAGTCGCTTCCCTTTCGTCCACGCCGATCCCCGCTTTCGGGAGATGTTGGAGACAATCACCGCTCAGGCCGACGAGGAGGGTCGCTACACCGCAGGCTCGATGTACCGCGCCTGGAGGGGCTGGTCCTTCGCCGGCAAGAAAAACCCCTCGCCCTGGCTCACCTTCCTGGTGCTGCGAGTGCTGAAGCGGATGGGACAGACGGTTTGAGGCATTACACAAGTTGACTATCGTGCCGACCAGTGTTATAATGAGCGAAACGGCGGATTGAGAGGAACTGAGGATATGAACACGAATGCAATCCTTCTACCCGAACCATTGTACAAACGCGTTCTCCACCTGGCGCGTCAGACTAATCAACCACCCGAGCGCGTAGTCGAGATCATCCTATGGGAACATCTTCCGGCCTACCCCCATGTGCAGGTCAAGCGTGATCGCTGGGGGGAATACGCCGTCATCGCTGGCACGCGCACCAGTGTCGCGACTGTCGTGCAGTACGTGCAGATGGGGTACGATGTCCAGACCATCGCCACGGAGATCCTGCCTCATCTAACGCCGGCTCAGATTCATAATGCGCTTGCCTATTACTTCGAGCACCAGGAAGCGCTGGAGGCTGAGATGGCTGCGGACACAACGGAGGTCTGGCAAGAGCGGCTCAAGGAACTTGTGGGCGAGGAGGCCTACCAAACAATGGTGGGGACAACGGAGTCTTGACCAATGCCTGAACATGAGCCCATCCGGTTGTTCATTGACGAGGACGTGTGGCTTGGTCTGGCGGCCGCTTTGCGAGAACGGGGCTTTGACGCCATCCACGTCTATGAAGTAGCCCGAGGTAGCCTGAACGACAGAGAACAGATGGCCTTCGCCGTCCAACAGCAACGGGCCATTCTCACCCACAACAAGCGGCATTACATCCCGTTCGTCGTGGAATACTACTGGGCGGGCAAAGTGCATTACGGCATCCTGGTGATCGCTCAGCTTCCTCGCGGTGAACTCCTGCGACGGGTGGGGACGTTCCTGCAGCAGCACCAGGCCGACAAGATCAAGAACCAGATCTGGTTTCTGTAACTGTCTTGTGCGATATCCTCCTCTGTTCACGCCCTCACTCACTTCCCCACTCTACACTCCGGCCCGCGCCTGGCAGGGCTGGTCCTTCGCCGACAAGAAAAACCCCCCTACCTGGCTCACCTTCCTGGTGCTGCGAGTGCTGAAGCGGATGGGACAACACTGAAAAACTTCAAAGGAGGTGGCCTGATGGACAAAATGATTGCCTACTGCGGACTGGTATGCACCGACTGCGAAGCCTACGTCGCTACCCAGGCCAACGACCTGGCTGCGCTGGAGCGAATGGCCGCACGAGCGCGGGAACAGTTCGATAATCCCGACCTCACCGTCGAATCCGCTATGTGCGACGGCTGCCTGTCGAACAGCGAGCGATTGTGCGGCTATTGCTTCGAGTGCCAGGTCCGCGCCTGTGGCATGGAACGGGGCGTCGTCAACTGCGCCCAATGCGACGACTATGCCTGCGAGAAGATAGAGAGCTTCTTTGGCATGGCACCCCATGCCCGCACCACCCTGGATGGTATCCGCGCCGACTTAGCGGCGTGAAAATAACAAAAAAAGGGAGGAAATCTAATGGACAAGATCGTTGCTTACTGTGGACTGGTGTGCAGCAACTGCCCGGCCTACATCGCTACCCAGGCCGACGACCGCGCCGCGCTGGAACGAGTGGCCGCACAATGGCGGGAGGAGTTCAACGCGCCCGACATGACCGTCGAATCCATCATCTGTGACGGTTGCTTGACCGACGAGGGGCGCAAGTGCAGCCACTGCTTCGAGTGCCAGATTCGCGCTTGCGGCATGGAGCGAGGCGTCGTCAACTGCGCCTACTGCGACGACTACGGCTGCGACAAGCTGGAGGGCTTCTTCGGCTTCGTGCCGGATGCAAGGGCCACCCTGGACGCCATCAGGCAGGGCCTCTGAGGCGGAGCAGCCTCCCGCAGGTTGTGAAGCCTGCGGGAGGCTGTTTCAAAGACACGACAGTGATCGTCAGGGAAATCGAGTGTAAATCCATCCTCACCAAGTCGGGCATCGAAGGCGTTGACTACGCCCTCAACCCCTACGTTGGCTGCGCGCACGGTTGCGTCTACTGCTACGCCATCTTCATGAAGCGCTTCACCGGCCACAAAGAGGAATGGGGCACGTTTGTGGATGTCAAGGTCAACGCGGCGGAGGTGCTGGCCCGACAGATGAGGCGGGCAAAGCCGGGCAACATCGCCATCGGCACGGTGACCGACCCCTACCAGCCGCTGGAGAGGAAGTACGAGATCACCCGCGCCAGCCTGGAAGTGCTCACGGCCTACGATTGCCCCGTCTCTATCCTCACCAAATCCGACCTGGTACTGCGTGACCTCGATCTCCTCCGCCGCCTCCGTGACGTAGAAGTAGGCTTCACCATCGCCACTCTCGATGAGGAAGTGCGGCAGGTGTTCGAGCCCAGCTCCTCGCCTGTTCCGGCCCGCTTGACAGCCCTGGCCGAGCTGGCGGAGGCGGGGATCAAAACCTGGGCCTTCTGCGGGCCACTCTTGCCCTTCCTCTCCGACGGCGAGGAGCAGATGGACGCCCTCTTCGGAGAGCTGGCGAGGGCAGGCGTCTCCTACATCATCGTGGACAGCATGAAGCTGAGCGGGGCGATTGGGGGGAGGGTCAGGGGGGTGCTGGAGAGGCATTACCCCGACCTGGTGGAGGGATACCGCCACGTCGCCGCCAACCGCCGCCCCTATCACGACGCGCTGATGGCCAGGGCGCGGATGCTCGCCGAGAAGCATGGCTTGGCCTGGGAGGGATAGGCAACAAGTTACCGAGTAACGAGGCAACAAGTGACACGCAGGAACAGCGCCGACGGTCGCCATACGGCAGGGCACACCGCCGGCGTTTGCCTTTCTGCCGACGTCCGCCGTCTGGACACTCTGGCTCGTTTAGGGTATACTTATGGCAGGAGGTTTTCCGCAGCGGTCAACATCGTTGTTCCCAAACGAGCTTTGCTTTTCTGGAGGTGAATCATGGATCCCATTATCGCGGCCATTGCTACAGCCCTGGGTCAAGGGCTGGTGGACGTTGTAGAGAGATTGCTAGAGAAGGGAGTAGTGGACGTGCCACTGGAGCCAGCCAAAAAGGGGTTGGATCGCTTCGTGGAGCGTCAGTGGCACGAGAGGATCGGAGTAGACCAGGATCTGCGAAAGGCGGTGCAGACTGCCCTGGCCGCGGCCGGCGCTCCTACTGATGACGAGGACGACCTGCGCCGCTGGCTCAAGAACGTCAGTCTGGACCGGCTGACGGCAAAGAAGAACCACGCTCTGCGCCGCCAGGTGGCCCGGGCTGTGCTGGCCTTCACCGACCCTGAGGCCGACCCTCCCCAGGACCTCATGATCGCCCTGGGTTGGCCTCGCAGCCGGCGCCGAGAGCTCTCCACGCTGCTGGCAGCCCTGCGCGCCCAATTCTACACCCTGGAGGACTGGCGTGCGCCCATCGAGTACGCCAACGATGCCGCCAAGTTGGGCCTGCTGAGCGACACCCTGGCCCACCTGGCGCGATTGGACAACGTTTTCGTGGAAACCGAGGCGGGCCAAGCCTTGCGTGTCTTCGTAGTCGAGCAGGGGCTGACAGGAAAACAAGCGGTCGAGATCGAGGAGCGCTACCGGGCCGACTTGGTGCGCGAGCTGAGGATGCACGACTTCCGGGGTATCGTCCAGATGCGGCGGGACATCCGGATGCCTTTGGCCGACATCTACCTGGAGCTGGGGCTGCTGAGCCTGGGCGACGAAGAGGAACGCCGCCGCGTCCACGAACGGCTGTTGGCTCTTCGCGAGGAAGAGCGCCTGGCAGAGGAGGAACGCCGCCTTCAGGAGCGAGTCACCGACGCCCTGGCCCGCTCACAACGCCTGGTCATCCTGGGCGAGCCAGGGGCAGGCAAGACCATCTCCCTGCGTTTCATCTCCCTGATGCTGGCCCACGGCTACGGCGCGGCCCGCCTGGGCCTGGAGGCTCCCTACATCCCCCTGATGGTGCGCCTGGCCGACTTCGCCCGCGAACTGGAGCAGACGCCGGCCCTGTCGCTGGACAACTTCCTGCTCCAGGTCATCGAGCAGGCCTACGCCAGCCACCCCCGCCTGAGTGACTTCCTGCGCCTGGCCCTCGACAAAGGCGCCTGCATGATGCTCCTGGACGGACTGGACGAGGTGGGAGATGATCCCGTCCACGGCCAGCCGTTGCGAACTCAGGTGGTGCAACGAGTGCAGCAGTTCGGCGACCGCTGGTGTGCCGATGGCCGACCCAACCGCCTGGTGGTCACCAGCCGCATCGAAGGCTACTGGGACGAGGCGCTGCACGGCTTCGATCACGTCCAACTCAGCCCCCTGCGCCCACCCGACGAGGTACGCGAGTTCCTGCTGCGTTGGTACACGGCCCACGAATGGACGCACGACGAAACCCTCCCCCTGGAAGTAGCCGAAGCGCGGGCCGAGGAGCGAGTGGGACAACTCCTGCCTCGCGTGCTGGAGTGGCCCAGCGTGCGCCGCCTGGCCACCAACCCGCTGCTGCTCACCATCCTGGCTCTCATCCACGAGAACGTGGGCAAACTCCCCAACCGGCGCATCCGCCTGTACGAGATCTGCGCCCAGACGTTGATCGAGTCCTGGCGGCAGGCCCAGACCGGCCTGCCCAGCGAGCTGCTGGCCGAGCTAGGGGAGGAGACGGTCGTCCGCGTGATGGCGCCGCTGGCCTACTGGCTGCACGACGAACAGCCCGGCGGCACCGCTTCTTTCCAGGAATGGCGGGAGCAGTTGTTGGGCATCCTGGCCTACGAGGGTTACGAGGAGGCCGAGGCCAAGGAGATTGCCGACCGCTTCCTGCACCACGCCCGCTACCAGGCCGGCCTGCTGGCCGAGCGGGGGCTGGGGCAGTTTGGCTTCTTCCACCTGACCTTCGAGGAATACCTGGCCGCCCGCCAGATGGCCCGCCAGCGGGCCGAGGAGCGGCGCGAGATGCTCAGGAAACACTGGGAGGACCCTCGCTGGCACGAGGTGATCCTGCTGGCGGCGGGGCAGTTGGGCATCGTGGAGGCCCGCCGTGACGACGTGAGCGACTGCATCGAGGACCTGCTGCAGATGGAGCCATACGACGTGGAGAACGCCGGGCGGCAGGTGGTGTTGGCTGGCCGCGCCCTGGCCGACATGGGCCTGCGCAGCGTGACCAACCGAACCCGACGCTGGGTGCTGGATGCGCTGCGCGAGACGATGCAGGACTTGGACCCGGAGACCAAGCATCCCCACGACCCACCCCGCATCCCCGTGCGCACGCGCCACGACGCTGGCGAAGTCCTGGACGAACTGGGCTGGCTGCCCGACGACCTACATGCCTGGCTCCATTGCCCCGGCGCCGCCGATGACGGCAGCGATTTGATGGCCATGAAATACCCAGTCACCAACGCCCAATTCGAGCGCTTCATCCAGACTAGTGGCTACGAGAACCCCGCTTACTGGGGCGGCGAGAGGAGTGAAGGTTGGCGGTGGCGAATGGAAGGTAAGCGGCTCTGGTCATCAGCAGGGACCGATGAACCGGAATACTGGCAGCATCCTCGCTTGGGCAAAGAACGGCGCGGCTATCCAGTAGTGGGAGTCTCCTGGTACGAGGCCGCCGTCTACGCTGTCTGGCTAACGGGACTGCTCCGACGTGTCCGGGACGGCGATCCCGACCTACCGGATGAGGATCGGCAGTTGGTGGCTGACCTGCTGAAAGCTGGAGTCACTGAAATACACCTGCCCACCGAAGGGGAATGGGAACGAATGGCCGGTGGGGTAGCCGATGGGGATCGCTATCCGTGGGACCCACCGCAGGGTCCAGCAACACGAGATGAAGCTGCCATCCTCGCCCGTGCGAATACCGCTGAATCCGGCATTAACGGCACCTCGCCGGTCGCCATGTACCCTCTGGGCGCCAGACAATCCTTTGGCCTGATGGGCCTGGCGGGGAACGTTTTGGAATGGACAGCAACTGAGGAAAGCGGGGACCGTGTGTTGCGTGGCGGGTCGTGGCGCAACTTTCGGAGCGGCGCCCGCTGTGGGATTCGCTACTGGTACGGCCCGCTCGCCTCGGACTACAGCATTGGGTTTCGGTTGGTCTCCCCCGTCGGTTCTGGTTTCTGAAGCGGGGGGCTGGGGATATGACAGCGAATTAGGGAGATTTACCGAATGTGGCCCGTAACTACCCAAGAGGTGGAAAGCTTGTTGTGGGTTGCACCCAATACAGAGCAGGATTAACGGAATTGACGGATAAGTACGACTTACCGCGTTTTATGTCTCAGCCGGGCAATTCATCGCCAGGCCAAGGCCAACAACACTCTATCGCGAGAGCACCGAATCCGAGAATTCTGCCAATCCTGCTCTTGTATCGCTCACGACAACTCACGGCCTAGTAAGTCACTGTGACTGAGAACATTTTGGATTCGGTCAATCCTCCAGATTCGGTGTCATATCCTGGCCAGCCTCTCACAAGCGATTAAGGAGCACAAGATGCCAAGCAATCGAGAGAATCTAGCTGCCCCGTGCGGTCTGTACTGCGGCGTTTGCAGCGACCTTGTTGTGGACGGGGTGTGCCACGGCTGCGACTGCGACTGCGGCCAGTGCGCGGCGGGGCCTCATCGCCGTGCCTGCGACATCTATCGCTGCGTGACCGAAAGGGGACTGGAAAGCTGCGCTGAGTGCGAGGACTTCCCCTGCACGCGCATCATCCAGTTCGCCCACGATCCCATCTGGCGCACCCACCTGCCCGTCCTGGAGAATCTGAGGCGGATACGGCACATCGGCGTGGAGGCCTGGCTAGATGAGCAGGAGGCGTACTGGGCAGACCAACGTCGGCTAGACAGGTGGCTCCAGTTGCACAAGGAGTGCGGGGCCAGGTACGAACAGACTTACCCGTCCCCCTGAACTCTACGTGAAGAACCCCTTCCCCCTGGCCGAGATCGGTCTTTCTGGTGCGCCCCCCCCAACCCTCCCTCTCGCAGGGGGAGGGCGCGAACGGTTATCCCTGGCTCACCACCGGATTGCGCAGGGTGCCGATGCCCTCGATCTCCACTTCCACCACATCGCCGGGTTGAAGGGGTCCCACGCCGGAGGGCGTGCCGGTGAGGATCACGTCGCCAGGCTCCAGGGTCATGACCTGCGAGATGGAGGCGATCAGCTCAGCTACGTTGAAGACCATGTCAGCGGTGGTCGCGCTCTGGCGGATTTTCCCGTTTACCCGTGTCCGGATGGCCAGATGCGCGGGGTCCAGGTCGGTGACGATGCAGGGGCCAAGGGGACAAAAGGTGTCGAATCCCTTGGCTCGCGTCCATTGGTCATCCCGACGCTGTAGATCGCGGGCCGTAACGTCGTTGCCACAAGTGTAGCCGAGGATGAAATCGTATGCCTTCTCCGGGGATACATTTCTGGCCCGCCGTCCGATGATCACGGCCAGTTCGCCCTCGTAGTCCACCTGTTGCGAGAGGATGGGGTAGACGATGGGTTCGAGGGGGCCGATGACGGAGGAAGGGGGCTTGGAGAAAACGAGGGGTTCGAGCGGCACGTCATAGCCGGCCTCGGCGGCGTGGGTGCGATAGTTGAGCCCCACGGCCAGGATCTTGGTAGGCTGGCAGGGAGCCAGGAGCCTGACCTCGGTCAACGCGGCCACCTCCTCCTCCGCTGGGCGGAACTCGCCAAAGATGGAACCCTCAACTGCGTAGATGGCTTCTCCCTCAATCAAGCCGTAGCGTGGTTGGTCATTCTTAAGAAATCGAATCAGTTTCACTGGTGAACCTCCTTCGTTGTCCGTGAAACGTCAAGCGTCAAACGTCATCCAGGTCGGGAAGGGGGACGTTTTGCAGTCAAGCCAATCATCTGCCGGTCTCGAATCAGCTTGGGCGTATCCCGCCACTGACTTTTTGACAATCTGGCAAGATTCTGGTATACTACTATCAGAAGCCGGGTGGTGTAGTGCCCTCACGGTATCCACTCCGTGGCTGGAGCTACACATTACTGCGCAGCAGGCCCCGGCGTCTTTTTTTGCCCCACCAGGATCCACAACTCCTCGAAAGTTACGTACCGGTCGGGAGTTCGCTGGTTTCGGAGGACGCTGAGCGCCAGGTGGTGTGCTGGCGAGCGCTTGCCTACCAGGCCGAACGTGATCACTTCAGTTTCAACCTCGATTCCAAGCTTGCGCAGATAGTACAACACCTGAAACTTGATCACTCCCCGGTGTCCGGTGTACTCGTCGTCTATGATCACCAAGTCGACGCGCTTGACGACATCGCGCAGCAGCAGTGCCACCAGAGCGGCAAAGACCATGTGTACCGAGACTCGACGCTCACGATCCTGCTCCCGCAACCGACGTAACACGCGACGCTTTACCTGATTTGGCACTAATAGCACACCGTGCTCGTGGTCAGAAAAGGCAAGCACTGTCGGACCACTTTGCTCGACTTTACGGCTCTGATCAACCTCTAGTTGCACCTGGTCAACGCTCCTCCACGCGTTATTGCTCTATCGAACTTGTCGCTCGATCAAGTTGGGTGATCAACGATAAGAACTCAGCCAAGATTATGGCCGTCGCCCCCCACACCTTGTGCTCGCCCACCGCGTAGAAGGGCACGTGCAAGGGCTCGCCGCGCCACATCCAGTCCTCCTCGCGCCGCGTCGCCGGGTCCAAAAGCAGGCGCAACGGGACCTCCAGCAACTCGGCCACTTCTTGGGGATCGGGTTGAAAGGCGGGGCGTTGGGGTGTGTAGGCGACGAAGGGATGAACGATATTGTGGCTGGGCGGGACGTAGAGGGGCGTGAGGGAGCCGAGAAGCTCCAGCGTATCGGTGACGATGCCGATCTCCTCCTGAGCCTCGCGCAGCGCGGTCTCCTGGAGCGAACTATCCTCTTCCTCCCACCCACCTCCGGGCAGCGAGATCTGACCGCTGTGGTGATTCAGGCTGGCCGTGCGCACGGTGAGCACCAGGTGGAGCACGCCGTGCATGGGATACAGGAGCAGCAGCACCCCGGCTTGACGGGCTTTGACGCCGGGGGGCGGACTGAACGGGCGAGGGCGCGGCGCCATGGTGATCTGCGCCGCGAAGCCGGGCAGCGGGCCACGCATCGCGGCGCGGACAAGTTCGATGGTAGGAGTCGCAGCAGCGCTACTCGTCATTCCTCAGCAGCTTCCGTATCAAGTGGTTGGCATCGTGGGCAAATAAAACTGCTGGTGCTGCCGGTCTTGATCTTCTCAATCGGTGTGCCGCACACCGGGCAAGGCTGGCCCTCGCGGTAGGCGACCAGGAAGAAGCTCCCGTCCCAGCGGCCCTTTTCGCCGTGCAGATCGCGCTCCCACGCGCTGCCGCCCAGGTCAATGCTCTCCTGCAACGTCTCTCGGAGGGCCCGCCACAGGGCAGTGATCTCGGCATCGTCCAGCGTGTTGATGGGTCGCAGCGGGTGGATGCCCGCCTTGAACAGCGGGTCCTGAACGTAGACGTTGCCGAGGCCGGCGATGCGCTGCTGGTTGAGCAGGAAGGATTTGATGGCTCCACGCCGTCCCCGCAGCAGTTCCTTGAACTGGTCCAGCGTCAGGCTGAGGGTGTCTGGGCCAAGCTGTGCCGTCGGCAAATGGTCAGCCAACTCGGCAGCAAAATGGGCGTAGCCGAACCACCAGAAGTTGACGGCCAGACAGACGCCGTCGTCGAAACCGAAGATCAGGCGATACTTCTCTGGCAGCGTGTCACGGGTGGTGAGCAAAATATCGCCGCCCATGCCCAGATTCAGCAGTAGCCAGCCCTGGGTCGTCTCGACGAAGAGCCACTTGCCGTGATGGGTCACATCGAGCAGCCGCGCGCCGGCCAGCGCGTCCACGAACGCTTCTTCCGGAACATTCAGGCACTTGGGCTGCAGCACCTTGATGTCAGTGAAAGTCTTGCCCACCAGTTCCGTTTTCATCTGACGGGCCAGGACGGTGATTTCAGGCAGTTCTGGCATGGGCCTCGCTCCTCCTCTACCTATCTTAAGTTCTCACCAGCAACACTCCCAGCAGAATCAGCACCAGACTACCCAACATGGTCGCGTCCAGGGATTCATGCAACACCAGTGCCCCCAGCATCAGCCCGTTGACGGGAATGATGTATGTTACCATCGTGACAAAGGTAGCGCTGGTCCGCTCGATGATGGTGAAGTAAATGACGTAGGCCATGACCGTCCCCAGGACGGCCAGCACGATCCAGCTCACCAAAACTGGCAGCGACGGCGACAGGTCAAAAGGACAGTCTATCAGCAAGCTGGCAGGCAGCATATAGACCGTGCCCATTGTCAATTGTCCCGCTGTCGAGACCAGCGGTGGTTGTCCCCGTAGCCGGCTGCGGATGTAGATGGCTGCTCCAGCGTAGCAGAGGGAAGAACCGACAATCGCCAACTGTCCCAGCAAATTGGCCCGCAATCCCTGACGCAGGTCGGGCAACATCAGGATTCCTACTCCCACAAAGCCAATGACCACCCCGATGATTTTGGCTATGGTGACTCGCTCGTCGTCGGTGAGGAAGTGGGCCAGGATGACGGTGAAGACAGGGGTGGTGGCCTGCAACAGCGACGCCAACCCACTGGAAATGTATTGCTCGCCCCAGGAGATGAGCGAGTAGGGCACCGCCAGGCCCACAAAACCCAGCACAGCGTAAGCGCCCCACATCCGCCGACTGCGGGGCAAGGAGAGTCCCTGAGCGCGTAGAATGCCCCATAAAATAATCGTCGCCAGGGTCAACCGTCCGGCCACCAGGGTAAGTACCGGCACCTCGGCCACGATGACCTTGATAAACAAGTAGGAGGCCCCCCAGATTGTGCCCAGCATCAACAGCAACAAGAGATTCATGTAACGTCCTTTGGCAAGAATGAAATGCGGCGTTGGCGTTGTTCAGGGACTTGACAAAATCCAGCTATCAATGTTATCATCAGGTAGCGAGCCGCCGACCACTATCCAGTTCGTAGCAAAGGAGCGTCATGCCAGACCTCTACCCGCTATCCGATGAAGTCAAAGCGAACATGCTGCGCAAACTGGCCCTGTTCTGGGACGGCCAGTGGTTTCTGAAAACGGTGGACGAATTCGGGCTGGAGGCCGCCGTCCGCCTGAACGCCAGAGTGCGGACCGCCTTTGGCCGCATCGAGATGCGCACCCTGCTGCGCGCCCTGGGCAAACGCCGCGCCGACGACCTGGCCGACGCCATCCGTCTGATTGCCACCTATGGTGAGGTGCTCATGGGTGGCGTCCTCCGGGCCGATTTCCAGATGACAGCTCCCACCCAGGCCGAAGCGCTGATTCACCGCTGCGCGGCCTACGCGGGCGCCAAGTTGGCCCGCCTGGAGCGGGTGGACCAGGCCTGCGTGGCCTGCGAAACCCTGTAGGAGGCCTGGTTCGAGGTGCTGCTGCCCGACACTCCGGTGACCGTTCGCTATCCCATGCGGCAGGGCAAAGGCGATCCCCATTGCCATTTCATCATCACCCTGCCCGCTGACCCTGAAGGGAAGCCTCGCTGATGCCTGGTCTCCTCTGCTGCCATACGAGAGGCCAAGCATTATCTCTTTGTCAACAATCACTTAATCCCGTGTCCACTCCTCTAGGCGCGCCTCAGAATTCTGGATCAGTTGCGCGGCGTAGGTATCCATAGGCATAGTCATTCCATTCCCACTCACTTGCCGGTGGCGAGCCAGCAATGCGTCGAGAATGTGCAAGATGACGTACTCATTCATGCCGGCGATCACTGGAGCACTTGCTAACCGTCGTATCCAAAAGTCTATGGTTCCCCAGGTACATGGGCAGCCTGGCGCGATGTCATAGGAAGCATCGGGATGTGTGAAAACCAGCCCCCCCTTGATTCGGATCAATGCCGGCGGAAAAGCGCTCAACCAGGGAACTCGACGGTGCAATGTTTCTGCTACGTCATCGGCCATCCGTTGCCACTGTTGATCGGGCGGCTGCCCAATCTCCAGTG
>Ga0315539_1001505_pt1 | contig 17208 bp, 9 predicted proteins | sample SalMarSW160150MG_FD_203097 | JGI IMG/M metagenome (GOLD analysis project Ga0315539, IMG submission 203097) | Salt marsh sediment microbial communities from the Plum Island Ecosystem LTER, Massachusetts, United States - Salt Marsh Sediment SW1601-150 ... | reverse complement strand
AATTTCTTATTATGATCCCCGAATATAAATATCGGAGAAAAAGTTAATGGTCTTCTCCTGGAGTCAAGACTATCGTGATAATTCGCAATAAAATCCAGATAAATATCCTGCAATCCACTCCCAGCCGAGATCATCATTGGATATGAAAGGGCAACCGTCGCCGAGCGTTCATCTCTGTCTTTTTGCACCTCAACACTTAGGAAAGAAGGTCTTAAGAACATAGTTGTATATCTTATATCGTAGCCTGTAAGACCAGTTTGCTCTTCGTAATCTAAATACCATGATAAGTTTCTGGTACCTGAAGCATCCATTCCGAAAACGTTAAGTCTAATATTCGTCCTGTCTTCTTCTGAAGAGAACGTCGGAAATCTCAAAATAGGATCCCATAAGAGATGCCTGAAATTATTAATATAGCCTCCTTTTTTATATTCCAGGTTGGCGTATGACGGCAGGGAAGGATCAGGCAAATCTTCAAATACCTCTATATTTTCCCCTTCTGTCAGTCCCACCACTTCAATAGTCTGCCCTTCGGATGACATTCCTATAAAATATATTTCATCATCCAGTACCACAGGATAGGTACAAAAAGGAAGGTCTGTAACCTTATAAAGAGAATAGTCTTTCCACATATAAGCCTGCCAGAAGCCAAGTCTATTAGAGGAAAACAAGAGATCTTCCCCAACGAAATTAAGTCCACATTTTGAATAAGGCTCTTCAATTTTCACTGTATCCCCTCCAAGAAAGAAAATCTTGTTGCCTTTATCCTCATTATGCATTAGTATTGCTATGTTATCTTCCCCAACTACAATATCGTATGGAACCATAAAATCCGAGGAGAAAATAACATCCTTTTTATCTTCATCTATTATTTCAATAATACCCCCTCTCCAACCTTTTTGTCTGCCTATAATAAGTTTTCCATCACCCTGTATATCAAAAGTCCTTAATGTCCCGTCGTCAGAATAAATCTTCTTTTTTTGCGAAGTACTTATATCAAGACTGTATATATCATTTTTAATTTTAAACCCGATAAGATTTTCGCTGCTTTTAAAGATATCAATTTTTCCATAAAATATCTTACCATTTTTTATTCGCATTGGCATATCGGAAAGCCCAGGGTCTTTCAAAAGGACTTCAGATTTACCCGTTTTTGGGTCCAATTGTAAAATTTCCGAATAATATATGCTTTTATTAACTGAGGATTTTATTACCCTATCTCTGATAAAATATAAATAATGTTCATCATGCGTAAGAAAGCCAAGAAATTCATTTCCCGAATATACAACTTTTGATTTTTGAGAAAAACTACATCTTGTAAGGTCTTTTTCAAATTCGCTTTTTAGTTCATCAAAAAGATCAAAAGAAAATTTACCGTAAGCTGATTTGTGAGTATATTCAAAACTTATTAAAGGAATGGACTTTGCATACCTGTCAGCCCAATCAGAAACTCTTTCTTCTCCATACTTTTTCGCTCTATGCCTTGCCATAAAGCCTCCCCACATATAAGGCGAAGAGTAAAAAGGAAATTTGTAGTAATGATTATAGGTGAAATCTTGCATACCGGGAAATTTATTGTCTCGTGCGCAGGCCATACCGTAAGCATCATAAAAACCTTCATTTAATCTCCCTTCAAAAGGAAACTGCCTGCCTTCCGAATACACCGAATAGGATTCAGCCACCCATATAGGAACATACATATTAGGCTGGAAGTTTTTACCAAATAGCCCTCTAAGCAATTTAGGTATACCTCCTGTACTTGTCATATTTGAAATATGAGTATATTCATGAACGGTGCCAATCCTCCACCAGGAGGGTATACTACCATACCTCGGAACTGGAGGATTAATATATGTATTTAAGTTTATTGAATTCACCCATGGCATAGCATATCCCATAATTGAACCTCCAATATTGTCTATAAATAATAAGGTTCTCCCCGGATCATTATGAGTAAATTCTATAATACTCTCCCTATATGTTTCCAGTAAAGAAAGTTGTTGCAGTGCGCAGTCCTTATAAGATTCATCGGGATAAATTACCGTAAAATTTTCGGTACTCATCGAATTGCTTGATATCATAAAAAAAAGTAAAAACGACATATAACCTCCTAGAAATTCCTGTGAAATACCGTACTAATAATATATTTAACAGTTATTATGTCAAGATAAAAAACCACACACCACACCGCGATTATCGGACGCAGATAAACGCAGATTTTAAGGATTTTATTTTTATTTTCCCAAACTACTAACTACTCTCTACTCGCTACTAACTAATATACTAATCATCAAAAAACGGGTTTACAAATCCCTTTAAACCTATATCTTTAAGAATTCAAATGGATACAAATGATAATATAACTAAAGGCGTAAAAGATTTATTAGGAGAACCGAAAAAGGCTATATTAAAATTATCCACACCTATGATGATTGCAATGCTTGTTCACGCGTTCTACAATATAGCTGATGGATTCTGGGTGGCAGGTTTAGGCGCGGATGCTCTGGCTTCCGTCGGTTTATTTTTCCCTTTCTTTTTTATAATTATAGCTCTCGGCATGGGGATTGGAGTCGGAGGCAGTTCCGCAATTTCAAGAAGAATTGGAGCCGGGAAGAAAAAAGACGCGGATAACACCGCCGAGCATACACTCATATTAGGCTTTACAGTATCAATCATTATAAGCATATGCGGCTTTCCTTTTCTTGACGAAATTATGAGAGCATTCAGCGGAGGCAACGAAAAAGTCGCTGAGATGGCAATTAATTACTCGAAAATCTTTTTTCTGGGAACTCCAATATTAATTTTTTCAAATATCGCAAGTTCCATACTACGGGGAGAAGGGGACGCAAAAAGAGCTATGTACGGTATCCTTATCGGCTCCATACTTAATATAATACTTGATCCAATATTTATATATTATTTCAAATTAGGTGTCAGCGGTGCCGCGATTGCTTCGGTTTTTTCCATGGCTGTAAGTTCTCTGCTTTATATATACTGGATATTCAGTAAAAAAGACACTTATCTCGATATATCAATAAAGAATTTTAAATACAATAAAAAAATCTTAGGTGAAATCCTATCCGTCGGTATACCCTCCACATTAGCACAATTATCTATGTCCATAAGCATGATTGTACTAAATAAAATCGTGGTACTTGTAGGTACAACGGACGGAATCGCGGTTTTCACAAGCGGCTGGAGAATTATTATGGTGGCAACAACTCCGATTATGGGACTGGCAACAGGAGTCACAGCTGTAACAGGAGCCGCGTTTGGTGCAAGAAATAAAGAAAAATTAAAAATAGCGTATCTATATTCAATTAAGTGGGGAATCTTTGTCGAATTATTTTTAGCTCTTCTTGTCTTTTTCTTCACAAAAGAGATTTCATATATTTTCACTTATTCAAAGGAAGCAGCAAGAATCTCGGAAGAGCTCGTGAGATTTTTAAAAATTAGTACATTGTTTTATCTGGTCGTCCCTCCAGGCATTTTAACTTCTGCTATGTTCAGAGGCGTGGGTAAAGGAATGAACTCTCTGGTCGTAAGCATTATTCGAACTTTCCTGTTTCAGATACCTTTGGCTTACATACTGGGAGCTCATCTCGGCTGGGGACTCACGGGTGTTTGGTGGGGAATAGTAGGCGGTAACGTAATCGCCACTATTTTTACTTTTACCTGGGGATATAAAACGGTCAACAGAATTCTTTAACCCACCCCTCAAAATTTGGACGCAGATGAACGCAGATTTACAGGATTTATTAATAACATTTTAAAAATAAACATATAGTTTTTCTCTGTACTTTCTTTGTTTTTATTTATTTTCCGGTATATGTTGTTGGGTTTTTAACAACAAAAAAATTTTTGATCAATGTTTATCCGTGTAAATCTGCGGCTAATTAAGGTTTTTACTCGTATCGGAGCGCCTTAACAGGGTCCATTTTCGAAGCCTTATTCGCAGGATACATTCCAAAGAAGACACCTACAATCACGGCAAAAAAGAATGCAAGCAAAATGGAGCTCGGCGTTACAACGGACTGTCCTCCTTGGCTTAAGAACCTTGGACCCATCGCACCGGCACCCACCATCATATTACCCACAGTATTGGCAAATATGAAACCAAAAATAATACCTAAAATACCTCCGCTTAAACTTACTATTACCGACTCTATAAGAAATTGAACGAGAATATCAATTCTTTTTGCTCCTATTGCTTTTCTTATACCAATCTCTCTGGTCCTCTCGGTAACCGAAACCAGCATTATATTCATTATACCGATACCGCCTACAATAAGAGATATGGCAGCAATTCCGGAGAGCATAATTTTAAAAGTACTGGCCGTTTGCTCTACCGTTTGCTTGAATTCTTCGCGGTTTCTTATCCGAAAATCTTCAACCTGATCATGTCTTTCAAGTAGAAGTTGCCTGACCCTGGCTTCAGTAACATCCGTCGGAAGCAGTCCTGTAGTCTGAGCATCAATAGACCTGACAACATTATCTTCACCGGTAATTCTTTTTTGAGCGGTAAAGAGAGGTATAAATATTCTGTCATCAAAATCGTTCCATCCAACAGAACCTTTTTCTTCCATAATGCCAATCACGGTAAAACGCATATTTTTTATTTTTATTTCCTTTCCTATTGGATTATCATTACCGAAAAGTTCATCCTTAACTGTTTTACCTATAACACACACTTTTGCCCACGATTTCAATTCGTCTTCCGTGAAAAATCGACCATCTTTAACTTGATGGTTATTTACAAACTGATAAGAAGGCAAAGCGCCTATAACTTGAGTATCCCAATCCCTATCCTGATATTTGGCTGTTATATCGCTTCTCACTTCCGGGTCTACATCTATCACAAAATCCAGCTCTTTTTTCATCGCAATTGCATCATCGTATGTAAGCCCTTCGGACCGGCCTCTCCAAGCAAGCGCCTGGTCCTTACTATCAGGTCTTCTATAGTATACGCTTATAACATTTGAACCAAGCTTTTCTATCTGGGTGGTAATATTACGTTTTGCTCCTTCTCCAACTCCCATAACCCCTATAACCGCTCCAACTCCTATAATTATACCGAGAACGGTAAGAAAAGAACGAAGCTTATTGGCAAAAAGGCCTTTGTACCCGGAAACAAATCCCGAAATAATACTAGCCATCAAATTGGCGTCTCCCAAGTTTTCTTCCACAAAGACAGCTTTTTTCTTTAATGATTTTTTTCTTACTGTATCCTCTTCTATTTTACCATCCTTTATTTTAATGTTCCTTTCCGCGTAATCGGCAACATTAGTATCATGCGTTACCATTATAATGGTTTTACCTTCCTGATGTAGTTTTTCAAAAAGAGCCATTATCTCTTTTCCTGTTTTTGAATCGAGATTTCCCGTAGGTTCATCGGCAAAAATTATAGAAGGGTTGTTTATAAGAGCCCTTGCAATAGCAACCCTCTGCTGCTCTCCGCCCGAAAGCTCGTTTGGGTCGTGATTGGCACGCATTTGGAGGCCAACTACCTTAAGGGCATTCATTGCCCTTTTTTTACGCTCTCCTTCACTAACACCTGAATATAGAAGGGGAAGTTCAACATTATCTAATGCACTTGTTCTTGAAATAAGGTTAAAAGTCTGAAAAACAAAACCAATTTTTTTCTTTCTTATATCGGATAACTCATCATCACTTAGCTTACTTACATCATGTCCTTCAAGGTAATAACTCCCGGAAGTAGGTCTGGAAAGACATCCCAGTATATCCATCATGGTTGTTTTCCCTGAACCAGAGGGACCTATGATTGATAAAAATTCTCCATTATTAACAGTAAGGGAAACACCTCGCAACGCATGTACCTCCACATTGCTTCTGCAGTAAACCTTGGTAAGATTCTTTGCTTCAATTAATTGCATAATCTATATTACCTACCCGGCGGACGACCTCTTCGCATGTTACCGGACGGAAATCCTCCACCACCAAACCCTTCCTGCCCTCCAGGTATAAGTAACGTGTCTCCTTCCACAAGTCCGCTTTTTATCTCTATTTTAACATCATCATCAAGCCCAGTAACAACAGGTTTAGGGATAAACTTACCTCGCTCACGTATTAGAACCATTGCCTTCCCTTCCCTATTTATTACAGCATGCTTCGGTACGCAAATTACGTTCTCTGCCTCTCCAACAATTATATCAAGATCAGCCGTCATACCCGGACGAATCCTATCATCAGAATCCAGAATTTCAACTTCAACAGGATAAATTACCAGATTCTGCTCTTCAATACCGGATGGCGATATCCTTTTAACCTCCCCATGATAAACCTTACCTTTAATAGCATCAAAACCTATAAGCACTTTTTGCGCCTTTTTTAATTTCCCCACATCAACCTCGTTTATATTCGCTTTTACTATCATTTCATTCAAATCGGCGACTGTCATAATACCTGTACCCCCACCCCCAAGCGCCTGAGTTCCTGAAGTTATCATTTCTCCTTCTTCAACGTTAACACTTGTTACCATACCTTCCATAGAAGACTTGAGTGTAATATTTTCAATGCCTTCAAGGTCGAGACCTTCAACATCTACATTCTCCTCCCCTCCAAGTACCACCCAAAGCTGTCTCTTTGCCAGTCGAAGCTGAATTTGACTATTTTCATACTGTTTCCTCGCATCTTCAACATCCTGTTCGGCAATAAAACCCTTCTCGTAAAGCGTTTCTTTTCTTTTAAGATCCCTCTGGGCATCTTCCAGGTCCAGTTTCTTACTTTTTATGGAAGCTTTAGTCTGTGCTACTTTCTGGGCTTCTTCAGGCTGCGGCTGTATCAAAACCAACTTTTGTCCTAATTTTACCTTGTCGCCTTCTTCTACAAACAATTTTATTACCTCTCCGGCAAGAGCAGATTTGACGTTTACCGAAGCAACCGGCTCTACTTTACCGCTTTCAGTAACTTTCCGAACGATATTGTCTCTGCTTGCCTGAATGATTTTAAAATCCGGTGTTTTATTTTTTCGACTTCCATTTATCCGGAGAATCACGAAAACTAATATTACGGCTCCCAGAATAATTCCGCCAACTATTATATATTTCTTATTTATCTTCATTCCAGCTCCTCCTTATCATAAAGAACTCCAATCGCTCTCTTTAACAAAGCTTCAGCTTCAAGAAAATCATATTTCGAGTTAATAAAATTAACCTTTCCTTGTGTAAGGGCAACCTCCGCGTCCATAACTTCCGTTATAGGCGCAAGACCGTTTTTATATCTGCCCAGTGCGACTTCATAACTTTCCTGGGCGCTTACGACCTGTCTCTGGGTTAATTCTATCTTCTTTGACGCGTTCTCCAGATTGATATGCGCCGATTTGACCTCAAGTTTAGCTTGCCTCTTTAAATTTTCATACCCAAGCCTCACATTATTTAAGTCTATATTGGCTTTTCTGATAGCCCTTGACTTAACGCCCCCGTCGAAGATAGGAAAACTTAAAACCATTCCAACACTCCAGTCGGAATTATCATCCCAATTAATTCTATTTAAGGGAAGATCTTCAAAAGCAAATCTTTCCGCATTAAGGCTGTACCCACCGCTTAGAGTTAAAGTCGGCAACCTATTAAGCCAGGCTATCATCATATTGTATTTACTTGCAGAAATAGAAGACTCCTGCTGTTTTATATCCGGTCTATTACTGTAAGCCAGGGTTAATACACTGTCGAATTCGGGAATATTTAACTTTTTCACCTCAACATCTTCAATCGATATGGGAAAATCCAAATCAAGTCCCATTATTTCATTGAGCTCTGCCGTTCCTATCAGAAGCTCGCCATTTGCTTCGTGCAAATTAACTCTGGCTCCTTCTAACGCTGCTCTTGCTTTGAGGGTATCGGCTCTCGGAACCATGCCCAATTCGAACTGCGCTTTCGAAAACTCAAGCTGGTATTCTTTCTGTTCTAAGGTGCCTTTTCTGAGATCCAGCATTTGAGATGCCATAAGAAGATTGTAATATCCTCTTATAACTTCCATTATTAGATTCATTCTTGTAAGTCTATATCCTTCCCTAGAGGACATAAGGTTGGCATCCGATCTTTCAATGTCCAGATAAGTCCTGCCGCTACTAAATGGTTTCATTGAAGCAGAAAGAGCAAGATCATAATGATTACTATTCCAGGAAAATGCATTATAAGTCTCGTTAAGATAATATCCCCCGGAAAGATTAATATCCGGAAGATACCCTGCTCTTGCATCCCCGACATCAAGTTCACTTTTTCTTACCGACCCTTCCGCAATCAAAATAAGAGGTGAATTCTCCAGAGCAATTTCAACACACTTTTCGACAGAAAAGGACCCCGGGAGTGTCCCCTCTTCATACTGTACCGGGGATGCGAAAATAGTCATGAAAAATGCGAAAAATAAGAAAATATATTTCGATATTAATTTTAATCCAATTTTCGCTAATTTACTTCTCATATTATACCCTCCTAAAGTAATTATAATCTCTTTTAGACTCCAGACAATGAAATTAAGGGGTGGAAATATATTTTTCCACCCCTTAAGAATCAAGAAGGGTAGTTTACTTTCTCCTAGGACATCCGGGTTTACCCTGTTTTTCATGCATTCCAGGTTTTCCGTGCCTCTTTCCTAAGAGCTTATACATAAAGATTTTCTTTGCTTCTTCTTTTTTATCATCAGGAATGAGCTTATACATTTCTATCTTATGCTCTATATTTTTTCTTGACATCTTCTGTCTCAGGACCGACATTTCATCATTGATGGAGAGTATTTTATTAAAATTTAGTTTCTTCTCAAGAAGAACTTTTTCCATTTCCAGTTTTTTCTTATCAAGCTGGTTCTTTAATTCAAGATTCTTCTCCTTATGTTTCAATCTCATTTCCTGCATTTTCTCTAAGACATTTTCGTCAAGGTTTAAAGGAGAAAACCAATCGTTATGCCATCCTACCATTGATACTCCTTCACCCTTCATTTTATTACCGGACATTCCTTTCTCTGCCTGCACTGTTAAAGGAACAGCTATAAGTAAACTCATCATGATAAAAAATATCATCATACCATACTTTTTCATAATTCCTCCATTTTTAAAGGTTTAAATTTATTTTTAAAGAGTAGTTGTAAATCCATTTTGCAATCATTCTAATAACTCCTATTTACCTTCTTTGCAGATATGACCCAACAAACTTTGTATTGGTTCCATTTTCAATTAGCCACAAAGGCACTAAGACACAAAGTATTCATTTTTTACTAAAACCTAGCTTAACCAATGAGAACACAAAAAAAAGTTTCCAATAAAAAAAAGCCGACTCAACCGAGCCGGCTTTTTTATTCGAATTTCCGGTCTTCTTACCTCAAAACCGTAATCTTATGGACCTCGTGCTTGCTATCCAGGTCTGACTTAATTCGGAGGAAATATACGCCCACTTTGAATCGACCGAAGTTTAAATCTTCTCTACCCCTCTTCAGAGTAAGATTTTTTCTATCTACAACTCTCCCAACAATATCGATAAGATCAATGCTTGCCTTCCTGTCATAATTAGAGGATACATTTAAAACTATATTTCCCGTGATTATAGGTGAAGCTAATTTAATATAGTTTTCGTATATTTTCTCGGCTTCGGTGGTTTTAAAAGTTGAAGTCTCGGTTCCCACAGTCGATATAACAAGATATCCCACAGCTTCGTCAGGATTACGATGTCTAACCTCTTCATCTTCTGACTGTTCCTCTTCCACCTTTATCTGTACACTCGAACTACTTAGATTTCTATATCGAAGTACAGACGGATCGTCTCCATCCTCCGTATTCATATTAGCAAGTACTAAAGGCGAATCTATAGACTGTCCGAAATTTATTGTATGCCAGTCATGAGTTACAGAATTGGAAGTCTTTACGGCAATAAAATCCTTTCCGTCAATCTGTCCTGTACCCGGTGAGACGGCTATGTAATGAACTGTCTCGCCCGGATGTTCTCCGTCATTCCCCTCTTCTTCCTGTAATCTTACAACAAACCTACGCCTGGTAAGCCCACGAATCCTTGTACACACCGCAGAACTGTCGTTATAAGTAACCACTTGAGTCAATAAAACCGGACGCTCCGCGAGACTGTGCGTAAAGTTTTTTAAATAGCTTTGATGGTCAATGTTGTTCATCTTACCAGCTTCCCAGACTCCGCCACCAATATCCTGCGCACCTTCTTCCATTACTATATAAGATATAGTCTCCGTTGGATGGCTTCCATCCAGATAATCCCATTCATCCAGCTGGAATTTGAATCCACTCGAAGTTACATCTTTCACTCTTATAGTAGTTGGATCCGTGTCTTCATAAGAGGGAGGCCCCATTACCACGATCGGATCGGTATAAGTATGTGAGAAATTAACAGTATGCCACTGGAAACTACTGGTCTGATTTACCGAGATTTCACCGAATTCGTACTCTTTGGCTTCGGTTACAGTAGCCTCGTTGGAATAGGCTGAATTACCTGTACTGTTATAAGCTCGTATCCGATAAGTGTAAATTACCCCCGGTTCAACTCCTTCGTCCGACCAACTTGTTACGTCTGAATCAACAGTGACTAAATCAGAAAAAGAACCCTCTCCTTCTTTCCTTTCTATTTTAAACCCGTCTTCGATACCCGAGTTGTCAACCCAGGTAAGATCGACCTGTGTACCTGAAACCGCTGTGGCAGTAAGATCACTCGGAGCTTCAGGCCCTCCCGATATAACCAGATACCCAAAATCTTCGGTAATATGCTCGATTTCAGTATCTCCTGATTGTTCTTCCTCGACTCTCAAATATACACTCGATTCGCTTATATTATTGTACCTCAAAGCGCAGGGATCGCTTTCGTTAAAGCTCTGCATTCCTGCGATAAGTATAGGCGACTCAATAGTTCCAATGTAATCGGTCCAGACCTCATTATACCATTCATCAGGGAGGCAATTAGTCTTTCTTAGTACCAGGAACTTTCTGCCATCAAGTTCACCGTAGTTCGGCTGCATTGCGATATAATGAATGTCCTCCGGCGGATAAACGAAACCATCACTGTATTCCTGTTCCTGCAGCCTTATTTTGAAACTATTCTCTGTAATATCCTTTACTCGGGTTACTGCGGCTGACGCATCATTGTCCGTCACCCTTTGAGCAAGAATAACCGGAGAATCGTCAAAGTTTTCGTATTCAAAATTAACCGTTTTCCAGCAATCATTCACTCCGGAAATAGAACCGGCTTCCCAGATTGAGCCACCAACATCCCACACACCTTCTTCCATCACCATATAAGATATGTTTTCCGTTCCATGGATTCCGTCAAGATAATCCCACTCATCAAACTGAAACCAGAAATAAGAAGAGCGGACTCCCCTTACTCTTATCGTTGTAGGGAGATTGTCATTACAAGAGGGAGGTCCCATTACAACGATAGGATTATGATATTTATCTAATGATTGAACAGGTGGAAGTAAAACCTGATGCCACTTTAAAGAGTCGGGCTGATTTACCGAAATTGTACCGAAGTCGTAAGGATTTGTAGTCTTTACGGAAAATTCTTCGGAGTAATTTGAATATCCGGCATAATTATACGCCCTTACCCGGTAAGTGTAAGTTTTCATCGGCTCAAGACCCGTATCCAAATATTTTTCATCGTTTGTATCAAAAGTCTTTATCTGAGAAAAAGAGCCTGCGTTTTCTTTTCTTTCTATTGCAAAACCAGCTTCATTATCCGAATTATCCTCCCATTTAAGATAAACTTCCGTAGGCCAAACTCTTTCCCCACCACCAAAGAGACCAAGGTCACTGGGAGGATCAAGAGTTTCTGTACCTCCGCCTACTTCTGATATTACAATGTAGCCCACACCTTCTGCGTTATGGCCGACTTCTTCATCTCTTGACTGTTCCTCTTCCACCTTTATCTCCACACTTGAATTTCCTGGATTTTGATAACGAAGCGCAGCCGGATCGGTCCCATCCATAGTATTCATATTTGCCAGTACCACAGGTGAATTTAAAGACTGTCCGAAACTTATCGTATACCAATTATGATTTACAGAATTAGGAGTCTTTGAAACAATAAAGTCCTTATCCCTTACCTTACCATGCCTATCATATATATGCCCGGAACCCGGTGAGAGGGCGATATAATGGACTGTCTCTCCTACATGTATTCCATCATTCCCTTCCTCTTCCTGAAGCATTATCTCGAAACTGCTTGTGCTTACATTCTTTAACCTTGTTACAACAGCTTCTTCTCCATTTTGGGTCACAACCTGAGTTAGAATAATCGGTTCTTCGGAAAAAAATCCTTCCTTAAGCTCGACTGTTTCAAAATTAACATTCAAGTTTTCTATTTTCCCAGCCTGCCATTTGAAATTATCAAGTGAATGCGCTCCTTTTTCTACGACAAGATAAGGGATTATTTCCGCTCCATGTGCTTCTTCCAGATAATCCCATCCATTCAATTGAAACTTAAAACCATCTCGAGTTATATCTTTTACTCTTACGGTTGTTGGAGAATTATCATTATAGGAAGGAGGGCCCATTATCACAATCGGATTTACAAACTTTTTGAATTCGCCTAAATCCAGACATAGGGAATCCCAGGTGCCGGTCGTGTTTACTGAAACTACCCCCGCTTCTGGTCCTGCTATTTTGGGCTTGTAGAACCCATAAATAGTACTATCAGGCACATTCGCCATTTTCATCTTTACGTACCCGTTGTCTCCCCAGTCGGGACCGACACTATTTTTAACTATCCAATAACCCACCTGTACGTCGTTAATCGTTGTATCTCCCCAGCCTACTAATACCATACAGTGCGCACCATCCGTATAATCCTTAAAATTACGCCACAAAGAGAAAATGCCTCCCGAATAAGTCTCATAATATGGTTTTATCGGATCATACGAATCATAATATACCGAGAAAGTCAAAGGAGTTTCCATGAGGTTTTCCTTGATTGTATTTTTCCACTCTTCAAGATCCCGTGCACCCCTTGTCCAACTTTCATAACCGGAAAGTTTTATCAATTTAGAATCACAATCCGAACATAATTCGCAATAGGCATCATTTGGATTATCTCTCGCGACATAGGGACAACATTCCTCTGTAACAATACCGTATTTAATAATATTTTTAAAAACCCTGTTTGGGTGACCTCCATTACAAGCCTTACCAGATTCACCATAAATTTTGCAGATACCATGCTGTTCGGAGAGGTCGAGGTCAAAATCCGGATCGCCCATATCTATGTTAGAAAAAGCTTCAATCGCTCCCAAAACACCCATCATATAACAGGAACCGCAGTATCTTCCGAAGAATCCTCCAGCCGTTTCGTCTCTAAATACATAAACTTGATTTTTAACAGAAGTCATCCAGTTTTCACCACCCTTGTTACGCCAATCGAAGGAGGCGGGCAAATCGACTCCCGAATAACTTCCAACAACAGCTTCTCCTTCAAATTCCGGAAGTTCCAGAGAAGAACATGATTCACAAATGTCTTCAATTCCTCTGTAAGATTTTAAATTATCAGCGTTCGGGGATCCCATTAAAGCAAATGTCAAATCCGCTGTTAAATTCCAATTGTTTGTTTTAATGTTTTCTCTTGCCTCTCTTAAATATATGAACCTATCGTATGTGTAAGACTCGAGAGCTTGCCATACCTGAGCACTTCTATCTCTCTGGTAATTATCTCCCTCTATATTAAATTTTGCGGCTTCACTGTAAGTATATTTTTCTCCATCTATATCTCCTTCGATAAAAACATACAAAGAGCAAGTACCAAGATCATGAAGTATTTCTTTTATATATTTATTCAGTTCCGGGTTATCTATATATGAAAAATGCCCTTCTTCGATTTGTTCGGGTGAAAATCTCGCCAGAAATCTATTATCGATAAATACACACCCCAGAGGGTCACCCACATCTCCATCCGGATCGTCAAAAGAATTAGGAGTAAAAGAAATGCTCACTATTCCTCCATCATAAGACAGATTAACTCCCTCTTCAGGAAGATCTCTCCAAAGGCGATCAACAGAAAAGGTGTTGTTAGCTTCATCGAGCTCGTCATCTTCATAATTACCGTAATCGACTTCATAAGTCACTGTGTGTACCCCGGGTGTACTAATTATGAAATCGTCGTCAAAAACCTTAAAAGAACCGGGGGCTAAGGGTATAAAGGCATCATCGATATGTACAACCTTAACTCCATCCACGAATATCGCTAAATCCAGGTGCTCCGACATACCATCACCGATATTTTTAACCGCGAAATTCACGTAAATAGGATCTCCTGTTTTTAGAATAGCGCTGGAAGGAGCTGTAGTATCCCCCTCTTCCATAGAACAAACAAGAGGAGAAGACCATCCATCGGGCGCAAAAGGAACAAGATCCGGCTGTGACTCAGGCTCATCCCAAGAGTAATCAGCGGAAAAGGTGTTGTTATCTTCATCGAGTTCATCTATATGATCACCCTTATCAACCTTATAAGTAACTGTGTGTATTCCGGGTGAATTAACTATGAATTTCTTACTAAAATCCGCACGATAATCATCGGGGCTTAAGTTTATAGGGATATAGTCATCCACAACCGTATCTCCATCCACCAATATCACATAATCGCTTGCAGAACACATCTTATTACCAACATTGCCTACCGCAAAGCTTACATAAGTATAAACACCCGTTTTCAGAGTATAATCGGGTGTGATAGCCCCCTCCTCAAGAGAACAAATAAGAGGAGCGCTCCACCCATTGGGCCTATAAGGAACAAGATCCGGCTTATTCTCAACCCATTGATAATTAGCGGAAAAGGTGTTGTTATCTTCATTTATTTCGTCTTCATTCTCATTGTAATCAATCATACCGGTAACTGTGTGTGTCCCGGGTGAATTAACCTTGAATGTTTTACTGGGAAATATATGGGTTTTACCGGGATCTAAGTATATAGGGGCATAGTCATTCACAACCACCTCTCCATCCACCATTATCACATAATCGCCTAAAGAGGCTTTCTTATTACCAATATTTTTTACGGCAAACCTTACATAATTAGTAACACCCGCTTTTAGAGTATAATCGGGTGTGGTAGCCCCCTCCTCAAGAGAACAAATAAGAGGAGCAGCCCACCCATCGGGCGTATAAGGAACAAGATCCGACATGGGAACAGACATAACCTTAAACGTTACAGCAAAACACAAAACGAAAAGAATAAACTTTTTCATAAAACCGCCTAATTTCCGATAAAATATAAATTAATTATTTGTTCAAAATCCAGTTAATCATTATGAATTCAAGATTAAGTAAATAAAAACATATGTCAAGGCTTTTTCTAGAAAGCTGATTCTCCCAATAAAGAAAAAACGATTTATTTAACTAAGAAACAAACTAAAGATACTAAAAAAACAATTGAATCACAAAGGACAAAAAGTGCACAAAGCCCATAACCCCCAAATCCCAAATTAGCCATTAAAAAGTTTAATGGCTAATTTATTATTGTCCGTTAAATGAATACGTGATAAACTCTTCCACATCCTGCGGAATCACATAAGGGTAGATACTATCAGTAACTGACGATATAAATGTATCACCCCAGGAAGGGTTTTCGGGTCTCGCCCTAGAAACATTAAGACCAATAACAAAGGACAAGAAAAAAACCACGACTAAAGAGCCCGTAACCGTCAATTTTCTTTTCTCTCTTCTGGATTTCTCAGAGAGAACTTTATTGGCTATTTCTTCGCTCCAGAATTTGCTTTGTTCTCTTTTATTGATTTCATCATTTATTCTATACATAGATTTCCTCCTTATCAAATATTTCCTTTAATTTCTCCTTCCCCCTGTGTATCCTTGACTTTACTGTCCCCCGGGAAATCGAAAGGAAATTTGCTATCTCTTTTTCATTAAATCCCTTTATATATAAATCAATTACCTCTTTATATTTATCCGGAAGCTTTTTGACAGCCTCATTGAGTTTCTCAATTAAGTCATCTCTTTCCATCTTTTCCTCTATGTTATTCTCTTCGCTATCATTTAAGTATTCCAAATTCTTTTCTACATACTTTTCTCTTCTTCTCTCTCCCGATTTCAATTTTCTATTCATCCTTATTGACTCATTCCTTGCTATTGTAAATAACCATGAAGACAGCTTTGATTCTTCCTTAAATTTATTTTTTACCAGACTCCGATATGCTCTAATATAAGTCTCCTGAACCACATCATCTATCGCATAATAATATTCGGAAAACAGAGTTTTCCTAACGGCTTTTAAAACAATGCCTTTTGTTTCCTCTACAACAGAGGCAAAAGCCTCCTGATCCATGACTATTTTCTATCTCTTTTAGGCTTAAATTTTCTTTTCGGTTTAAATTCTTCAAGTTTTTTTGCTAATTTCTCCCGTTGTTCTTGTGTAAGAATAGAATGCATTTTAGCCAACCTTTCGGCAACGAAACTGTCTGTTTCCCTCCTGAGTTCCTCTCCCATAGAATGTACTTCTTCCATAAATCCAATAATTTCTTCTTTCGATAATGAATCTTTTCTTATCATCTCCACAATCTTTTCTTTGACAACATCTCTGGGTTCTTTATCACGCCTCATTCCAAATTGTTTTTCCATTATTTCCTTTTCCATTTCTTTTAAAGCCTCGACCTGCTCGGCGGATAAATCCAAATCTTCAGCCATCTTATCGATTCTACTATGATCAAATCTATGAAAATCTTTACTGTCGTCTTTGCGCGGATGCCTGAACTCTGGTTTAACGTGTTCCCTTTCTGAAGGACTTCGGTTACATCCCGCAAAAAATGTAAATAATATTAAAGACAGAATCAAAAATAAATATCTCTTTTTCATTTATCCTCCTTTACAAATAAGACCTTGCAAACTATAAATCGGTTCCATTATTATTAGCCACAAAGACACCAAGACACAAAGAAAAAAATGATTTTGTTTTAGTCTTAACCCCAACCCACCAAAAACAAGAAAAACAAAGAATTTATGCTGTTAAAAAAGCAAAAAATCACTTTCTCTCCATATCCTTTACCCTTTCCAAAATCGAAGGGCGGGCTGCTTCCATCATCTCTCGAAAATCCTCATAACGCATTGTCCTTCCCTCAAAAGTGCGCTTTTCAAGAGCCCCTAAGAAACGGGCTTTGAATTCCTCAAAGTAAGAACCGTAAATATGATAGCTGTCAGCTATGTGGCAGTATCTCCCAACCTTAATATCCCTTCCGGAAATTTCTGAA
>Ga0315539_1001504_pt1 | contig 17210 bp, 19 predicted proteins | sample SalMarSW160150MG_FD_203097 | JGI IMG/M metagenome (GOLD analysis project Ga0315539, IMG submission 203097) | Salt marsh sediment microbial communities from the Plum Island Ecosystem LTER, Massachusetts, United States - Salt Marsh Sediment SW1601-150 ... | reverse complement strand
TCTGTCTCGAAGACCTCGACGTCATCGAATTCGACCCAGTTGCCCGCTCCTCCACCTACCCCGGCATAAAGGTAGAAACCCGCCCCACCGCAGGTTTTCACAATATCAAAGTATCGCCAGGAGCTACTGACCGTTCCCGTAAACCAGTATCCGGCACTGTCGCCAATCACTGGCGCAATTGTGCCATCTCCTCTGAACCATCCCCTAGCCCTGTATCTTTTACCGACAACAGCAGATACCTGAGTTGCCCAATCGTGCGCAACGGCATCTTTAGTTATCCTCAAAACTTTTGAGCCCGTGCCACCTGGACTGCCGTCCTCTGCACTCAAGATTGCCCCACCGCCAGCGCTCCAAGACGTTGGCGGATTTCCAGTCTCAAAATCACCATTGGTCAGCGTGTTGGTCGTACCTCGAATCGTTCCCGCCCGCTCCGTCTGCTCAAGCATGTTGAGAGAAAGGTTGCACCTGGATTGGTAAGACCAGAGTGAGCCCGCCTCGATAGCTGCCACGTCCCCAGCGGTGAGGAGTCCGGCCCGGAATTTTAGAGAGTGGATCGTGCCGTCGAACGTAGTGACGCCTGCTGCACTAGCCCCCACAGCCACCTCAGTAGGATACTTTGCACTCCAAGCGACGGCCCTATTGATTACTATTTGAGTCTTGTTCAACCAAGCGTTTGTTATCGCACCGTTCGACGAAATGAGAAGTCTGTTTTGCTCGCCTTGTTTCCAATAAGCTGAATATGTGGCTGAAGCAACGCCCACAATTGCCGTATTGCCTAGGTATATAAAAAGAGCGTTTACGGCAGCATTGTCTCCTTTATATACTAAATAACGATGAGGATTAGTGGTATCAAACAGACACCGATTCACGTCCTCGTCCCAGTCGAAATTCGGCGTGAACACGCACTCTATATTTATCTCGGTCCGCGTCAGGTCCGTCGCCCCAATCGCGAAAATCGCGTACTGGTCCACTCCGTTCAGCGGCAACCCGTGACTGGGGACACACCCGCCCGCCAGAGTCCCGCCGTTCGCGTGAACCTTCGCGGGGCTCTCGAACTGCTCCTGAAATAGGACTCGCTCCGCACTGCGCGACTGGTAAACCGAATTCATGGCTTCTCGATAACCTCGGAATCAGGCTCGACCACCACCGGCTTGACGTACTCGGCGATGTCGTACTTGGTCATCACTTGGGAAACATCCAGCAAATCGCTCGAAACGTCCTTACTCGGCTTCGCGGCAAGCTCCCGGACGATCCGCTGCTCTTCGTTCACAGCAGGCTTCAGCGCACGTTCGTGGGAGTATCCGTAAACCTCCCATAGATCTTTAGAGCTACGCCCTTGCTCCTTCAGCCATTCCGCACAGTCGATAGACTCCTGGGCCACGGTCGGATCGTCGAGATTCTTGCGCCGTTTCTTCTCGACATAGAAGGCGGCCCAAACGGTTTTCTCTGGGCAGTCGGGGAGATCTTGCATCCGCTCCACGTCGTGCTCTTTTAGCAACGCCGGGATCTTCTTCGGGTCGAACTTCTCGGGAAGTGCTTTTGGTTCTGCCATTGTTCTCTCCTACGGTGCGGGTACCAGAAGCCCATCGGTGCTCAGTGGCTCCCATTCTACGTGCCAGTCCAACACTCCGGATGCACCAGCCCCGGTTTGTGTGAATCGAATATAGGTCACGATGCCGCCCGTCTTCTGGCCAACTTCAAACAGTTGGCGAGGCTCCACGTAGGCAGTCTCGTTCAGGAATCCCAGCGTGGCGTCACCATACGCCAAGGCCACACCTGCTAATCCCTGCTTCAACAACAGACTGTTCACAACTGCGGCGCTAATATCCGGGCCAGCCGCAAGGGTCAAATCAATCGCAGCACCGCCGACAGGGAACAGGTCCAGTTGTGCAGCCGTCACATCTGCCGCGAGCGCCGTTGAAACGTTTGCCCAAATGCCGTTGATCTGTACCACACCCGTCACCTGGAACAGGTTGTAGCTCGCCGACCCGTCCAACGTGATGCTTTTGTGAATCAGCGAGTCGTAAGTGTACCGAGCCCAGACCGTTGATGTTCCATCGTCTACCCGAGGACCGTCGCCGCCGCCGCTAGAACAAGCACTAAAAACATTGAACGCTGCCCCGGCCACAATCTCATAACCGGTCGTCGCGTTCCCCACCGACGCCACGTTCCAGAACGAGTTGTAGTCCGCTCCAGCACCAGACAGATAGATTCCTCTCGTGGCTGCACCGGCTCCAATGACAGAGGCGTACTCGACCAGGTTTCCGCTGGACGAAATATCAACCCCGGCCACAGTGTAGCCAATTGCGTTGGTCCGAATTAGTACGGTATTGGCACCCTCGATGCTATGCGCGATGGTCGCACCACTTACGATCGTGTCCTCGATCCAACACGACGCGCCAGTAATTCGGATTCCAACCTGTCCGGCCTGTGCGACCTGCAACCCTTTCACCCGACAACTGTTGCCGGATATCAACAGGGTTTGTGCGCCCGTGGTCGTATCGACCAGGATGGACCCGATTTCACCCAGTAGCTCCACACCGTCCACAGAGATGTCCAGCAGGTTCTCGTCGTACGTCCCCTCGGAGATGACGATCACCGATCCCGCAGTCGCCACCGCCAACGCCGCGCCAATTGTTAGGAACGGCTGGGTCGGGTCTGCGCCGGAGTTCGTGTCTATGCCCGTGGCAGAGTTCACATAGAACGCCGGGCCGGTGCTTCGGGGAATGTAGCGCGTAGCTCCAAAAACCGCGCCTTGTTGGGAAAGTTCACCACTCATCGGGATTCTCCTGTGTTACTTGGTTTTAGGGAGGCTTCTTTTTCTACGGCTTCGCGGGCACGGCACGCTTGTTGAGCTTTTTTCATGTTTTCGATGGCGGCGGGAGAACGCTTTTTACCAGTCATTTTTGAAACGGGCTTTCTACCCTTGTTCCAGGGCACCTGACCTTTTTTAAATGCACCTGCGTTTGGACCACGACGTTTGTGGGATGCAGACATTTTAGCTTTGGTCTCCGCACTGGGTTTTCTACTACGACTTGCAGCACCTATCTTCGCTTTATGCTCCTCAGAAAGTGTTTTGCCTGTATGAGATGCAGACATTTTGGCTCGGGTCTCGGGAGAGCGTTTGCTACCGGTCTGCGCGACATTTTTAGCGTATCTACGGTCCTGCGCAACACCAATGTTTTCTTTGTGCTCCTTAGAAAGCGTTTTGCCCGCATGAGCTGCAGACAGCTTCGCGCAATGCTCCGGAGAAAGTGTTTTGCCTTTGTTCCAAGAAACGCGCTTGTACCCAGATGCGGCTTCTTGGGCGACTCGGCGTTGCTGGGCTGCCTGCATATTCGCGCGGGTTTCTTCTGAGCAGCGCCGCCCTTTTGTGCACGAACCACCATTCAATCTATTGAGTCTCTGGGCCTCGCGATACCGTTTGCGCATTTCCGGTGTGCGTACCTTTCCTTTATTGCTAGCAGAGATCTTGGCACAAGTTTCGGGAGAAATTTTTCTCTTCCTGCGCGCAACGGACAGCTTGCGTTTAGTCGCTTCTGAGCGCACTAGCCCTAACTGAGAATGGCTCGCTACAAGTGCAATATTGTATCCTTCTTCTACTACATTATAAGCGTCCATCCAGTACTGTTCGCGTGCAAGTAAGTTTTCCTCGGCAACGTACTCTATAGTAGAAAATGTAAAAGCACTTTCGCCGTATTTCTTCCAAGCACTTTGTAAATGTGGATTGCGATGGGTACCTGCATTAAGCCTATTTTTATGCTGCGCCATGCGCCTTTGTAGATTAACAGAACTGCCCACATACATTTTGCCGTCAACATGCACGATTTCGTAGACCCCCGTGTTCATTAGGACGCTCCACCGAAGGTTCCCCGAATACACGCCAGTGCGTCTACTTGCGCCACAACACCAGCGCCGTTAACTCCCCGCATGATTTGAGGCTGGATATACGGGATCTCCCCGTTTGTCTCTACACGCACGACGAGAAGCTGGTCTGTGTCGCTAGTGAACTCGTAGTACAGTGCTTCGACTGCCACGACTCCCGCTCCGGGAGACTTGATGACCAGCGAATATTCTTCCGCCCCTGCCGAGGTATGTTTCCCCAAAACCCTGAAGCGCAAATCCGCGTCGTCATTGATGTCAAGCGTAATGAAGAATGTACAGCCGCTTTTCCCAAACATCGGGATCTCTGACCCGCAATCCACGAAAGCGTCTGTGAAGTTCTGCGCCGCAGCCAGGAGAGAAATCCCCGCGTCATCCGCCCGCAGCGGATACGGTAGCACTTCCCCCGTCATTAGGAAGTTACCGGGAGCATCGGCGTACCGGTCGTTTCCTCTAAGCACCACCCCAAAAACATCGGTCGCAGCGAACGTCGCTCCAGTCACAGTCAACCGGTTATTCCCAGCGTCCCAGGAGAACGCCCCCGTGCTGATATGCGGATAGTGAACGGTCATAACCCCGACGTTCGAGATTTGCACCACCATCACAAACTGGCTTACGTCTGTGACTGCCGGATGTCCTGCGAGGTCCAATGCCGTCGCGGCTTGCTGAACCGCTGTGAACTGAATCGGCGACACGTAAATCCCCGGGCCGCTCATCATGCCCACTAGGCCCAACAACCGCATGACGATTGCCGAGTCCGCATCTTCACCCGCAGGTAAAACCTTTCCCGCCTCGTCGATAACCTGGGTAGGTACGACAATCGTTCCTGCCGTCGGGGCAGTGCTCGCAGCCTTGAATGCCAAGTCGAGCGTACCGTCTGTTATTTTCGCAAACGGAGCGTTTCCAGCAGTGTCACCGGCCGGTGATACCTTGCCTGTCAAGTCCTGGTTTTGAGTCCGCTTGACAGACTGGTCGATACCTCCTCCAGCGTCCGCCCGCTGAGTTCCATGCTCAGGCCCGGCAACAAAGACGATGAAAGTCGAGCCCGCCAACAGGTCCGCGCCAACGATAGTGAGCACACCAAAGCCAGCTCCACCGGCCGCCCAGGTGAATGCATGCGAAATTCGCGTGTAGACCTTGCGTAACTTGCCCCCGGCGGAGATTTCAGCAACAGCCCGGAAATCATCCTTATCAGGACTCATCACCATGGCTGAAACGGTGCCAACGTCCAGTGATGTAGCAGTCTTCCACTTCGCGTCAAAGTCGCGCTGGCTCTGGTGCGTGTACGGACCCCCAAAGTCCGTCATCACATCGACTACTTCTGGCTTAGGACCGCGAATCGTGACAACGAAGGTGTTCAATGCACCAAAGGCCGCCGTGTTGACCGTCAGTACACCCGTGGTCTTGTCGGCCCCGGGCGTCCAGTCCCAGTCGAAATCTTCATCAGTGAGGTCGTAGGACGCAATGGCATTGTCGCCATCGTACTCCACAATCGAGATGAAGTTTCCGAACAGCGGCACAAACGGAAGCTCTGACACCGCAAGCGTAGTAGGACTCGCGTAGACCGCCTTGAAATCGCCAGCTTCCGCATCTGCCGCAGATTGGTATCCATGCGCCATAAGCGCTGGAAAACCACCACCGCCACCACCGCCACTTCCCCCAACAATGTCAAAATACAAATTCTGGAGTATCTTGACATCCCCGCTAATGGAAGCCTTTGCAGAATATTTCTTGTCTGCAAGCCGGAGGACCACGCCTACTCCAACGTTGAGCACCTCAACAGTTCCGTAGTCAGCCGGTGTTCCCTCCCAGAACTCAATAGAGCCGGAAGAAACGTTGTACAGCTGAGCATACGTTTGGCTGGTACCGTCCCAAACTTCTTTGGCAACTCCAGCTACAAGAGGGATTGTGGCAATCATGTTTCAATCCTTTACGTCGTGTGCGCGCACACGTGTGCATGCTAGCGAAGCGGTTCCATGCGCCGGAGCGTCTTCTGGCCCATGCGATGAGCTGCTCCCACATGGCCACCTTTCACCTCATCGAGAATGAGTTCAGCCTGGGTAAACAGGTTGGCCGCCTGCATGACCAATTCAGCCGCCGTATCCATGGCGTAGGCAGCACCCCCTGCAACACTCTTCTTGCGCTTTGTGAGCGCTCCTGCCATCGACTTGATCTTCTTCACATGAGGTTCGGCAATCATCGCCGCAGACTGCACGGCATACGCCTTGGTAGCCACCTGGGTGAAATGGCCCGGGTCATGCTCGGAAACCTTGTTGGTCTCCATCTCAGTGAGACCCGCTTCGGCCTGCATCTCTTCCATCAAAGTTTTGGTGTCGCGCATTGGTTGTTCCTTCTGCTAGATCTTGTTCCCACCGGAGCGGAGTTTCTTGATACCTTTATCCGTAAGGGACACAGCACCTGCCTTGAGATTGACGTAGCCGTGCCTCTTTAACTCGATGACAGCCGTCTTGGCGTACTCACTAAAGCCGTCGATGCTCGGGTCCTTGTGGGGATACCAAATCCACAACTCGCGCCAGACTTCATTCATCGCCCGTGTGAACTCGTGCATCTGTTTGTACTTGCGCTGCTTTTCACGAGGATCGTCACCAGGGCGCTTTCGACCACGGTAGTCCGTCCACTCTTCAGAGAGTCCAGCCTGTTCGCGCATCTCTTCCATCAGCTTCTTCAACATGGACGTGTCTCCTACTTGGGGTTGGCCTTCAGCCACGCCTTGAACTTCACGAGTGCCCTCACGGCCTCCAAAGCATGTTTGTTGGCCAGCTTCAGATTCTCGTGGACCGGCTCTAGCTGCTTGTTGGCCGCACTGTGGTAGTTCCCGCTCACGCGCTCAGGACCCATGTGGGCAACTTCCTTGCCGAGTTTCTTGATGCGCCCGATGTAGTCCTGTAGCGACTCGTACTGACCTTGCGCCATAGTCACCGCCTTCGTCGCCCAACCCCAGTTGCCCTTCGGTGTCTTTCCATGCTGAGCACTATAGCGAGCCTCTTCGAGCCCGGCTTGTTCACGCATTTCATGCAGTAGTTTGTCGAGCATAACCTTCTCCGTGCTTTCGTACCTTGGTTTTTTCTTTGATTTCTTGGCCGCCAACAGCACCTTACGAAGCCACGTGCCAGCTTCCGTACCAAGTTGCCTGAACTCTCCCGGCTTGCCACTGAAGTTCTTCAAGTCTGAACCGAATTCAACACCAACTTCCAGTTTCTCCGGTGCTGTAAAACTGAAGCGCACCGTCGCTTGTAGTCTGCGGCCGTACCAAGGTCCCTCGATGTTCACTACCTGCATTGGAGTCGACTGCCCATGAGTGGACACCTCTGCCCTAGTGAGCTTCTTCTTGGCCTCTTTGGGCAACTTACCCAGAAGCGCCTGCATGGACATCATGCCCTCTTGACGAGTGGTAGACTCCCCCGTCGAACGGCCCGACATCCAAAGCACTTCGTTGAGCAATCCGCGCATAGTTCCTTCCTAGCCAATCACGATGCTAGGTGGAGGCATTAAATCCATCATCTTCTGCTCCAACCGTTCAAAATCCTCTTGAGCCTCGCGAATCAAATCAGCACCATCAAGGCTCACGTTTCCCTGAGCAGCCGGTAATCCACCTGTGTACTTGCCCCGAATTCTCCCGAGGATGTACTTGCCCCATGCGAGCGCGTACTCACGAATGAGGTACGCCTGGTCAGGCGGCATCTGCGGCAAAAAATCCTTGTTGAACGGTGTCTGATACAGCAACACCGCAGCCCCGGAGCTGGCTTCCGCAGGAGTGATGATGAGCGTCTTCGTCTTGTCGTTGTAAAACCAATCCAAATCCGCAGATAGGACGCGGGCACCCGTCTCCCGCATCTGAAGCCACTGCACGAGGCCACTGTAGAAGCCTCCCTGAGACTGCTCACGGTCGAATCCGTCGTAGGGATAGCCGTCGATATCCAGAAAGCCCGGCCAAACTCCTGAGAGGTCAAGCCGGGAATCAATTGTGAACCACACATGCGTCACATCTACAACCGGAGGGTCCACAGCCGAAAGGTCGTACTCAACCTGTCCTTCCACAACACTGAACGCATACTGGAGATACCATCCCCGGTAGGCGTTCCACCACTCGAACGCCTCTTCGATGGCTATATCAATCTGCTCATCCTTCATCTCGACATTGACAACCGGCTCGCCTAAAGCGGTCCGGATGAACTTGCGAAGACTCTGAATGTTAAGAAGGGCCATAGAAGTTCCTGTATACGGCGTTTACTCGCTACCTCTTGCTGTTCGCGTGAGCAGCTCGGGCGACCTTTTCAGCAAGGTCGTATGCCTTCCGGGCACGCTTGTACGCTTGGGCCAAAGCCTCGTTGATGAGACGAAGATCAGAAGCCCCCTGAGCGTCCACGGACTTCTCCCAGTTCCGCAAGTAAATAGCCTGCACATTCTTGCGAGCTGTGCTGAGCATCTTTGTGATCTCTTCGCACTGAAACGGAATACTTTGGCGTATCAGATGCCCGGTACTCTGTTCTTCATCGAGAATCCGGGTTCCCTCACCCAGCACGTTGCGAGCGTACCTGCCTTCTGCGTGGTCGCCCGTGAGCGTGTCTTTGAGAGCCTCGAACAGCTCACCTTCTGGATTTATTGGAAATTGGGGCATGAACTTCTCCTACTTGAGTCTGTTTGACAGGGCTTCGATTTTACTCACCGCCTGCTTCACTTCACGCTCAGCTTTTTTGACGATGACAGCAATCTGGCCCAACTGCTGGGGGTTCTCTTTGGCACGAACGATGTCTTCCAGACTCATCAAGCCGTGCCTCACATACCCTTTGATAATCAGAAGGTCCTTCTCGATAGAGTCTGAAGGCGATGCTGCCTCATCCAGCTGCTCCACGTCCTCTCCGATGGCTTCCAATAGCATGTCGAATCTATCCTGCATGATGTTCTCCTAGAGAGCGCCATGGACTGCTTTGTAGTCCTCTGGAGACAACTTGCTTTTGGCAGTCGCCAGAATTCTCTTGTAGATGGCTGTCCTCACCTCATGAAGACCATTCGGCATACTGCCAAAATACTCGTGAAGAACCATGACAGCATTCATGGCCTTGGTCAGCTTCCGGTCCTTCAGAACATCTTTGGCTATCAACACAAGCGCCTCAGTGTGTTGGTTGTACTTGGTCATCTGAGTAAGCTCTTTGACCACACCGGGCCCGAGAGCCTCTTCGAGCCCATCCACATCTTCACCCATGGCCGTGGTGGAAGTCGGCACCGTTACAGAGGCAGCGTCTACACCTCTCAGCCGGACACCAAAGCCGTCATCAACCAGAGTCAGCATCAGCTTGGGTGAGCCGCCGAGATTGGCTCGCTCTTGAAAGGACTCGATACGGTACTCCTCACCGCCGTAGTAGGCCCTCTGGCCGTAGTAAAAGCCGGGAGGGCCCTGGGTACCCATCCGACGCGAAAGGGCCTCCATGTCGGCCTCACGCGCGCTGGAGGATATCTCTACCATCCGGACGGATTCGTCCAACGACGGGTCAAACCCGAGAGCACTTCTGGCGTACTGGCCTTCTGGAGTGTCACTCGTGATGACACCCTTCACTGCCTCGAAGAGCGGGTCCTGGGTGGGTCCGGGTACGAATGGCATGGTTTTCTCCTACTATGCGCCTGGCTTATCGGCCTTGAGGCGCCTTCCAACAGCATCGGCCATCAGGCCAGCCATGGCGAGCCTGCCAGATGAAGAAATGATGTCGTTCAACATCGACTCCACATCCTCGCTGAAATTGTACTTACGGCTGCGATCACCAACCACCGCTTCCAACTTGGGCCACACTGCCTTGAGCTTTTTCTGGGTCATCATTGCCACCTTGTTGAACTCCGACAGGTGGCCAATAGCTTTCTGATACTTGGTATCCAAAATACCAAGCTTCCCTTCATCGAGCCCCTCTTCGGCGTCCTCGTCCAGCTCAGGCTCACCGTCCTCGAACATCTCCAGCAAGGCATTGAATTTTTCATTGGTCACTGGCATTGGATTCTCCCTACTTCGCGTACTGAGGGGCAAACTTTTTGATTTGCTTCCTCAGATGAATGACATTTTGTTGGCTCGCTACACCGGCCATGGTTGGATCTCGTCCCATGCCAGTAATCACTGCATCGACCTCCGACAAAAGCCCACGGGCTGCCATGAGAGAGTAGTAGACTGCTTTCAACGGGTCGACGCTGAACTCCCTCAGTTGGATTTTGGAGGCGCGGTCCATCATGCCTTCTATGTCGCCCTTGAGCCACTTGAGCTGCACCAAGACGCCCTTCTTCATCCCTTCCGGATTGGTCATTTCGTCCAGAGGCTCAACTTTGTCTTCGATGGCCTCCAGTAGCGTATTGAACCTGTCGCTCAAGGCGTTGAATTTCTCATTGGTCACAGACACTAAAATCTCCTAGTGCAGAACGACTACAAAACCGTTTCGTGTTGAGTCTCCGAGCACGTCTTCGTCACGCCCGAGAACCTTCACGATCTTCTGCATGTTGTACTTGTTCAAATAGAGCCCACCGGGCCGACTGAAAACCAGCTTGTAGTCACCACCATGACGGTACACCCGACTGAGCTTCGCGCCATTGGCGCCGTGAAGAGAACTTGCTACCTTCTTCACATGCGAGGGCAGCTTGTTGAGATCCACTGGGTCCCAGGGGACATCTTCACTCAAGACGCCCTGGGTCGACTCGACAGCTTCCAGCGACGTAAGCCCCTTGTCCTCGTTGAGAGTAATGGCCTCCAGTAACGTATTGAACCTGTCCTGCATGCGGTCCTCCCGAGACTGCTACTTGAGTAGCTCTTGGGCGCTCTTCACAATGGCCTTTGCCGTCGCCAGATTCATCCTGGCACCTTTGCTCCTGATGGCACCCAAAAGATCTGACGGGCTTACTTCAGCCACACTCTTCACAGTTTTGAAGCCAGCTTTCATGAGTTGCTTAGCACGCCCCTCAGCAACACCCCTGATGTCCACCAGCTCCATCTCTTTCGCCTTCTTTGCCGCCTCTGCCTCCTCAGCACGACGCTCATGCTCGGGCTTGAGCACCTTCACTGGGGGAACAGGAGCTTCCGCTGCCACGGCTGGATCTACAGGTGGCTTTGGTACTTCAGGCAACTCCTCTTCAGGCAACTCCTCTTCAGGCAACTCCTCTTCAGGCTCCTCTTCGGACTCCTCAAAGTCTTCCTCAAGTTCCTCTTCAGGCTCCTCAGGTAGCTCCTCTACGGGCTCTTCTACGGGTTCTGCCACAGGCACTGCCATGGGTGGTTCTGGTACTGACTTTTCCACAGACTCCATCACAAGCTCTGCCACAGACTCCATCACAGACTCTGCCACAGGCTCTTCTACGGGCTCTGCCGCAGACGCTAGTGTTTCCGCTTCTGCCCTTTCTTCGTCCATGGCCATGACGGTAGAGCTGAAAAGCTCGCTCGGACCGCTCTTGGTTGGCTTGGGCCGGTCGCGAATTTCCTGCCTAGCGGCCGGAGTTCCCATCGCTGGCTTGGTCACACCCGCGTCGTCACGTGCTTGAACAAGCTGTGGTGGCTTGCCAGGAAACAGCGGACGGGTGTACTTTTTCCACTGCTTTCCTTCCACCACTGTGTCGGCATCAAAGTTGACGCCATTGATACACGCACTCGGATAGGCTGGCCACTCTTCGTTGAGCCTGTACTTACGTTCTGCCATGATATCCTCCGCTCCTCACATCGTTGTCATCGATTGGAACGAGCAGGAACAGAAGCGCATTACCCCGACCTCTCGGCCGGGTTGGAAGTACCTGCTGTATCCTGCGATTGCATTACTAGCTTCACCAGAAATGAGGGTGGAGCCGGGGTGAAGCACCGAGACCATTGGAAGCCTCACCCCGGCCCCAAAACCCTACGGGGTCTTGAGTTTTCCGGTTTTAACCACTTTGAAAAAATTCTCAATATGCCCAGTTTTTTTATGTTATTCTCTTGGAAATGCGTAAGACTTTCAAATACCGTCTTTACCCCACCAAAAAGCAGCACAAGCTGCTCTGTCAACAGGTCGGAGCATGTCGCTGGCTCTACAACCACTTCTTGGAGCAACGAAAAGCCACTTGGGAAAAAGAAAAAAAGAGCGTCGGAATCTACAAGCAAATGGCTACGATTCCAGACCTTAAAAAAGAGTTCCCCTGGCTGAAAAACGTGTACTCCCAGTCCCTTCAAAACGTAGCCACCAGAATTGACCTTGCCTTTCAAGCCTTCTTCAGACGTTGCAAAATAAGCAAAAAACCAGGCTACCCACGCTTCCAAGGTAGAAGTCGATACAACAGCATGACCTTCCCTCAGCTCTCCTCTGGCGGATGCAGACTGAAGGATGGCAAACTGAAAGTCAGCAAGGTCGGCAGAGTCAAGATTGTCCTGCATCGTCCTCTGGAAGGAACCCTCAAGACAGCCACTATCACCAAGACGCCTACTGGCAAGTGGTTTATCTGCTTCAGTTGCGAATGCAAAAAACCTACTCCTCTGCCAAAGAACAAAAAGACAACTGGAATAGATGTTGGCCTTCACACCTTCGCCTTCCTGTCCACTGGACAAAAAATCGACAATCCTCGCTTTGCCAAAATCGAAGAGAAAGCCCTGGCTAAAACCCAGCGTCGTCTGGCAAAGGCCGCAAAAGGCACACCGGAACGAGCAAAAAGGCGGAAAGTCGTGGCTCGGGTTTACGAACGCATCACTAACAAACGACGGAATTTTACCCACCAGTGGTCCAGAAAACTCGTTGACCAATTTGGTACCATCATAGTCGAAGACCTGAACGTGAACCGCATGGTTCACGACAACTGTCTGGCACGAAGCATTATGGACGCTGCGTGGTCTGGATTTTTCGAGCAATTGAACGTCAAGGCAGAATGGGCCGGACGTACTTTTATCGCCGTGAATCCAGCCTACACAAGCCAAGATTGCAGCAAATGCGGCCATAGACAAAAAATGCCGCTCTCTACAAGGACCTTTGAATGTCCTTGCTGTGGCCTTGTCATAGATCGCGATCATAACGCTTCTCTGAACATCTTAAGACTGGGACAACAGTCTCTGCTCTCACGAGCTAGAAGCCCAAGCCTTTAGGCTCGGGAATTGTCACGGAGTCTTGGTGAAGGCCACCGCGTCGATGCCGCTCGTGTCCATCGGGCGCGTGTTGTCGGTGTGAGCCCACGCCTTCAGATACACGGTCTGGTCGGCCGGTGCTGGAATCGACGCCGTGACGGAAACAACCCCAGCCGCCGGAGTGATCTCCAGCACGTTGGTACCAGCGCCTGCGACGATGGTGCCCGTAGCTGCCGTGTCCAGCGTTCCGTCCACCGATGGCGTTTCGCACGTGGCATCATCGAAAATGCCGAGATACATCTTCGCAGTGGTGCTGTAGGCCGTGCCGTACAGGTCCTTCATATCGAACCCGCAGGCAAGCACATCCACTGCGTCGATGACAGGATCTGCTGGCGTCTTCATGATGCAGGCCAACGGCGGATAGTCCACGTCTTCCAGTGTGGCCGTAACGGTCACAACGTCCGAGACATAGCGCTCGATGAGCCCGATGTACTCATCCATGGTGCGATTGGCCAGCGTCACGCTGTCGCCCGGGTCAACCGTCACGGAACCAGGCGCAGCCACTGGCTCAGTGCTGTTGTTCACGATGGTAATCTGCATGATTTTCCTCTCAGGTAGCAGGTTGAAAACCAGGGAGGGGGCCCCTTACAAAGCCCCGCTCCCGGAGTTCACGAGCTACGGCGTGTTGGTCACGTTGAGCAGGCCGTAGAAGTTGCTGTTGAGCAGCTTCGTGGCGTATCGCGTTCTCAGTCCCTTGCGAGCTTGGAAGTTCGCGGGATCTAGGAACGTCGAAGTCACCTGCAACGGCTGATACGGCGCATAGGCGTACCCGCTGTCCAGGAAACTCGGACCCTTCAGACCCACGATGGCTTTTCCGCTTGGGAAATATGGATCGACAATGATACGCCACCTATTCTGCAAGGTGCCGCTGGTGTAGATGCCGTAGCCGCTAGGAGCCTGCGGCAATGGGAAGTTCGGGCGTCCACCGGTTCCGTAGCCAACTCCTGGCTGTACCGGGTTCTGGTCGAACACGCCCTTGAAGTCGCCGTGACGCGACAGGGCGCTGAACACGGTGTTCACGTCCGGCGCGCAGACGACCCAGTTGCCCGGACCGCGCTTCGTGCGGACGTGGATTTCCGTGGCCACCTTGTCGAGCTTCGTCATGATGCCCGAGTAGTGCTCCACCGGAGACCGACCGGCAGGCACCGTCGCATCGAACGTGTCGGTGTTGGTACCCGCACCGGCAGCGACGTACAGGTCCTGGATGATCTCGCGGTCGATCTCCAACGCCACCTCGGAGGCCAGGCCACCGACCAGCTCGCCTTCGATCTCCATGCCCAACATGGCCCGCAGGTCATCTGCCGACTCTGCGCTCCACAGAGCTTTGATCTTCCGGGACCACGCCTGCACCGGCTGAAGCGAGATGTCGATGTTCATCTCCGGCACGTTCGCACTGCTGGACTCCATGGAGAACCAGTAGTTGGCGTACACTGGGGCACCGTTGTCCACAAAGCCCGAGAACGTGATGTCGTAGATACCAGTGGCCATCACGACAGTGGATGCCGCGCCCGTGTCACCCGTCAGGGTGCCAGAGCCGTCAGCGTCGTAGATGCGAACTGCTGCTGCTGCCACCAGGGAGGTGAACTCCAGACCCACCTGACCGAAGTTGTCGGCTGGTTTCACAGGCGTCCAGTCCAGGGTGCCTGCGTAGTTGGCCGTAGCACCGTTGCCAGTGGCGATCAGCTCATTCCACACGCGCTCACTGGTGTAGAAGCGATCGAAGTTTTCGATCATGTTGTCGCCAGCCGTGATGGTGCCCTTGGTCGTGCCATACTGGTACTCCCAGAAGAACACACCGCCGATAGGAGCCGACATCGGCTGCACGGACACGAGACCGTTGGCGAAGAGGTTGGCCCACACACGCCGGATCAACGGGAAGACGAACTTCACGTAGTCCGGAATGGCAGACGCCGCCGTTGCCTCTTGGAGATAGCCCTTCTGGCGCGTCTGGTCGTGCAGGTGCGCCATCTGGTTCTCCATGAGCCGGGCCATGGTGCGCCGCTGCCACTTCCAGTCGGGACCAGCGCCTTCGTCGATACCTTCCAACAGGAAGGACCACTTCTGCTCCAGCAGGTTGCTCACCTGGTCATTGACAAGGTGCCCTTGCTGGTTGTCGATCATCGTTCTCGCTTCCATGATGTCTCCTCCGTGAAACTAAAAAAAACCGTTCGACCCCGAATAGCCGGGATGTTGTTCTCGTTCTTCCGCCCTAGTAGGGAGTACCCCCGGCGCCGCCGTTGTCACCCTTCGGCTCGATACCCGAGAGATGCTGAAGCTCTTCCATCAAGCCCTTGTCGAACACACCGAAAGTGTCCGCACCGTTGCCTCCCGGCAGCACGCCGTCACCGATGTCCTCCAAGCCTTCCTGAAGATGCGACAGACCACCCGTAAGGTCGTCTGGGGGATCTCCACCCAGGGAGCTGTAGATATCGGCGAACTGCGGCGACACATCGTGGTTGCCCTCCCAGCTTTCGATGAGAGCATCCACTGCCTGCTGATTCGCCGGGTTTTGGTCTTCCATCACCTGACGGAGTGCCGGGGCGTGCGGGTGGCCGTTGAGACGCCGCTCAGCGTAGGCGCGGGCACCTAGGGCCTCTCCGATCTGGATGGCCTTGTTACGGGCATTGGTAAGCCGCTCGTTCTCTTCTTTGAGCCGGGCGATTTCCGTGTTTTCCTCTTTGGCCCGAACATGGTCAGCCTGCGCCTGCTTCACAGCGGCTTGGAAAGCCGTTTTGAATTCGTCCGTGTCGTTGAACCGCGAGGGGTCGCCCATGAGAGAGAAGATACGGCCGGTGACTTCGTTGTCCTCCAGCATGTTGAGCCCCCGCGCCATGTAGTAGCGACGGCTCACGTCCTCCAGCTTCAAGAGCAGCTCGTTGAGCGTCTCCTGGGAGGTGGCGTTCTTGCCACGCTCAGCTTCGAGGTCTTCACCCAGCTGTTTGATCTTGGCGTCCTTGCTCTTCACCAGTTGTTCGACATGCTCATCCAGCAGATAGGGCCGCAGCAACGTGACCATGGACTCCACCACCAGGGTGGCTCCGGCCGTCTGCGGGTCGCTCAGCGCCTCACTACGGGCCTGCTCCACAGCCATCTCGCGCTGCTCGGACACCATCGACACGAGATTCGCTTCGATTTCAGCTTGTTTGGCAGCAAGCTGAGCCTCAAGCTCTTCGGGACTCACATGGCTCTTCATCGCTTCTGCGACGATCTCCTTGATGAGATCTGGGTACTCCGTCTGGAGCTGTTCTTTCGTCATGGTCATGATGGTCACACCTTCCGGGTTTCCGTTGATTTCTTGGTCTTCGGCCGTGAACTTCGGCCATGCTGTTGCCGCAGCCGGATCGGCCACAAAGTCAAACGAGAGCAGCTGGTAATCGTCCTGAACCATCTGCTTACCGTCTACACTTCGTTGCGTAGAGCCCACACCACGAGAGCTGATACCGACCATCGCCCCAGCTTCGATCAAAGTCTTGAGAATCTGACCGTTGGGCGTAGGTAGAATTTCAGCCTCTCCTACTACCTCACTACCGTTGTAGTTCAGCTTTGTGACAAGGTGGCTGGCCCCTGGGTATGAAAGAGCAGTTTTTCCATCAACTGGGTGGTCAAGTAACCCGAAGAGAGACCGCTGCTCCATCTTCTGCCTGAGTTTGGCCGTCTCGCGTTCCCAGAGCCTGCCGGGATACACACGACCATTCGCAGTCGGCGCTTCAGCGCGAGCGAAAACACCACGGGCAAATGTCTTGCCTGTGTCGTTTCCCGTGCCCTCGTGAAGTTCGAGGACAAGCGGGATAGTGTCAATCAGCAGATTGTCCATGCGATCTCCCTCTCGACCGCTACAGCTTCCAGAAGTGCTCGGCACCGATGTCGTCTTCGTCTTCGTCTACCTGATCACCATCTGTGTCCTCGTCTTCCGTGGACTCCCGAGGAAGCTGCGTAGCCAGCACGAGCTTCTCTTTGTGGCCTGCCCGGCTGACGCCCAGTGGACCCATCACGGTGAAGGTCTGGTCCTTCGGCTCACTGCCCCAGCCGTGGATAGGAGCCATCGGCTTCTCACCGTGCTCCAGAGCTGCCTCATCGAGGTCATCGTCATCGGACAAATCGAGGTCGTCTTCTTCCTCGATGGGCACATCGAAGAGCCGTGCCAGCTCGACATCGTGGATTTCCGGGTCGAACTCCCCTTCCTCGATAGAGATGGCTGTCTGGG